>Ga0169931_10006589_pt1 | contig 17448 bp, 25 predicted proteins | sample Kivu_15m_20L_FD_129675 | JGI IMG/M metagenome (GOLD analysis project Ga0169931, IMG submission 129675) | Freshwater microbial communities from Lake Kivu, Western Province, Rwanda to study Microbial Dark Matter (Phase II) - Kivu_15m_20L... | ecosystem: Environmental > Aquatic > Freshwater > Lake...
ATTGGCGATATCCCAGCCCGACTCGCGGACGCGTGCAGCCGCGTGGGCAAGCAGAGAGGTCCCACCCGCCCCAGCCCACTGCGGATCATCGACCCCGACGAGTGACCCCAGATCCCCCAGACCTGCGGCGGAGAGGAGCGCATCGCACGCTGCGTGGGCCGCAACATCACCATCGGAATGACCCTCGAGACCATCGCCCTCCCACAGGAGTCCGGCGACCCACAGGGGTCGCCCAGAAGCGAAGGCGTGGACGTCGACGCCCACGCCGACCCGACTAGCCGACACCGCCGGACGCCCTTCTGCGCACGAGGATGGCCTCCGCGAGGACAAGGTCGAGGGGACGCGTGATCTTGAACGCCTCCTCATGCCCAGGGACGACGCCCACGGTCACCCCCATGCGCTCCACCATGCCCGCGTCGTCGGTGGCATCGCCCCCATCGGACTCGGCGTGCGCGCGCTGGAGGACATCGCGGGCGAATCCCTGGGGCGTCTGCACCGCGTGCAAGCGTGATCGGTCAAGCGTCGCGCGCACGATGCCGTCGCCATCGACCTCCTTAATGGTGTCGACCACGCCCAGGGTGGGAATCACGGCATCCGCGCCCGAACGCACCGCTGCAGCGACTCGGTCGACGACCTCGGCGGGCACGAGCGGGCGGGCAGCGTCGTGCACGAGCACGACATCAACCTCCGGGGGCAGCGCGAGGAGGGCCCTTGCGACGGAATCCTGGCGGGTCTCGCCTCCCGAGACCAGGACGAGCGGCAGCTCAATCCCCGCGAGCAGTGCGCGGGATTCCTCGACAGCGTCCTCGGGCACCGCGACGACGATGAGATCGATATCGCGCGCTGTGGCGAGGTTGCGTACGGCGTGCAGCAGGATCGGTTGCCCGGCGAGGGTGCGCAGCGCCTTGGGAGCGCCGGGACCGAGGCGCTCACCACGCCCGGCCGCGGGCACGATGACCGCCGTCCGTGCAGCGCCGTCGCCCATGGCGACCTCCGCTTCCAGTGACGCGGGCCGCGAGGACTGCCCGCGATGGCCTAGGCCGGGGAGTTCAGGACGCGAGGACCTCGTCGAGGATGGCCTCGGCCTTGTCCTCGTTGGTCTTCTCGGCGAGGGCAAGCTCGCTCACCAGGATCTGGCGGGCCTTGGCCAGCATGCGCTTCTCTCCGGCCGAGAGGCCCCGCTCACGCTCACGGCGCCACAGGTCGCGGACGACCTCGGCGACCTTGATGACGTCGCCCGAGGCGAGCTTCTCGAGGTTGGCCTTGTAGCGCCGCGACCAGTTCGTCGGCTCTTCGGTGTAGGGCTGGCGCAGCACCTCAAAAACCCTGTCGAGGCCCTCCGCATTGACGACGTCACGTACCCCCACCAGGTCGACGTTGTCGGCTGGCACGCGCACGGTCAGGTCTCCCTGGGCGACCCGAAGGACGAGGTACTCCTTCTCCGCCCCCTTGATGACCCGGACCTCTACGGCCTCGATGAGAGCAGCCCCGTGATGGGGGTAGACGACGGTGTCGCCAACCTTGAACGTCATAGAGAGAGACCCCTTTCCCGGTCCATCAGGATATCACGGGCATCAGGAGCACCACCCCGAGTCCCGACGAGCTCACCCGCTAGTCTGAGGGGGTCGCCATGTGCGCGACCGGTCGTCCGCAGCCGATGACCGCGACGTAGCCGCAGGAGCACCACGTGATCGCTGTGCGCGAGCGCCTCGCCCGCCGACTTGCCCTGGTCGCGACCGTCATCGCCGTGACTCCCATGCTCGCGGGATGCTGGCAGGGATTCGGGGCAGGCACGACCGCGCAGAGTTCGATGAACTCCGGCAACGGCACGCAGGAGATCCTCGGATCACTGCGCATCGAGAACGCCACGATCGTGCGCACGGAGGCCGGTCGGGCATCACTGGTGATGGCCGTCTTCAACCAAGGTGACGCGCCCGACACCCTGTCGGCCGTGTCGATCGACGGTCAGGCCCTGACCACGCCCCCGGTGACCATCGAGCCAGGCTCATTCGCCACCTTCGGCTACGGCGCCGAGGGTGGCCCCGTGGAGAACGCCCTCATCGTGGATCCCCTCGCGACACCGGCGGGCTCCTACTCCACGGTGTCCTTGACCTTCGCCACCAACGGGATGGCGGACTTCACGTCGCTCGTGGTGCCGGACGTCGGCTACTACGCCGGCTACGTCCCCGCCAGTTGATCAGCTGATCGCGCCGGCGACGGGTCGGGCCTACTCCGCTTCGAACTTGTAGCCCAGGCCGCGCACGGTCAGGATCAGCGCCGGGTGATGCGGATCCTCCTCGATCTTTGCGCGCAGTCGCTTCACGTGGACATCCAGCGTCTTGGTGTCCCCGACGTAGTCCGAACCCCACACACGGTCGATGATCTGACCGCGCGTGAGGACGCGTCCGGCGTTGCGCACGAGCAACTCGAGCAGGTCGAACTCCTTCAGCGGCATCGCGACGGTCTCCCCGCGGACCGCGACCACATGGCGATCGACATCGATGCGCACCGGCCCGGCCTCGAGGATGCTTGGCAGCATCTCCTCGGGCTCGCCTCGTCGCCGGAGGACAGCCCGGATGCGAGCCACGAGCTCGCGGGAGGAGAAGGGCTTGGTGACGTAGTCGTCTGCGCCAAGCTCCAGGCCGACGACCTTGTCGACCTCCCCGTCCTTGGCGGTCACCATGATGATGGGCACGGCTGAGCGCTGGCGCAAAGTCCTGCACACCTCCGTGCCCGAGATGCCGGGCAGCATGAGGTCGAGGAGCACGAGGTCGGCTCCGTGACGGTCGAACTCATCGAGCGCAGCGGCGCCGTCGGCAGCGACGCCGACCTCGTATCCCTCTCGCCGCAGCATGAAGGACAGCGCATCCGAGAACGACTCCTCGTCCTCCACCACCAGGACCCGTGTCACGAGACCCCCTCCTCCGTCGCAGGGCCTTCGAGGCCCGTGTTCGCGCCCCAGGATCCAGCGCCGGGGGCAAGGGGCAGCCGCAGTGTGAAAGTCGACCCGACGCCCACCTCGGACCACACCGCGACGTCACCACCGTGGTTGACGCACACGTGCTTGACGATCGCCAAGCCCAGACCGGTGCCGCCGGTGGCACGGGAGCGGGCGGGGTCCGCGCGATAGAAGCGCTCGAAGATGCGATCCAGGTCGTGAGACGCGATGCCGATGCCCTGGTCCTTGACGTCGATCTGCACCGTGCCGCCATCCGAGTGCGCGGCGACCGCGACGCGCGTGTGATCGGGCGAGTAGGTCACCGCATTGGCGACGAGGTTGCGCAGGGCCGTGAGCACCTGCTGGCGATCCCCCACCAGCTCCGCGCCCGGCGCTCCGATGACGACGAGTTCGATGCCCCGAGCGTCGGCAAAGGGCCGCACCTCATCGACAGCCTGCATGATGACGGGGTCGATCTCGAAGACCGCGGCGCGAGCGAGGGGATCATCCCCTTGGAGGCGCGACAGCTCGATGATGTCGTTGATGAGGGAGGACAATCTCGAGGACTCCACGATCATGCGCTCGGCGAAGCGCTGCACGCTCTCCTTGTCTTCAGCAGAGCTGAAGATCGCCTCCGCGAGCAGGGCGAGGGCGCCCACGGGGGTCTTGAGTTCGTGGCTGACATTGGCGACGAAGTCACGCCGGACAGCGTCGACGCGGCGTTCCTCCGCGAGATCTTCGACCAGGACGACATACAACCCAGGGGATAGGGGAGCGACGGTCGCGCGCAGGTCGAGCATGCCCCGGCCGAGCGGTGGGCGGCGGATGCGTATCTCGCGATCCTGCGCCGTGCCGCGGGCAGCGCAGGCGTGCACGAGTTCGTGCACGTCGGCCACGGCAAGAGCATCGCGGCGGACCAGACCCAACGCCTCGGCTCGCGGTGTTGTGCGCAGGACGTTGCCCTCGCCGTCCACGATGAGCGAGGCCATGGGCAAGACCCCCAGCAGGGCCACGACCTGGTCCGGGATCGAGCGCGCAGCCGACAGCCCCTCCGGAGTCGCGGTCGCAGGTCGGCCGGCCATGCCGTCACGATAGGCGCCTCACGCCCGAGCGCCCATGGGGAGCCACCCTGCGGCGCCAGGATTGTCCGATCGTTCACCCTCGGGTGCCCACCGTTCACTCCGTGCTCGACGACCGTTCATCTAGGCTGGCCACCATGCTCCATCGGGAGGTGAACCATGCGTGAGGCGTTCACGGCCGAGCTCGACGCCATCAGCGACGACCTCGTCCACCTGACGCGCCTGGTCGGCTCCGCCATGAACCGCGCCACCCAGGCACTCCTCGATGCCGACCTCCGGCTCGCCGAGGAGGTCATCGCCGCGGATGAGCAGGTCGACGTGATCACCTCCGAGACGGAGGAGAAGTGCTTCGATGTCATCGCCTTGCAGGCACCCGTCGCGTCGGACCTGCGCATCGTCATCGGCGCCCTGCGCATCGCCTCGTCCTTGGAGCGCATGGGCGATCTCGCCGAGCATGTCGCCAAGCAGGCGCGCATGCGCTACCCCGCACCGGCGATTCCACAGGAATTGCGTGGCACCTTCGCTGAGATGGGCGGCATTGCCGAAGCGATCGTGTCCAAGACGGGTGCGGTGATCGCGACCAAGGACGTCGCGCTGGCAACCGACATTGCCCGCCATGACGAGCAGATGGACCACCTTCACCGTGAGCTCTTCACTATCGTCCTGTCCCCCTCGTGGAAGCACGGCGTGGAAGCGGCCATCGACGTCACCCTGCTGTCACGCTTCTACGAGCGGTACGCCGACCACGCGGTCTCGGTCACCCGCCGAGTGGTGACCATCGTGACCGGAGAGCCCTACGCAGGGGTCACCCTCGACACCGGACACTGAAATGACCGGGGCAAAGATGCCCCTCAGGGGGGAATACGCCACACTGGTGGGCCGTTCAGCCCTCGGGAGGTGGCTGTGACTCGAACTCTGCGCGACATCCGGCCACGCCGGGTCGCTGTCGTGTCGCTGCACACCTCACCGCTGGACCAGCCGGGCACGGGCGACGCCGGCGGGCTCAATGTCTACGTGCTCGAGACGTCACGTCGACTGGCCGCTGCGGGGGTGCAGGTCGAGATCTTCACGCGGGCGGTGTCCTCCTCCATGCCGACCACGGTCGAGCTCGCACCCGGCGTGAGCGTCACTCATCTGCGTGCCGGACCCTTCGAGGAACTCCCGAAGGAGGATCTCCCGGCGCAGTTGTGCGCCTTCAGCGCAGGCCTGCTGCGCGCGGAAGCCGGTCGCCCCCCCGGGTGGTTCGACCTCATCCATTCGCACTACTGGCTGTCGGGTCAGGTCGGCTGGCTTGCCTCCGAGCGCTGGGACGTGCCGCTCGTGCACTCCATGCACACCATGGCGAAGGTGAAGAACCTCGAACTCGCCGCCGGTGACCGGCCCGAGCCCCAGGTGCGCGTGATCGGCGAAGAGCAGGTCGTCGACCATGCCTCGCGGCTCATTGCCAACACCGGAGATGAGGCCGCGCAGTTGAAGGACCTCTACGCCGCCTCGCCGTACGCGATCGACGTCGTGCACCCGGGCGTGGATCTCTCCGTCTTCTCCCCGGGCGATCGTCTGGCCGCCCGAGCGGCACTCGGCATCAAGCCGGGCGCGCACCTGCTGCTCTTCGTCGGTCGCATACAGCCGCTCAAGGCCCCCGATGTGCTCCTGCGCGCCGTCGCCCGCATGATCGAGGCCGACCCGTCTCGCCGTGAGGAACTCGTCGTGGCCATCTGCGGCGGCCCCTCCGGCAGCGGGCTCGAGCACCCGACGGCCCTGGCTGACCTCGCGGCCTCGCTCGGCATAGCCGACATCGTCCGGTTCGAGCCACCGGCCGACCGCGCACGCCTCGCCGAGTGGTATCGCGCCGCCGACGCCACCGTCGTGCCGTCCTACTCGGAGTCCTTCGGCCTCGTGGCCATCGAGTCCCAAGCGTGCGGCACTCCCGTCGTCGCTGCCTCCGTCGGCGGCCTGCGCACCGCGGTGGCCGACGGTCGCTCCGGCCTCCTCGTGGCGAGCCACGATCCCGGTGAGTGGGCACGTGCTCTGCAGTGCATGACCACGGGGGAGCGGCAGCGCCTCGCCGACGGTGCCCGCCCGCATGCCGAAGGCTTCAGTTGGGATGCGACCGCGCGCGGCCTCATCGACTCCTACGCGCAGGCCATCGGCGAGCACGCGGCTCTACCCCTCGCCATCGGCACGCCATGACAGGTGACTCGACCGCCAGGGCCTCGGCCACGCGCGCCGTCGAGACCGCCCTCACCGAGACCGGCCTTCCGGTCGAGCGCACCGACGAGCACACCTTCGTGGTGACACTCGAGGGCGAGCACAAGCTCCGCACGACGGTTTCGCTCGCAGTCGGCGATCACGCCCTCTCCATCAATGCCTTTGTGGCGCGGCGCCCGGACGAGAACGCCGAGGCCGTCTACCGCTGGCTGCTGGAGCGCAATCGCCGGATGTACGCCGTCGCCTTCTGCATCGACCATCTCGGTGACGTCTATCTCTCGGGGCGGACATCCCTGGGCGCCGTGACCCGTGATGAGGTCGACCGCATCCTCGGCTGCGTCGCGGAGTACTCCGACGGATCGTTCAACACCATCCTCGAGCTCGGCTTCGCCACCGCGATTCGCCGCGAGTGGCAGTGGCGTGTCGACCGAGGCGAGCCCACGGGCAATCTCGAGGCGTTCCGACACCTGGCCGAGCAGTCCGACTGACGGTTGGGAGGATGGCGCCATGACCGCGCCCTACACCCTGGTCCTGCTCCGCCACGGCGAGAGCGAGTGGAACGCCCGCAACCTCTTCACCGGCTGGGTCGACGTAGGCCTGTCCGACAAGGGTCGCGAGGAGGCCGCGCGTGGCGGACGCCTGCTGGCGGAGTCGGGCGTGCTGCCGGACGTGGTGCACACATCGCTGCTCACGCGCGCGATCACTACCGCCAACATCGCGCTGGGCGAGGCCGGGCGAGCGTGGATCCCGGTCGTGCGCAACTGGCGCCTCAACGAGCGGCACTACGGCGACCTCCAGGGCAAGGACAAGAAGGCCACGCTGGAGCAGTACGGCGAGGAGCAGTTCATGCTCTGGCGGCGTTCCTACGACGTACCCCCTCCCCCGATCGATCCCGACAGCGAGTTCGCGCAGACCTATGACTCCCGCTACGCCGCGCTCCCCCCCGAGGCGCGTCCGCGCACCGAGTGCCTCAAGGACGTCGTGCATCGACTCATTCCCTACTGGGAGGACGTGATTGTCGCCGAGGGCCTGCGCCGCGGGCAGACCGTGCTCGTGGCGGCACACGGCAATTCACTGCGCGCACTCGTCAAGCACCTCGACGGCATCTCCGACACCGACATCGCCGCACTCAACATCCCCACGGGCATCCCGCTCGTCTATCGGCTGGACACCGATCTGAAGCCACTTGTCCCGGGCGGGGAATACCTCGATCCCGAGGCCGCCGCGAGCGCTGCCGCAGCCGTGGCCAACCAGGGTCGCTGACGTGGGGGCCACCCGGCTCGAGTTGGACGACGCCACCCTGCGCGAGTGGACCGCGACGGTCGTCGCGGTCGATCCGGAGCAGGGCATCGTGCTCGACCGCTCGGCCTTCTACCCCGGCGGTGGCGGACAACCCCCCGACCACGGCGTACTGCTCTGGGAGGGCGTGCAGACGCGCATCGTCGGCGCGCGCTACGGCGACGACGTATGGCTGATCCCGGCCGAAGGTGACCCACTCCCCGCGGTGGGCACGTCGGTGCAGGGCGCGATCGACGACCCTCGGCGCACGGCACTCATGCGCACTCACTCAGGGCTGCACGTGCTCTCCGGCGTGGTCTTCCGCGACTTCGGCGCGCTCGTCACGGGGTCCAACATGGAGCCGCTGGAGGGCCGCCTCGACTTCAATCTGGAGGGGATCCCCGAGGGCTTCAAGGAGTCCGTCGAGGATGCGATCAACGCCGAGGTGGAGGCCGATCGCGCGATCCGCGCGTACTCCCTGGCGCGTGACGAGGCATTCGCGATCCCCGACATCATCCGTACGGCGACCAACCTGCTGCCGCCGGAGATCGAGATCGTGCGCATCGTCGACATCGACGGCCTCGACGTGCAGGCCGACGGCGGCACCCATGTCGCGTCGACCCGACAGGTGGGGCGCATGCGCGTCGTCAAGGTGGAGAACAAGGGCAAGGGCTTCCGGCGCATCCGCGTCGCACTCGAGGACTGAGGGCATGCCCGACGATCGGATCCTCGTGCGTGTGAGTGCCGAGGAGCTGCCCCTGCGCGCCCAGGCCCTGCTCGATTCGGGCATCCCCCGGCCAGCCAACTCGCGCTTCCTGGTGCGCCGCACCTACATCAGCTGGGCGCCCGCGGCGTGGCTCGTCTTCCTCCTCGTGATCGGGATCTCGAGTCTGCGGGCGACCATCGTCGCGGGGCTCGATCCATCCGCCGGCGCGGAACGGATTATCTACGGCGTGATGACGGCGATATGCCTGTTCTTCGCCGTCTTCGCCGCGCGCAAGTTGCTCGTCGGCCTCGCTGAGCGGCGCGATGTCAAGCGCGGCGACTACCGCTTGGGACTGCATCTCCTCGGTCTGGACGGCCTGCTCATCGCCGGACGCGACCTGCACACCTGGGTGCCACGCGGCAGGCTCCCTGAACCCGTCAAGATCACCTCAGGCTCGGGGGAGAGCGTGTATGTGACCTACGTCTACGCGCTCGCAGACGCTGAAGGACGCGCTGATCGCCTCGAGTGCAGCACCTTGGAGAACACGGCCCTGTGGATGTGGCAAGAGCACGGCTACATGCCCGAAGGAAGCCCCTGGAAGTGAGCTAGCTCGTGATCTCCGCGATGCGCACGCGCACGTCGAAGAGATAGACGAGCGCGACGATGACGCCAGCGATGCCGATGATCCCCAGGGTCAGGCCGGGGATGAGGCCGGTGAGGCTGCCCCACCTTCTGCGGTCGAAAAGTGTCACCCGGTGGACCATTTCGACCACAGAACGTCGAATGGGTGCCGAGCTAACTCGTGATCTCCGCGATGCGCACGCGCACGTCGAAGAGATAGACGAGCGCGACGATGACGCCCGCGATGCCGATGATCCCCAAGGTCAGACCGGGGATGAGGCCGGTGAGCATCGCGATGCCGGTGAGTAGGAGCCACAGCACCTTGGAGACGCGGCCCACCGCGGGGAAGGCCTGGGCGGGCCGGCGCACGCAGTCGACGAAGGCCCAAATCTTCACCACCCCGAAGACGACCCACAGGACGGTGATGACGAGATTCTGGGTGAGATCGAACATCCCTCCAACGTACGCGCCCCGCCTGCATTCCGCAGGCGGGGCGCGTACGTTGGGCTCGTTGTTCGGGCGGATCAGATACCGACGGCCTCGCGGACGAGGACGACGGTGCGCTCGGCGCCGTGGGCGACGCTGGCCGCGGTCGACTTGGCCTCGCGGGCCACGGTCGTGGCGGTGGACTTGGCCTCGCGGGCAAGGCGCACGGCGCGCTCACGCGCGTCGACGGTGAGGTCCTGCACCTGCTCGCGGGCGTCGCGCGTGAGGTCGGTGACCTGGTGCCAGGCACGGCTGGCCGAGTCCGGGACGGAGACGACGCTCTCCTGCACCGTCTCGATGATGTCGGCGACCGTCGCGGGTGCCTCGAACTTCGGCATCTCGAAGGAGCGGACCTGGATGACCGGGATCTCGATGGAGGTGAAGGGCACGGTGCGCGGGGTGACGTTGCTTGACACGTTCGTCACTGCCTGCTGAGCGGTGGATGCGGCCTTGGCGGTCGTGTCCTTCGCCGTCGTGGCCGCCTTGATCGTGGTGGCCTTGGCGGACGTCGCAGCCTTGGCGGTGGTGTCCTTAGCCGTGGCGGCCGCCTTCGCGGTCGTCGCGCGCGCAGCGGCGACGGCGTTCTTGGGCTTGGCCTTCTCCGCGACCTTCTTGGCGGTCGGCTTCTTCACACTCGACTTCTGGGCTGCGGCGGTCTTCTGCGCTGCGGTGACCTTGTGGGTCTCTGGCGTGCTCATGCGATGTCCTCTCGTGGGTCCCGGGGGGTCTCCCCGGCTCGGTTCTCGGCCTGGAAGGCCCGGTAGATCTCCAGCAGCGTGCGCCGCTGCGCCTCGGTCAGGCTGGTGTCGGCAGCGATGGCATCGACCACGGACAGGCTCGCCTCCGGTCGATCGTCTTCGCTGAGGATCCCGGCCTGGACGTAGAGCGTCTCGGCCGAGATGCGCAGGGCGCCGGCAAGCCGGTTGAGGATGTCGGCGCTCGGGCGACGCAGGCCTCGCTCGATCTGGCTCAGGTAGGGGTTGGACACCCCTGCCGCCGCGGCGAGCTGCCGGACGGACATCTGAGCCTGGTCGCGCTGCTCGCGGATGTAGTCCCCGAGTGCCTCGATGCGTGCCATGCGTCCATGGTGCAGCACAGTGCTTGCAATTGCAAGCGGAGCGCTAGCGGAAGCAAGCGTGAGGGTGGTCACACCTCGAGCAGGGCCCCGGTGCTGAGCAGGAGCCCGGCCACGACCACGAGGCAGCCCACGAGTCCGAGGCCCGCCGAGACGCCTAGGAGACGGGGGAAGTCCCCTCTGCGGACCCGCGCCAGCACCGCCAGATGGGCCACGCCGTAGTAGATGAGGATGAGCGCGGCGGAGAGGGCGAGTGCGAATCCGATGCCGCCGACGATAACGACGAGGGCGGCCAGGACCGCTGCGCTGATCTCGGCGCGCGCGGGGACGCCAGCGCCGCTGCTCACCTGATCCAGCGCCCGGGGCGCATCACCCCCGCGGCCCATGGCGAAGAGCGTGCGCCCGATGCCCGCGATGAGCGACAGCAGCACGGCACCGGCGGCAATGACCGCTCCGATGCGCACGAGCACCTCGAGGGCATCGGAGCCGACGTATCCGGCGATGCTCTCCAGCGGCGCGACCGACAGGACCAGCCCGCTGGAGACCGCGCGCAGAACCACCGCGGCGAGTACGGCGTACACCACGATGATGATGAGGAAACTCGCGATCATCGCGCGCGGGATCGTGCGGGCAGGATTGCGCACCTCTTCGCCGAGGACAGTGACGCGCGCGTAGCCCGCGAAGGCGACGAAGAGGATACCTGCCGCAGCGACCAGGCCGGCACCCGATGGCGCAGGGAGCGCCGCCGCTGCCGGCGTCGATGAGGCCTCGCTGACGGCCGTGCTCACGACGAGAGCGGCAAGCACGACCAGCACGAACGCCACAAGGACCGCTGTGACGCGCACCGACTTGACGATCCCGCGCAGGTCCAGGACCAGTGCCACCGCCACCGCGACGATCCCGACGAGACGCTCGTATCCGGGCCAGGCGTAGGCGCCGATGGTGAGCGCCGCCGCACCCGCCGACGCGGACTTCCCGAGCACGAAGGCATAGCCCGCGACAACCCCGGCGGATCGCGAGAGATAGGCGCGGCCATAGGCGTAGGCGCCACCCGACTCCGGTAGCACGCGCGCGAGGGAGGCCGTGGACGTGGCATTCAAGGCCGCAACGACCGCGGCGATGGCGAGGGCGGCGAGCAGCGCGCTGCCCGCGAGCGCGAAGGCAGGAGTCCACGCCGCGAAGACACCCGTGCCGAGCATGGCGCCGAGCCCGACGACGGTCGCACCGCGCACCCCCAAGACGCGCCGCAGTTCCGCCATGTTCAGCCGATCACCGCGACGACCTCGCCCGCGGGCCGTCCGCCCCCGAGCAGCACCTGGCGCGACTGCTCGGCGATCACGTCGTTGTCGATCCCGATCGCGCGGAGGATGCCGGCCATTGCCACCGGCCGCGCACGCCCGGATCCGTCCTCGATTTTGATCGCGACGGAGCGGCCGTCCGGCAGCACGACGAGATAGACCGCCTCCGCACCCTCCTTGATGAGCGCGCCGGGCAGCGATCGCTGGAGTGCTGCGGCATCGCGCCGCGTGCCCGCGACCCAGTCCGGGTGGTCGCGCATCGCGGCGGAGACCCGACGCGCGGGCTCGTCGTCCTCCGTCGCGATCGAGGCGCCCATGCGCGCAAGGCCAACGACGCTGAGGCCGAAGAGCGGCGCGCCGCAGCCATCCACCGCGACCGCCCAGGGCTCCTCCCGGGCGCGCTCAGACACCTCGGCGACGATCGCGCGCTGCAGAGGGTGCTCCGGGTCGGTGTAGTCCTGCGTGGACCACTCGTTGACCGCGCAGGTGAGCAGCATCGCCGCGTGCTTGCCGGAGCAGTTCATGTACGTCGAGGACGGGGCACGGCCCGCGAGTTGCACCCCCAGGCGCTCGTCGTCATCGATCGGCAGCTCAGCGGGGGTGAGCAGGCTCGACTCGTCAAGACCCGCCCACCCGAGGATGCGGCGTACCCCCTCGAGATGGAAGCCCTCCCCACTGTGTGACGCGCAGGCCAGAGCGAGGAGCTCACCCTCGAGCGGCAGTCCGGCGCGCACCATTGCGGTGCCCTGCGCGGGCTTGTTGGCCGATCGGGGAAGGATCCGGGCGTGGGGGTCGCCCCACGATCGCTCGATGGTGCCGTCGGGCGCGAGCACGACCGCGTGTCCGCGGTGCACGCCTTCGACGACACCGCCGCGACGCACTTCGACCAGGATCGCCGTGGGCCCGGCGGCGCCCGCCCGCTTCACGACTCCCACTGCGCTCACGCGCGCATCCTGTCAGGTGTCGCTAGCGTGCACCCATGCGAGCGGTGATCCAGCGCGTGGACGGAGCCAGCGTCGTCATCGCGGGCGAGAACGTCGGCAGCATTGAGGGCCCCGGCCTGCTCATGCTCGTCGGCGTCACCCACTCCGATGACGAGGCCATCGCTCGACGGCTCGCCCAGAAGGCCTATGACCTGCGCATCTTCGACGCCTCGCGCTTCGCGTCGACACCCGAAGGCGCACGCGAAGTGTCGGCGTCGGACCTTGGCCTGCCTGTCCTCGTCGTATCGCAATTCACGCTCTACGCCGATACGCGCAAGGGGCGCCGACCCACCTGGGATGCAGCCGCGCCCGGGCCGGTGGCGGAACCGCTCGTCGATGTGGTCGCCGACGAGCTGCGCTCACGCGGCGCGGAGGTCGCGATGGGGCGCTTCGGCGCCGATATGCGCGTGAGCCTGGTCAATGACGGTCCGACGACGATCATCATCGACGTCGACTGATCGCCCGCCACCCCGGCAGCCCCGGCAGCCCCGTCAACTTTGTCATCTACAACCGCGTTTCACGGCGGTCGAAACGCGGTTGTAGATGACACAACTGGACACGGTGGCTGGAGCGAGGATGTTGTCGGACATGTGGTCCTCAGCGCACGAGGATGACGGGCTCTTGGCCGGCGGCGATGTCACCGGACTGCGCCCGGACGACGAGGTTGGCGGCCGGATCGACGGACCGCTTGATGACCGCGGTGGCGATGGGACCGAGCTCGTAGTGCCGCGCGGCCGAGGCGACCCAGCCGATCTCACGGTCACCGAGCACGACGGTGTCTCCGTGCGCCGGGAGCGCCTCGGCACCGCCATCGAGATGCAGCAGCACGAGACGACGAGGAGGTGCCCCGAGGTTGTGCACGCGCGCCACCGCCTCCTGTCCGCGGTAGCAGCCCTTGGCCAGGTGGACAGCCGGCCCGATCCAACCCACCTCATGCGGCAGGGTGCGGTGATCGGTCTCCTGGCCGAGCCGGGGCACCGCGGCAGCGACGCGCAGCGCCTCGAGCGCCCAGGTGCCGGCGGGCTCGTCGCCCAGGGCGGTCAGCAACTCCGCGCGCGGCACGATCACCTCGCGGCCGACGAGCACGTCAGGGCGGTGGTCGACGTACTTGGAGGCATCCCCACCGCGATCGCTGCCGGAGTCGGACGCACCCACGCCGGCCATGTCGGCGGGGATCAGCCACGTGACGCGTTCGGCGTCAGGCTCGCGCACGGGCTGCCACACCACCGCCCACTCCCCGCTCGCGTCGGCCACCTCGACGCGCAGCATGAAGCGCATCGAGTCGAGGTAGGCGACGAGGGCGGCAGCCGTGCCCGGCTCCACGGTGATCCACGTCGTGGTGCCGTCATCGGACACATGGAGCTCATGCTCGACGTGGCCGTGCGGGCTGAGGATGAGTGCCGTCGTCGAGGCCCCCGGGGCCAGCGCCTCGAGGTGCTGGGTGGTGAGGCTGTGCAGCCAGGTGAGCCGATCCGGACCGGTGACGGTGACGACTCCGCGGTGGGACAGGTCGACGGCTCCACGGCCATCGACCAGGCGGCGCTGCTCCGCGTGCGGGTCGCCGTAGTGCCAGGGCACGCCCTCATCGGCCCACCCCTCGGGCGCGGGACACGCACCGGGCAGGTCGAGCGCGGGGCTGCGATAGGGCGTCACCCTAGCGACAACGTCAGTCATCGCGTGCACCTTCCCGGCACGTGCGGCACACGCCATGGATCGCCATGTGACCGATGTCGGTGGAGAATCCCTGCTCGCGATCGAGTGCGTCGAGGAAGTCGCGGGCGACGCCGATCGGGATCGACTCGATGCCATCGCAGGTGCGGCAGACAAGGTGGATGTGCACGTCATCATCGACGGAGTGGTACGTCGGAGACCCGTGCCCCAGGTGCGCGTGGGTGACGAGGCCGACGTCCTCGAGCACTTCGAGAGTGCGATAGACGGTGGAGAGATTCACCTTGGGGGCTTCGACCTGCACGCGGGCGAGGATCTCCTCGGGGGTGCCATGGCCGAGGTCATTGACGGCCGCGAGCACAAGGGTGCGCTGCGGGGTCACCCGATAGCCGCGGGCGTGGAGGCGCTGATCCCAGTCCACGCGCCCGATCCTCAGTCGGCCGGGCGCAGGCGCGCGGAGAGGTGATTGGTCATCGGCTCGCCCACGGCCGCCATGTCGAAGGTCCACATGAGCTCGCCATTGACCAGGCCATAGAGCCGCTCCCCCGCGGAGTAGGGCTTGGCACTCGGCGACGCGGCGACGACATCGGTGCGCAGTGTCGCGCGCGCGCCGGTAATGCGGGCGTCCTCGATGCCGAGCACCTCGTGCGTGCCCAGCCAGAGCTCGGAGTAGCCGGTGGGATGAGCGAGCATCACCTCAACCTCGCCGTCGGGACGCGGCCGCCAGAAGCCCGTCTCCAGGGCGAGAGGGCGAACCTTCTCGCCGTCGTCGTCGAGCAGCCAACTGCGCGAGGCGTAGGAGAGGAAGGGCCTGCCGTCCGTGGTGAAGGAGATCTCCTGGCCGAAGCGGAAGTCCTCGATCGTGGGGTACTGCCCGAGGCCCACGCCCGCCCAGCGGCCGATGAGCCACGAGAGGGGGATGAGCTCCTCGGGCAGGTCGGAGACGGACACCTAGCCCTGGCCCTTGAAGAGCTTGTAGATGACGTAGCCCGAGAACCACGTGATGAAGAGGATCGCGAGGACGAGGAGCCCCGTGTAGACGATCTCGAGCATGCCGTCAGCCTACCCCTGCGTGGACCACGCGCCGATGCGCCGCACAAGTGACTCCTCGATCGCACCCTCCGCATGCCCGAAGCCGGGCTCGATCCACAGGTGGGACCCGGGTGCGGCTTCGTGGAGAGCTCGCGGATGGTCGAGGGGGAAGAAGCCGTCAGAGTCGCCGTGGACGATGAGGAGGTCGATATCGCGCTCACGCACGCGCGCGGCCGCTCCGGTGGGCGGCAGGGGCGGCGGATCGGGCCAGGGCCTGGGGTCAACCCGCGTTCCCAGCACCGTGCGGATGTACGCGCGGCCCGCGGCCGTGGCGATCCCGCGATGGAGCCAGCGCATCGGCATCGTGCCCCGGTAGTACCAGTACGCCGGCCCGCTCACCGCGACAACCGCATCGACCGAAACGGGACCCAGCAGAGCGGCGTGCCGCAGCACGACCGCCGCACCCATGGAGAAGCCGACCGTGACGATCCGGGTGTAGCCCGAGGCACGCGCCCATGCCACCGCGGCTTCGACATCCATGGGCTCGTGGTGACCCAGCGTGGTCATGCCCCCCGAGGCACCGTGTCCGCGCTGGGTCACGGCGATGACAGACGCCTCCTCGCTGAGGATGGTCGCGATGCGCTCCACGCGCTCCTGGTCGTGGGCGCCGCCGAATCCGTGTACCGCCACGATCACGGTGGAGCCCGACAGGGGCGCCTTGGCCGACCCGCCGGGCCACGACGCCGGATGGCGCAGGTGCATCGCGGCGAGCGCGACGCCGTCCTGGCTGACCAGGGAGAGCGGCTCAGCGCGAGCGGGCACCGGGATCCGGTGCCGACCCAGCCCGACAGGGGCGGCTCTGCCGACCCGCCGGGCCTCGTATTGGCTCTCCGCGGTCACGAGACGTCATTCTCCCGCAGTCCCCTGGTCCTTCTCCGCCTACCCCGATGCGCACTGATGTCTACGCCGCAGCAAGTGTGACCCCGCGCCGTCGCGCCGCGACGGCCAGGCGCGCATCGAAGGTTGCGAGTTCACCCCGCGACTCCATCGCAAGATCGAGGACGCAGCAGTCGGGGAGTGGCAGCCGTGTTTCGGCGCGGAGCACGGCCAGTCTCCAGGGCTGCTCCCGATCACTCTCCGCTGCCGCCAGGCCCAGGCCGTCGAATGCCCGGCGTAGTTGTTCGAGATGACCCTTCTCAGCCGCACCCACAGCAGACTCGGCGACGGTCATCGCGTGCGCCACGAGGCGCCCGGCGATCGCGCCGCGTCTGACGAGCACCACCGCATCGGCGAAATGAGCCTCGTCGGGGTTCATCAGCGCGATGAGCACGCTTGCATCGACCACCATGGGGGCCGTCACGGGCTGATCCGCTCCCAGTCAGCGCGCAGGCGATCGAGGTATCCCGGCGGGTAGGCGTCGGTCAATGACGCCAGGCTCTGCAGAGCGGCTTCGATTTCGAGTGTCCGCTCGATGGGGCTCTCCGACAAGGCGCGCGCGCCCGTCACGATGAGCCGGCGCATGAGGTCGCTGCGCTGCTCGTCGGGCCATCGTTCAGACGCAAGATCCAACGCGGCCGCGATGTCGTCGGTCTCGGTGATCTGGTGGCGGGGCCGGGCAGTGGGCACGGCATGAGTGTACCACCGATACACTTGGTGACACACTCACGCCCACCGGCATCCCCCGCCGGCTGGGTATCCTCGCCAGGTGCGCCTGCTCTTGCTCACCCAGGCGGTGGAGCCCTCCGCGGAGGTCCTGCCGGCGCTCAGCCTGCTCCCGCACGCGGTGCGCATCCTTCCCGCGCAGGCCACCGCGCTCCTGGATGCTCCGCCGTGCGATGCGGTGCTCGTCGATGGCCGTCGCGATCTGCCCCAGGTGCGCAGCCTGACGCGACTCATCCGCCAGACCGGGATCGAACCACCCCTCATCGTCATCGTGACCGAGGGTGGACTCACGGCGCTGCAGCGCGACTGGGGCGTCGATGAATTCGTCGTCGATACCTGCGGTCCTGCCGAGTTGGAGGCGAGACTGCGACTGGCTGTCGCGCGCTTGGACTCCCAGCCCGACGACGGCCCCGG
>Ga0169931_10006590_pt1 | contig 17447 bp, 13 predicted proteins | sample Kivu_15m_20L_FD_129675 | JGI IMG/M metagenome (GOLD analysis project Ga0169931, IMG submission 129675) | Freshwater microbial communities from Lake Kivu, Western Province, Rwanda to study Microbial Dark Matter (Phase II) - Kivu_15m_20L... | ecosystem: Environmental > Aquatic > Freshwater > Lake...
ACTCTTTTCCGAGAAAAGAGTCCTGACACCTTTTCGGCTTCCCTCGAAAGCTCACCATCCGGGCTTGCCCCGGTGGGAGCATGACTGAGCGGCAACCAAGGAGATCGCCGCCCCAAAAGCTCACCATCCGGGCTTGCCCCGGTGGGAGCATGACTGAGCAGCTACCGACGGCTCCGCCTCTTTTATTTTCTTTCTTCCCGGCCTTCGGCCGGGAAGGAAGAAAATGCAGGCGAAAAGGTGTCAGGACTCTTTTCTCGTAAATGATTCCTGACACCTTTTCGGCTCTTGAGCAGCTACCGACGGCTCCGCCTCTTTTATTTTCTTTCTTCTCGGGAAGCGGAAAAGAGTCCTGACCCAGTCCTGACACCTTTTCCGCTTCCTGAGTTACTTGCAGCGGTTACTTGCATCGCATCGGCAGATTTGCATCGCATCCGCAGAGTCGTATACTGTGACGGTCGTTGTTTCGCTCACCAAGTTGTAGCGGCATTATGCTGATGTCTATGCTTTGCCATCGACGATTCCTGCTGTGCGGGATCGTTGTATGCATCTTCCTGAGCGCAGGACCGCGTCCTGTTTTCCATCACCATTCGGTTGCTGCTGCGCACGAGGGCGTCTCAGAAAGCGACGCGATGATGCGTCATCTATGGGTCTACCATCGTGGCTCCGAAGGTCACGACGAAAGTGGCGACTCCTGGCATCTCCACTGGTATTTCCCCCAAGCCACCGGGAGTTCGGTTCTTGCATGTGGTTTGGGCGTTGCCGGGGGGGATCCAGCGTTGAGCGTTTATGCCACAAGCCAAGAGCGAGCATGGTGCGAGGATGGACGGGCACCGCTGGTCGAGGGCTGGATGGTTCCCCCAGGCTTCGACCGAGCGATTTGTCTGCGACGGCTTGAGACTCATCTGCCCGCGGCTTTTTACTCCACGGTTCTCGATGGCTGCGCCCTGCGCACTCGATTCGAACGGTTTCAGTGTTGAGCACTGACCTGTCACTGTGAACCCACGGCGAACAGCGCGGTGGGGAAGTCTTCTCCCGCGTCGTTCGGGGAGCAGCATTCAATTTTCATGCTTTTGAGAGTTGACTGCATCCGGGTATGAGACGAATCGAGTTCTGGCAGAGAGTTGAAAGAGCATGGACCAACGCGCGATCATTCGGCACCTTGTATTGGTGCTTGTTTCGGGTTTATGTGGCGCAGGGGTGATGCGCTTCTTCCTGGCGCCAAAAGTCGTTCCTGTCGGGGAATCGGCAGCAGCCGATGGGCAACTGCGAGGCTCGACGAGCACCGGGGAGGTGGGTTCTGAGCAAGGGACTGTCGCGCTGGAGGTAGCGCGGTGGGAAGCTGCTGGTCTGCAGCTCGAGTCGGTAACGAAGTCTGACTTTCCGCGACTTGTGAGCCTGACTGGAAAGGTCTCTTTAAATGAGGATCGGATTGCCCACATCTATCCGATGGTTGCTGGGGCAGTCGATGAGGTGCATGTGGGTTTGGGCCAGGTAGTGAAAAAAGATGATCTGATGGTCATCATCCATAGCCGCGAAATTGGGCAAGCAAAACTGCAGCTGTACCAGGCGCGACTGCAGCGTGAAATGGCGCTGGTGCGGCAACGCTTGCAAACGGAAGTGACCGCAAACGCGCACGAGATGATCGAATTATTACGCCGACAGCAGCCAATCGCCGAACTCGAGCCGGTGTTTCGCAATCGCCCCATGGGCGACTTTCGCGAACGGCTGATGGCCTCCTACAGCAGTTATTTGAAATCGAAAGCTGACGTTGCGCGACTCGAGAATGTCAGTGGCGCTGGGGCTGTCTCGGGGAGTCAGTTTCTCGCCGCCAAAGCTAATCTCGAAGCAGACTTGGCTACATTCCAGTCGCGCATCGAGCAGATTGAATATGAGATGACAACTTCTGAATTGCTGGCATCTCAGAATTTACGCGAGGCGGAAACGCAAGTCGCCGTTGCGGCGACGAGCCTGCGGATTCTCGGAGTCGATGAACGCGATATTCAGGAAATCGATCCTGTCGAGCAAGGGGAGTCGATCTCGCATTATCCGATTCGGGCACCTTTCGATGGAACGGTGATCAGTAAGGACGTCGTACTCCGCGAACAAGTTCGCACGGAGAGTCCAATCCTCAATATCGCGGATCTATCTACGGTGTGGATCACTGCTGACATCTACCAAGAGAACATTCCTTTGCTTGCGTATCTTGAAAATCAAGAAGTCAAGATCACCAATGAGGCATGGCCTAGCGAGCAATTCACAGGAACCGTTTTTTATGCCGGCGAAATCATGGACGAAGCGACACGAACGATTTCAATGCGTGCGATTGCTAACAATGATCGACGAATGCTCAAGCCCGGAATGTTTGTCAGTGTCTCCCTTTCGGTCCCTGGCGATGAGGGTGTATTTCGTGTCCCAACGACTGCGATTCAGGAGCATGATGGAAAGAAGTTTGTATTTGTCCATCTCGCAGAAGAAAAGTTCGCTCAGCGCTTTGTAACTCTTGGAGGCACCGATGCCGAGTCTACAGCAATCCTTGCGGGTCTTGAGGAGGGGGAGCAAGTGGTCGTTCGTGGTGGGTTTATCCTCAAATCGCAGATGCTGGGCGAATTGATGGGTGAGGAGTAGGTCATGCTTGAGCACCTTATTGGCTGGTCATTGAATAATCGCTTCATTGTGATCGTCCTTTCGCTGTTGATTCTCGGCGGAGGCGTCGTCGCAGCGCTATCGATCCCGCTGGATGCGGTTCCGGACTTGACGAATGTCCAAGTTCAAGTGCTCACCAATTCCCCATCGCTCGGTCCGGTCGAGGTGGAGCAGTTCATCACGTTTCCGGTCGAGAATGCGATGAGTGGTGTGCCGAATGTCGAGGAGATTCGTTCGATCAGTCGTTTTGGTCTGAGCGCCGTCACGGTGGCTTTTAAGGAAGGTACCGATATCTACTGGGCGCGGATGCAAGTCAACGAGCGTTTGCAGAAGGCGAGGGAAAACATTCCGGAGGGGATGGGCGTTCCGGAATTGGGTCCAATTGCGACGGGGATGAGTGAAATCTACCAGTTCGAAGTTCGCAGCGCGACAGGCCACGATTATTCGCTGACCGACTTACGGACCATTCTTGATTGGCAAATTGCCTTTCAGTTGCGGAGTATTCCCGGTGTTGTCGAAGTGAATACTTTTGGCGGTGAATTGAAAACCTATGAAGTCCAGATTGATCCTCAGCGGTTGCAGAATTACGAGGTCTCGCTGAGCGAGGTTTTTCGGGCGCTGAGCGAGAATAACGGGAATTCGGGGGGTGGGTATTTGGCGCGTGGTGCCGAGCAGCGTCTGATCCGTGGGGAAGGGCTCGTCAGTTCGCTCGAGGACATTGGGACGATCATTGTCGATAATCGCGAAGGGACTCCGATTCGCATCTCCGATGTGGCTGATGTCCGCTTTGCGCCGATGCTTCGGCAGGGAGCGGTGACCCGCGATGGGGATCGCGAGGCCGTGATTGGGATGGTGATGATGCTGATGGGGGCGAATTCGCGGCAGGTCGTCGAGGACGTGAAAGCGAAAATTGCGGAGATCCAGCGGACTCTCCCGCCTGGGGTGGTGATTGACACTTTTTATGATCGGACGGAGCTCGTCGACAAAACAATTTTCACCGTTGCCGAGAATATCGGTTTGGGAATTGTTCTTGTGATCGTGATGTTATTTCTATTGCTAGGAGACCTTCGAGCTGGATTGATTGTTGCGGCTGCGATCCCACTGTCAGCCATGAGTGCTTTGATCGCGATGCAGTATGCGGGGGTGTCGGCGAATCTCATGAGTCTTGGAGCGATTGACTTCGGTGTGATTGTCGACGGTGCTGTGGTGATGGTCGAAAACTGTGTCCGCCGTGCCGCTCATTATCAGCGGGAGAATGATGGTAAACGAGTTCCGCTGGAGGTGTTTCGCGAGTCAGCGTGGGAGGTTGGAAAACCAATTCTGTTTGCCGGAATTATTGTGATCATGGTCTTCATCCCGATTCTCAGCCTCGAGGGGATGGAAGGAAAGATGTTCCGTCCGATGGCTTTTACTTTCATGACGGCTCTTTCGGCCGCGCTTGTTCTGGCGGTGACAGTCATGCCGGTAATGGCTTCGTTGTTTCTCGCACGTCGTGTTCGGGAGCGGGAGACGTTTCTTATTCGCTGGTTCAAGCGCGCGTATGCTCCTCTGCTCGATTTCTCGATGAAGCACCCGCTGGCGATGTTGTCGACGTCTGTCGCCGCATTTACGGCGAGCATTTTCTTGTCGCGCGGGCTCGGTGTGGAATTTGTACCTCGGCTCGATGAGGGGGATCTTGCCATCCAGGCTACTCGACTGCCGAGTGTTTCGCTGGAAACCTCGATCGAGATGACCAAGGCAATAGAGCGATGTCTATTACGGCTTCCCGAAGTCGAGTCCGTGGTTTCGAAAACAGGCCGACCTGAAATTGCCAATGATCCGATGGGAGTTTATCAGACCGACGTCATTGTTCGCCTCAAACCGCCAGCCCAATGGACCTCGGGGCTCAGCAAAGAAGAGCTGATCAAGGAAATGCAGCGGCGGCTGACAGAAGAGGTTCCTGGGAATGCCTACAGCTTCACGCAGCCGATCGAATTGCGGGTTCAGGAATTGGTTGCTGGGGTCCGGTCTGATATTGGTTTGAGCATCTACGGAGACGACCTCGATGTTTTAAAGACCAAGGGAGACGAGATTGTCAAAGCGATCAGTCGTGTGCCGGGAGCTGCGGATGTGCAAGCCCAGCATATCGCGGGGCTCTCCACGATGCGCTGTATTGTCCGCAGGGACCAACTTGCGCGCTATGGAATCAATGCCCGTGATGTCTTGGACGCGATTGCTACCGTGGGAGGAATGCAAATTGGACAAGTCTTCGAAGGACAGCGACGTTTTCCGATGCAAGTTCGCTTGCACCCGCAGTCTCGAAAAAATGCGGAGCAATTGATGCGTTTGCGGATTGATGATCCGCAAGGACGACCGATTCCGATTTCACAACTTGCAGACATCCGTATTGAAGATGGTCCGGTCGAAATCAGCCGCGACAATATCCGTCGTCGTCTCTTGGTGCAGTGCAATTATCGCGGGCGTGACCTCGCAGGATTTGTCGCTGCAGCGCAGCAAGCGGTTGAAGAGGAGGTGACGCTTCCCCCAAACTACTTGCTTCGCTGGGGTGGCCAATTTGAGAACTTAAAGGCGGCGAGCAAACGATTGGGGATTGCCGTTCCCGTGGCGCTGTTCCTGATCTTTTCCCTCCTCTACATGACATTTCATTCAGTGAAACTGGCCTTGCTGATCTACCTAAATGTTCCGATCGCAGCCACCGGAGGTGTGCTTGCACTGTGGGCGCGCGACCTTCCCTTTTCGATTTCCGCCGGGGTTGGTTTCATCGCTCTGTTCGGCATCGCCGTCATGAATGGTGTCGTTCTGATCGAACATATTCGACAGCTGCGCGAGCATGGAATTGCGCAAAGCGAGGCGGTAGTCTGCGGTGCCCTCGATCGACTTCGGCCTGTGCTGATGACCGCTTCCTGCGGCGCGCTGGGCTTTCTCCCGATGGCGCTGTCGGTCAGCTCGGGTGCCGAGGTCCAGCGGCCGCTGGCGACGGTAGTGATCGGAGGTCTTGGGACATCGACGCTGCTGACGCTGGTGGTTCTCCCGGCAATCTATCGCTGGTTCGAGCCGAGCATGTCAGAGGGGTGATGACGGTTGTAACGATGATTCAGGGGCAGGTCCCCAAGAGAAAAAAATCAGTCGGAGGTTTTTTTCGTGCTCGCGAAAAAGGCAAACTATTTTGGGAGGCATGAAAACCGCCTCTTGCCTCTTCGTGCTTACGTTGATGACATCCTCCGCGGTCGCTGGGGATTGGATCATTTCGCGAAGCTTCTACACGCATGATCCACAAACAGGACACCGGACGCATCAATTCGCAAGACCTCCGGAGACGATTGTTCCGGTCGATCCTTCGCTCCGCAGCAGCGGTTTCAGCCACTTTCGCAGCTCGATCAACTTTGGCCAATCGGCCGACAATTACCATCGTGTCACGCAGTGGGGGGATCCTGTTCGTCCCTATGGAGAATGGAGGTTTCCGTTCCGTCCCTACTCTGTTCCTTATCAGTGGTGGGGAGAACCGTACGGCGGTCTTCAGCTGGGAGGTGTGAACGCGGCTGCCGGACCTTGGGTTTCACCCCCCTGGGGTGGCTGGCCAGGTGGAGGAAACGTCCCTCCCAACCCTCCCGGCAATCCTGGACCGGGAGGTCCCGGCGGGATGGGCCCGGGGAACGCAATTCCAGGCCCCCCGGGGAACTGGCAACCCGGTCCCGGTGCTCCTTGGCAGTGGGGTTTCCCATGGCCCGGCGGACCGAATCCGGGATCATCCCAAGTTCCGTATCCATCAGGACCGAACCAGCCCTATCCCGTCCCACCTTACGCCGATGGTTACTACCCCGACTATGGATCGCAGCCACGGCTGCCAGACCGCCAGTTTTTCGAAAAGCCGACGATGTAGTCGCACTGCGGATCGAATTGGTGGTAGGTGGGCTCGAACAACGGGAATCGTCGACAGGAACCCGAGAGTCAGCGCAGTCGTTGGTAAGCTCACGACTGTTCTCTTCGTGGCAGACCCAATTTCTTTGCTACGACGCATCTTTTCTCGATCCGCTTCCGATGATCACATCATTACCACACCAGGGAGGGTGATGGCCTGCGGAAGTGACGGCGACCCTATCTGGCCAAGCGATGATCGAAGCGAATCGAACACTGAGTCTGCTGCTCCCTGAGGGTTATCGCGGAGCCGGAGTACTGTTCCATGTGACATCCCTCCCGAGTCCTTACGGGATTGGGGATTTAGGTCCGAGTGCCTTTGCATGGATCGATCGGCTTGCCGAGGCCGGTCAAGGATGGTGGCAAATCCTCCCTCTTGGCCCGACGGGTCTGGGGCATTCCCCGTACGATCCGCTCTCGACCTTTGCCGGGAATTTGATGCTCATCAGCCCTGATCGGCTGCAAGAGGATGGCCTCCTGGTCGGCCAGGAAGTTCCGTCGCCAGCTTCCACTTCGAAGCTCGTACAGTTTTGTCAGGTATCGAATTACAAGCGGCAGCTTTTAGACGCCGCCTGGGACCGATTCCGCTCGGGTCGTTTTCCAGCACTTGCCGACGCATTTGCGGATTTCGCGGCAAACCATGCGGACTGGCTGGAGGATTTCGCGACCTTCATTGCGCTCAAACGCCACCATCAAGGGGCCTTCTTCTATCATTGGCCAGAACCACTGGCACGGCATGACGAGCGAGCAGTCCGGCACCTGGCCCAGACGCTGCGGGATACGATCGAATATGTCAAGTTCAACCAGTTTCTGTTTTTTCGTCAGTGGCATGCCTTGAAAGCGTACGCCGAGCTGCGAGGAATTCGGCTGCTTGGAGACCTGCCTTTCTTTGTTTCACATGATTCGGCCGAGGTCTGGGCATCCCCCGAGCTCTTCTTGCTCAAAGAGGATCGCCATCCTGTGGTCGTTGCTGGTGTTCCGCCTGATTATTTCAGTTCCACCGGTCAGCTGTGGGGGAATCCGATCTATGACTGGGGGGCGATGCACGAAACGGGATATGCCTGGTGGATTCGCCGGATGCGACGATTGTTTCAGCTGGTCGATGCCGTTCGCTTGGACCATTTTCGCGCTTTCGCAGCGGCTTGGCAGATTCCTGCGGGGGCGCCTACGGCGGAGACAGGGGAGTGGGTTCCTGGGCCTGGAGCCGAATTTTTAGGAGCTGCCCGGAGGGCGCTCGGCGGGCTTCCGCTGGTGGCCGAAGACCTCGGTCTGATTACCGACGATGTGCTTGCCCTTCGCGACGCATTTCATCTTCCAGGGATGAAGGTCCTGCAGTTTGCTTTTGATGGTGATCCCAAGAATCCGTTTTTGCCGGATCATTACGAGGCCAACAGCGTCGCATTTACCGGAACCCATGATAATGATACGACGCGTGGCTGGTTTCAAAAACTGAATCCCGATGGTCAGCGGGTCGTCGCGAATTTTTTTGGGCCGCAGATCGACGAGTCCACGATTGCGAGGGAAATGCTGCAAACGGTCTGGGCTTCGAAATCGGGACTGGCGATCACACCGTTCCAAGATATCTTGAATCTTGATAGTTCTGCGAGGATGAACATTCCAGGCCTGGCAGAGGGGAACTGGAACTGGCGCGCGGAAAGTCATGACATGGCACCACAAGTTTTCGACGCTTTGGCGCGACTCACGGCTGATGCTGGTCGTTGGCAGACGAGAAGCCGCGTATGATAGAGACCCTCGGGGGCGTGCATCATTCCTCGCGGGGGCACGCGTTTGGGTTGTTGCCATGATCCATCGATTCATTCTGTTCTTTGCGATCGCAGTCTCTGTTCATGCGTTTGGGCCGCGCGATTCTTTTGGGCCATACTCTACTTGGGGGCCGTGCGCTTCTCAGGTGCTGTGCCAAGAACCTGCCGGCGATCCGGAATCCGAACCCTCCACCGCGACACTCGATGGCCGTGAGGGGCGGGAGTTGCTGCTCCGCAATTTTGTTCCGCGCTCCCAGCTTCGTGTGCCCGCGACAGACCTTCGTCGGGCGCGATTTCCGGTTGTCGATATCCACACCCACTTCCTGCTCCGCCAGCGTCACAATCAGCAGGCGCTCGATGACTTTGTCCGCCTGATGGACGAGCATCAGATAGCGGTGTGTGTCAGTTTGGATGCGAAACTCGGAACAGGTTTGGAGGATCATCTCCACTTTCTCTGGAAAAATTACCGCGATCGCTTTGTCGTCTTTGTGCATCTGGACTGGATTGGAACCGGGGATCCGAAGCGGCCGGAAACGTGGGATGCGAATCAGCCAGGTTGGGCAGCGCGCTGTGCGCGAGAGCTCTCTGCAGCAAAAGCGGCGGGGATCAGTGGTCTGAAAGTATTCAAGCAGCTGGGGCTTGAATATCGCGACGCCCAGGGCAAGCTGATTCCCGTCGATACTCCTGAGCTCGATCCCATCTGGCAGGCATGTGGGGAGCTTGGGCTGCCGGTGCTGATGCATACCGCCGACCCTGCAGCGTTCTTCGACCCCCTGGGGCCTGAAAATGAACGCTGGGAGGAATTGAGCCGGCATCCTGATTGGCATTTCTATGGCGGGGATTTTCCGGCCGCAGCCGATTTGCTGGCAGCCCGCAACCGCGTTCTCGAGCGACATCCAAAAACGACGTTTATTGCCGCGCATCTGGCGAGTTCCGCTGAGGATCTCGCTCGGCTTGCGGAGTGGCTGGAGCGCTATCCCAATCTCTATGTCGATCCAGCCTCGCGAATTTCCGAACTAGGACGTCAACCCTACACCGCGCGCGACTTTTTGATCCGACATGCCGATCGAGTGCTCTTTGGGACCGATGGTCCATGGCCTGAGGCACGAATTTGCTACTACTGGCGTTTTTTCGAGACCCGCGACGAGTATTTTCCGTACGCGGAAAAGGAATTTCCGCCGCAAGGTTTCTGGCGAATCTATGGCGTTTACTTGCCAGATGAAGTGTTGCGGAAGATTTACGCCGGGAATGCCGCGAACATCATTCCAGGAATTCGCGAACGTTTGGAACGATTCTCCGAACCCCGCTGATCCCGCTTTTCTCAGATGAATTCCGCTGCTCGCATCGGCGTGCGCGGTAAGTTTCATCAGGTACGGTTTTGGGACCGCGTGTTTTTTATTCCCGCCGTACCCTCTTCTATGGAGCGAATGCAGCGAAAATGTCGGCTTTGCAGCCCCCGCCCCAAGAGGGGAATCTCCGTGTCCTGCAAATCATCAACGGGGAATTTTTTGCAGGTGCCGAGCGGGTCCAGATGCATCTCGGACGCTGCCTCCCAATAAACTGTGTGGGATGTGACTTTGTGGCGCTCAAGCCAAAGCGTTTTGTGGAGGAATTTTCTCTGCCCGAAAGCGAACTGATCCTCGTCCCGATGACCAGTCGATTGGATCTTGGAGCGGCCAGGCGAATTTGCCGGCATCTCCCGGCTCGCACCTATCACCTGCTTCACGCCCACACGCCACGCGGCGCCCTGGTTACATCGCGGCTCTCGCGCCTGACAGGGATTCCCTGGGTTTATCATCTGCACAGCCCCGCAGCGCGAGATACCGAAAACCGCATGCGGAATATCGCGAACAGCTGGGTCGAGCGGATCGCGACGCGTTCGTCAAGCCACTTCATCGCGGTTTCGCACAGTCTTCGTGATGCGGCGATCGAGGCCGGAATCGACCCGAAGCATGTGACATGGGTTCCCAACGGAGTCCCGGCGCAGGCGCTCCATCGTGCCGCAGCACCCCAGTGCGATGAGGTTTGGACGCTGGGAATGGTGGCGCTTTTCCGTCCGCGAAAGGGAATTGAAATCGCTCTTCACAGCCTTCAGCGTCTGGTGGTCGCAGGATACAACCTTCGCCTTCGTTGCATTGGTCCCTTTGAAACCCCGGAGTATGAAGTCGCAGTTCGGAACTTGGTTGCGGAGCTGAAGCTTGAGAACCGCGTCGAGTTCGTGGGATTCACTCGGGAGGTCCCTGCGGCGCTTGCTCAGTTGCATGCGATGGTCTTGCCAAGCCTCTACGGCGAAGGGCTGCCGATGGTCGTTCTCGAAGCGATGTCGGTCGGTCTCCCGGTGATCGCTACTCGAGTCGAAGGGACTCCTGAAGCGATCCACCATGGCGAGCAGGGAATTCTTGCCGAGCCGAATTCGGTGGACAGTCTCACTGAGGCGATCGCTGCGCTCGTCCGCGGGGATCATTGCTGGGAGACACTCGCGGAGCGCGGGCGGCAGCGGCATGCGGAGCAATTCTCGGACCTGGCGATGGCCGCGAAAACCGCCGACGTCTACCGTCGGGTTCTTACCCGGTCCACTGCGGCAGTTCTGTAAATGGTACGCTGCGTTCCAGAGGAACCCCGCGCTAGTATCCACCCGAGGGGGCGGAGCGGTGAAGAAATTTCGAAAACCCCCTCGGAGCGTAAGGAATTCGGGTTGCCCTGGAGTTCCAGAAAAGGCTAGTTAACAGCGGCCGGGGGCTCCTCAGAAGGCTCTGGAACCCCGGCGCGACCATGGAAAGGAGTCCTGCATGCCGAGATCGCGAACGATCTTGATCCTCATTCTCTGCGCCGTGCCGTCGATATCCGTTGCCCAGTTCGGGGGAATGGGCGGTGCGGGAGGGCAGGGTATGGGAGCGCCGCCCGGGCCGGACAAGCCGCGATTTCGTGATCACCTCATGCAACGGGGTGGGATCAACGCGCGTCGCGAAAGTGGCGACAAAGTGGTCGCGCAGGTTCGCATCATCGGCAATCGTCAAATTGAAACCGAACGTATCGTCCAGCTCCTGCAGACGCGTCGCGACGGTTTCTACGACTATCAAACGGTTCTTGCGGACGTGAAGCGACTGTACGAGTTCCGTGCATTTAGCCGCGTGACCGAGTCGGTCGAAGAGACGCCCGAAGGGATGGTTGTGACCTTTACGGTAGAAGAGCATTCGCTGATTTCCAAAGTGATTTTTCTTGGCAACCGGGCGATGGGTGAACGGGAGCTTCGTGGTCGCGCGGGAATTGCCAAAGGGGATCCGCTGAACCCCACGGCTGTCGAATCAACTCGGCGTCGATTAGCCGACTACTACCACGAAGAGGGTTTCAATCAAGTCTGGATTGATGCCCAGATTGGCTATGCCGGGAATCCAGCAACGCAACAGCCTGCGGATCCACAAGCTGTCGTTTTTCGCATCAACGAGGGAGTCAAAGAACGGATTGGCGATATTCGCTTTCTGGGCAATACGATTGTCTCCGGCAACCGGCTCTCCAAGGTCATCGAATCCCGTGGACCCTTTTTCGAAGTTGGAACGTACATTGGCAACGTCGCGAATCTTGACCGGATTAATGGTGATGTGAAAGTCCTGACAAATTACTACCGAAACCTTGGCTATTTGACAGCCAAGGTCGATCGCTTGATTGAATATGACGAAACGCTGAAGTGGGTCACTGTGACATTCGTGATTGAGGAAGGCCCCCGTTATCAAGTCAACAAGATTCACATCATGGGGAACAAGTTCATCGACGAGGTCTCGCTGCGTACGGATCTCAAACTGCAGGAAGGGGCTCCATTCAGTCAAACAGAGATGTCGCTGGACATCGAAGACATCACGTATACCTACGGTTCCCTCGGTTTCATCTATGCCGAGGTGACTCCCGAGCTGAGGTTCATTGACGCCGAGCATCAAGTGGACTTGATCTACAAGATCGAGGAGGGGGATCGTTGGAAGATCGGACAGATTTTCGTGAAGATCGATGGCGAACCAAACCTGATGCGCGAATCGACGATGCTGAATTATCTGGACCTGGTCGAAGGCCAGTATATCGATCGGAGAAAACTCGAATTGAACGAACGCAGATTGCTTCGTTCGGAATTGCTGGAAACGAATCCGGCGGTTGCTGAACCTCCGGAGCTTCGTGTCGTCCCGCGAGATGGAGAGCCGATTGGGGGACGCCAATGAATTCCAACATGAGCACGAAAAACCGGTTGGTCATGGGAACCTCCCAGCAACATTTATCTTCGCTCGGCGTCGTCGCGCTGGTACTGGTGCTGAGTTGCATGACCGGTTGTCAGACGCTCCCTCCGCCGCAATCGTATCCTCCGCCCCCTGAGATGGGATCGACCTCTACATCGGCTCCGGCAAATGAACCGGGGACGATTCTGCGTGGGCAGAATGGGGGAGGATATAGCCTTCCGCCGATGCTGGATGTTGCTCCGGATGGTGGTCGGCATCAACGTGAACCTCTGCCGGTCAGTGGCCAAGTCGAGACGAAACCTCCCGCCACAAACACCAGTGGGGTGAGTCCGCAGGAAAGTACTGCCAGCACCCCAGCAGGACCGGCAACGACGGTCGCCCAAAAGCCACAGGGTTCGGATCCACAGGGGAATCTTCTTCCGCCGACGCGAGTCCCTACGACAAATCCGCCGCAATCGACAATCGCTCAGGGACCATCAAACCCACCATCGACATTTCCACCCGCCGAGCCTCTTGCCCCACCTCCAGTTGCTTATGGGGTCTCCCCCTCCGGGCCAATGTCGACCTACGGAACGCAGCCTCCGGGGTATGAGCTGATGCCGGAGCTCTCGGTCGATCAGTTGTACAACGAAGGTGCCGCGGGTGGGATGGCACCGTATGTTCCACGGACACGGACTGCGGACATTTATGTCAATGGTTATCCCGCGCGCACCGGGCGGCTGATGTTTGGCGGTGCGGTCAACAGCGACGCCGGCGTAACTGGCCAGTTTACGGTCGAAGAACGAAACTTTGACATCACTCGGTTTCCGACTTCCTTCCAAGACTTGACCAGTGGGACTGCTTTTCGCGGGGCCGGGCAGACATTCCGGCTGGAAGCTGTGCCAGGGAATCGGTTCAAACGTTATACCGTCAATTTTGTCCAGCCTTACCTCTTCAATTACATGCCAATCAGCATGTCGGTATCCGGTTTTCTCTTCGATCGAATTTATCGCGATTGGGATGAAGAGCGACTGGGGGGGCGTTTGAGTTTTGGCTATCGGATCACACCAGACCTTTCCCTTTCTCTCGGGCTTCGCGGAGAACAAGTCGATCTCTCCGATCCGCGGGTTTTGACGGTCCCGGAACTGAACGACGCGCTCGGGACGAGTGAGTTGTATTCGGGCCAGGTCCAGTTGAGTCACGACACGCGGAACAGCCCATTTGCTCCGAGCGAGGGTCATTATTTCGAAGCCTCCTATGAGCAGGCTTTCGGCGACTATGATTTTGGCCGTACCGAGCTTTCGTACAACCGATATTTCCTCCTTCACCAGCGCCCCGACCGATCGGGTCGGCAGACCCTCACAGCAGGCCTGAACGTCGGTTTCACTGGGGAAGACACACCGATTTTCGAGAACTTTTTTGCTGGCGGTTTTTCGACGCTCCGTGGTTTCGAATTCCGTGGGGCGAGTCCCACTGTGAATGACGTTCAGGTTGGGGGGCGATTTAAATTCATTGGGACTTTTGAATACATGTTCCCACTCACCGCCGACGACATGTTCCGGGGCGTGGCGTTTGTTGACTATGGAACAGTCGAGCGGGAGATTGAAATCAACAAAGAGAATTTTCGTGTCGCTCCTGGGTTTGGGCTTCGGATTGCGGTCCCGGCGCTCGGTCCGGCCCCGCTGGCCTTCGATTTTGCTTTCCCGATCGAGGATGCACTGGGAGATCAGCGACAGACGTTCAGCTTCTCGATGGGGCTCAATCGCCGACTCTAGCGAGCGGACTCTTTACAGTCCAAATGCGAGGAGCCAAACTAGCGGCGTGGGTTCGCGAAAAACGACGTCGACGCGATTGGCCTGAGAGGGTCAGTCGCGTTTTGATTTTTGTGTCCCCTGGATCAAAGTGATGTCTTTAGGGAGCTTCCTGGAAAATGGCGGATATCGTCCCCATGACCCGCGAGGGTTACAACAAAATTAAGGCTGAAATCGAACGCATGGAAACGGTCGAGATGCCGGAGATTACGCGCAAGCTGGCCGACGCGCGGGCGGAGGGGGACCTCAAGGAAAACGCCGAGTACCATGCGCAGCGCGAAAACCAGGGGCTCCTGCAGGCGAAGATCAACGAACTGAAAGGGAAACTCGCGCGGGCAACCCTGATTGATGTCTCGCAGCTGCCGAAGGGAGAGGTCGTCTTTGGATCGACGGTGACCGTCAAGGACCTCGACTACGATGATGAGGAGGAATTCACTCTCGTGGGCGCCGGAGAGGATGATTACGACAAAGGGCGGATTCTCTGCACGAGTCCCATTGGACAGGGACTCTTGGGGCGGAAAGTTGGGGATGTTGTCGAGATTCAGGTCCCCAAAGGGGTCATGAAGTTTGAAATTCTGAGCATCCAGTTCCGATAGGACAGAGTGACCAGTGTGAGCGAGCGTGGCTCTTCGGGAACGACTGGCAGAGAGGAAGGCGAAGCGGGCGCGATTCCGCAGGCTGGTCGTGCCGAGGCAGCTGCAGCCCCGTTTGGCGAGGATCCAGGTCCTGGATGTTTGCCAGCGATTCTTGCGGCCGGTGCTTTAGTGCTGATGTTTGCCTTTATCACGTGCGGCGTTTCGACTTGGTATTTGTTCCAGCAGCGGACGGTATTGGCAGTACGGACACTGAAGAGTTCGGTGATTCCAGAGCTCGAACAGAGCGGACTAAAGCCTACGGAGAAGCAAGCGGTACTCGAAATCCTTCGCGGCGTGATTGACGACGGCGAACAGGGAAAGCTCGAGAACTGGCAGGCGTCGGGAATCATGGAGCGATTGAAGCGATTTCCGCTGTTGCAGTGGGGTGATCTGGAAATTGTCGAAGCGATGGTTGTTGCTTCTGCGGATTTTAGCGAGGAGGAGAAGAAGCGGGCTCGGAGGGAGTTTTCTCGCCTCCGCCGCGCGGCCGAGGGTTCGAAAGTGATGGATACGGACTTCAGTGATCGCGTCCTCGCGCCTGTCCTGGATATGTCAGACCCCCGTCGTCGTCCAACAGTGGTTCCACAGCCGACCACCAGCCAATTGCGAGACGTGGTCGAGCGCGCGAAAATTCTTGCCGATCAATGCGAGATTCCGGAGGTCCTTGAGGAGGTCTCGCTCCCGGCGATTATTCGTCGTGAGGTTGAGGCAGGAAAGCAAATCGGGGGACTCTGAAGCCGACGGGTTTAGAGTAATTCACGCATCACGCTATCGGCCAGCAGCAATCCGCGATCGCTCAATCGAATCCGCTGGTCATCTTCTTCGAGGAGTCCTAGTTCGAGCAGCCGATCGATCGGTTCACCCCATAAATCGCGAGGGGAGATTCCGGTTTCGGCTTGCAAGTCTGCGAGTGAGATTCCTGCGAGTTGTCGCAGCCCAAAGACAAGGCGTTCTCGGACCCATGTTGGGCGATCGATCGATTCCGATTCCGCGGTCGGGGATTCATTGCGCAGCAGGCGTGCAATATAGGTCGTTGGGCTGCGGTGATTGACTTCCCGTCTGCCGTCGACGAATCTCGCTGCGCCCGGGCCGGCGGCATACCAACCGCGACCTTCCCAGTAAGCAATGTTGTGGCGACAGGCGAAGCTAGGTCGCGCGAAATTGCTGATTTCGTAGTGTTCAAAGCCTGCGTCCCCAAGAATCCGTCGCGCCGCTTGGTACATTTGTAGATCGGTCTCCTCGTCGACCTCGCGGATTTCCCCATGCACTCGCCGGCTCCAAAAACGAGTCCCTTTCTCAAAAGTCAGACCATACGTTGAAAGATGGACGATCGGCAGGTTGAGTGCATGTTGCAAGTCGTCGACCCAGTCCTCGAGCGATTGGCCCGGAATACCGAAAATCAGATCGATCGAGATGTTGGAGATTTTCGCGGCAACAAGTTTCACGGCGCGCTCGATTGTCGCTGCGCGATGATCCCTTTCAAGTGTTTGGAGGTGCGCCGCGTGAAATGACTGGACTCCCAGGCTGACACGATTGACGCGATGCTGTGCGAGCAAGTCGACCAGCTCCGACGAGATGTCGCATGGATTCGCCTCAATCGAGAATTCACCCTCCGGATTCAGCGGAAACCATTCGCAGACTAGCGGGAGGAATTCCTCGAGCCACGCATGGGAGAGATGGGTCGGGGTTCCCCCGCCGATAAACAAGGTATCGATCGGACGTGGGTGCTGGAGTGAGCGCAGCTCCGCTTGTAACGCCCGAAGATAATCACCGCTCCGCTGGTCATGCCCCGCAAGGACGCTGAAATTGCAGTATCCACAGCGGTGTCGACAGAATGGGACGTGGATGTAGGCGGCGCGGGGCTCCGGCCAGCGTGAGCTGGGGATTGGTGTGGAGAAGTTGCGAGGATTCGATCGTGGCACAACGTTCACAGCCAGAGGATTAACCGATCATCCAGCATGTCAGGGAGGCGTTTCTTTACCCAGCGTCGAATTTGTGGATCGCTGTAGCGTGTGCTGAAATGCGAAGCGATGATGGACTCGTTATTAAAAAGTTCGCGTCGGCTGACGAAATCATCAAGATGCATATGACCGTGCTTGTGTATTTTATCGGTCCGATGATCCGGAGCGACAAAGGTCATTTCGGTGATCAGCACTTTGGCTTGAAAAATCTCGGGGTTTTGATCGAGGCCTGGTGGCGATGTATCTCCGGTGTATGCGATCAAGGGGACACGAATTTCATCGGTAATCGCCACTCCCTGGAGCTTGAGTTCGCGGATTTCGTTTCCGCTGAGGTGGTGGAATTGAGGTTTCAGTTTGTGCCGTCTGTGGCTGATGAGGTAACCGAGTGAAGGAATTGTATGCCGAGTGGCGAAGGCATTGACGATCAGTTCACGCGTTAGCGAAAATTCGTCACCGGCACGGACTCCGATAATCTGGCATGGCATCCCTCCCCGATCGAGTTGTGAAAAAGCCTTGAGCA
>Ga0169931_10006591_pt1 | contig 17447 bp, 18 predicted proteins | sample Kivu_15m_20L_FD_129675 | JGI IMG/M metagenome (GOLD analysis project Ga0169931, IMG submission 129675) | Freshwater microbial communities from Lake Kivu, Western Province, Rwanda to study Microbial Dark Matter (Phase II) - Kivu_15m_20L... | ecosystem: Environmental > Aquatic > Freshwater > Lake...
CGCAGGGGCTCCACCCGACGTCTGACTCGTAGGACTGAACCGGTCAGCCGGGGAAGCGGGTCGACCAGGTGCTCGGCTCGGAGGTGCCGGCCGTGCACGTCGCCGCCGAGGTCTTGCCGTACTCCGTGCCGGTCGACTGGTCGGCCCGGTCACGGATCCACCAGCAGACGTTCTGGGTCTGGGACTTCACCGTCGCAGTCCAGGTCTGGCCGGAGGTGGACACCGACACCGTCGTCGGGCTCGCCGACGAGCCCGTCGTGAACGTCAGGCCGGGCTCGGTGAGCAGCGCAGCGGTCGCGCCGGTGTAGTCGCCGCTGTTGCCGTAGGCCGCCTTGGCCAGCGTGAGGGAGGTACGCAGCGACGACTGGGCCGCTTTGTCCTCGGCTCCACGCCGAACACCGAGGAAGTTGGGAATGGCGATCGCGAGCAGGATGCCGATGATCAGGATCACGACCGCCAACTCGATCAGCGTGAAGCCCTCGTCGTTCCTGGCCTCACGGATTCGTAGCTCGAGGTGCTTCATCTCCGAGGGATCTCCTTGATTGGGGTGGGTTTCGGTGACCCGATTCCGCAGCGGGAACCGGCACCGTCCTACCGATCGGAGGCGAGGCCGACCGATCAAGCACGCGATCCTCAAGGTCTTCGCAAGCTGCGTGCGCCGCACCAATCCCCCGGAGGCGCCATACGGTGAGCGGCGGTGGCAAAGGAGACTCGATCGTGACGGGGTTCGACGACCTGTATTCGTTCCGCTTCGCCCACGGACGGGGGTACGACAAGCAGTCGGTGGAACTGTTCCGGGCGATGGCGCTCGACCTCGCCGACGACCTGCTTCGGGAGATCACCTCCCTGCAGGACCGGCTCGAGGAGTCCGGGGCCGCCAGCACCGAGGAGCGTTCGCTGCTCGAGGCGTTCCGCACGCTCGACGCCGACGGTCGCCGCCGACTTCTCGAGCGACTCCGTCCCGCACCGAGCCCGGTCGTCGTGCCTCCTTCGCCGGCCTGGCTGCACGGCAAGCCCGTGTCGGCGCCACCGCCTGCGCCGAGCTCGATCACCGTGCCACCGGCCATCCTCGGGGATCGACCGCCGACCCCCGAACCCTTGGCTGCCCCCTCACCCGTGCGCGAGGCCGTGGCCAGTCCCATCGTGGTCAAGGCACCGCCGGCACCCTGGTTGAGCGCGCACGAGCAGACCGATGCCCGGGTGCTCAACTTCCCGGCGCGCGAACCGGAGCGGCCGGCGGCTCCGGTCGATGCCGGGCTCGGCGACCTGTTCTCGCGCTTGGACTTCGGTCCGCCCCCGGCCGATCTGCTCGCCGCAGCAGCCAACCCCGAACCGCCAGCGCTTGCGCCCGTGATCACGCTGCACGCGCCGATCGAGGTGACCGAAGGCTACGGCCTGAGCGCCGAACTGCCGGCGCCGTCGCCGGCGTTCGGCGGCTGGTTCAGCTGACCGAACCGGCCGGCGTCGGTTCGACGCAGGACTCGACATCCGTCGTGTCCTGCGCGCCCGAGCTTGCGGTCGGCTCGACGGCTCGGCGTGCCTGGAGCAGCACCACGGCGCTCGGCGACGCGAGGGCAGCGGCGACCGGCCACCAGACCCACGCGGACGGATGCTGCGCGAACCACAGCGACAACGCAGCGAGCCCGAGGCCTTGCGCCCACACCATCGCCCGGGAGGTGCGCACCGCCGTCACGACCAGCACGAACGGTGCGATCTGCGCGAGGTAGTACGAGAACAACACCGGCTCGGTCAGCAGACGAAGCGCCATCAACCCCCCGGCGGCGGCGACGAGGGCGGCGCCTCGGCATCGACGCCCCCAGCACCAGCCGAGGACCGCGAACACGACGAGACCGAGCACCCGGAGCGGAGCGGCGGTCACGAGCGCCGACGACGACGGGATCCAGGGAAACGCATGACCGAGCCCCACCGCACTCTGCGCACCGGTGAGCGCCCGGACCGTGTTTCCCGGGTCGTACAGCACGCAGACCAGGATCGGGGCGCCCGGAACGACGACGGCTCGCAGCAGGAGCCCTCGGCGCATCGCCGATGGCGCTGCGCTCAGCAGCAACGGCACGAGCACGAACGCCCACTGCTTGAACAGCATCGCCACCCCGAGGAGGACACCGACCCGACGCCATCGTGCGTCCAGCGCTGCGCCGACCGCGCCGACGAGGGCGGTGACGGCAACGAGGTCCTCGGCATGCCCGTACAGGATCGCAGCGCTGAATCCCCCGACGGTCGCTGCGAGCAGCCCCGTGGAGATGTCGCACCGAGCACCGAGGCGCCGAGCCAACGCAGCGACCGCCGGCGCCAGGACTGCGCCGACGAACACCAGCGCGGGCGCCAGGACGAACCAGCCCGTCGCACGGGGGAGGATCAACGGTGGTTCACTGACGGACAGTCCGAGACGATCGATCAGCCAGGCAACCGGAGCGAACAGCACCGGCAGACCCGGTGGGTACGGCCATCGTGCTTGCTTCGCGAAGTACGGGGAGTACAGATACGGGTAGGCACCGCTCGCGACGAACCGGGCGGGGTGGATCACGTTCCACCCGTCGCCCGCCGTCCAGATCGCCGACGAACCGAGCACGAATCGACCCCAGAACCCGAAGAGCACCGTTGCGATCCCCAGGACGGACGCCCCGAGGCCGAAGATCGCGGCGTTCCGTCTGCGCATGCACAACTATCGGCAGCCGAGTGCCCGCGCCAAGCGGACTACTTGATGTTGTTGAAGATCGACAGCATCGGGAGATAGAGGGCAACGACCATCACGCCGATGATCCCGCCGAACACCACGATCATGAGCGGCTCGAGCATGCTCGTGAGCCCTTCGACCTTGGCCTCGACCTCTTCCTCGACCGTCTTCGCGTACTTGACCATCAACTCGTCGACCTTCCCGGACTCCTCACCGATGGCGATCAGCTGGGTGAAGATGTCCGGCACGGCCGGCTGCGCCGCCAGAGCAACTGCGAGGCTCTTGCCTTCTCGGACCTCGGTGCGAGCCTGCTCGAGCGCCTCTTTGAACACGGCGTTGTTGGCGACGTTGCCGGCCTGCGACATCGCGTCCAACAACGGCACGCCCGAGCCCAGCGACGAGGCGAGCGTGGTGGCCAGACGGGCGATGGCGGTCGATCGGAGCAGACTGCCGAACAACGGCAGCCGGAGCATCAGTACGTCGCGCTGGCGCCGAAGCTTCGGGTTCCGCGACGTCTGGCGGAACCCGACCACGATGCCGACGGCGAGAATCGGGAACATGAACCAGTACTTCTGGGACGTCTCGGACGCGTCGATGAGGAACTGGGTGAGCGACGGCAGGTCGCCTCCGAGCTGGGTGTACATGCCCTTGAAGGTCGGCACGACGAACAGGAGCATGGCCAGGAAGATGCAGACCACGAGTCCGATCATTACGGCCGGGTACGCCATTGCCGATGCGATCTTCCGCTTCAAACGGACTCGGGCCTCGCAGAGATCTGCGAGCTTCGACATCGAAAGGTCGAGCTTGCCCGAGGTCTCGCCGGCGCTGATGAGCGCCGTGGTGAGTTGACCGAGGCGGGCTTCCTCGGCCTCGAACGCGTCGCCGAGCGCCGAGCCGTTCACGACGGACTCGTGGATGCGCAACAAACACTTGCCGACCGGATCCTTCTCTCGCTGGGTGCCGAGCATCTTGAGTGCTCGCACGAGCGGAAGGCCTGCGGCCTGCGTGGTCGCAAGGTTCCGCGCCGCCCAGGCGACATCCTTCATCTTCACCTTGTCGCCGCCGAAGCGGATCTCGGCCTTGCCGAGCCCCGCCGTGCGGGACTGGCGGACCTCGAGCACGAGCAGGCCCCGCTGCTTGAGCTGTGACCGGGCGTCGTCTTCGTCCTGGGCGTCGATCGTGCCCGCGGACGCCTCCCCGGTCTTCGTGTACGCCTCGTAGAGGTAGGTCGCCATCAGTTGATCACCCTCGTGAGTTCCTCGATGGAAGTCGTTCCCTCGAGTACGAATGCCAGCCCTGCGTCGTACATCGGCACCATCCCCTCCCGTTTCGCGATGGCCAGGATCTCCGTGCCGTGCGCTCCGTTCGCGATCGCGGCGGACACCTCTTCGCCGACGGCGAGAACCTCGGCGATCGCGATCCGTCCCGAGTAGCCGGTGCCGCCGCACCGACTACAGCCACGCTCGGCCGGCCTGAACACCTGCGGCGGTAGGTCGACGGGCCCGAGGGAGACGAACATGTCGGCCGGGGTCGGGATCGCCACGCGGCAGGACGCGCAGAGCTTGCGCGCCAACCGTTGCGACAACACGCCACGCACCGCGGACGCGACCAGGTAGGGCTCGATCCCCATCTCGATCAGTCGGGTCGGTGCGCTCGCTGCGGTGTTGGCGTGGAGCGAGGCGAGGAGGAGGTGACCGGTGAGCGCGGCTTCGACCGCGATCGTCGCCGTCTCTTTGTCCCGGATCTCGCCGACGAGGATCACGTCGGGATCGGACCGCAGGAAGCTCTTGAGCGCAGCGGCGAAGCTTCGTCCCGCTTTGTTCTCGACCTGCATCTGCATGAGACCGGGGAATCGGAACTCGACCGGGTCCTCGACCGTGCAGACCTTCACCTGAGGGGTCGCGATGAGTGACAGCGTCGAGTACAGACAGGTGGTCTTTCCGGAGCCCGTCGGCCCGGTGGCCAACAGCGCCCCGTACGGGCTCGCTGCGAGCTTTTCCCAGCGCTCGCGCAGCGTGGCCGTGTACCCGAGTCGTTCGAGCGGGATCACGCCTCGGCTGCGGTCGAGGATACGCATGACGGCCCCCTCGCACCGCCAGACGTTCGGGAGCGTGACGAGCCGGAGATCGAGGCTGCGGCCGGCGACGTTCACCGTGACACGGCCGTCCTGCGGAATCCGTCGCTCGGCGACGTCGAGCCCCGCGCGCACCTTGAGGTTGTTGATGACCCCCTGGCCGTTGCCGATCGGATAGCGGGCCACCTCGGTCAGCACACCGTCCACGCGCAGACGGACCCGAACGTGGTCCTCGGCGGGTTCGATGTGGATGTCCGAGGCGCGCATGGCGACGGCCATCTCGATGGTCTTGGTGACCATCTGGGCGATCCGTCCCTCGCCGCCGTCCTCCTCGAGTGCGGCGAGCGCACCCCCTTGGGTCTCCTCTTCCTCCTTGAAGGAGAACTCGCTCGACACGGCTCGGTGCTCGAGCGAGGACAGCGCCGCCTCGATCACCTGCGCGTCGGCGACCATGATGCAGACCGGCTCGGGGGCGAACCGTTTGCGGATGTCGTCGAGCACACCGAGGTTGTCGGGGTCCGAGACCGCAACGCGCACCTGACCGTCGCGCCGATCGAGCGGGACCACCTTGAGCTGCTTGCAGACCGCGACAGGGAGTCGCGCCAACAGCGCTGCGTCGAGGGTCGGCACGTTGACGTCGGCGACGTCGTACCCCTGGTGCCACCATGCGACCCGCTCGAGCGCCTCGATCGCCACGCCTGCGGCGAGCGCCGCTCGCACGGGGTTGACCCCTGCCTCGAACCCGCGGCGGATCGCGTTCGTGACCCGCTCGAGATCGACGCCGGACTCGTTTTGCAGCCCGATCAGGAGCTTCTCCGCCAGAAGCGCCTGCGGATGGCTCACGGCCCGGCCTTCGCCGCTGAGGTCGTGCTCGTCGCCGTGGCGCTCGTCACCGGGGTGGCGCCCGCCGTTGTCGAGCTCGGTGCCGTTGGCGCCAGACCCTTGTAGGCATAGGTCCGGAGCTCGAGCGTCGCTTTCATCGTCGAGCCCGCGGCCGGATTCGCAGCAAGCGCCTCGACCGTCGGCGGATCGATCGAGAGCTGCACGTTCTGCACGATCACCATCGGCTTGGTCTTGCGGATCTCCGAGAGGTAGTCGAGGACCGCGTCCTGTTCCCCGGAGATCTGCACACCGAGACCGAAGCTGCTGAGCGTCCCGCCCTCGGCCGGCGCCGCACCGGCCGGGGCGGGCGCGCTGCTCGCCGGGGTCTTCGTCGCTGTCGGTGTCGACACCGAACTCTGCTCCCACCGCACGCCGGTTGCATCGGCGAGATCGACGAGCCGGTTGATCGTCGCTTGCAGGTCGGGCGTCGAAGGCAGCATCGCAACGAGGTACGTGCGCTGCTCTTCGAGCTTCTTGCGGTTCAACTGGCGGGCCTGCTCGATCTCGGAGCGGCGCTCCTCGATCGATTGGACCGCCGCCGCCTGACGCGTGTTCGCGTCATCGACGTTGGCCTGGGTGTACATGCTCCAGGGCACGAGGTAGAAGGCCAGTAGCCCGGCAAGTGCGGCGAGGATCAGTTTTCGATGCTTCTTCACGATCCACCTCCCGCAGCAGGCGCAGGCGCAGCAGGCGCAGGCGCAGCAGGCGCAGCCGCAGCAGGCGCAGGCGCAGGCGCAGCAGGCGCAGCCGCAGCAGGCGCAGCCGCAGCAGGCCGCACCGGGGTGCCGTCCGGCATCGCTCGATCGGACAGGAAGTCGCCCGTGAGTGGGAACGGCACCCGGAACGACGCCGTGACCTCGGGGATCTTGCCCGCCGGGCATCCTTCCAACGCCCCGCCGGCCGGCTGCGCCGCCGTCTGTCCGACCGGTACGTCGACACAGCTGCGCGTGAAACTTCCCGACCACGGGTTGATCGCGCCGCGGCGCTCGAACTCCTTGAGCCACTCCGACACCGTCGCCCGGAAGTCGCGTCCGGGAATGGAGGCCGAGAATTCGAGCGTCGCGATCCGGTCCTGGTTGTTGACCAGGATGGTGATCCCCCGAACCGTGGCTCCTTGGGCCGGTGTCCAGGTCACGACCTGTTCGATCAAGGCCCGCCAGTTCGGTTCGGCCGCTGCGAGCTTGCGATAGGCCTCCGTGGCGTCCTTCACCTTTCGGTTCAGGGTGCGCACCGCGCCGAGACCGTCGGCCTCGGCGGTGATCTCGGCGAGTTCGACCTCTGCGGCCTGCGCTCCGCCCTCCGCACTGCGAACCGGCAGGTGGAGGATCACGCCGGACACGACGACGAGCCCGAGCATCGCTGCCAGGCGCTTGCTGCGCTTCGACTTCTCCCGCCGCAGGCGTGCGAGCTCCGCCTGGCGCGGATCGGGGACCGACGACAGGAACTGTGCGCCGACGTCGAACTGGGCAGCGGCGATCGCCGTGAACGCCAGCGGCCGGTCGTTGCGGGCGAGCGCCCCGATGTCGAGGCCACCGATCGGAGCAGGCTTCGCAAACAGCGCAGCGTCGAGCAAGCGACCCGCAAGGTTGGGGACCATGATGCCCGGCCCGTGGACGAGCACCTCCGAGCCGACGCTGTGACCTTGCCGGGCCCAGTAGTCGACGCTTCGGCGGACCTCTTCACCGAGCCCGGCAGCGTAGGCCTCGATGACCGTCGATGCCGCAGGATCGTTACGAGCGCCCCCGCGAGCGACCGCGTGGAACCGCTCCGCAGCGCGCCCGAGGTCGTCGTCGAGCTGGGAGAACAGCTTGCGCAATCCGCCGGCAAGCAGCGGGCGCATGGCGACGACGCGTCCACCGCTCACCAGTGTGAGTTCGGCCGACTCGTTGCGCATCCCGAGGAAGAGCCCGTCGTGCTCGAGGACCAGCGGCCCGGGGACGAGGTGGACGTCGCTCGCCGCAAGGCTCGACCAGACCGTCCCCGCCGCCTCGTGCTCCACCGCAGCGACTACCGCCGTCTGCGAACCGTCCTCGGACTCGATGACCCTGGCCGCCAGCGTCGCGAGGTTCGCCGGGAAGGGCAGGTCCCCTTCGACCGCGTCGAGGAGGCCGGCACGGAGCGCCTCCTTGGGCAGGTGGGGGAGCTCGATCTGCTGCACGTGGAGGCTGTCCGGGCTCCACGCAACGACGATCGTCCCCGACGGCTTGGTGGCCAGGAACTGCTTGACCGCGTTGGCCTGGCTCGCGCCCTGGTAGGTCGTGAAGGCGACCAGCGTTCCTTCGAGTACCTCGGCAACCCGGATGACGGGGCCGTCGAGTTCCACACCGAACGTGCGACCGCGCCGTTGCCGGCCGTTGGAGGCGAAGCTCAACCGCTCGGGCGCTTTGGGGGCCGGTCGTTTGCGAAAGCGGTCGATCGCCCCCGGGCGCGCCGTCGCAGGCGGCCCGCCGGACGCGCCGGACGCGCCGGACGCGAAGAGCGCAGGCATACCGGTCCCCGAGCGAGCGCCCGTCGTCCCGGGAGGCGTCTCGGCGGCCGGTGTGGATCCCCGCTTGGCGAGCAGCTTCATGACGGCGCCACCAGCCGGGTCGAGAGGCTCTCGTCGGCTCGACCTTTCCCCGTCAACGACGCCTCGACCGCCGCCAGACGGGCTGCCCGTCGGCGTTCCTCGGCCATTCGCACCGGGTCGGCACCCTCGAGCACCCGGGCGCGGAACGTCTCGAGGTCGGGAAGACCGATGAAGACCGGGACTTCGAGGTCGTGGAGGCGGACCACGGCGGATTCAGGCAAGCGCCAGGTGATGATCGCTCGCACCGGGAGCCACGACCGCGCCCGAACGATGGCCTGGACGTCCTGGGCCTGCTCGGCGACCACGACGAGTGGCACGGCATCGCTGTCCGGACGCGTCGTGATGCTCAGCCCGAGTTGGGCCGCGAGCCACTGGTGCAGCGGCCCGTCACCAAGCAGGTTCATCCTTGCGTCGCTCATGATCGGCCGATTCGTCGAGGTTTCCCCTTCCTTTCGGACCTGGCGAGCGACAGTTGAGCCTTCGACCGATCGGCGGATCGGCAGGCCCGGGCATCAGCGCCTGCGGCGAGTAGCGTCGGCGTCGCGATCCCCGAACCCACCGGAGCAAGCCGTGGCATCGGTCCCCACCATGGATGAGCAGGTGCGTTCGCTGTTCACAGCCGAGGCCTCCGAGGCGGTCGAAGCCCGCCGAGCCCACCTCGGTGATCGCGCCCGCTGCACCTGGTGCTGGCGGCCGCTCGAGCACGACGCCCTCGCCAGCGTCGTGGTGTTCGACCCTCACGCCGGGCACCAGCACGAGCGCCGCGAAGCGGTGACCGGCCTGACCCATACCGCTTGCCGGGCGTCGGATGTCGTCGGGCTGGAGGGCGATCGCCTGGAGCGCTCGCTCCAGACGCCGAGGGCGCATCTCTCGCTTCGGGATCGAGCGCCGAACGCGGTGCTCGTCCTGGAGTTGGTCGGCGACCTGCTCGTGCTCCGGGCCGACGGCTCGGTGACCGAACTGCCCACGAGCGGGATGGCTGCAAGCGGCTTCCGGGTCCCGGACACGCTCGACGAACTCGACGGCCGAGTGCCGGCGGTGGCCGGCTGGTGGCTCGAGCTCGACTCGCTCGAGTTGGCGCTGGAGGGGTTGGTCGGTGGCGGCCGCCGCAACACCTACCTTGCGGCCCGGCTCCCCCAGCCATTGCCCGCCGCAGCAGCGTCGTGGTCGTCCGCTGCGCACACCGCCGGCGCCGTCGTAGTCGTGGGGACGACCCGGCCGTTGATCGGTGCCTCGGACGAGCACTGGACGACGCTGGTCGATCGCGGCTCGCTGCCGCCGCCACACGCCTTCCACGTCGCCTCCGTCCCCGTGCGAACCGGACCGGGCGAAGGGCTCCGCCGCAACGACCGGTGCGCGTGCGGCTCCGGCGCGAAGTACAAGGCCTGCTGCGGGCGTTAGGCCCCGAGCCGAGGCCGAGAACGACGCAGCCCCGCCCGTTCGGGCGGGGCTGCGTCGTTCTCCCGAAGCGGTATGGACTACTTCTTCGCCGCCTTCTTCGCCGGCGCGGCCTTCGCCGGCGCGGCCTTTGCCGGCGCGGCCTTCTTCGCCGGAGCGGCCTTTGCCGCCGGGGCTGCCTTGGCCGGTGCAGCCTTCTTGGCCGCCGGGGCCGCCTTCTTGGCCGGCTTGACCAGCTTCGGCGCCTTGGCCGAGCCGAGCACGACGTCCTTGAAGCCCTTCAGCGGCGTGATCCGCGGCTTGACCGACGCCTTGATCTTCACGGGCTCCCCGGTGCGCGGGTTGCGGCCCATGCGGGCCGCCCGCTTCACCTTGGCGAACTTGGCGAAGCCCGAAATCGCGACCGGTTCGCCCTTGTCCACGGTGGCGAGAACGACGTCGACGAAACCCCGCAGGGCGGTGTCGACGGCCTTGGGCTCCTGTCCCGTGTGGGCGGCGATGGCCTGCACGAGTTCCCGACGGTTCATCTTGCCTCCTGAGGCAATGGCCGCCCCCATGGCGGCGACCCGGTTTCTTAGTACGTACACGCTGACATGCGGTGGATGGTCGCTGCGGCGTGTGATCCGACCGTCGGATGCTCTACCCTTTCGGGGCCCGACGTCGAGCCGGGCGCCCGTACGGCCCGGACCCCAGGGAGCTTCGTGAAGTTCAAGAAGGGTGACACGGTCATCTACCCGCAGCACGGAGCTTGCCTCGTGCAGGGCGTCGAAAAGAAGACCATGTTCGGCGAGACGCGGGACTATCTCATCCTGCGATCGGTGATCGGCGAGATGACCCTGTCGGTGCCGGTCGACAAGGCAGCCGATGTCGGCGTGCGGCCCCCGGTCAACGCCGACGAGCTCGAGGATCTCGTCTCGGTGCTCTCCAAGCCCGACCCCCGGGTGCCGTCCAACTGGTCCCGACGGTTCAAGAACCACCAGGAGAAGCTGAAGTCTGGCGACGTCTACCAGGTGGCGGAGGTCGTTCGGAACCTCGCCGCCCGCAACCGTGACGCTGCGCTCTCGGCGGCCGAGCGCACGATGTACGAGCGGGCGCGGATCAACCTCGTGTCGGAGATCGCCCCGGCACTGAAGGTGTCCAACGAGGAGGCCGAGGCCTACCTCGACCAGGCACTGGCAAAGGGCGTCCTACGGGAGAAGAGCGAGACGGTCGCGGCGAAGAAGAAGTAGCCCGCCGACCGGTGGACGTGACGACCGCTGCGCCGACCCGCTGCTCGTGGTGCGGCGACGATGCCGGCTACGTGGCCTATCACGACACCGAGTGGGGTCGCCCGCTCGTCGACGACCGGGCACTGTTCGAGAAGCTCTGCCTCGAGGGATTCCAGGCCGGCCTGTCCTGGCTGACGATCCTGCGCAAACGACCGGGGTTCCGTCGGGCCTTCGGCGGTTTCGACCCCATCGCCGTGGCCAGGTTCGCCGAGCGGGACATCGAGCGCCTCCTCGCCGACCCCGGCATCGTCCGCCACCGCGGCAAGATCGACGCGACCATCAACAACGCTCGTCGACTTCTCGAGTTGCTCGAGCGTGAGGGATCGTTCGCGAGCTTCATCTGGCGGTTCGAGCCGCGCTCGGCCCCGTCCGACCCCAGCACCATCCCCACCACGTGCCCGGAGGCGACGGGTCTCGCCCGGGAGCTGAAGCGACGAGGCTGGAAATTCGTCGGGCCGACCACCGTGTACTCGCTTTTCCAGTCCGCCGGCCTCGTCAACGATCATGCGGCGCCGTGCTTCGCCCGCGCCGAGGTGGCCGCCGACCGCGCCGCGCTCGTCCGGCCCCGCTGATCCCTCTCGTCAGGGGGTCGAGGCCTTGGTCGTCGATGCACCCGTCGTCGGCGGGGTCGTCGCCGGCACGGAGGCTTTCGTCGTCGTCGGTGCGACCGTCGACGACGGGGCTGTCGTGCCGACCGCGGTCGTCGACCCCTCCGACGTCGAGGTGTCGGAGGGCAACTCGGTGTCGAACGGCGGCGCCTGCGCGCCGTAGACCTCGGGCTCTTTGACCCCGTCCCAGACGTACACGAGGTCACCGAAGCTCACGAGCGAGGGGAAGTACATCGCGATGTGCATCGGGATCCGCACGCAGCCGTGGGAGTCCGGGTACGGCGGGACCAACTGAAACCCGTGCACTGCGATGCCGAAGTTGAAGAAGACCGGCTTGTAGAGCCAACCGAGCTTGCCCTCGTACCAGTCGTGCCGCTTGAGCTTGAACGTGAACACCCCGCCCGGGGTGACCGACACGCCCGACCAGCCCCGCTCCTTGTCCGTCCACGCCTTGCCGTCACCGGAGGAGACGTGGGTGATCAACTCGATGCGGCCGTTCTTCACGATCACCATGACCTGCTCGGGCAGGTAGATCTCCGCATGCGTATACGTGCGCGTGCTCGTACGTCGAGGGGTCACCCCCAACGGTGCCAGCATCCGTTGCCAGACCTCGGGCGTCACGGCCCCGTCGACGCGGCGGCGAGGGACGCCGAGCACGAGCTTTTGGTACGCCCAGACGGCCTGCTGCGTCGCTTCGCCGAAGATCCCGTCGACGGTCCACGGATCGAACCGAAGTTCCCGCAGGCGCAGCTGGAGCATCGCCACGTCGTCACCGCTCATACCGAAACGCAACGTCCGGTTGATCGGGCCGAAGGGCACCGTGGCTGCGGTGGACGGCGGCGCCTGGTCGCCGGGTTGACCAGCCACGCTCGACGGGACCGCCCCCGGCGCGGCGGGGCCACCCTTGTCGCCTCCGTCGGTCGGCGCCGCCGAATCATCGCCCCCGCAGCCGACCACGACCGCGCCGAGCGCGAGCCCGAGCAGGAGTCGGCGACGCGTCAGCACCTGATCCACCCAGCTCGATTCCTTCCCGGTCTCCGACCAACTAGGCCGTTTGGCCCACTCTATGCGCACGTTCGGCATCGACATCGTGCTCCGTCGGGCGCCGTCAGGCCCGATTGATCGCTCGCAGCTCGCCACGCAACGTGAACATCTCCCGGAGAATCTTCAGGATCACGGTGGGTGACGACAACGTTGACACGCCGCGGGTCCGAGGGAAGTAGTCGACGCCGAACTGCACGACCTTGAACCCGTGACCGACGGCGCTCACCACGAGTTCGGCATCGATGAACGAGCCCTCGCTGCGGAGCTGCACCTTGTCGAGCAGCCGACGGTGACACAGCTTGAACGCGAAGTTCACATCGCGGATCCGCACCCCGAACAAGAGCCGCACGAGCGAGTTGTAGAAGAACGAATAGACCGTGCGGACGTACCCCTCGCCGGTTCGGTCGAGCCGGTACGCCGAGACCAGGTCGGCCTCGTAGTGGCGCATGACTCGACAGGCCTTGATCAGCTCGTCCATGTCGAAGGGGAGGTCGGCGTCGGAATACAAGACCAACTCGCCCCGGGCATTCGCATACCCCGTCTTGAGCGAGCCGCCGAGCTTGCGGTTCACCGGGTGGTGGACGACTCGCACCCGGGGATCGGCGGCGGCCAGCTCGTCGGCCAGCCGGCCGGTGGCATCGGTGGAGGCGTCGTTGACGATGAGCAGCTCGTACTCGCCCACCTCGCCCAGCGAGATGAGCGTGTCGCAGGCCTCGCGCGCCGCGTCGACCGCCCGATGGATGTACTCCTCCTCGTTCCACATCGGGAAGAACACGGTGATCGAGGAGAAGCGGGGCGTCGACACGGCGTCGGGCACGGGGAGTGAGGGTACCGGGAAGTGCCTACGCTCGGCCCGTCATGGCCGCACTTCCGGTTCACTTCACCGACATCCTGACGGCCGCCGACGCCATCGCGGGCCAGGTCGTCCGAACGCCGACGTTGCCCTCCGAGACCCTGTCGTCGCTCCTCGGCGCCGAGATCTGGCTCAAGTTCGAGAATCTCCAGTTCACCTCGTCGTTCAAGGAGCGCGGCGCGCTGTACCGGCTCCTGCAGCTCACACCCGACGAGCGTCGCCGAGGCGTGATCGCCATGTCTGCTGGCAACCACGCCCAGGGCGTTGCTCGCCACGCCGCGCGACTTGGGATCCCCGCGACGATCGTGATGCCTCGCTTCACCCCGAACATCAAGGTCGCGGGTACCGAAGCACTGGGGGCCACGGTCGTACTGGAGGGCGACGACCTCGGTCAGTCCCGGATCGTCGCCGAGCGACTTGCCGCGGACCACGGCTACGTCTGGGTGCCGCCGTACGACCACCCGGCCATCATCGCCGGCCAAGGCACCTGTGGACTCGAACTCGTCGAGGACGCGCCCCATCTCGACGCCGTGATCGTCCCCGTCGGTGGCGGAGGACTGATCGCCGGCATCGCCGTCGCCGTTGCCGAGCGGTCACCGGGCACCGACGTGATCGGCGTGCAGGTCGCCCGGTACCCCTCGATGGTCCGGGCCCTCCGTCACGACCCGACGCCGCTGCCCGGTGGGAGCACGATGGCAGAGGGGATCGCCGTCCCCAACGCCGGCACGCTCACGACGCCCATCGTCCGGCGCCTCGTCGCCGACGTGGTCGTGGTCGACGAGGAGGCGATCGAGTCCGCCGTCAATCTCCTGCTCGAGATCGAAAAGACCGTGGTCGAGGGCGCCGGGGCTGCCGGGTTGGCCGCCGTCGCCGAATTCGGTCCCCGCTTCGCCGGGCGCCGGATCGGGATCGTCCTGTCCGGCGGCAACGCCGATCCCCGGGTGCTCGCCTCCACGATCATGCGTGGCCTCGTGCGTTCCGGTCGGCTGTCGCGGCTGACCGTCGACATCGACGACCTCCCGGGTTCGCTCGCTCGGGTCACCGCCATCGTTGCCGCGCAACGGGCCAACATCGTCGAGGTCGCCCATCAGCGCCTGTTCTCGGATCTGTCGGTGAAGTCGGCAGCGCTCGAACTGGCCGTGGAGACCCGCGACCGGGCGCATACCGACGCCCTGGTCGCGGATCTCCGTCTCGCCGGGTACACAGTTCGAACCGGCGAGATGCGCTAGTCAGCGGCCCGCCGCCCGGACGGTCCAGTTGCCGAACAGGCGGAAACCCGGGTGGGCACCGGGCTGAGGCACACGGCCGAGCGCTTTCCGGGCCGGGGGCCGGCCCACCCGGCCCACCCGGGCCGGCACGAGCGGCCCGAACCGTTCGGCGTGGGCCTGCTGGGCCGCCATCGACTGGCGGGCCGCTGCGATGGTCACGTGGTCGATCATGGTGGTGCCTCCCTGCCGCGGTTGCGGCTGCTCGATGGCTCCACGATGCGCCTGCGCCACGTTCGGGTCCGTCGTGGCCGAGTCGGTGGGACGATGACGTTCGTCATGCCAGACGAGCGCGGGCGAACGGAATCCGGGCTTCGATCGGCTCGGCCTCAGTCCTCGACGAGATCGCCCAGGCGGTTGCGGTCCAACACCTCGATCAGCCCGCGTCCGAGCCGCACCACTCCGGCGGCCTCGCCGCTGCGCAGGACGCGGTTCACCGTCTGGCGCACCGTGCCGGCCACGAGAGCGATACCCGGACGGCGACCGAGGCGCCCGACGGGGTTCCGACGTGCACCACCAGCCGGCCCGAACGCACCAGGTGAAGCGAATCACCCGGGGCACCGTCGTTGAACACCGTTTGACCTCGCCGGTACCGCCGGACCCGCATCTGGGCGAGCAGGTGCGACCGCTCGGGTTCGCCCAGCGCATCGAGCAGCCCCATGGGGCGAATTGTCCCACCCCGGCACTGCACCGACGGCCTGCCGCCGAAGGCCGCCCGTGGGTCGTGCCCTCATGTCACTGCGACCACTTCGTCGAAGCGATCGACGCGGCGCAGTTCGGGAAACAGCACCGCCCAGATCGCCACCACGGCAAGGGTGGCGGCCCCGCCGAAAACGACGGCTGCCACCAGGCCGAGGACCTGTGCGGCCACACCGGATTCGAAGGCGCCGAGTTCGTTCGAGGCGCCGACGAACACGTTCTCGACGGCCAGCACCCGGCCCCGCATCTCCTCGGGGGTTGCGAGCGGCACGATCGTGCCCCGGATGAAGACGCTGACGGAATCCGCGGCGGACAGCGCAGCGAGCGCACCGAAGGCCACCACGAAACTGGTCGTCACCCCCAACACGACGGTGAACACCCCGAACAGCCCGACCGCGACGAACAACACCGTGCCGACGTGGCGGCGCACCGGCCGGACCGCGAGCGTCAACGTGGCCAGTCCGGCGCCGATACCAACCGAGGCACGCAGCCACCCGAGACCGACGGAACCGACCCCGAGGCGTTCCTCGGCGATCGCCGGCAGCAGCGCCACTGCGCTGCCGAAGAGCACCGCCATGAGGTCGAGGGAGACCGCAGCAAGAACGACCCGGTTGCGGCGCACGAACCGGAGCCCCTCGAGCGCCTCGTGCAGCGGTCTGGCCCGCGCGTCGGTGGCCACCCGGCGAACCGGCGGAACGGGGATACGCAGCAGCGCACCCGCCGCCGCAACCATGCCGGCGGCGGCCACCACGAACGGCCACGGTTCGTCCACGGCGTAGAGGAACCCTCCGATCACCGGGCCGACCACGAGCGCCGACTGCCAGGTGATCGAACTCAACGCCACCAGCCGCGGGAGCGCCCCGGAGCGGGCGGCGAGATCCGCCGGGAGCGCCCGGGAGGCCGGCACGGCGAAGGCCCGCGCCACCCCGAACACGACGACCAGCATCAGCACGGGGGTCACCGAGGTCGGCGAGGTCGACGCGTACCAGGCGAGCGCGACCGCGCAGATCGCTTCGCATGACAGCGCAACTGCGGCGATGCGGCGACGATCGACGCGGTCGGCGATCGGGCCGGCGATCGGGGCGAGCAGCGCCGTGGGCAGGAACTCGGCGAGCCCGAGCAACCCGAGGTCAAGTTCGCGGCCGGTGATGCCGAACACGAGCACGCCGAGCGCCGTGGCCTGCGCGACGGTGGCCACCGTCGACAGGAACTGGGCGGCGATCAGGACGCGGAAGCCAGCGGGCAACGTCCCTCGGCCGGGGGTTGCCTCGGTCATGCGGTCGGCACGCTAGCCCCCGCTACCCTCGGCACCGATCGAACGGAGGTGCCATGGCGCTGCGGGAGCGGTTCGAGCTCGACGGGTTCGCCGCCGTCGTCACCGGATCCGGCCAGGGGATCGGTCGGGGTATCGCGGTCGGGTTGGCCGAGATGGGGTGCGACGTGGTCGTGAACGCACGCCGGCTCGAGGACTGCGCGGAGACCGCACGGCTCGTCACCGCAGCCGGCCGGCGGGCCGCGGTCGTCGATGGTGACGTTCGCACCGAGGCGATCATGGACCGCCTCGGTGCGGTCTGCGTCGACACCTTCGGCCGCCTCGACGTGTGGGTGAACAACGTCGGCGGATCAGACGACAAGGCCCTGCGCCCGCTCGTCGACACCCCCGACGACGTCTGGCGTTCGATGCTCGAGCTGAACGTCACGACCGCCTTTTGCGGGGCGAAGGCCGCCGCGGCCCGGATGCACAACGGTGGTTGCATCGTGAACATCTCGAGCGGCGCGGGCATGCGGGGCTCGCCGCTCACCGGCCCCTACGCAGCGGCCAAAGCCGCGATGCTCAACCTCACCCAGACGCTGGCGCTCGAGCTTGCCGAGCGCGCCATCCGGGTCAACGCCGTGTCTCCCGGCCAGGTGCCGACCGAGGCCTTCCGGACCACCTTGGCCGGCGACCCGGACCGCCTCGACGAACTCGCCGCGGCCACACCGCTCGGTCGCCTCGGCACACCCGAGGACATCGCCGCCGCCGTTGTGTATCTGGCCTCACCAGCCGGCTCGTGGGTCACGGGCGAGAACCTGCTGGTCGCCGGCGGGCGGA
>Ga0169931_10006593_pt1 | contig 17443 bp, 10 predicted proteins | sample Kivu_15m_20L_FD_129675 | JGI IMG/M metagenome (GOLD analysis project Ga0169931, IMG submission 129675) | Freshwater microbial communities from Lake Kivu, Western Province, Rwanda to study Microbial Dark Matter (Phase II) - Kivu_15m_20L... | ecosystem: Environmental > Aquatic > Freshwater > Lake...
GGTTGCGAGAATATCGATGATGACTCATTGGGATGGATAAACGGGTTAGAACGTTAACCCTTTCCTACCGCATTTTTCAGCCCTTGACTATTGCACCCTGGTTCTAACTTGCCACCCATCCCCTCAGGGTAGTTCCTCAAACAGTTTCGCTACCTTGTTGCTGAGGAAACTGTCCATGTGGTGGCCTACTGCCTGATGCCTAACCACTACCATGTATTAATTTATTTGCGTCAAGACACCTTATCTAAGGCGATGCAGAGGTTTACAATGTCGTACACCAATGCCATTAATCGCCGCTACAAACGATGTGGATCTTTGTTTCAGGGCCGGTTCAATACTATCCATGTGGATAGCGAAGCGTGTCTGCTAGAACTGACTCGCTACATTCATTTGAATCCGGTGAGGGCGTGTTTAGTCAAACGTGCGGAAGATTGGGGGTTTTCTAGTTATTGCGACTATGTAGCTTTGCAGCAGGGTACATTGCCACAGATGGACCCGAATTTCTCATAAGTCCATCCAAGAATGCTGTAAAAGCTTGCTAGGCAAGCTTTTGGGATGATCGAAGCAAAGAAACAGACTGTTTTTTCAGAGAATTGCTGAAAGCCCTGAGTGGCAGTGGTTAGAGGCTGGTTGTGGGCATAGTGGTGAGAAATTCGGGATGGAGTGTGTGCTGAAGCAAATTGGTACGTCGGAAGCCTATCGCCAATTTGTGGAATCATCCTTGGGCGGGGGGGCAACTCTAGGGGTCAGGTGCCTTTGGTGATGCGGCAGATGACTGTAATGGCTTAAAGCAAGTAATAAGCGATGGCTAATACGTAATTCAATACCGCTTCATTTCTATTTCAAGACTTGTAAGCTCTTGACTAAGAGCCTTGACTAAATCTTCGCGAACACAATCTAGTCTATGTAGTCGTTCTCTTTCCTTATTAAATTCAAAACCTTCTTCTATTATTGACATTTGAAGTTGAAATATTTGCTCCGTATTCTTCTCGATGGCTTTCAGAACTCGCCTATTTGTCTCATCCGAAAAGTGCTTTTTCAAAGTTGAATTGTATTTTTCATAAAGCCCTGCCATGGCAATCGAATCGTCCTCTAAAAACTTGCGCCAATCATCAATGAGTCTAAATTTTTTGACTCGTCTTTGACGGTTGTCCTCGTATTCATCTTTTAGATGCTGCATTTTTTCTTCGTGATTTCTGCGAGCTTCTTCGAGCCTATTGGCATGTTCTTGATTTTTGCCATAAATCCGTAACTGAAATATTCCTGTGATTAATGCAGCGAGTACTGTTCCTACTCCAAGAGCATTAATTAAAGGGACTTCAATCAACAACCAATCGAGTATGTTCGCTGAAGTATTAGTCGCCTGTTGTGTCGTTTTTTGGGTGGTCGCAGTCGTTGTAGTTGCGGTCGATTGCGCAGCGCTGAATGAAGAACGTGTCGTTGAATTCATTTGCCGACCAACCTCCATTTCCTTTTGAGATTTGTTAGAACTTGCCGGAAGTAAATTTTCATGATTTCGCTAGGTATACGGCCATACGTGTTGAAGAGGAAATCAGCTCCTGTCATGTCTTATTCGGACTGTTGTAATTTATTTTTTAATTCTAAAATCTGCTGGATGAGAAAAGTTCGAAGAGGCTTGCTAATTTCTTTCAGTCTTTCCTGTCGTTCTAGCTCGACCTTTTCTTTTATTTTCTCTACATACTGCTGCATCTTTTCATGATCCTCAAAAATTATATCGACCATGCCTTGATGAAAAGAAGGCAAATTCCTGCATCCCTCCTCAAATGTTCTCTCCAATATTTCGAGGTTTATTTTGGTTGGCTCATCAACTGAACAGTCTTAAGTTTTTGACTGGATCCAGGCTTTAGCCTAAGCGGCTAAGGATGGTGTATCAGGGGGTTGTAGAGGGTCAAGTTTGGCGGTGAGGAATTTAGGCAAAAGTAGAGTGGGTGGGCTTTTGGGAAAAATCTTCTCGGCCTGATGCTGGAGTGAGAGTTGGGCAATCCGCTCACTGGGGTAGCCATGGTGGGGTAGGGTGCGAAACCAGCGGGGGAAATGTGTCCAGATGGGCTGGGGTAACTCCAGTGCCAGCACCTGAAGCAGTCCTAAGGCAATCACGTTGAGATTGACAAAGCGTTCGAAGGCCTCCACCTTAGCCCAAATCTGGGTTTGAACCGACTCTGGATAGTCGGCGAGAATGAGATTGGTTGGCCAGGTCGGTGCGGAGGGCATGGCTTTGAGCCAGAAGCGATAGGCAAAGCCCCCCAGCAGGTGAACCAGCGTACGGAAGGTGACCTCAATTTTGAAGCGCAAGCCGTAGGCGGCAATCACCTCCGGTCCACTCAAGGTGAGATCACTGGAGAGCAGAATCAGGTGTTTGCCATTCGGCAGTTGGGTCAGGACAAAGAGGACCGGTGTCTTGGGGCTATCCCAATAGAACTCAAAGCATTGGTAATAGACGGTGGTGAGTTGACCATAGAGCCAGACCTGAGCCTGTTGACACTGCTCAAAGGGGGCAAAGAGGGTTTGCAGTTTCACCGGACTCCCCCATTGGCGGGGACGCCCCCGCCCTTTAATCGTCGGCACCGCCGAGAAGGGCGCATGGGCCACCGTGGAGCAGCGGACTCGACTAATCAACTGCAGAGAATGACGACGGAATCGGCTCAAGACGGGTGCACAGGCGAAATAGGCATCCATCACCACATAGCTGCCCGTTTGGGCGTAGGTCGTACAGAGGTCGGCCATCTTCGTCACCAGCGTCGTCTTTTTCCCCTTGGGCTTCGGTTGCTCTGGGCTGCTCTGAGCCGTGAGGCCATCCTGGAGTTGCAGCATCAGGGGCACGGCAAAGCAGGCCTGACCGGCACTCAGCAGGAGACTGAGGGCATTGAAGTAGTGGCCTCGTATCCATTCCGGTTTACTCACGTCTTCCGATTCTTGGTGGAGACGCTTCACCCCAGGCATCTTACGCCCTTCTTTAGCCACCTTGATGCCATCGCCCACATATACCCGTTTACCCTTGATTCGATAGACACAGTCATGCTGGCTGAGCCATTGCCCCCAGTGTTGGCAGAGCCCCTTGACGCTAAAGGCACTGGACTCAAACCAATGCAACGCTTGCTGATAAACCGCTTCGCCTAACCCGAGGGCATTGACATAACTGGTCACCGCCGCCGGTTGGCTATTGAGCAGGATGCCCCACACCAGAAGGACAAACCACCGAAAAGGAGCTTCCCGGCTAAAGACCGGGCGGAAATCCCCTAGGATTTGCTCAAGACGTTGGGATAGTTCCATAATAGGGCTGGCTGAAATGCTTTACAGGCTCTTCTGGCTTTGTGGTTGAAACCGTATACCGAGATACATTTTGTTCTCGCCATAGAGGCTGAAACCCTTGCCAGGCTTGATATAAGTCTGGCTTATCACCCAATACCCAGAAGAGCCGCTTTACATCAGCCAGTCTCGGACATGATGGGTCGATTGACTCAGCCCATGTCCGTTTTTCTAGAGGTCCCTTCACCGGACAGAGAACTTCCTACTGCCCAGTTAGATAAGCTTATATCAACTTACCCTGGCAAAATTCCATGGCTGTCTTCCGTTACAACCCCGATCCTAGGCTTCAGAATGTACTGACGGTGACGGGGCTATGTACGGTATTGCTTGGGGTCACTAACGTTACCAGCCTTGCCCAGCCCTTACCCATCGCTCAAGCCGCTACCGAGCCAGCGCTACGGCGGGCAACTCAACTCAACCAGCAGGTGATTGAGCTCTACCAGGCGGGTCGCTATGGTGAGGCAATTCCACTGGCCGAAGAAGCCCTAGCTATCCACGAAGCGCAACTCGGTCCTGATCATCCTTCTACCGCCACCAGCCTCAATAATCTGGCCTTGCTGTACGAGTCGCAGGGGCGCTATGGTGAGGCCGAACCACTCTATCAGCGCGCCCTGGCGATTAGAGAGCAAGCCTTAGGCCCCGACCATCCCAATACCGCCACCAGCCTCAATAATCTGGCCGCGCTGTACGAGTCGCAGGGGCGCTACTCAGAGGCCGAACCACTCTATCAGCGCGCCCTGGCGATTAGAGAGCAAGCCTTCGGCCCCGACCGTCCCTCTACCGCCACCAGCCTCAATAATCTGGCCGCGCTGTATCGGTTGCAGGGGCGCTACACCGAGGCCGAACCGCTCTATCAGCGCGCCCTGGCGATTAGAGAGCAAGCCTCAGGCCCTGACCATCCCAATACCGCCAGCAGCCTCAATAATCTGGCCGCGCTGTACGAGTCGCAGGGGCGCTACACCGAGGCCGAACCGCTCTATCAGCGTGCCCTGGCGATCTTTGAGCAAGCCTTAGGCCCCGACCATCCATTAACCGCCAGCAGCGTCAATAATCTGGCTGGGCTGTATCGGTTGCAGGGGCGCTACTCAGAGGCCAAACCGCTCTATCAGCGCGCCTTGGCAATTAGAGAGCAAGCCTTCGGCCCTGACCATCCCGATACCGCCAGTAGCGTCAATAATCTGGCCGCGCTGTATCGGTCGCAGGGGCGCTACACCGAGGCCGAACCGCTCTATCAGCGTGCCCTGGCGATCTATGAGCAAGCCTTAGGCCCCGACCATCCCTTAACCGCCACCAGCGTCAATAATCTGGCCTTACTGTACGAGTCGCAGGGGCGCTACACCGAGGCCGAACCGCTCTATCAGCGCGCCCTGGCGATTAGAGGGCAAGCCTTAGGCCCCGACCATCCCTCTACCGCCACCAGCCTCAATAATCTGGCCGCGCTGTACGAGTCGCAGGGGCGCTACACCGAGGCCGAACCGCTCTATCAGCGCGCCCTGGCGATCTTTGAACAAGCCTTAGGCTCCGACCATCCCGATACCGCCGCCAGCCTCAATAATCTGGCCGGGCTGTACTACGCCCAAGGCAAACTGCAACCGGCCCTCACCTATTTGAGCCGGGGCCTGACCGTCCAAGAAACCGTCCTCAGCCGCAACCTGGTCGGGGGCTCCGATGCCAACAAGCGCAAGTATCTGGCGACCATGACGGGGACGACTGATGCGGCTATCAGCCTCCATCTCAATGACCTGTCCACCGATGCAGCAGCGACCCAGCTGGCGCTGACCACGATTTTGCAGCGCAAAGGTCGCATTCTCGACCTGTTCACCAACCTGCGTGTCCAACTGGCCGCTGACCCTGGGGCCATCACTCTTTTAGATGAGTTGAATGCCACTAGCGCCCAACTGGCTAATCTAACTTTTAATCCACCCCCTAACCTGGCGGCAGACCGCTACCAAGCGCAACTCAGCGGCCTCCAGCGCCGCAGTCGCGAGTTAGAAGACCAGCTCAGTCGCCGCAGCTTGGAGTTTGCTAACCTCACCGCCTCGCCCACTGTAGAGGATATTCAGGCAACCCTCCCCAGGGGGACAGCCCTGGTTGAATTTATCCGCTATCGGCCTTTCAACCCCACCAAGTCAGGGGCAGAGCGCTTTGGCCCTTTTCGCTATGCCGCTTACATCCTGGCGGCGGATGGCACTATTCAGGGCCTAGATCTGGGGCCTGCCGATGCGGTGGATTCGGCTGTTCAGAATTTTTCCACGAGCTTGGCATCCCCGGATACCCCGCCCTTTCAGGTCAAGCAAGAGGCCGAGGCCCTTGATGGGCTGGTGATGGCTCCGGTGCGAGCGGCACTGGGCGATACCAGAACTGTCTTTATCTCCCCGGATGCCGCACTTAACCTGATTCCCTTTGAAGCGCTGGTGGATGAGTCAGGTCGTTACTTAGTGGAGACTTACCAGTTCCGTTACCTCACCTCCGGTCGCGACCTGATGCGGCTGGAGAATACGATCGCCAGCACCAACCCTGCTCTACTGATGGGCAATCCCACCTATGGCCGCCCGGGTGAACTGGTGGCCCAAGCCGATCCTCACCGCAGCATTGACTTTAAGAACCGTATCTTCCCGGCCCTACCAGGCACTCAGGTAGAAGTAGAACTAATAGCCCCACGGCTTCCTGGGGCTGAGGTCTATACCGCCACGAACGCCACCGAAGCCTTGATTAAACAGCAGACCCAGCCCAGCATCTTGCACATTGCCACCCATGGCTTCTTTGAACCCGATGGTGAGACCCTCAATCCGCTGCTGCAATCGGGGCTGATTCTGGCGGGGGCGGCGGCGGGTGGCCAGAGTGGCCCTGACCAAGACGGCATTCTCACCGCCCTAGAAGTCACCGGGCTCAACCTGCGCGGTACCCAACTAGTGGTGCTGTCGGCCTGCGAAACGGGCCTAGGGGAACTCGCCACTGGGGAAGGGGTGTATGGGTTGCGTAGGGCGCTGGTGCTAGCTGGGTCGCAAAGTCAGGTGATTAGCCTCTGGAAGGTGGCTGATACAGCTACTCAAGAGCTGATGGTCGATTACTATACCCGCCTGCTCTCGGGCACTCCCCGCGATGCAGCCCTACGGGAGACTCAGCGAGCTTTCCTAGATAGTGATGAGTACAGCCATCCTTACTACTGGGCGGCCTTTATTGGCTCCGGCGACTGGCGGCCCTTGCAGTAATTTATGAACTAATGAGTTGTTGTATTAATTAGCATTGGCAAGGCTTGCAAGCATAAATACTCATCGGTAACATATCAGAAGATACAACAATAAGTAGAGCACTCTAAAAAGACCGAGTTATGCAACGAAACGTTAAGACCAAGATCCTTGCTGTATAAGGGTTTCGCTCGAAAGCCACCTCGATTCAATTAAGTCAGCCTACTTAATCCCTGTCGCTTCAAGGGGATCACCATGAAATTAACCTGGACCTACTTAAGGCATAAAAGGTGGGGGCGAGGTGTTGTCTTGGGTTGTGTTTGCACGGCTTTAGTCTACGGAGTCAATGTAGAAACTATCGCTATGCCAAGCGCCCTTGCTCAAGAAGCTATCCAACGTGCTACTCAATCTTTTACAGGAAGATTGGATGAAAACTCATCTGTTTTTGAGGATGGCAGCTACTATGCTACCCACACCTTTGAGGGCACGGCTGGCGAAGTTCTCACCATCGAACTCACCAGTGAGGATTTTGATACTTACTTGATTCTGGTCGGCCCTGATGAAACGATGCTTGCTGAAAATGATGATGGGGCTGGGGGTACCAATTCTCGGATTGTGATTATCTTGCCTGCAACAGGCACTTACACTCTGGTTGCCAACACCTTTGAAGCGAGTCAGACGGGGCAATACCAGATTGAATGGCGATCGGCGACCGCCAAAGAGCAAGACCTAGCCCTGGCGAATCAACTCAACCAGCAGGTGAGAGATCTCTATCGTTCAGGTCGCTATACCGAAGCCATTCCCCTAGCCGAGCGCGCCCTGGCAATCACTGAGGCGCAACTCGGCCCCGACCATCCCGATATGGCCACGAGTCTGAATAATTTGGCTTTGCTGTACGATTCGCTGGGTCACTATGGGGAGGCGGAACCGTTGTATCAGCGCGCCCTGGCCATCACTGAAGCGGAACTCGGCCCCGACCATCCCTCTGCGGCGCTGAGTCTGAATAATTTAGCGGCGCTGTATTTTTCAATGGGTCGTTATGGGGAGGCAGAACCGTTGTATCAGCGCGCCCTGGCCATCGATGAAGGGCAACTCAGCCCCGACCATCCCACTACGGCCATAGACCTGAATAATTTGGCGGCGCTGTATTTTTCGATGGGGCGCTACGCGGAGGCGGAGCCATTGTATCAGCGTGCCCTGGCCATCAATGAAGCGCAACTCGGCCCCGACCATCCCACTACGGCCACGAGTCTGAATAATTTGGCGGCGCTGTATTTTTCAATGGGGCGCAATGGGGAGGCGGAAACTTTGCTTCAGCGTGCCCTAGCCATCGATGAAGCACAACTCGGACCTGACCATCCCTCTACGGCCACGAGTCTGAATAATTTGGCGAGGCTGTACGATTCGATGGGGCGCTACGCGGAGGCGGAGCCATTGTATCAGCGTGCCCTGGCCATCAATGAAATGCAACTCGGCCCCGACCATCCCTCTACGGCTCTGAGTCTGAATAATTTGGCGGCACTGTACGTTTCAATGGGGCGCTATGGGAAGGCGGAACCGTTGTATGAGCGCGCCCTGGTCATCAATGAAGTGCAACTCGGACCTGACCATCCCACTACGGCCACGAGTCTGAATAATTTGGCGCTGCTGTATCGTTTAATGGGGCGCTATGGGGAGGCGGAATCGCTGTATGAGCGTACCCTGGACATCTATGAAGCGCAACTCGGATCCGACCATCCCTTAACGGCCACGAGTCTGAATAATTTGGCGGGGCTGTACTGGGCTCAAGGGCAATGGCAGCCCGCTTTGAACTATCTACAACAGAACCTGGCGGTTGAAGAAACGATCCTGATCCGCAATTTGGTGGTGGGCTCTGATATTAACAAACGCGACTACCTGGCCACGGTTTCTGGGACCACCGATTGGGCCATTAGCCTCCACCTCCGTGACCTACCCGACAGCGTTGAAGCGACTCACTTAGCCTTGACCACCCTCCTACAACGCAAAGGTCGCATCCTCGACCTATTCACTAACTTGCGAGCCCAACTGGCCGATGACCCTGATGCCGTGACTCTTTTTGATAACCTAAGGGCCACTTACACCCAACTCTCTAACCTGACCACCAACCCACCGCCAGACCTCTCCACCGATGCCTATCAAGCCCAACTCACATCTCTGCAGGAACAGTTCACCACCCTCGAAAACCAGCTCAGTCGCCGCAGCTTGGAGTTTGCTAACCTCACCGCCTCGCCCACCGTGGCGGATATTCAGGCCACGCTCCCCAGGGGGACAGCCCTGGTTGAATTTATCCGCTATCGGCCTTTCAACCCCACTACGTCAGGGCCAGAGCGCTTTGGCCCTTCTCGCTATGCCGCTTACATCCTGGCGGCGGATGGCACCATTCAGGGCCTAGATCTGGGGCCTGCTGATGCGGTGGATTCGGCTATTCAAACTTTTTCCACGAGCTTGGCATCCCCGGATACCCCGCTCTTTCAGGTCAAGCAAGAGGCTCAGGCCCTCGATGGGCTGGTGATGGCCCCAGTGCGAGCGGCCCTGGGCTATACCACAACGGTGTTTCTCTCCCCCGACGGTGCCCTCAGCCTGATTCCCTTTGAAGCCTTGGTGGATCCGTCAGGTCGTTACTTAATGGAGACTTACCAGTTCCGCTACCTCACCTCGGGTCGCGACCTGATGCGGCTGGAGAATACGGTTGCCAGCACCAACCCTGCTCTACTGGTGGGCAATCCCACCTATGGTCGCCCGGGCGAGCTGGTGGCCCAAGCTGATCCTCGCCGCACCATTGACTTTAAGAACCGTATCTTTCCGGCGTTGCCGGGCACTCAGGTAGAAGTAGAACTGATCGCCCCGCAGCTACCTGGGGCTGAGGTCTATACTGCCACGAACGCCACTGAAGACTTGATTAAACAACAGGCTCAGCCCAGCATCTTGCACATTGCCACCCATGGCTTCTTTGAACCCGATGCTGAGATCCTCAATCCGCTGCTGCAATCGGGGCTGATTCTCGCGGGGGCAGCGGCCGGTGGCCAGAGTGGCCCCGACCAAGACGGCATTCTGACCGCCCTAGAAGTCACTGGACTCAACCTGCGCGGCACCCAATTGGTGGTGCTCTCGGCCTGCGAGACTGGCCTAGGGGAACTCGCTGCTGGGGAAGGAGTGTATGGATTACGCCGAGCTTTGGTTCTGGCTGGGTCGCAGAGCCAGGTGATTAGCCTCTGGAAGGTGGCTGATACAGCTACTCAAGAGCTGATGGTTGATTACTATACCCGCCTGCTCTCTGGCACTCCCCGCGATGCGGCACTACGGGAGACTCAGCAAGCTTTCTTGAACAGTGATGAGTACAGCCACCCATACTACTGGGCCGCCTTCATTGGCTCCGGCGACTGGCGGCCCTTGCAGCCATAAGAGCTAATCAAGCCTGGGGATTTGGAAGGCTGATTTCAGGGGCTATGCCTCCATTTAAGAATCAACTGCCGTTTTGGTGTCACCGCCGTGTTGGGTGACGCGGGGACGACAGCGGATTTTGGTCGCGCCTTTGATGAAGGCCTCGTCGGTGGCTTTGTTTGACCAGATGTAGGCTTCCCCTGGCTTGAGGTGGGACATTTTATCGGGGCTGAGGCTGTCGAGGGCGGCATTGGCTTTTTGGATGTGCTTCAGCCAGGCGGGGGAATTGAACTTGTGGAGAATAATCTGGCTGGATAGCTCGATCAGTGACGTGGGCACCGAGGGGGGATCTTGGCTGGCGACCATGATGCTGGTGCCTTTGTGTCGCATCTCTCGGACGACTTCGATCAACCCAGAGAGCAGGTCTGGGCTTTCGATGTATTTGTGGGCTTCGTCAAAGACGACCAGCTTGTTGAACTTGCGGCCTTCGTATTCGGCATCAGCGAAGAGCTGGAGGAGCACGACGAAGAGACCCAGGGCTTCGTCTTTTTCGATGAATTCGTCTCGTAGATCGACGATGACCAAACGACCGGGCTGAATCAGGGTGCTGAGGTGGGTGGTGTCGTCGATGTACTCCGAAGCCAACTCTAGGCGCTGGTGGGCTAAACCCTTGAGAGTGTCGGAGAGGGAAGAACTGTCGATGCCATCGCGAATGGCTTGTACTGTCAGGTTGTGGCGGTGGGTCTTCATAATCCGGTTGAGCTGCCGAATATAGGTAGATTGATTACCCACAGCCCCCATCAGAAAGCGCCAGTGGCTGGCTTGCAGCTCTGAGGCGGCAAACTTGATCGGGTGAACGGCAATGTCTGGGTATTCGGCGCGGCGATCGCCCAACTTATCCGCCGGAGCCAACAGGATGACATCCGATAGGGCTTTGGGCTCAGCACCGTAGCGATCCTTGAGGGTGGACAGTTGGTCAGCATCGGTGTTGGGTCGCACCATGCTGGTGAATTCAGGCTTGTAGTCTTGGGTAGGGCTGTAGTGAAAGATGATGGTGGTCAGGGGCTCGGGCAGGCGGTTGATGTGGGGAATCGACAAAGACGCCATTTCAGCGATAGTGCCCAGGGTGTAGCTTTTGCCGCCGCCCTGGACGCCAAATAGGCTGATGGTGTGGGTTTGATTTAGATCGATCGCGATCTTACGCCCGGAGGCTTCACCCAGCAGGCCGTACTGGGGAGAGGAGCCACTGACCCCTAACAACACGTCGTAGGCTGGGTCTGGGGTGGCTGCCGCTGGCTGATGGATAGGTTGCTCAGGGGCCAGTTCGGCAGCCGTGGGGACTGCTGGGGTCTCAACCACCCGCAGATAGCTCAGGGATGCCTGGGTTGGAGTGGCTGGGGGCTCAGTTGGGGTTCGGGGTTCGCCAGGCCCATCCTGGGAAGAAGGAATTGGGACTTGGGGCGGCAGGAGGGGCGGTTGAGAGGTCTCCCAGGTGACGCTGCGATCGCGCTCACCGCCCAGAAAGGCCGCCGTATCTAGGCGGGGCACTGAGGTCACCCGACTACACAGACGTTCGGTGGTGGTTTCCATGGCGGCTGGAGCCATCTGGGGTGTTGCGACATCTGGGATGGCCTGGGCAGCCACCTCCAACAGTTCGCGGATCAGGTCTATGCCAATGCGGTGAAATTCTATGCCTGCCTCGGTCTCTGGGGCTTCGGTACCGGGTTTGGCCAGGTCAAAGATCAAGGCGCTGCGGGTAAAGGCCAGGCTGTAGCCAGTTTCCAGGGTCTCCAGAAAAAATTCGGCTTCTTCTTTGGCCTCGGCATCAATCAGACGATAGCGCATCCCTCGATTCAGGTAGGTGGCCAGAAGCTGGCATAGCTCCCGGGTCTTGACCAGGCGATCGGGGCGATCGCAGGCCAGCCGCTGGGGGTCAAAGTGATGGCTGAGGATGGTTTCGCTCTGGCCAATCTGTTCGGCAATGCTCTCTTTAAGCTGGTTGAGTAGGGCCAGGCTCTGGTTTTGGCTATAGCACTTGACTTCTACCAGCCGACAGGTGATGGTTCTGCTGGCAGCATTGAGGTCGAACAGGGCCAGATCAGTGCGTTTGAAGCTGACGGCATCCCCCAACTCATCGGACTGTTTTTGAAGGCTGCGGTAGAGGTCGAGGTGGGCATCCAGAGGCACCACGATTTGGTTGCTGAAGACCCCCTGGTAGTCCAGGTAGAGTCTTGCCAGCGCTAGACCCAGTACCTCGGCCCGCTGACTGGGGGAGGAGATCAGCTTTAGGGCCAGCCGCCCGGAGAGCGATCGCAGCTCATCTAATACCGTTTCAGCATAGGCAGGCCCATGGGGCAGGCCGTAGGTTTGCAGCACCGGGCGCACCAGGGCCTCCAGTTCTTCGGTGGAGCGGGAGGTGATCACCAGGTTGTGGCCCAGGTGGGAGGCGGGTTCTGGGGAATGATCGATCAAGTAGTCGGGGCGGCTCTGGCGTTGCCCATGGTCGTAGAACTCGATGCCCATGTTGCGATCGATGGTGATCACCCAGTCACTGACCTCATGCACCCGCACAATCAGGGCGCGATCGTCGTCATTCAGGGCCAGGGAGAGGACAGGGCGCAGGTTCAGGTTGGTGCGTCCGGTGGCGATTGCCGCTGTCGCCTGGGATAGGGTGGCCGGTAGGCTCGCCAGGAGGGGGCTGAGGCTATCTCCCTCTCCGGCGGGAATCGCGATGCCGTGCTTGGGTTTGCGGTTCCAGCGCACGGTGCTGTCGTCTTCCAGGTAATCGACCTCGAAGGCTTGGTAGAGGCCGTGAATGGGGGCGGTAGCCGCCCGGTCAGGCACAGGCTCGGCGGACACTTGCTCAGCGGGGAAGACATCGAACAGGACGCTGAGATGGGCCAGATGCTGATCGGGCGATCGCTGAAATTCCTGGGTGCTGCAGATGGCCAGGCTGAGTTTAGGACATAGATGATTCTGCCGGGGGGTGGAGAAGTCATCGGCTTCGCGGGCGGTGGTGGAGGCGGTGGGGGAAAGCAGGTTAAACAGGGCACTGCCCACCCCAACCGCATCGGGGTCGGGCACAAACAGACAAATATCGTAGGTTAAGTCGGCAAAGGAGGTTGTCTTTTGCAACTCCAGCAGCATGTCCGCCAGCACAGCCCCTTGGCCAGGATTGAAGGCATTCAGGGTCAGGGTGCGGACGTAGGGATGCTGAATCAGGTAGCGCTTAACCCGCTGGGCCAGGTAAGCGCCGTCAATGGTGGCACCGCCAATGCCCGGTTCTTCCAGGGTAAAGGCGGTGCAAATATCGCTGATCAGTCCTCGGGGATCGGCGTCTTGGGCTGGGGCGTAGAGGGTCCAGAGGGGGTGGATATTGTCGATTGCCGTAAGCACCTGACTATTGCCCAGGGTTAGCACAGGGGGAAAGCTGATGGGAGCTAGCGATCGCAGCAGGGTATCCCGACTGGCGACGACAAATTCTTCGGCACTCTGAGCCGCTTGGCGCAGCCAGTTTTGGCCGACCTGGGCCCAGGTGGCCAGCCACAGGGCTCGTAGGGGATGGGTGGGGCTGACCAGGGCCGCTTCCCGCAGGCGGCCCCGATAGTCGGTGAGGGTGAGGGCAATGGTATCTACCGCTAGCAGTGTTCTCAGGGCCGTCAGCACCTGTTGCTGGGCTGTGCCCTGGGTCTGGTGGGCCTGCTGTAGCTGGTGTTGGAGAGCGGCCTGGTAGGCGGCGGCGTAGGCGACGATCGCCGCCTGGAGTTGATGCAGATCGGCGGCCTGGGTGATCAGGTGTTTATCTCCCTGGCGTACCGCCTCAAAGTACTGGGTGCGGGCGGCAAGGAACCGCTGGGTGGCTTCATCCTGGGGCCACTCGGCCAGCTGCTGGGTGCTGTTGCCTACCACTCCAGACCGAATGGCCAGGTGCCAGTTTACTGCCCCCGTGGGTTCCGCCAGAATCTTCTGCTCCAGGGTCTTGAGCACATCGACCACGGGAATGTTGAGGCTGCCTTCGCGGCCAAACTTCACCTCAATCCCGTGGGTGTTCGCCGTTGAGCGGGTGGATTTGGCGGCCCAGTCTACCCCAGTGACCTCGATGGTGTCGGGATCGCGCTGATCTTGTAGGGCCATGAATTGCAGCCGCAGTTGGGCGTGAGTCCGGCTTACCTCCCGCTGGATGGCCCGTTGGATAGGGGCAATGTCCAACTCATCGTCCGGCAGCACGTAGAACAGGTCGCTCTCGTGGGGGTAAACGCCAACGGCCCCTTCGGACTCCCCCTCCCACGGAATGGGACGACCGGTGGCATCCACCAGGGGCAGCAGGTCGCCCGCCTCGGTGAGGGGCAAAATGCGGATAAAATGCCAGCCTTCCTGCCAGTCCACCTTGGTGTAGCGAGAAAAAGACAGGGTGGCCTGGGTTTTTTTCGATGTCCAAACGGCCTTAGTGCGCACCAAACCCACAGGGCCAGCCTCAACGGCAATCACCTGGGCCGAGAATTTGGCCAGTCCAGGCACCTTGACCGGGTGGGGGTTGGTCTCGAAACTGACGGAAAAACTGCGGAGCCCCCGCTTGCCCACGGGCAGAATCTTTTGCCCCAGCAGTTCCCCCAGCCGTGGGTCATCGTCCTCGGCCTGGACGGTGGGTAGCTCTAGGGCAGTCACGGTCAGGGTGAGGGTACCGGCCTGGTCGCCGTCATCATCAAACGGCCAGCGATTGAAGGCAAACTCCCACAGGTTGCGATCCAGCACAATGCGGCGCGTCCACTGGCGGGGGTCTTCTAGGCCCAGCTCCACCAGGGTATTGGCTAACCTGTTGCGAAAGGCGCGGTTGGCCAACTCTAGCTCCAGCACCCGCAACCGCTCAGATTTGGGCGACCAGGTGAGGGTATGGACGCACTGGCGATTGCGATCCAGGCGGTGAAGCACCTTGGTCGGGTCGCTGACCAATTCAAAGTCGGGCACCAGGCCCAGTTCAAACAGGGCAGCTCCCACCACGGCGGGGTCAAAGTCGTTGGCTTCCAGGGTGAGCAGGAAGCGGGCCTGGGCCTTGGCATCGGCGTAGGGCCAGGCGGTGTCGGTTAAGCGCCTGAGCATCTCTTGGACAGGCGGTTGCAGGGATGTGGGCAGGCGGTTGAGGCGGTGAGTGACCACCTGGGCATAGACATCCCCTACCTGGAGGTCTTCAAAGGTGGCCACGCCAAAGGAATCTTCGGCGGAGGTGCGCAGGTCATCGGGGATGAACACCAGCAGGGGCGGGCGCTGGGTGCCATCGGGCAGGGGATTGCGCAGCTCCACCAGCTTGGTACCGCTGACAATCATCTCAGGGGGGATGGAGCCGGTGCGCCGGTCCCACAGCAGCACCACCTCGGCGTCGTAGACCTCGGCCCGCAGGGCTCCGCAGAGGCGAATCATCAGGTCGGAGCTAAGGTTTGAGAGGCGCATGCAATGGCCCGGTTGCCGCGATCGCAGCTGTTCACCTAGCCAAGGTAAGAGCACCTGCTCTAGGGCGGCGCTGAGTTCGTGACTGTTGAGTTCTTGAAGTCCTTGAGCCATGGCATAGCCGCCTAAGAAGAGTGCGTTTACTGATCATCCTGCAATACCCTCACCTCGGCTAAGAGAGTGAGGAAAAGAGGTTCGTAGGCTGGAAATAACGACTCCGGGGCTTGACACAACGCATGAATTTCTCGATCACCTGTATACAGGAAAAGTTCCATGGAAATTAAAGATGTGTTTCCTTCAGGCTTACTACGATAGACTACCCGACGACCCTCAATTTGTTTCCGGAACTCCTGAACTTTCCCATCTATTTCCGTCCAGCTCACTTGATGACGACCAGATTCCACGTTAGTAATCATCTCAAAGCCAGGTTCTTTAGCAGCCTGAGCTAACGACCAATCTACCGACTCCTCTAAACTTGATGACAAGACTGCATGGCTTCCTGAAAAGCTACAGTGAATATCTGAATTTTTAGGATCTCTGTAGCGATTTCCATCGCCATTCTCAGGGTCAAACCTATCCCAAGTTTTAGGATATAGGAAGGAAAACAGAAATCTCGGATTAGCTTCTCGATTAAAGTCACTCTCAGAAAAAGTTACCGTTGTCATTGGCCCAGGCGACAGGCCGAAGAATTGTTGGATGGATGTAATTGAATCTGTTAATACAGCAAGCGCGACAAGGCCTATGCCTATGGCAATGAAAGGAGCAAGATACTTATTATTTCTGAGGTCAGCAATAATTTTGTCTGTCCGACTTACTGTGTCTTGATCTGAGTTCTTTGACATTACACCTCTCGACTTTCCTAATGGGATTGACGTATTGATGCCAGTTCCTAATCAGATAAGTAGGTAAACCTAAATAATCAACATGAGGAGCACGGCACAGCAAGGCTTTCAGCGATTCAGGGCTACGTTTAATTAGGCTCTTCTACTTACGGTATGGCTCAATCCTTACGACAACTAGGCTCGCTATGTCAGGGGTCATGCACTCTGTTACTGCCACTGCCTTCCAGCCCAATCTCATACCGGGGAGTGACGGTTTGAGAAATATAGGCGTCAGACAGATCGCGGTAAAAGCCCACCTCTCGTAGGCGGGAGGTGAAGGCTCGGCGATTGTCTTGCAGAGCCTGGCGGTCGGTGATGCTGGCGGGGCCAAAGCCATCGCCCTCGGGGAGTTGGTCTACGTAGAGGCCATAGCGAGTTTGCAGCCAGCGCAGCAGCTCATCGATGCGCAGGGGCGCACTGTGAAATCCCAGGTGACCCCCTGGGCGTAGCACGGCGATTTGCAGCAGCACCTCCAGCAGGCGGCTATCCAGAATAAAGCGGCGCGGGGCGTTGCGGGTTCTAGTCTGGGCCAGCAAGGCCCCAGGGCGGTTTTTGAGCAGGAGGGAATCCAGGCACTCCGTGATGTAGCGGCGGTGGTACTGCCCCCGCAGGGCGGTGAGGATTTCGATGTAGGTCTCAAAGGGGGGTAAATCCATGCCGACGATCGCCTGGGTTTCCGGATCTAGTTCTTCGCTGTTGCTGGCGCTGTCTTCCAGCAGGCCAGCCAGGCGCTGTTTGAAAAACGGTTCGCGATCGCCCTTGTAGATCGCTCCCTGGAGGGCGGCGACTTCACCGACGGTGAGCTGTTCTTCGCTCTGCCTGCTGAGCTTACCCACTTTGACCAGGTGTTTGCCAAACTCATCCAGCTTGCGCAGGGCATAGTGGGCTTTGACGAAGTTGGGAATGCGGCGAAAATGCACGTCGGCACTGGTTTGGGCCAGGGTCGCCATCGGGGTGTCGGGCCGGTTGGCCACATCCACCAGCAGGCCAATGGGGTAAGGGTCGTTGGCCCCGGTGGGGGCTCCCTGGCGTTTCACCAGGTCGGGGATAAGTTTGAGCAGTCGCAGGTGATAGAGGGCCAGGTGATGGGTGGCAAGTTAGAACCAGGGTGCAATAGTCAAGGGCTGAAAAATGCGGTAGGAAAGGGTTAACGTTCTAACCCGTTTATCCATCCCAATGAGTCATCATCGATATTCTCGCAAC
>Ga0169931_10006594_pt1 | contig 17442 bp, 15 predicted proteins | sample Kivu_15m_20L_FD_129675 | JGI IMG/M metagenome (GOLD analysis project Ga0169931, IMG submission 129675) | Freshwater microbial communities from Lake Kivu, Western Province, Rwanda to study Microbial Dark Matter (Phase II) - Kivu_15m_20L... | ecosystem: Environmental > Aquatic > Freshwater > Lake...
AGAGGTCATGCCATGAGCAAGGCGAAGTTCGAGCGTACGAAGCCCCATGTGAACATCGGGACGATGGGGCATATCGATCATGGGAAGACGACGTTGACGGCGGCGATTTCGAAGACGTTGGCGGAGAAGGGGTTGGCGAAGTTCACGCCGTTCGATCAGATCGATAAGGCGCCGGAGGAGAAGGCGCGTGGGATTACGATCTCGATTGCGCATATCGAGTATGAGACGGCGAATCGTCATTACGCGCATGTGGACATGCCGGGTCATGCGGATTACATCAAGAACATGATTACGGGTGCCGCGCAGGTTGATGGGGCGATTCTGGTGGTGGCGGCGACGGATGGGCCGATGCCGCAGACGCGTGAGCATGTGTTGTTGGCGCGTCAGGTGGGTGTGCCGTACATCGTGGTGGCGTTGAACAAGTCTGATGCGGTGGATGATGAGGAGTTGTTGGAGTTGGTGGAGCTCGAGGTTCGGGAGTTGCTGAACGAGTACGAGTTCCCGGGGGATGATGCGCCGGTGGTGCGGGTGTCGGCGTTGAAGGCGTTGGAGGGTGATGTGAAGTGGCAGGACCAGATCATGGCGTTGATGGATGCGTGTGATACGTCGATTCCGGAGCCGCAGCGTGATTTGGATAAGCCGTTCTTGATGCCGATCGAGGATGTGTTCACGATCACGGGTCGTGGGACGGTGGTGACCGGCAAGGTGGAGCAGGGTCGGGTTCATACGGGTGACGAGGTGGAGATCGTCGGGTTGCGTTCGACGCAGAAGACGGTGTGTACGGGTGTGGAGATGTTCCGGAAGTTGTTGGATGAGGGTCAGGCGGGGGACAACATCGGTGCGCTTCTTCGTGGGACGAAGAAGGAGGATGTTGAGCGGGGTCAGGTGTTGTGTAAGCCGGGGTCGATTACGCCGCACACGGAGTTCGAGGGGCAGGTGTACGTGTTGTCGAAGGAGGAGGGTGGTCGTCACAAGCCGTTCTTCAACAACTATCGGCCGCAGTTCTTCTTCCGGACGACGGATGTGACGGGCACGATCCGGTTGCCGGAGGGTACGGAGATGGTGATGCCGGGCGACAACATCTCGATGTTGGTGGAGTTGGGGAAGCCGATCGCGATGGACGAGGGTCTGCGGTTCGCGATCCGCGAGGGTGGTCGTACCGTGGGCGCCGGCCGCGTCACCAAGATCATCAAGTAGCGACGAGCCGAGGACACGAGCAGATGCCCAAGAACGAGAAGCGGGTCAAGATCACCCTCGAGTGTCAGACCTGCAAGCGTCGGAACTACATCACGACGAAGAACAAGATCAACGACCGCGAGCGCATCGAGATGAAGAAGTACTGCAAGTTCGATCGCGCCCACACGGTCCACAAGGAGACCCGGTAGGGTCCTCGGACGCTCCCGCGGGGGCGTCCTGCTGGGGGTAGTAGCTCAGTTGGCAGAGCATCGGTCTCCAAAACCGAGGGTCGAGGGTTCAAGTCCTTCCTGCCCCGCCAGTTTCCGTCCGTCTGATCGGTCCCGTACGGGGCCTGGTGGGTGAGCCCATGTCGATGAACCTCAACCGTGAGCAGAAGCGCCAGATGCGGCGCATGGGTGCCATCAACGAGTCCGGCGCGCCCGTGCGCGGCGAGCGCCCCCAGCCGCACAAGGCCGAGGAGCGCACGCCGCCCGCGCAGTTCGTGCGCGAGGTAAAAGGTGAACTGCGCAAGGTCTCGTGGCCCACACGAGCCGAGGTCCGCAAGTACTCCCTGATCGTGCTGGCGGCCGTGGTTTTGCTCACGGCCTACGTCGCCGGCCTCGACTACGTCTTCGGTTCCGCCGTCCTGTGGTTGTTCGACCGATGAACGCGTTCGACGAGTCCTCCGAACCCGCTGGCGCTGCGCTCGACGATCGCGCCGGCGAGGCCGTCGAGGCCGAGACGCCTGCGTGGCTCAAGCCGGGCAAGTGGTACGTCGTCCACAGCCAGTCGGGCTACGAGAAGAAGGTCAAGTCCAACCTCGAGGCGCGGATCCAGTCCATGCACATGGAGGACAAGATCTTCGAGGTGCACATCCCGATGGAGGACGTCACCGAGTTCAAGAACGGCAAGAAGGTCGTCGTCCAGAAGAAGGTCTTCCCGGGGTACCTGCTCGTGCGGTGCCACATGGGCGACGACTCGTGGTACGTGATTCGGAACACCCCCGGGATCACGGGCTTCGTCGGCCAGGGTCGCCTCGGCCAGAAGCCCACGCCACTGTCCCGTCGGGAAGTGGAGACGTTCCTTGCTGCGAAGGGTGACGGCGAGGCGCTCGCCGCTCGGAAGACGAAGCCGAAGCTCGAGTTCGAGCTCGGTGAGGCGGTGCGGGTTCGTGAAGGACCGTTCGCCGACTTCACGGGCAACGTCACGGAGATCAACCCCGACCACCTGAAGCTCAAGGTGCTGGTGAACATCTTCGGTCGGGAAACGCCCGTCGAGCTCGAGTTCGGCCAGGTGGCCAAGCTCTGATCGTCACCGCTCGGTGACCCCGGGGTTCGGCCCCGCCACCGTGCCGGCTGGCACGGATCCGTCCCGGACCGGCAGAATGGCCGGTCTCCCGCTTCGAACCCAGGGAAGTGCGTCATGGCCAAGAAGAAGGTCAAGGCCGTCGTCAAGATCCAGATCCCGGCCGGGAAGGCCACGCCGGCCCCGCCGGTGGGCACCGCGCTCGGCCCGCACGGCGTCCCCATCATGGAGTTCGTGAAGCAGTACAACGCTGCCACCGAGGCGATGGTCGGCACCGTCGTGCCCGTCGAGATCACGGTCTTCGAGGATCGCAGCTTCACCTTCGTGCTCAAGACGCCGCCCACGCCGGTGCTGCTGCGGCAGGCCGCCGGAATCGATCGCGGGTCGAAGACGCCGTCGAAGGTCGTCGCCGGCAGCGTCACCGAGGCCCAGGTCGAGGAGATCGCCAAGACCAAGATGCCCGACCTGAACGCCTACGACCTCGATGGGGCGAAGCAGCAGGTCCGGGGCACGGCCCGCTCGATGGGCCTCAAGGTCGTCTGACGGGCCTGGTCCGGCCCGCACCATCCATCCGCCTGGACCGGGAGCACCTCGCCCGGCCGGCTCCAACCACGAGGGAGACACTATGTCCGGCAAGAAGTTCGTCGACGCCAGCAAGCGTTTCGACCGCAATCAACTGTTCACACCCGAAGAGGCGCTCGAGCTTGCGAAGACCCTCGCGACGGCGCGATTCGACGAGACCGTCGAGCTCGCCGTGCGCCTCGGTGTCGATCCGCGCAAGGCCGATCAGATGGTGCGCGGAACGGTGGCCTTGCCCGCTGGCACGGGCAAGGACGTGCGCGTGGCCGTCTTCGCCGGGGGCGAGGCGGCGATCGCCGCACGGGAAGCGGGCGCCGATGTCGTGGGTGCCGAGGACTTGGCCCAGCGGATCCAAGGCGGGTTCTACGACTTCGACATCGCAATCGCCACGCCGGACCTGATGCCCCTCGTCGGCCGACTCGGGCGTGTCCTCGGTCCTCGGGGTCTCATGCCGAACCCGAAGACCGGCACGGTCACCACCGACGTCGCACGGGCTGTCACCGAGTTCAAGGGCGGCAAGGTCGAGTACCGCACGGACCGGTACGGCAACGTGCACGTGCCGGTGGGCAAGGTGTCGTTCGCCGTCGACAAGCTCGCCGTCAACTTCCGGGCCGTGCTCGACGAACTGCAGCGTGCCAAGCCAGCGGCGGCCAAGGGCCGGTACCTCCGCAAGGTCGTCGTTGCGACCACGATGGGACCGGGTATCCGAGTCGACACCAACCGGCTGCGCGCCGAGGTCTGACGTCCGGTCGGCCCCACGCGGGTCGTAGCCGAGGTCAGCTTCCCTAGACTCGATACATGGATCGTCTCCCCGGTGATCTGGACGGTGACGGCGTACTCACGGATGCCGACCTTGCGCTGACGCCGCCTCCGCCGTTCTGGCGGCGTCTGGGTCTTCATGGCCCGCGGATCCTCTGGCGTTTCTTCACGCGCAACGCCAAGCGGTTCCTCGTGCTGGTGCTCGGCTGCAGCGTGCTCGCTGCCGGCCTGGCGATGCTCGTCCTCCCGGGCCCCGGCGTGCTGATCATCATCGTCGGGCTGGCCATCCTGGCAACCGAGTTCGCCTGGGCAGAGCGGGCGCTCGATCGGACGCGGTCCTCGGCGTCGAAGGCCATGGTGGGGGTGCAAGGCACCGCCGCCGGACGAGGGCTCCTCGTGGTCTCGGGCGCAGGGCTCATCGTGGCCGGTGTTGCGGTGCCGGTGATCCTCGGGACGGGCGCCGTGCTCGGGCTCAGCCTGGTGCTCGCCGGGGCGATCGGACTCAGTACCCTCACGCGGCCCGTGCAACGCTGGTTGGAACGGCAGAACGCCGGTCGCTAGCATTCGCCAGCCCACAACTGATCGCTCGCCAAAGACCGTCGGTTCCCGGCTCCTGCCGAGACAATGGCTCTCCCGCCGACGCAGGTGAACCTCGTGCAGCCCTCCTGGGCCGTTCGGTGTTCGCAGACGCGAGCCCGAACCCTGAAAGGAGGTGTCGATGGAGAACCCCCGGCCGGAAAAGGTCGCCGTGGTCGACGAGGTGCGAGAGCGCCTCGACGCGGCGCAGGCGGCGCTGCTGACGGAGTACCGAGGCCTGAGCGTGAAGGCGATGTCGCAACTGCGGCGTCAGCTCAAGCCGGCAGGTGCGGAGTACAAGGTGTTCAAGAACACCCTTGTGCGCCGTGCTGCCACCGATCTCGGTGTCGAAGGTGCCGACGCGCTCTTCACCGGACCGACGGCGATCGCCTTTGTTTCCGGTGACGTCGCAGCCAGCGCCAAGGCGCTGCGCGAGTTCGCCGCCGGCAACCCGCAACTCGTCATCCGTGGTGGCGTCCTCGGCGGCAAGGTCATCTCCGCCGCCGATGTCGACGCCTTGGCAGACCTGCCCCCGCGCGATGTCCTGCTGTCCCAGATCGCCGGGCTGTTCGCAGCCCCGCTCAGCCAGATGGCCAGCCTGCTCGAAGCCGTGCCCCGCACCTTCGCCTACGGCATCCAGGCCCTTATCGACGACAAGGGTGGCGCTCCGGAGAGCGCTGCCGCCTGAACCCCACGCTCACGCTGCACAGGAGATCCACCACCATGGCACTCACCACCGACGAGATCCTCGACGCCATCGGCAACATGACCGTCCTCGAACTGGTCGCGCTCAAGAAGGCCTTCGAGGAGCGCTTCGATGTCACGGCTGCCGCCCCGGCCGCCGTGATGATGGCCGGCCCGGCGGCTGGCCCGGCCGCTGCGGTCGAGGAAGAAAAAGACGAGTTCGACGTCGTCCTCGTGGCGGCCGGCGAGAAGAAGATCCAGGTCATCAAGGTCGTTCGCGAGCTCACCAGCCTGGGGCTGAAGGAAGCGAAGGACCTGGTCGACGGCGCGCCCAAGCCCGTCATCGAGAAGGCGAACAAGGCCGACGCCGAGAAGGCGAAGGCCGCGCTCGTCGAGGTCGGCGCGACGGTCGAGGTCAAGTAGTCCCGCACGGTTCCCTAGACGACGCCCCCCGGCACCAGGCCGGGGGGCGTCGTCGCGCGTGGCCGCGGACGGCTCGACACCTTGACGGTCCGCCGGTCCCACCCGTACCCTGCGGGCAGTCAAGTAATGCGGTACGGGCCCGGTTCATGCGGGTCCCGGTGCGTTGCGTTGTCGGGCAAATCGGCCGTAGTATCCCCGGTTGCCGTGCGTCGTCCCCCCTCATGCTCGTCCTGGGTCGTGGTTCGACGCGCACGGGTTTTCCTTTCCGCCGCTGGAACAGAGGAGTAGGCCGTGCCCTCTCGGTCCCCCGCACGCGAGCGGTACTCGTTCGCCAACCTCGTCGAGCCGCTGGCGCTCCCCGATCTGATCGCCATCCAGCGACACAGCTTCGAGTGGCTCCTGTCCGACGGGATGGCCGAGACCTTCCGGGACATCAGCCCCATTAAGGATTTCAGCGAGACGCTGCAGCTCGAGCTCGAGTTCGACCCCAACGACGAGGATCTGCGGCCCCCGCCCAAGTTCTCCGTCGAGGAGTGCAAGGAGAAGGACATGACCTTCTCCGCCCCCATCTTCGTGCGGGCACGCTTCATGAATCGCAACACCGGCGAGATCAAGGAGCAGACCGTCTTCATGGGGGATTTCCCGATGATGACGGAGAAGGGCACCTTCATCATCAACGGCACCGAGCGGGTCGTCGTGTCGCAGCTCGTGCGCAGCCCCGGGGTGATCTTCGAGCCCGGTGAGCGATTCCGTCTTCGCAACCTCTCCAAGCACCAGTTGGTGAAGGCCACGATCCACCCGTACCGCGGCGAATGGCTCGAGTTCGATGTCGAACAGAAGCCCGGCAAGGACGTCACGTGTGGCACACGTGTCGCTCGCAAGCGCCGGATGAGCGTGTTCGTCCTGTTGCGTGCGCTCGGCTACGACGAGGAGAACGCGCCCGGTTTCCTCGAGCGGTTCGTCAGCCACTTCGACTTCCTCGAAGGCCAGTGGGAGAAGGACCGCAACCTGGCGCCCACCCAGGACGAAGCACTGGTCGAGATCTACAAGCGAGCCCGGCCGGGCGAGCCTCCGACGGTCGAGTCGGCCCGGGCCTATTTCCGCAACGCATTCTTCGAGAACCGCCGCTACGACCTCAGCCGGGTGGGTCGCTACAAGCTCAACCGGAAGCTCGGCAACGAGGTGGCCAAGCTCGCCGATCTGTTCGGCCTGCCGGCCGATCTCGTCGACGCACCCGTCGAGGGCCAGGACGTCCTCAGCCGCTGCGAGGTGCTCGCTGCGATCAGCTACATGTTGCACCTCGCAAAGCACGAGCCGGGCTACCGCCTTGACGATCAGGACCACTTCGCGAACCGGCGAATCCGGTCGGTCGGTGAACTGATCCAGAACCAGGTCCGCATCGGCTTGTCCCGGATGGAGCGGGTGGTCCGGGAGCGCATGACCACCCAGGACGTCGAGGCGATCACGCCCCAGACGTTGATCAACATCCGGCCGGTGGTCGCTGCGATCAAGGAGTTCTTCGGCACGAGCCAGCTCTCGCAGTTCATGGACCAGGTCAACCCGTTGTCGGGCCTCACGCACCGCCGGCGCCTGTCTGCGCTCGGTCCGGGTGGTTTGTCGCGCGAACGAGCGGGCTTCGAAGTGCGTGACGTGCACTTCTCGCACTACGGGCGCATGTGTCCGATCGAGACGCCCGAGGGTCCGAACATCGGTCTGATCGGCGCGCTCGCCACCTACGCCCGTGTCAACGAATTCGGCTTCATCGAGACGCCGTACCGACGGGTGACGAACGGACGGGTCACCGACGAAATCGTCTACATGGCCGCGGACGAGGAAGAGGAGTACGTCATCGCCCAGGCGAACGCACCCCTCAACTCCGACGGCACCTTCAAAGAGCCCCGGGTGCTCGTGCGGCGGTCGCCGCAGGCGGCCTCGCTCGCCGACCTGAAGCTGCAGCTCGAGCGTGACGTGTTCTTCGGAGCCACGACCGACATCGGGTACGTGAAGGCCGACGAGGTCGACTTCATGGACGTCTCGCCGAAGCAGATCGTCTCCGTCGCGACCGCCCTGATTCCCTTCCTCGAGCACGACGATGCCAACCGGGCGCTCATGGGCGCCAACATGCAGCGCCAAGCCGTCCCCTTGGTGCGCGCCGAGGCGCCCTACATCGGCACGGGCATCGAGGCGCGCGCGGCGCGCGACGCCGCCGACATGATCCAGGCGGCCGGCGACGGGGTCGTCGTCGACGTCACCGGTGACTCGATCACCGTCGATTACGCCAAGGGCGGCAAGCGGGTCTACCGCCTGTCGAAGTTCCGCCGTTCCAACCAGGACACCTGCATCAACCAGAAGCCGCGGGTCGTCGAAGGCCAGAAACTGGTCACGGGCGACGTGATCGCCGACGGTCCTTCGACCGATATGGGCGAACTCGCACTCGGCAAGAACCTGCTCGTGGCCCTCATGCCATGGGAGGGCTACAACTTCGAGGACGCCATCATCCTGTCCGAGCGCATCGTGCGCGACGACGTGCTCACCTCGATCCACATCCACGAGCACGAAGTGGACGCTCGCGACACCAAGCTCGGCCCCGAGGAGATCACGCGCGACATCCCGAACCTGTCCGAGGACATCCTCCGGGATCTCGACGAGCGCGGGATCATCCGCGTCGGAGCCGAGGTCGGCCCGGGCGACGTGCTCGTCGGGAAGGTCACCCCCAAGGGTGAGACCGAGTTGACACCCGAGGAGCGCCTCCTGCGGGCGATCTTCGGCGAGAAGGCCCGCGAGGTTCGCGACACGTCCCTCAAGGTGCCGCACGGTGAGTCCGGCAAGGTCATCGACGTCAAGGTGTTCAGCCGCGACGAGCACCACGAGTTGCCGCCGGGCGTCAACCAACTCGTGCGGGTCTACGTCGCGCAGAAGCGGAAGATCTCCGTCGGCGACAAGCTCGCCGGTCGTCACGGCAACAAGGGCGTGATCTCCAAGATCCTCCCGCTTGAAGACATGCCGTACCTGGCCGACGGCAGCGCCGTCGACATCATCCTCAACCCGCTTGGCGTGCCCTCACGAATGAACGTCGGTCAGGTGCTCGAGGCTCATCTCGGGTACTGCGCTCGTTGGGGCTGGGACCACAACGGGACGATGGTCGGCAACGAGCCGATCCGCGGCACCGAGACCAAGACCCGCCCGGCCACGACGCCATCGACCTTCGTCGCCACGCCGGTGTTCGACGGCGCGCACTGGGACGAGGTGGAGGAGGCCGGCAAGCACCCCACGATCCAGGGCATCCTCGAGAACCTTCGCCCCGAGTCGATCGACGGGGTCCGTCTCATCCGGCCCGACGGCAAGGCCCAGTTGTACAACGGCCGCACCGGTGAGGCGTACGACCGCCCGGTGACGGTCGGCTACATGTACATCCTGAAGCTCGCCCACCTCGTGGACGACAAGATCCACGCCCGTTCAACCGGCCCGTACTCGATGATCACCCAGCAGCCGCTGGGTGGAAAGGCGCAGTTCGGCGGCCAGCGGTTCGGGGAGATGGAGGTATGGGCCCTCGAGGCGTACGGCTCGGCCTACTGCCTCCAGGAACTGCTCACGATCAAGTCCGACGACGTGCTCGGCCGGGTCAAGGTCTACGAGGCCATCGTGAAGGGCGAGAACATCCCCGAGCCGGGTATCCCGGAGAGCTTCAAGGTGCTCATCAAGGAGATGCAGGCACTCTGCCTCAACGTCGAGGTCCTCAGCCGCGAGGGCACCGAGATCGAGCTGCGGGAGCTCGACGAGGACGTGTTCCGCACGGCCGAGGAACTCGGCATTGACATCTCCCGGCCCGAGCGCGGGTCGGACGACGAAGACGAGCGCCGCCGCGAGCGCGTGTACTGAGAAGCGAGACGAACCCATGCTCGACGTCAACACTTTCGACCAGCTCCGCATCGGCCTCGCCACGGCCACCAACATCAAGGCGTGGTCCTCGGGCGAGGTGAAGAAGCCCGAGACGATCAACTACCGCACGCTCAAGCCGGAGAAGGACGGTCTGTTCTGCGAGAAGATCTTCGGGCCCACGAAGGACTGGGAGTGCTACTGCGGCAAGTACAAGCGCGTCCGCTTCAAGGGCATCACCTGTGAGCGCTGCGGCGTCGAAGTCACCCGTTCGAAGGTGCGCCGGGAGCGGATGGGCCATATCGAGCTCGCGGCGCCCGTGGTCCACATCTGGTATCTCCGCGGCACCCGGTCGTGGCTGGCCTACCTGCTCGCCGGCATCGAGCCACGCGAGGAGCTGAAGGCCAAGCAGCTCGAGAAGGTCATCTATTTCGCCGCGAACCTCGTCACCTGGGTCGACGCGGAGAAGCGCGACGCCGATGTGTCCAACCTCGAGAACGAGCTCCTCGAGGAGCTCGATGCGATCCGCAAGGAGATGGAACTCGACATCGACGCCCGCTTCAAGGCGGGCGAAGTCGAGGTGGCGAAGCTGGAGGCCGAGGGCGCGAAGGATGCCGATCTGCGCGCCCGGCAGCGAGCGGTCGAAAAGGACGTTGCGGCGATCCGAGAGCGGGGCGGGGCCGAGCTCGAGCTCGTGAAGCGCACCTTCGAGGAGTTCAAGGACCTCCACTCCCGCAAGATCATCGATGACGAGATGCTCTGGCGTGAGCTGCGTGACCGCTACGGCGACTACTTCGAGGGCGGCATGGGCGCCGACGCCATCAAGGCCCTCATCGATCGCATCGACTTCGACGTCGAGGAGCATCGCCTGCGTGAGGCCATCGAGGCCGCAGAGGGGCGCAAGCCGTTGTCGACCCAGCGGCGTCAGAAGGCGATCAAGCGCCTGAAGATCGTGGCCTCGTTCAACCGCCGTGACGAAACGGGCACCCGGGTGAACGACCCCAAGGCGATGATCCTCGACGTCGTGCCCGTGATCCCGCCCGAGCTGCGCCCGATGGTGCAGCTCGACGGTGGCCGTTTCGCCACCTCTGACCTCAACGACCTGTACCGCCGGGTCATCAACCGCAACAACCGCCTGAAGCGCCTGCTCGACCTCGGTGCGCCCGAGATCATCGTCAACAACGAAAAGCGGATGCTCCAGGAGGCGGTCGACGCCCTGTTCGACAACGGCCGTCGCGGCCGTCCGGTCACCGGCCCCGGCAACCGTCCGCTCAAGTCGTTGTCGGACATGTTGAAGGGAAAGCAGGGGCGGTTCCGTCAGAACCTCCTCGGCAAGCGAGTCGACTACTCGGGTCGTTCGGTCATCGTGTGCGGCCCCACGCTCAAGCTGCACCAATGCGGCCTGCCCAAGCTGATGGCCCTTGAGCTCTTCAAGCCGTTCGTCATGAAGCGGCTCGTCGACTCCGAGGTTGCGCAGAACATCAAGTCCGCCAAACGGATGGTGGAGCGTCGCCGTGCCCAGGTCTGGGACGTTCTGGAGGACGTCATCAAGGAACACCCGGTTCTGCTGAACCGGGCGCCGACCCTGCACCGCCTGGGGATCCAAGCCTTCGAGCCGGTCCTGGTCGAAGGCAAGGCCATCCAGATCCACCCCTTAGTGTGCACGGCCTTCAACGCGGATTTCGACGGTGACCAGATGGCTGTCCATCTGCCGCTGTCGGCTGAGGCGCAGGCCGAGAGCCGTGTGTTGATGCTCTCCTCGAACAACATCCTCTCTCCGGCGTCCGGGCGCCCGATCGTCACGCCCACGCAGGACATGATCATCGGCGCGTTCTACCTGACCGAACTGGTGCCGGGCGCCAAGGGCGAAGGGCGCACCTTCCGCAACGTCTGGGAGGCCGTGCGCGCTCACGACGAAGGCCAGCTGTCGATCCATGCGCAGATCCGACTCGTCGGTGCTCGCCAGGACGACGGGAGCCGGGACGAGCGCCGCACCACGCTCGGGCGTGTTCTGTTCGAGGAGGCCCTCCCCGAGACCTACACGTCGAGGTTCGGTCACATCGACTCGGCGGTGAAGAAGCGCGACATGGGCCTCATCGTCGAGCATCTCGCCGAGGACTACCGCAAGGCCGAGGTCGCAGACTCACTCGACAAGATCAAGAACGTCTGTTACCGCTTCGCCTCCCAGTCGGGCCTCACCATCTCCATCGACGACGTCCGCACCCCGGGGGTGAAGAAGGAGATCCTCGAAAAGCACGAGAAGGATGCCGAGAAAGTCGAAAACCAGTTCCGGCGGGGGATCATCACGGACGGGGAGCGCCGGGTCCAGGAGGTGAAGATCTGGACCGATGCGACCGAGGAAGTGCGCCGGGCGATGGAGCACGAGCTGAAGAGCCAGGCCTTCAACCCGATCGACATGATGGTCGGCTCCGGTGCTCGCGGGAACATGATGCAGGTTCGCCAGATCGCCGGCATGCGCGGGCTCGTCGCCAACCCCCGCGGCGACATGATCCCCCGTCCGATCAAGTCGAACTTCCGCGAAGGCCTCGAGATGCTCGAGTACTTCATCGCAACGCCCGGCGCACGCAAGGGTCTCGTCGACACCGCGCTGCGCACGGCGGACTCCGGATACCTCACCCGACGGCTCGTCGACGTGGCGCAGGAGCTCATCATCCGCGAGCCCGACTGCGGCACGACGTTGGGGATCTGGGTCGAACACGTCGAGCGTGACACTGCGAACCGGCGCAACTACCTGGAGACGAAGCTGTACGGCCGGGCGTTGGTCAGCGATGCCGTCCTTGCGAACGGCCGGGTGATCGCCGGTGGAGACATCCTCGGTGACGACGAGGTGGAGGCCCTGCGTGACGACCCCGGGGTCAATCGGGTCCGGGTCCGCTCCGTGCTCACCTGTGATGCAGAACTTGGCGTCTGCGCCACGTGCTACGGCCGTTCACTCGCCACGGGTAACCAGATCGAGCTGGGTGAGGCGGTCGGCGTCATCGCAGCGCAGTCGATCGGCGAGCCCGGTACGCAGCTCACCATGCGTACGTTCCACACCGGAGGCGTCGCCGGCAAGGACATCGCCGGCGGTCTGCCCCGCGTCGTCGAGCTGTTCGAGGCCCGAACACCACGCGGCGCCGCTCGGCTGTCGCGCTCGTCAGGCGTGGTGCGCATCGGTGAGGACGAAGGGCGTGGAGTGCCCGTCACCGTGATCACCGACGAGGGTGTGGAGGAGGCCTACGGTCCCTTCCCGACCGGCACCCGCCTGCTGGTCGCCGACGGCGCCGAGGTCAAGGCGGGCGAACCGCTCACGACCGGCCCGTTCGATCCCAAGGAGCTCATGGAGATCAAGGGTGTCCGCGAGACCCAGCTCTACCTCGTCGAGGAAGTCCAAAAGGTCTACCGGGACCAGGGCGTGTCGATCCATGACAAGCACATCGAGCTGATCGTCCGCCAGATGACCCGGCGAATCGGTGTGCAAGAGCCGGGCGACAGTGACCTGTTGCCGGGGGAGCGCGTCGACCAGAAGGTGTACCGGGAGCACAACAAGCGTCTCGTCGAGCAGGGTCTTCGTCCTGCCGAGGGTCGGCCCGAGTTGATGGGGATCACCAAGGCCTCGCTCGCCACCGACAGTTGGCTGTCGGCGGCCTCGTTCCAGGAGACCACCCGGGTGCTCACCGAGGCCGCCATCGACGGCCGCGGCGACAGCCTCGTCGGGCTGAAGGAGAACATCATCATCGGCAAGCTGATCCCGGCCGGCACCGGCATGGACCGGTATCGGGAGTTCGACGTCGAGGCGCCGGACTATCAGCCGATGGCGTTCTACTCGTCAGAGGAGGCGGATCCGGCGGAGTGGTTGGCCTCGATCTCGGGCAACCTCCAAAACGAGGGTCGTCCCCCGTTCGGCACGACCTGGGGCAACCAGATCGGTTGAGCGGCTGGATCGACGGGGGCCCGGCGGTGCGCTGGGCCCCCGTCGCCGTTCATGACCCAGGGCTCGAGACGGATTCCCGAGCGCGAGGTGCGCGCTCGTCCTGGCGTGCTTCGGCAACCACGGACCGGACGATGTCGGCGCCCGTCGTGAGGAAGTACGCCGCCCAAGCGAGGATGCCGAGGAGCTTCGCGCCGTCCTCGACGACGAGTGCGATCCCCCGGCCGTCCGCGATCCGATCGACGGCGAGCGACAGCGCGAACGCTGTCCCTGCTCCCGAAAGCAGTGCCCGGCGGGTCCGGGCGAGTTCGTGTCGATGGATCACGGCCCAGTGGCAGACCGCGCCCACCAGCAGCCCGAGCATGGCCAGCTTCGGAACGCCGAGCAGATCGAGCAATGGCCCGCTGTGGACCTGGAATAGATCGTCCAGACACAGCAGCGTGCCCAGTCCGCACCCGTGCACGAGGAACCACGCTGCGCCACGACGGCGACCGACGACGGCGACGAAGGCGGACGCCGCTGCGGCGGTGGCCGATGCGGCCCAGCCGAGGATCCCGAGTTCGGAGACCAGGCCCGTGTACCAGGGCAATGCGGCGCTCGTGCTCGGATCCATGAACAGCAGCGTGCGTACGTCGTCGCTCTGCACCGCTACGCCGCCGACGACCGCCATGCCGAATCCCCAGGCGACGAGCAACGGGACGAGGACCGGACGAGTCCGTCCCCGCTGCCGTCGCTCTGTCATCTCCGCTCCATCGGCCGGACAGGCCGGGTTGTGAGCCGGCCTCCTGCACCCGCGGGTTGCTGTCGAGAGGTGGAACGCCCTAACCTCTCACGGTTCCCGGAACAGGCCTCGCCGTGCCGGGCCACCCCGCATCACGTACCGAGGTCTACAGCCGCGTGCCCACTATCGAGCAGCTGGTCCGAAAGGGCCGTCAGTCGAAGAGCTTCAAGTCGAAGACTCCCGCCCTCAAGGGCGCCCCGCAACGCCGCGGCGTCTGCACCCGGGTGTACACCATCACCCCGAAGAAGCCGAACTCTGCGCTGCGCAAGGTCGCCCGTGTCCGGCTGAGCTCGGGCGTCGAGGTGACGGCGTACATTCCGGGTGAGGGTCACAACCTGCAAGAGCACTCCATCGTGCTCGTGCGCGGGGGACGTGTGAAGGATCTCCCGGGGGTTCGGTACAAGATCATCCGGGGCACGCTCGATTCCGCAGGGGTCAAGAAGCGCAAGCAGGCACGTAGCCGTTACGGCGCCAAGAAGGACAAGTGAGCTGAACCATGCCGCGCAAAGGACCCGCCCCCCGTCGGGAACTCAACCCCGATCCGATCTACAAGTCGCTCGTGGTCACCCAGCTCGTCAACAAGGTGCTGCTGCGGGGCAAGCGCTCGTTGGCGGAGCGGATCGTGTATGACGCGCTCAAGATCATCGAGGAGCGCACCGGCGCCGAGCCGATCGCAACGTTGAAGCGAGCGATCGACAACGTGAAGCCGCCGCTCGAAGTGCGCAGCCGGCGTGTCGGCGGTGCCACCTATCAGGTGCCGGTCGAGGTTCGTCCCCGACGCGCAACCACCCTCTCCATCCGTTGGATCGTCAATTTCTCCCGCGCCCGTCGGGAAAAGACGATGGCGCAGCGCCTCGCTGCCGAGCTGCTCGATGCGTCGAACGGCGTCGGTGCATCGGTGAAGCGGCGCGACGACCTCCAGAAGATGGCGGAGTCGAACAAGGCCTTCGCCCACTATCGTTGGTGACCGCCTCAACTCTTGACGAGTTCTTGCCGATCAGTGACGTGACCGGGCTCTCCCGCCCGGTCACCTCCATGTACGCCCCCCACATGTCCGCCAAGTGAACGAACGGTGACGTCGATGGCCACCTACAAGCGTGACTTCCCCCTGCAGCGCACCCGAAACATCGGGATCATGGCCCACATCGACGCGGGCAAGACCACGACGACCGAGCGCATCCTCTATTACACCGGCAAGACCTACAAGATCGGCGAGGTCCACGAGGGCGCTGCGGTCATGGACCACATGGTCCAGGAGCAAGAGCGCGGCATCACGATCACGTCGGCTGCGACGACGTGCGTGTGGCGGGATCACCGGATCAACATCATCGACACCCCTGGACACGTCGACTTCACGATCGAGGTCGAACGTTCCCTCCGGGTGCTCGACGGCGCCGTCGCCGTGTTCGACTCGGTCGCTGGCGTCGAGCCGCAGACAGAGACGGTCTGGCGCCAGGCCAACAAGTACCGAGTCCCTCGTATGTGCTTCATCAACAAGATGGACCGCATCGGCGCCGACTTCTACCGAACCGTCAAGATGATCGAGGACCGCCTCGAATCCGTTCCGGCGGTGCTCCAGATCCCCATCGGCGCCGAGTCGCATTACAAGGGCCTGATCGATCTGATCGAGATGAAGGCGCTCGTGTGGGACGAGACCTCGGACAAGGGTGAGCGCTACGACGTCGTGCCGATCCCAGCCGCCATGGAGGGGCAGGCCGAGGAGTGGCGGGCGAAGTTGCTCGACGTCGTCGCAAGCGAGGACGACGAGTTGATGGAGCGTTATCTCAACGACGAAGAGATCACGCCCGAGGAACTCCGGCGCGGGATCCGCTCCGGCACGCTGGCGTTCTCGTTCGTGCCGGTGCTGTGCGGTTCGGCGTTCAAGAACAAGGGTGTTCAGCCGATGCTCGACGCCGTCGTCGACTTCCTGCCGTCACCGCTCGACATCCCTCCGGCGTCGGGCACCGATCTGAAGGGCCTCGAGACCATCGAGCGGCCGGCCGACGAAAAGGCGCCGTTCGCAGCGTTGGCGTTCAAGATCGTTGCGGACCCGTTCGGGAAGCTGACCTACTTCCGGGTGTACTCCGGGGTCATCGAGAAGGGCAACGAGCTCTACAACTCGACGAAGGACCGCAAGGAGCGCCTCGGGCGCATCTTGTTGATGCACGCCAACCAGCGCGAAGACATCGAGTCCGCCATGGCCGGCGACATCGTCGCTGGACTCGGCTTCAAGCAGACGACCACGGGCGACACGCTGTGCGATCGGGCAAACCCGGTCGTCCTGGAGCGGATCGACATTCCCGAGCCGGTCATCCACGTGGCGATCGAGCCGAAGACCAAGAACGACCAGGACAAGCTCGGCAAAGCGCTCTACTCGCTGTCCGAGGAAGACCCGACCTTCCGGGTACGCACTGACGAAGAGACCGGGCAGACCATCATCTCGGGCATGGGCGAGTTGCACCTCGAGGTGCTCGTCGACCGGATGCTGCGGGAGTTCAACGTCGACGCCACCGTCGGCAAGCCACAGGTCGCCTACCGAGAGACGATCACCCAGGCCGTCCACACGGTCGAGTATCGGCACATAAAGCAGACCGGCGGCTCGGGGCAATTCGCCGTGGTCAAGATCGACCTCGAACCGACCGGCCCCGGTGGCGGTTACACCTTTGTCGACAAGATCACCGGTGGTCGCGTCCCGCGCGAGTACATCCCGGCCGTCGATCAGGGGGTGCAGGCCGCTCTCGAGTCCGGCGTGTTGGCCGGCTATCCGACCGTGGACGTCCGCGTCTCGCTGGTGGACGGCCAGTACCACGACGTCGACTCCTCCGAAATGGCTTTCAAGGTCGCTGGGTCGATGGCCTTCAAGAAGGCCGCCGAGATGGCTCGCCCCGTCCTGCTCGAGCCGATCATGGGCGTCGAGGTCGTCACCCCGGAGGAGTACATGGGCGACGTGATGGGTGACCTGTCCTCCCGCCGTGGTCGTATCGAGGGGATGGAAGCCCGAGGCAACAGCCAGGTCGTTCGGGCGCAGGTCCCCCTGTCGCAGATGTTCGGTTACAGTACCGACCTCCGTGGGCGCACCCAGGGGCGCGCCACCTACACGATGCAGTTCGACAGCTACCAGCAGGTTCCCGAAGCGATCGCACAAGAGATCGTGAAGCGGGTTCGGGGCGAGTAGCCCCCGCCGCTGCCCTCAGCCCTTTTCCAACCCACACCACCACGACACTCACCGAGAGGTCATGCCATGAGCAAGGCGAAGTTCGAGCGTACGAAGCCCCATGTGAACATCGGGACGATGGGGCATATCGATCATGGGAAGACGACGTTGACGGCGGCGATTTCGAAGACGTTGGCG
>Ga0169931_10006595_pt1 | contig 17441 bp, 13 predicted proteins | sample Kivu_15m_20L_FD_129675 | JGI IMG/M metagenome (GOLD analysis project Ga0169931, IMG submission 129675) | Freshwater microbial communities from Lake Kivu, Western Province, Rwanda to study Microbial Dark Matter (Phase II) - Kivu_15m_20L... | ecosystem: Environmental > Aquatic > Freshwater > Lake...
GGAGGGCACCGTGCCCGAGCGCCGACGTTTCTGCCAGGCGGGGTAGGCCATGCACGGATGGTGTCCGATACGGGCGGGCGTCAAGACCGCGCTGGCCGCCCCTCATAATGCGGTAGCCCTGGGTAAGCCGGTCGAAACGGCGACAAGAATCTCGACTGGCGGTAAGATTGCAATTCCAACTCATCCGCATTGGGAGGCTCTCCATGCTGTCTGCGTTCGGTGGCGCTACGGGAATGATCGTTATCTTTGCCGGCGTTGCGTTACTGGTGCTCTTCGTCATCCTAACCTACAACGGCCTCGTCGCCCTGAGAAACCAGTTCAAGAACGCATGGGCGCAGATCGACGTGCAACTGAAGCGACGCTACGACCTGATTCCCAACCTCGTCGAAACGGCGAAGGCCTTCCTGCAACATGAGCGTGAAACTTTGACCGCAGTCATCGCCGCACGTAACGCTGCCGCCCATGCGAGTCAACGCGTTGCTGCTGATCCCGGGAATACACAGGCGATGGGCGCGTTTGTCGCGGCAGAGACGGCTCTTTCTGGTTCCATGGGTCGATTCTTCGGTCTGTCGGAAGCGTATCCGGACCTCAAGGGCAATGCGAACATGACTCAACTTTCCGAAGAGCTCACCAGCACCGAAAACAAGATCTCGTTTGCTCGGCAGGCGTTCAACGACGCCGTCATGCGCTACAACATCAAGCGTGAGAAATTTCCTGCGGTCGTGTTTGCCGGCATGCTGGGATTCCACCACGCAAATCTCTTCGAAGTCACAAATCCTGTTGAGCGCGAAGCCGTGCGAGTTTCCTTCAAGTAACTCAGCGTTGGAGTTCGACGCCAAATGGATTTCTTCGGACGCCAGGAACAGGCCAAGCGATCCACCGTCAAATTGATCGTGTTGCTTGGACTGGCTGTTCTTGCCGTTGTCGCAGCCGTAACGATCTCCTTTGCCATGGCCGTTCCACCGATGTTTCTGCGTCGGGAATTCGTCGGACATCTCCGCGGAGACGCATCTATGGCGGATATGTGGCATCATCTCCTCAATCCTGCGGCAGTTGAGTGGGTCGCCGTCGGCAAGCTCGCCGGGCTCGTTGCATTTCTCATCATTTGCGCCTCAATTTACAAAGCGTTCGTGCTGAAGCTGTCCAAAGGTGCTGGCATCGCCCGCATGCTTGGCGGACGACTTCTCACCGGCAATCGCGAGGATCCCGGTGAACAGCGTCTGCAGAACGTTGTTGAGGAAATGGCCATTGCCAGCGGCGTGCCAATGCCGGCGATTTACATTCTTGAAGGCGAAAAATCCATCAATGCATTTGCCGCTGGGTTCACGCATGAAGACGCTGTGATCGGCGTGACGAGAGGCAGCATTGACTCGCTCACCAGAGACGAACTGCAGGGCGTTGTCGCCCACGAGTTCAGTCACATCCTGCATGGCGACATGAGTCTCAATGTTCGACTGATGGGAGTCCTCTACGGACTGCTTGTCATCTCGGAAATCGGTCGAGCGGCGATTCGCTCGGCAGGGAGATCAAGGAATTCGAAAAACCAGGGCGGGGGCCTTTTCTTTGGCCTCGTTTTGATGGCCATTGGAATGATCGGTTATCTGTTTGGCGCCATCATTCGCGCCGCGGTATCGCGACAGAGGGAATACCTCGCCGACGCCGCGGCAACTCAGTTCACGCGTAATCCAGGCGGACTCGCCGGGGCATTGGCCAAAGCCGGCAAGCTGTCTGTTGGTGACCTTGAGGCTCCTCGTGCGGGCGAGGTCGGTCACATGCTGTTCGTCAAGGGCGCGAAGAATTTCTTCGGATCCTTGACGGCAACCCATCCTCCTCTCGCAAATCGCATCGCTGCCCTGAGGGGAATTCGGCCTGAACAGGTAAGGCCTGCTGCCGGCAGTGCGACTGCCGTCGCATCTCCGGCTTCTTCTGCATCGGGTCTTGTTTCCAATCTTGTTGGTACGGTTTCGTCTGAAGGCATCCAACGGGCGTCGGGTTGGCTGGGCACGATTCCGACAGAGCTCAAGTTCGCAGCGCACAGCGTTGAAGGCGCCGCTGCGCTGGTCACTGCCATCTCCATCGATCGGGATCCAGCCAAGGCCGAAGGTCAATTGCAGGGTCTGCGGAGCTCGTTCGGCGATGTGGTCGATCGGATTTCGGGACTTCTCCCATACGTACGCACATTAAGACCAGCGGACATGCTTCCCCTGATCGATTTATCCATGACCGGGCTGCGTCAGCTCCCACCGTTGAAGCAGGAAGCTCTGCTTGCCGCGCTGCAGCAGGTTGTTGCGGCTGACGGACGGATGCAGTTTGCAGAATTTGCTGTCATCTCAAGTTTGCGTCACAGACTACGTCAGACTCAGACTCACTCGCGAGCCGGCACGCCAACAGCCTCTGCGTCGGCAGGCGCAGCACCTGCGGCGAACCGATCTAATGCCGCAACGATCATGATCTCAGCAGTCGCTGCAGCAGGTGCTGCCGACGACACGAGGGCTCGCGCATGTTTTGCTGCGGCGGCATCGAAGCTGCCAAAAGGCGTTCTGACCAGCGATACTCCGATTCAATGGACGTTTGAGACTCTGGAGAATGCGCTTGACGCGCTTGCCGCGGCAGCACCTGCCAGCAAACGTGCGCTACTCGATGCCTGCGCACATGCGGCCGCCGCCGACGGAGTCGTTGGTGCCGACGAAGTCCATATCGTTCATGCCATCAGCGCGGCGCTGCACTGTCCGATGCCAACCTTCATGGTTTGACGGATGCGCGCGACGCAACCTCTTGCAGCAAATGATCGATCGAGTGTGTCAGCTGGGCAGTCGTCTCATCGTTGACACCTTGTGCCTGAATCCGTGTTAGGCACTTCACCACACCGGTTCCACCGAGATTTCCCGCAATCCCTTTTAGCTCATGCAAAGCGGCCCGCACGGGATCCTTCGCAACTGGCTCGTCCTTGGCCGCAGGAACCACAATGGCTCGACCTTGGACAACGCTCAAACCCTTTGCGAATGAGCGCCTCGCGTCGGAAAGAAGACCGTCCAGGTCACCGTGAAAAAGGTCAATGATCTCGGTCAACCGAGCCTCATCGATCTCATCAGCTTCCGCACCTGTAAGGTCTGCAATCTCCTGTCCAGCTACTGGCGCAAGCCTGCACAGAGCCACCTCGATGTCGCTCATCGAAATCGGTTTGGATACGAAGTCATTCATTCCCGCAGCGATGCATTCCTCGCGACTCTCGTTGAGGGCGTTTGCTGTGAGTGCGACGATATGAATGTGTTGCAGACGCGGATTGCTCCGAATGATCCTCGTCGCCTCAAGGCCATCCATGAATGGCATGGCCATATCCATGAAGATGACGTCGTAGTCGTGCTTCATGGTCGCTTCGACTGCTTGTTGCCCGTTCTCGGCAAAATCCGGGGTGTAACCCAACTTCGACAGGAACGATCCAACGACCATCCGGTTGACGCGATTGTCCTCGGCGACCAGAATCCGCAGCGGAAGGGCACTGGCACTGAGTCTGGCTGTAGGCGCCCGCTTCTCAATCAGGTTTTCCGCCGCAACGGCCGTCGTAACTTCAAGTCGAACCCTGAACGAGAACTCCGACCCCTGACCAACAACGCTCTTTACGTCGATGCCTCCGTTCATCAGCTCTGCCAAGGTCTTGCAGATTGCAAGTCCAAGCCCGGTGCCACCGTGCCGGCGTGAGATCGATGCATCAGCCTGTACGAAAGGACTGAAGAGTCTCTGCAATGTCTCTGGAGCTATCCCGTCGCCAGAATCGCGAATCGAAAAATTCAATTCACACGCACCGCTGCTGTCCGGCGACCCATCCACCGCCAAAGTGATCCCACCCTTTACGGTGAATTTGATCGCGTTGCTGATGAGGTTGAACAGAATCTGACCGATGCGCCGTCGGTCTCCCCGGAAGTATTGGGGAACTGTCTCGCTGATCTCCGTTCGGAGGAACAACGACTTCTCCGCCGCCTTTGGGTCAAAAATCGCGATCGTACTATCGATAAGCTGCGACAGGTTGAATGGTGCTTCTTCGAGTTCCATGCGCCCCGCCTCGATCTTTGAATAGTCGAGAATGTCGTTCAGCAGGGACACGAGGGTCGATCCACAGTCCTCGATCACTTTGAGCCTTGAAGAGTACTTGCTGCCGTCGAGCTCTCCACTCAGAACCGACGTGATGCCGAGAATCCCGTTCATCGGCGTGCGAATCTCGTGGCTCATCGCTGCAAGAAACTGGGATTTGGCACGATTGGCTTCGAGAACCCGGCGGCGTTCCTCGTTGAGCTTCTCTTCGGCGATCTTGCGGTCTGTGATATCGACGCGAATGGCGAGATACTCCTGTACTCGACCTCGTTCGTTCCTGAACGGCGTGATGGACGTGTCGACCCAATATATCGATCCATCTTTGGCTTTGTTGCAGATCTCTCCGCGCCAAATGCGCCCGGCAGAAATCGTTTGCCACATCTTTCGGAAAAACTCCGGCGGATGGTATCCAGAGTTGACTATGTTATGACTCTTGCCGATCAGTTCTTCACGAGAGAACTTCGACGTCGAGCACATTTTGTCGTTACAGGCCAGGATCGTTCCAGCCGAGTCGGTTCGCGTCACCAAGGAATGCTCGTTCAAGGCAACTTCGTACTTCTGGAGTTGCGCGATTGCATTGGCTGACTCGATTTCCTTGGACTTCTGCGCGTCAATGTCCTGAAAGACGCCCTCGATGGCAACGACCCTCGCCCCGTCCCTCACAACTTGACCCCACGCGCGGACCCACTTGTGTTTACCACGGGCAGTCACGATCTGGAGATCCATCTGGAAGCCTTCCCCAGTAGCGATTGCGCGCTCCACAGCCCCAGTGATGATCTGGCGGTGTTCGTCGACATAGAAGCTGATCGCCTTCTCAAGGGGAATTGGCGTACCTTCCGGGACCTCGTGAATCTGGTAGGTGATTGGACTCCACCAGCACTGACTGGCACCGATGTCGACACGCCAGTGCCCAGTCCTTGTCATCGATTGTGTCGCTTCCAGAGTTGAAGCAGCCGATCGCCACTGAGTGACATCGGTGCCCATCGCAAAAATTAGCTGGGAATCCGGATCGAACTGCAGCCGCCAGTCTATCCATAGTAGCTGCCCATTCTTGCGACGGATGCGGTTCAAGATTCGATGCTGCCCGGGTTCATTCACGGTCTTCTGAAGCAAATGCCGAGTCGCGTCCACATCCGAACAATGCACGATGTTGGTGTAGAGGCTCCCGAGCATATCAATCGGAAGCCACTGGGTGAGCTCCTCCCAACGCTTGTTAAATTCAACCCACTGGCCATCGCGCGACAAAACGATGAACAGCTCGCCCGAAAGCTGTGCCATCCAGTGTGCGTGCTTTTGGATAAAGCCTTCGGGCACGATGTGAGCTCCGATGAACCGGCCGTCCCGGGAATCAGGAACACCAACCAGTCCAGTGAAATCATCGGCAAATTCGACGTTTGCTTGAGATGGGCAAAGCTTGCCCGAACTGTTCTGGGATGCTTCAACGGCAATACCTGTCGAATGTTACCGGAGAGCCAATTCACCTGGAACCCGAAGCTACCGCTCGACAAACACGAGCAACGCAACTATCCGGTACGCTTCCACAAGAAGACGGACCACGCGAACGTCAGTCCCCCGGAGACGTAAACCAATGAATTTATTCGAAAAAAATTCGTTTCGCTCGCTCGGTGTTCCGGATGATCTGGCGAACGTCCTCGATGGCCTCGGCTTTCGCGAACCGACACCGATTCAGGCGGCAACCATTCCTGTTCTGATGGACGGCAGGGACGTGACCGCCCAGGCGATCACCGGCAGCGGCAAGACCGCGGCGTTCTCGCTCCCAATCCTCGCGCGACTCGACATGAAGACGAGACTCGAACAGGCGTTGATTATGTGCCCCACGCGAGAACTGGCCACTCAGGTCGCGAAAGAGATCAGAAGGTTCGGCAATCGTCTCGTCGGGCTTCAGGTGCAGGTTCTTGCCGGTGGGACTCCGATTGCTCCGCAGGTCTCTGCCATGGCACAGGGCGCGCACATCGTCGTTGGCACACCCGGACGCCTTCTCGACCACCTCGGACGTCGGACGATCGATCTCCGAAGGATTCGCTTTCTCGTCCTCGACGAAGCCGACCGCATGCTCGACATGGGCTTTTCCGAAGCGATCACTGACATTCTTTCGCATACGCCAGCGTCGCGGCAGACCGCGCTGTTCAGCGCGACGTTTCCAGAAGACATCCTTGCGTTTGCCAAGCGCTTCCTGCGCGAGCCGAAGCACGTCGCCATCGCGCCTCCGCGCACGGCGAGTTCGGCAAAGATCACGCAGGAATGGATCAAGGTCGCCGATCGAAATCAGAAGCGCCCCCTGCTGACTGAAATCATCCACAAGCTGCGACCAACAGCAACGATCGTGTTCACGAATCACCGCGGCGCTGCAGATGAAATCGCAGCCGAACTTGCCGCCGCGAAAATCGATGCGGCTAGTCTCCACGGCGATATGGAGCAGTTCGATCGTGAACGTGTGCTTGCGAGGTTTCGCGGACAAAGCGTTCGCGTCCTTGTTGCAACCGACGTCGCTGCGCGCGGCATTGATGTCGATCACATCGATCTCGTCGTCAATATCGACCTGCCGCCCGTCGCCGAGACTTATGTTCACAGAATCGGACGCACTGGTCGCGCCGGTCGATCTGGTAGAGCCATATCGATTGTTCACGATCGCGAGGCGCACAAGCTGAAGGAGATTTCCGAACTACTCGAAAAGGATGGACGCGGCGGTCACGCAATAACCGAAACCGAGTCGACCGTGTTCGCCTCGGATGCGAAAGAAGCGCTCACAGCACCCATGAGTGCGCTGTTCATCAGCGGCGGCCGAAAGGATAAGGTCCGACCGGCCGACATTCTCGGAGCACTGACCGGCGAAGCTGGCGGATTGCACGCTGGTCAGATCGGGAAGATCGAGATTCACGACCGATACTCGTATGTCGCAGTCACCCGCAGCGTGGCACCGAAAGCTGCGAGTGACTTGCGCGAAGGGAAGATCAAGGGTCGGAAGTTCAACGTGGAGCTCGTGCGTTAAACTCCACACGAGGTTCTGGTTTCCAGAACTCGACCAATAACTCACCGCGAGCACAAACTCCGACCAGTCTCCGTGGCATCGAGACCTTCCTGCAGCGCTGCAGCATCAACTGTTGAACCAAGATCCAGTGCGACACCAAGGTCGACCGAGATGTCATCGGACGTATCGACGGCAACCAGCCCCGCGCGCACGGTGGTGCTGATGCGCGTCTCGCGTGTCGAGCGTTCAACGCCGACGTACTGCGCATAACGCCCAGTCGCGACCGCCACGTTGACGCCCACGCGGTGGTGATTCACAACCGCAACGAGCCCAGCACGCACATCCTTCTCGACATCGATGGACTCTGACCGAATCTCCTTCTTCATCACCCCAACCGCGCTATTCTCGATCTCTCCACGACGTTGAGCATCAAGCATGAAACAACGCATGTTCGCTGCTAGTGTTTGCAGTCGGTCCTCAGCAAGCTGAGCAAGTCGACCTTCCAGAGAAGCCGTGGCCCCGCCAGGAGATCGGCCCCGCACGATGCTCAGGAGAGACTCACGGATTCCTCGCGATTCTGCGCCTGTCACCTCACTGAGACGTGCCGCACTGTCGCGACCAGTGTCATGCAAGGTTTTTCGAATCGCCACCCGAACAGGAGAAAGCGGATTGAACAGTTTCCACATGACCCTCATCGCCGCCCTTGCTTTCTCCTCCTTGCTGAAGATAGATCGCAGCGGATTCCACCAGGCACCCGACGCTCGGTCGAGATCAAGCGGAGCCCCAGACTCCCAAAGTCCCTTGAGGCTTCTGGTGGCATCGGACCCACGATTGGTCAGCGGTCGGTACGCTCCCATCGAGTACGGAATGCCAATCAGCAGCTGATAACCCTCAAGCTTCATCCTCGATCCAAGTTTGCTCTCGGGACAGAGCACGACCTCTCGAAACGTAAATGCCCCTGAGTTCATCCCAAGCATCGCGTAATGGAAGTCACGCACAAACCACGTGACCTCCTCGACCTGGCGACGCAACTGATCACGATATGAATCCCACCAGATGCTGTAGTCGCTATCCGAAAAGCACTCTGCGCGTCCCATGCGCACCGTATAGGTCGACAACGGCTGCGGATTCTCCACGCCAGCTATACGGAAGGACTCGTTGAGTTCGAGCTGCAGCTCGTTCAACTTATTGTTCTCAGTGCCAGAAAAGGTGAGAAGGTCTTTTGCATACTCATCCAGCGCAATTGTGCGCGCGTCCGTCCATGTCTGAGATCCAGTAGGCTTCTGGTCGACAAAGTCGGCCTTCACGTCTGCCGAACCCTGTCGTTGTTTGCAACCGACCCCGACCGTAACAACAAGACAAATCGTGATAGGTCCGACGACAACTCGCACAAGACTCTGAATCATGGACGATCTCCAGGAGAAGCGGTCGTTCCGAGGCATTTTGATTGGACGAAGAAGAATTCTACCATGTCTTCCAGTCCTAACAGGACTGCACAAGAACTGCAGTTGTGCGGTAAACTTCTGCCCTATGCCCATCCTCAACGACATACACTCCCGACTGAACGCGACCACCGTGGATCGCATCATTCGTCCGGAAAATATCTCCGAAATTCGCGACGCCATACGGCATTGTGCGACGACCAAAAGATCTGTCGCAGTCGGCGGGGGACGGCATGCGATGGGCGGTCAGCAGTTCTGCACGAACGGCACCTATCTCGACATGACTGGGCTTACCAAGGTTCTTTCCACAGACTCTGATACCGGTCTCATCGAAGTCGAAGCTGGAATCACATGGCCGGCTCTGCTGGAAGCGACGAAGAAAATTCCGAAGACCGCCAGTGCACCTGACGGCTGGGCCGTCCGTCAGAAGCAAACTGGCGTAGACGACGTGACGATCGGTGGTGCCATCGCCGCCAACGCCCACGGTCGCGGCCTCAAGATGCAGCCAATCAGCGGCGACATCGAGTCGTTCAAGATCGTTACGGCGAGTGGCGATCTGGTGAACTGCAGCCGCACCGAAAGCCCAGAACTCTTTTCTCTGGCAATCGGCGGTTTCGGACTCTTTGGTGTCGTCTACAGTGTCAAACTTCGACTCATGCCTCGGATGCGGCTTCGTCGGATTGTCAACATCATCGACATCGACGACGCTGTACCTGCGATCTATCGCCGAGTCGACGAAGGTTGTCTGTTCGGCGACTTTCAGTTTGCGATCGACGCCACAGGCGGCGAGTTCATGCGTCGCGGAGTTTTCGCATGCTACCTTCCGGAAGCTGACACATCGAGCAATCCTGACGCACATGCTGACTTGCCTGCAGAGCAGTGGCTTGGGCTACTGAAGCTTGCGCACGAAGACAAGCGCGCCGCATTCAAGCTCTACGCGAGCCACTATCTCGCCACCGACGGACAGGTCTACTGGTCGGATCGCATGCAGCTCAGCACCTACATACCGAGCTACGCGGACTTCCTCGCAAGAAGCAACGGTCCGGTCCCAACGTCGGGACCAAAAAACGACGAGTCCCTGCTCATCGGCGAGCACTACGTTCCACCTGAGAAGTTATTGGATTTCTTGCAGGCGGCACGAAACATCCTGCGCGAGGATTCTGCTGAAGTTATCTATGGAACGATTCGAGCAATCAGGAAGGACACGACAGCATTTCTGAAGTGGGCATCACACGATTGGTGCTGCATCGTTCTCAACCTTCGGGTTGTGCACACACCGGACGGAATCGCCCGCGCCCATTCGACCTTTCGCAAACTAACCGACGCGAGCATCGCTCTCGGCGGCAGCTTTTTCCTGACGTATCATCGTGCCGCCACCGCAGATCAGGTCCTGGCCTGTTACCCGGGTATCAATGACTTCTTCCGAAAGAAGATTGAGTACGATCCCAACCGGATTTTCCAGAGCGACTGGTACCGACACTACGCCGGGACCATCGGCGGCGATCAGGGTTAGGCTTTCGCGGACTTCTGAAAAGCACGCAAACCATCCAACGCTGTTCGTCGGACAGATGTTTGCAGAAATGGTGCCCACCCGAGCAGCATTCCAATCGGACCAAGAGCCTGAGCGCTCCAACTCCAGAAGCTGAACTGGTCTCGATGCTTGACGATCTTGCCGTCCTGGATCGTCATCGTTGCATGAATTCGGTTCAAGACGACACGTCCTGTCTTAGCGAACGTGTAACGCGCCTGCCAGTTCACGTGCACTTCGCCTCCGCGATCTTCGACAATCTGAAACTCGATCGTCAGATCCTTCGCCCGTACACAGAGCATCCGCCACATGTCGCCGATGTCTCGTCCGCGCAGATCGCCAAACGCAGGATCCGAAAACTCAGCGTCAGGTGAATATGCAACTGCCATAGCCGCACCGTCACGTGCAGCAAATGCTTTATAGAACGACGTTGCGACGTCTCGATTGCTGGTCACCGATGAATCCTCCCTACTCAGACTACGTTTGACTAAATCTCTCAGTGAGGGGCTGGAAAAATCAAATCACTTTGAAGGCAAACAATGCAACGAACTGCGTGTTTGACGTCCTTTGAACAAGTTCCGCTCCTTTGTTCTCAGCGCCAAGAATACCGAACCTTTTGACCGCCAGAACGGGAAAATACCGATCAATGTTTGGCGGAAGAGAAAGAGAAACGCCGTACTCGTAATGCGCGAGTCCATCAACTGCATTGGCGCCGTAAAGATAGCGATTGTGCGACTCGGTTCCGCCGCCGACGAAACCGAACAGTGCAGGTTCAAGTGTGGCCGACCCCACCATCGGTCGACCCAGTATCACGCGTGATCCGACCTGCAGATATCTTCCCCTATGAGCCTTGAGGTCCTGGCTGAGGGCGACACTGATCTCGCCACGATCTGGGTGCGAGAGTTCAACAACGTTATCCCACTCGTGCGTCATGGACCGAGCAGCTGCAGCCTTCACGCCGCCGGTCTCGTAGAGAGGTTGGTCACCGGTTGCATTTGCCAGAAGGATGGATCGAAAACGAACGTTCTCGTTGACGTCATGGCGGAAATAGAGCCCCGATCCAACGATCACGAAATCTGGAGATCCAAAATCGATCGCATAAATGGGAATCACCTGATGGGAATCGTATAGCGTCATTCCTCGTTTCGACAGATTCGATGAGTACTTGGCACCGAGCGAAATATTGATCTCCCGGGCAGTCACGGCATCTGAACAAAAAATCGCCAAACCGAGGCTCGCCGCACAAAACATCCGACTCACACAGAACATCAAGACGCTCCCTCTCCTGAATTGGTCCATCAATTCTTTTTTCATCACCTCACCTGTCCGACGTCCGAATCGGCGGAGGCAGAAGCTCCGATCCTCCGGTCCACAGGAGGAAGTCGTCCGCAGAGATGCCAAGCGGCGGCAAACGAGGCAGTCTTGGAATGTTGCGAACCAGAGGCACTGCGGTTGGGCTTGAGTCCAGCTCGTCAACAACTCGGGGTGCACACTCAAGAAGTCTCGTCGACCGTAGTTTGGCGGCAAGCCAACGCGTCATCGACCAGTGATATAGCGCGACATCATCACACCGATTCTCTTCCATAAGCCAAGCATGTCGCCTCAGGTCATCATCGGAAAGATGAACGAAAACGCCGGATCCATCGAGACAGGCAGCGGCTGGGCTGTCGATCCACTGGACACTCGCACGTTGTCCGGATGGCGACTCGCCGCTGGTCGTCGGGAACCGCAATAACGCAGTCGGTTGAAGCATGTTTTCACCGGCAGAGTCGTACGTCAGGAACGAGCCAAGAATCTGAGCTGTTGAGAGAAGCGCACAGGGTGGCGTGGTACCTGCGTTCTCCCCACTTACACCGCCGAACTGCTTGTTCGCGACGATTTTCTGAACGACAAAAAACTCCGACCGAGCCTTGAAGAGTTCACCACGTAATTCACCCAAAGCTGTCGCGAAATTGGCGACAAGCGATAGTCCCGACACAGCAGCTAGCGAGAGCATGAGTTTCTTGTTGCTCAAAAGTCTCTGCCAAAGTGAGCTCCCTCGCAAAAGACTCACGGCGTGCACAGCTCCAAGCAAGATCATGGGTAAGAGTGGAATGAGGAATCGAGGTTCCTTGTGGCTCGGAATCAGATGGCCGACAAAATAGAAGACACTTCCCCATGCGACGGGGCAGCGAAGTCGAAAGCGGTCGAGGATTCCAAGGGTGCCAAGGAAAAGTAGGGGCAACCCTATTGGAGTCAGTATTCCTCCAAAGTGCTGCCAGACGAATTCGAGATACACCACGGGACCCTGAGCGCCGAAATGCCGCTCCGACAGCCCCGTCAGCAGGTTGAACTGAACGTACTGCCAAAAACTCTCCCACGGTCGACCGTACACAGCCAAATCAGCGAGACCAAACGCAACGGCCCCGACAGCAAGACCAAGCACCAACAATGACAACTCTTGCCACTTGGCTGGTTTGACCAGCAATGCAACGAAGTAGCCAAGTGAGAACAAAGCCGACGGGTAGCGAACGGCAACTGTCAACGCGAGCAACAAACCAACCCAAACGAAGCGCCGGGGATGAGCTCGTGGGTTCGCAGCAAGGACCGCCAGGAGCATGAACCACAACGCCGAGAAATGTTCGATTGACGTGCGAACACTCAAGCTGACGACGAACCACGGCAGAAACAACGCGCCAAGGATGGCGCGCAACATCCATACGCTCTGCACAGCCGCATGCTCAGTGAGAAGACATGCAAATCTCCAACAAACGACAAGGTTGATGAGGCCCACGAAAAGCTTTGAATAGAACATCCGATAGAATGGTTCATTCTCGTGGAAGAACTTCGCGACCAGAAGTGGAAGTTGAAACAAGATTGGCAGAGTCAGATTGCGAAGATGAGCACCGACTTCATAAACCGGCGTCATGACTCCGTTCACCAGGAGATTGGCGTACTCGACCGTCTGATGCCACTCGTCTGGGTGACCGAATCTCAGGTTTGTCCACGCAGCGATGATCCGGAGAAGCAGCGCCGCGAGCAGCCAAATCAATAGCTCAGACTTGGGTAGTCGCACCCGACGATCACCCAAGGACGACTCAGATTCAGATTGCATTCGATTGAACATGTTCCCCATAACGCTGGCTCAGATCAAAGCCGGATGCACGATCCACCGCATGGACCGGGGCAATTTCTCACACTCTTCTGCCAATCATGAAATGCATTCTACGGACTTGAGAATCAGGCGCACTCGACCAGCGGCCGACACTTGTCGTGAGAGGCGACCACAGGCGGCACCCACGTGATCCCAGCACGATTCAAGGAGAGTCGAAGTATTCCGTGATCGTCAGACGGGGAAGCCAGACACCGACGAACGGCATGTTCCCACCGCCGCCGGTTGGCGGGTTTGGAAGCCCGACCCAGACATACGTCCAAATCTCGTAGTTTCGACCCGGCACTGTGGCGATGCTGACTGGGAGAGACGTAGCGGACGACTTGCTGAAGGCGTCGAGGTGTCCATAAATGCTGCCCATGCTATGCGTACTAACCGCAGCGGTCACCGTGTCCCGAACCCTGAAGAGAACGGCGACCTCGGTACCTGAGCCCCGCAACGCCGCTGTAGTTCCAGCAACCATCTGCATTCGATTGCCTTGCGCCGTGACCGTCATTGCCGGCGTGAAAAATTCACAATTCGACCCGCCGCAGTTGTTATTGAACCCAGCTTCGACGGTTTGAATTGTCTGCGCACTGGCTGGCGCCGCGACTGCGGATGCATGCCGCCATACGCGATAGTGCGTCCCAAACGTTGCCGGATCGTCGCCGCTGTTGGCCGCCGCCACGTCACCTGCGGCCAGAGGAATGCCAAGAAAGCGATGATTCACGATCGTCGACATCCCGGTGATTCCGACGACGCACTTGGTTATCGGGCCGACCGGCGGTGCGATCACGTTGACATACAGTGTTTCCGTGTAGCCCGCAGCGCCGATATTGCTTGAACCGGTCTTGACGGCCAGCACCGTGACACGTGAAAGGTAAACGCCGCCGCTGTTCACGCCAGATTGGGCAGTTATCGATTGAACCCGAAGACCACTTGCTACACGCCCTGCCAGGATCACATCCTGCCCCTGGCCGTTCTTGATCGACGTGAGGTTTACGATTGTGTTGTCGCGAGGCATCGTGCCCAGCGTCGCACGGCAGGCTTCCTGGTTGCTCAAGATCGTCCTGATGTTCGCCTGTAAGCCGGAAAACTCAGTCATCTGCCCGAGCTGACGCTGTGACTACATCCCGAACTGAGACATTCGTGTCATACCGACGGCGACGATGCCACCAATCCCGAGGGCCATGAGCACGGCCACGAGCGACATACCTGCCGAATTTTTTGGACGAAGTCTCATGGTTCACCGATCGGAACCTCACGGCAGAACTTGAGCAAACGACAACGCGGCACTGCAGCTCGGATAACCCGGCGAAACGTTCGACCAAATAAGCCAACTTTCGCATCACGAGCCGCGCGTCCCAGGTATTTCCGAAAAATCCGGGGAAACCTCGTTTGGCGGCCGGATGCTGTCTCTCATGTGTCACACACGTGCCCACCCAATCACGGGTGAGCGACCATCACTGAAATGATTGGACGAGAGGATCCGACAATTGTCGTGCGTGAAAAGCACTGCTCCCATGGCTCACACGGCATTGCTCATTCACGCGCTCGCGATGGCATGAAGATTGAATCCCGCTGATTCCAAATTTTCAACAGGAGCGGACGATGCGCGATATCTCTTCAACACTCGTGACAACCAGGCTCGCAGCACTGACTGCACTTCTATTGCTGGTCGCTGCACCACTGCTGAGTTGCAGGCAGGGGACGAGCAGCTCATATCCGGAGTACACCCCGAGGCCCACATGCAGCGAGTGGAATATCCTTTCAGGCTGCTATAAACCCCTTCAGTCTTACACGCTTCCAACGATGCCAACACCACCGACACCCAAGTATCCTGGTTGCGAGGGCTGGGACTGTCGAAAGATTGAGATAAGCGTCGTCTATGCGATCGAGTCGGAGCTCGGTCGGCGCTCGCTTGTGGTCGAAGCTTTTGACAACCCCTACTTTGCCGGGTCTCCGGGAAACTCAGCTGTTCCAGTTCCATTCATTGCCTCGTTCACCAACACAACGACAGTCTCGATGTGGCTCAAGCCTGGCAGGTGGTGGTTCAGGGCGTGGCTGGCGGATGATCAACCTGTTGCACCCCTGACCTACAGGAATCTTCAACTTGTCAGAGACATACCGGTAGGAGTTGCCGGCGCGTTGTCAGGCGCTACAGCAGTAGACATCCAAAAGAACGGGGGCGCAATTCCCGGTGAGCGCTACGGAAACGGGAACCTGAATCCCCCGCTGCTCCTCGTGATCAGCCACATTCTGGTTGATCCAGATTCGCCAGGCACTGCCGCGTATCTGCGACTCACTGTTGATGTCGCCGGATGCGGGACTGCTTCGGAAAACGAGTGCAGCAACCGGATTCTGCCCGATCGCGACATCATCATCCGCCTTCTCGACTCGCCTGATCTTGCGGAGACACCAATCAGGGAGTTCAAAGTGTCGAGCAATCTACTGTTGGTTTCAGGCAGCGTGGGCAAGCTCGAGTGGTTCTCGCCAGAACTGATGACGGGACGATACTTCGTCGCTGCTGCGGTGGACGCGGACGCCGATGGCTACTTTGACGATGAAGAGTTGGTCGGCATCACCCAAATCAGAGATGTACCTGTGTATGTCGACATCAAAGAGAACTACACGCGAAGTGCGGCCATTGTTTTGAGTCGAAAAACGACATCGTCACAGTGATCGAGCTTGAACGGATTCAAACGACGGTCATGCAAGAGTCATTTGCGGTGGAAGAGTCGATTTCCATTTGTTAGCCTTGCTGGCAAGACTCAATTGGAAGAAATTTTTCGAATTCTGACCGCATAATGACCATGCCCTCCGAAGACGAATTGATGCTCATGATCAGTTTCGCACTGGTCGCGGGCTACCATTTCTTCAAAGGACTCGTGACGTCCAAGCCGCAGCTCATGCGCAGGAATCCTGCTGGATTCGGATTGATCCGCGTGACCGTCCTTCTCGCTCTTTCGTACGTTGTCTACGTCCTCTACTTTCACGCTGACCCAAGCGTTGTCGGCTTCTACCGGTTCTTCTACTTTGTCATCGGTTGGGGCGGTGGGAATCGAAGATGGGCGATAAACGTTGGTAATGTTTCGGCATCTAGAGTACCGCGAGAATCGTTACCCCCAGCGTTACCCCCGACCGTCTCATGCACCGCATCGGTATGCACCTTGCGCACCGCTACATTGGTATCATTCGCGGAGCATAGTCGGCAATTCTGCGATTCCTGCGAATCCGTTGGGCGGCAAGCAGTGACACTTAAACGAATCTGATTGAAGCATGCGAGAGACAGCGTCCAGCAAATACACAACTACCGCACCGGCTCGTTTCTCGAACATGCAGGACTCGCCGCGAGGCCTCCGCCGGTGCGCCTTGCCGAAGGGTTCGCGTTTGATGAAGATGCGAACGCTTTGGCGGACGACTACCGCCAAGTGGAAGATCATGACGATCCAGCGTGAATCGGGTCTCCGCCGAGGTGCGTCAAGAATCCGAGAGCAGGACCACGGAGCCGATGCGCCGTAACGACCAGACGATGCTTACCGAGGATTCACAGCAGTTCTGCGGCCTCCGCTTGCAAGCGGCATCCGCGTTGCGGGGAGTCTTGGGCCAACCGTGATGACCGAGATGAGGTTTTCGAGAATTCGAAATGCCTACCGGCTTCTCCGGACGGATTCGAACGCCAGAAAACTCTGGAACGGCAGTGCAAACCTCCTCGTTGGACGAGCTTTCACCCGCCACTTGCTTCCGCTGAAATCGATCTGATCATCGACAGGCCGGGAAAGCCACGCGCAATTCTCGAAATCAATTCCAAAAGTGAATTTGTCTTTGCGCGTCGTCCTATGCGCAAACAGATGCTTTCTGCGTTGATGTTCACGCACTTCCTGAACGTCCCGGTTCTGGCAGCCGAAGACATCATCGGTCTCAGGATTCAGGCATTCGTAAACAATCCCTACCAACCGCGAGGAGATCCCGCTGATCAAGGGCAAACGCTGCGCTTCAGTGAACGGATTCTCACTGCATGCGAATACCGCCATTAATTCGCTCCAGCGTGACCGCCTCAGTCAACTCATTGAATACGTTGCACGAGGCCCGTTGTCCAACGAGCGTCTGCAGATTCGAGAAGACGGCAATGTCATGCTGCAGCTGAAATCGAAATGGGCCGACGGCACCTCGCATCTGCTGTTCACGCCGGGGGAATTCATCGAAAAACTCGCAGCTCTTATCCCGCCACCGAGATCTCATCTCGTTCGCTGGGCCGGGGTA
>Ga0169931_10006596_pt1 | contig 17441 bp, 8 predicted proteins | sample Kivu_15m_20L_FD_129675 | JGI IMG/M metagenome (GOLD analysis project Ga0169931, IMG submission 129675) | Freshwater microbial communities from Lake Kivu, Western Province, Rwanda to study Microbial Dark Matter (Phase II) - Kivu_15m_20L... | ecosystem: Environmental > Aquatic > Freshwater > Lake ...
CTCTGCCTTTGATAAATCCTAACTAACTTTAGTTTTTTTAATAACGTCCAGGAGAAGAGATAACTATCAATAGAGTCAGAACTGTTTATGCTCCGAGATATGGAGTTAACAGGTTTGTTTTCAGGTTTGATGTTACTGATATCGGAGAAGACGATATTGGACTTTTGCCTGTATTTTGTGCAGCTTTTCCTATGATGGGCTTCAAAGGCATCAAGGAACAAGCATATGAAAAATTGATATAAAAGTACGTGTCAGATGTCAAAATGGAATATGAAACAGTTCGAGATAGCTAAGGAAGACTAAAAATTTATTTGTATTTAAGTTTTTAATTTGTAGATAGAAACTACGAGTTTGCCTTCAGTGTAATTAATGGTCTTTTGACCAACTTTGATTCAAGCAATCTCAATAGACTTTCCTAGGCTATTCAAAGGGCAGCTTCAGAGGCCTACTTTAACGTTTCTGACCAGTTGATTCATTACCACGCTCTTCATCTGGCTGCTTCCCGCTCACCTTACGTATTCTTTTAGAGCCCTCTTCAGCAAGCAAGAGCAGTCTGTGAGTTGGCTTCGGATCTCAAGAAAAACAATAGTCCTAAGCCTTACTTACAAGCTCTTCAAGCTAAGTTTCAATAAATATACGAGCGTATGGTAGGCTGGTCACGCATGTAAGTCCTTTGGGGGTGTTAGCCTGCCAAAAAAGATCACTATCACAAATATTTGAGCATACTCTTGGGTCAGATAAAAAGATAAGGAGTACCACCTCAGGGTATTGAAGTGGGGTCTTTTCCAAGCTAACAATGGCTTAAGTATTTTCCCAACTATGAACAATAATTCGTTTTTTAAGCATTTTCAGTGCCATATCGTCAAAAAAATAGTGCAGCTGCCTTAGTACTATCATCGATGATTGACCTTAATATTTCAACTTTCAATCGTTATGGAGGCTGTTTCGCATACAAGGGAGCTTTAGTATCATTTTTGCGAGGAGGCAGACAAAAGTACCTTGAGCTGTAAGACTACTACAAAAGACTTGATAGACTCGATGTGGCAAAAAGAAGAATTTTTCAGCGATACGGACGTTTTGGAGTCGAAGAGTGGTTCAGAAGTGGAGTTAAGTTCGAATAGGCTAGATTTTTCAAGCAAGCAGTTGTAGCAGTGTAGCCTGGAGAGGTCTAGGAAGTACTCGAGAAAAATTTGTTGTCAGTAATGAAGTAAGGAAAATCTAGCTGTCTAGCGTTAGGACCAAAAATATAAAACTATGAGCCTTTGTTAAAGAAAGGTTGGGAGATTGAGAGATCGGTCGAAGGACTATCTCTTTATATGTAGTCCCTATCGAGGCGTTAAGTAGAGATCGATATAAAGCGATACATTTCCATTTGTTGATAAATATACTAAAAAATTCAGTTAAATCGATAATCTACATTAAAAACTTGATTTTTTTTTGAAAAAGAGTGAATTTCGATAGTTTTTTCAATATTTTTGTGGTCGTTTATAAAAGATTCTGTAATTATATATAAACATGAACCTTTTAGCTGAAAGCCTTTAGTAGCTGATCTAAATGAAAAAAAAACGCGATTTGAGGATTCCACCTTTGAACCTCGAAGACATTCTTTTCCGAATTCAGATGCATAGCGTCAAAGGAGGCATGTAGCGAGTGCGAGTGTCCAAATAATAATTTGTCGGGTTGTGTCGTAGTGTGCGCAAATAGTGTTTACAGCAGCCAGGACTGCTCAGACTTGACTCCCCTATCTGTGTGGCAACCGGCACTCTTGGAAACTATCAGGAACTCTCCAACATAATCGATAGAGTAGGACATCCAAAGTTTATTAACTACCTTTTTCTGGGAAACTATGCAGGAAGGTATGAACAGTCAATCGAGTGTCTGATTGCTCTTTTCGCTTATAGACTCATCAATCCGAACAACTTTTTTTTACTCAGAGGGTCACACTAGACCATCTCGATGGCAAAATCATACCATCTTTACAACAATCTTCTTTAATATTTTAACTGCTCTTCTGTTTTTCTGTAAGTATGTTAGACCTTCTGCGCTTTGCCTTATGCCGCAATTATCTAATAAAAAATATTTTGTGCGCATGGGGGAATTTCGCCTTTTTTGTAGTCTTTATAACAAATTAATGCGATTCCTAGACCTATGGATGCAGTGGACGGGTAGTTGGCTAGTGATTTGATCTGGGCAGATCCAAGCCATATATACGATGGATGGACGATCAACGACAGGGGAATCAGTGCATCTTTCGGGGCAGATGTTGTCAAATCTTTCATGAAAACTCACAACCTCAGTCTGATTTGCAGAGCCAACTAGGTGCCCTACTAAGGCTACAGCTATTTCGCTGATAAAAAAGTAGTCACAATATGTTCTTTGTCTCAATATTGCGGGCATTTGAACAATATTTCTGCAGTTATGCTGGTAGATGATCAACACAATGTGCTTTTCAAGCTAGTGAGTGGTAGAGATAGATACACTGGAGAACAAAAGTAAGAAGGATTGAACTTTGTAGATATGGTCAGAAAACGAAAAGAAGATGTAAAACGTAAGTAAGAGTAGGAGAAGATCAAAAACGAAAAGAGATAAGACAAAATCAGGATAAATAAAGAAAGGAAGAAACTTATGATAGTCAGATGAAAGGTTATTGAATTTTTGGTTGGATTTGTATTCGAGCTGATTTTATTGCATTTTACAGTATCTATACTGTTTTTATTGACAATTATAGTTAATAAAGAGATGAGTTGGAATGAAGTACAGTAAGAAAATTCTAAATCTAGGACAACTCTGAGACTAGCTCGCAACTCAGCATGGTGTCATCCCACACCATATCAGCAGCTACGACTCAAGTACTACCAAAACAGTCTCAAAGGCTACCACTATAGTCAGTTCCAGAGATACTATTCAAAGAGGACAAGAAGAAGAGAACTGCAGTTGCTAAGCTAAAATCGTTAATGCTTGGGTCGTTACTTATTGTTCAAAGAAATCAGAGAATGCATAGTAGGAGTAGTCTCTGAACGAGTGGTCAAAGATTTCATGTTCGGAATGCTCTTCGACGGAGCTGTCTATGAGTTTCTAGAAAGATATCAGAAGACACAACGCATGGTTAGACAAAGAAATCTATTCAATAGATACTATTTTGGAAATGCAAAAGTGTCAGCGATCAAAAATCAGTCACAAGGAAAACCTGAAAATAATAGCACTTTGGAGCTACATACACTAACCAAAAATCTTTAAGTTATGCTTTCGAGCGGTAAAAAATAAAGCAAAAAAGACACTTACAAGACTCCTTAGAAGAAAGGAAAAAGTTAAAAATCAAAAAAAGCTATCAAAACAAAAGAGTAAGTGCCTGAGTAAAACTACGGTTTAAGAAAGTTTGGCAACGGAACTAAGACAAAATCTCATAAAAAATTTGCAAATGAGAAAGAATCTTTGTATGTGAGCATAAAATACTGCGTAACTCCTCAGCCTCACTCGCTAGCTTCGCCCTTCCAACACAGACTCAGCGACAGAAAAGCTTTGCAGACTAGTTTGACAAGAAAAAGAAAAAACAAGGTTTGAGTAAAAGTGTATAAGGATGGAAAAATTGATTTATGGTATGCTTTTTTTGTTAAAGTTACGATAGATTCTGTTAAGATCTATAAGCGAAAACTATTTTTTACATTTATTTTGAGAGTTTCTTTGCTTCATTTTTAACCTGATATGTAAAACTATATTGTTAGACATAATTCAGCGTTTGTGGTGTCTGATGAATGTGTATTTCTGGTGGTAAATGATTATTTAATTTTCAATTAATGAGAGATGGAACCATATACGAGTTACAGAGAACATTAGTCCTATAAGACGAGTAGCGAGGTCGTCCCCTACGCGTCAAATGCAAATTCCACTACCTCCCCAAACACTCCAGCATCGATTTCGCCTCCACCTTACAATAAACTCTGTCCAACCATCCCAAACTTCACGCTTTATTAGAGGGCTCACAACTTTTTTACAGGGATTCAGTCACAAAAGCATGTCAGTTTTTAGGTAGCTACCCATTGGAGCAGGCAATTGTGCCCTACGAGCAGTTCAGCGAAAAAGACATCGCAGTTGTATATCGAAAACCCAAAGCAGGAATAAAAGAAACACGAATGTAGCAACAAAAAACCAAATCGTAGCAGCATAAAAAATCAAGAGAAAGGACTATCAGGTAAGTTAGACATGCTATCGATCAGTGGAGGGAAAAATTTAGGGACGGAGGCGTAAATTTAAAACAAGCTGCCAGTTCCATAGGCATGAGTAAGAAGACTCTAGACGATTATCTCCGATATATGCGATTGGGAACACTTTTTGGTTTCGATTTCGACTCCCAACCTGACTGCAAGATGGGTGTACTCAGGTCCTATGTCAAGAACAAAAGTCGCAGAGACAGTTCTTAGCTTCAAAACTAAGATGTCGAGAGCTACCTGGATGCGTCTTATGCAAAATGGGGAGAAGTCGAAGACAGAAGCTTGGAGATGCTCGAATACCGATGCGGAGATATGGAGTACCGATGTGGAGACATAATGAGCTACAGATAAATGTAGATGATGGAAGTAAGTTAAAGTAGTTTACCGATTTCTGAAGAAAGCATGAGCTGGATGGGGCTTATGGAAAGAAAGGATTCGATCGCGTGGATTGATTGATTAGTCAAATGACATTAACGATTCATATGACAGTTCAAGGGTAAAATAAATCATTTTTGCATTTTTCAAAGTATTTATTATTTATAAAAAAAAATACTAAAAAAACACTATAAATATTTTTATCAGCTCAATCTGATTAAAAATAAACAATAAATGTTAGATTTTCGAATATTTTTCTTATATTTTATACTTTTAGATGATTCTACGATGGCAAATATGGAAGGTATCATACGATCGAATATGGTTGCAAAATAGGCATCGCCGCCCATTCGTTTAGCAAAAAGAAAAAACTTAAAGCCAGTCCTAGGTTATCCACCACTACACATACGCACTTATGCTAAACTCCACATTTTTTGTGCACTTGCAGCACGTTAAAAAATATGAAGCAGAACAGAACTGCGAAGTACAGCACCATAACGAAGGCAAAAGCAGTGCCTGTCACTAAGTTCAAGGGTAAGGTGATCATCAGAGGGTAGAAAAACACATGAAAATCTTGATTTTTCTTCACCATTTTAATTCCAGCAGGATCGTCTTCCTTGATTTCTTAAGGCTTCTTGGCCACTGCATCGAAGTCCAATGTGCTTTACTCCACTACAGCGGCAGCTACAGGCTTAGGTTTGGGCTTAGGCTTAGGCTAGCCTTCTTCAGGTTTAGCCTATCCTTATTTATACTTGTCGCCTTATGACTCGTCAGCAAGATCAGGGTTAGGATCGATGAGCTTTTTTATGAGACGGACAGTTATAGCGACCACAAAGAATGCAGTGGTAATGAAGGTAAGGAAGACTATTCCGCGTTGTACGTTCTGGGCTTAGGTGCCGGCCATTCAAATTATATATCTAACTAACATAACATCCAACATACAATCATACAATCATAAAATCAAATTCAAAAGAAAATTAATTAATCATAAAAACATCACAATTTTCAATAATTTAAATATAAAAATTAATAAAAAAACATAATCCTTCATAGAGAGTTCTTACAAAATACTTAAAAATCATATTTTTTTAGCTATTTAAATTTGTTTATTATTTAAGTTTTTTACTAAAAAACTTTTTATTCAACAAATAAAATGAGTGAAGGGACCTTTTATAATATTTTGTTAATGATTTTTCTTAAAAATTTAAGCATCTGCCGTTGTTTATAATATTCAATATGTATAAATAGTAGAGTCCTTCCTTTGACGTATCTCTTAATCACAAAATCGACATGACTTGTCTCTTCATCCTTGTATCTTTCTCCTTATTTAGTACGTCGGCTTCTTTAGTTGTCTGATCCGTTCTGACTACAACTTCGTCATCATTTTCTTTGCTTACTTCATATGGCAGCAACGCAAAGACCCACTCACTCTACGCATAGTACTCTTGCATACATACAGATCATGGTATCAATAATAGTTTTGTTTGTTTTTGAACTCTTCTTTCTGCTTACTGAGATTAGACTATGGAGATAAAGAGATTAGACAAATCCAGTGTGGGATACCATACAACCCTTACATGTATTCGGAATCATCTGCTTTATAGTCATCAATCTCGCTAAAATAGTTTTGCTAGTTTTTGTATGTAAAGGAATATCTGCTAGCGAAAAAGCAGTGCAGGCCAGATGATCGCTTTACCTTAAAATTTACTTTGAAAATATTTTTCACTAATGATTCGACTTTAATTTTTGCTTAATTTAGTGATTTAGTGGAACTTATCTATAAGATTATTATTGTGAAGACGCATGGATATGCCTGTGCCTGATAACTTTCTAGTTTTTGAAGAAAGTGAGTCAGAAAACGATAGAGAAATTATAGAACTAGAATAACCTGATATGAATGGCCAGAGAGAGGTCAGACAGACTATTCGTAAATCCAACAGTTAACTTGGAGTCAACCAAAAATCTACCAGAAAATATGAATCTTACATGGCTGAAGCTGCATAGCTGCAACCTAATTTTTTGAAACCCAGAACAAACAACGACGCTGTAGAGGGTCACAATAATCCTAACTAAGCCTAAGCGTTTCACTCTTAATTGCCTAAGGAAGTTCAGTCGCAGCCCAGAATAAGGCAAGAAAGGCAAAGGAGAAAGAATCAAAGCCAAAACACTAAGCAAAACGAAAGTAACGTATTTTAGTTGAACTAGTCAGAAGTTTATTAAAAAGAGCAGTAACAAAATAGTAATATAAAACTAGCTGAGCCCAACAGTAGCCTCAAGCTTATTGAACCTGGCACTCTACTTAAGGTAGATGCCAATTTGGGAGATTTTCTAGGAGCAACGGCAAACGACAGCTGTACCGACCTTTCCCCGCACAAAAATTAAAAAATCTAAACAAAACCTGATGAAAAAGCCATTAAGATGCCTCGAAAGTTGTAAGCGATTAAGACTCCTCGGCAGACATAGGTGACCTATAGACTTATAAGATAAAAAAGTGCTGCTTAAACTATTGCAACCCAGTCCTCAGTGTACACTAGGGAAACTAAGTAATTTTGACTGCTCGAAAGCAATGGGGGCACATAAACTCGCACTATTTTATCTGGAATAAAAACTCAAGATTAGTAGCTTAGCTGAGAGGCAATTTCGGTGGAACTTAATTCAAACTTATGCTCAAAACTGATGGAGCTTTACGATAATAAGCTGTCATCAAATACAGCGTCTAATGTGGCTGTTGCGCAGGAGCGAGAAAAATGTAAGTTTTCGTGCGAACAGGCCCTATCAAGTAATGCCTTAGTCTTTAAGAAAACTTCAACTAAGGTGGTGGCGTTATCCGTTTATAAAATAAGCTGCCGATATTTGACCCTAGAAAAAATGCTTACCTTTTGCGTTTCAAAAAAGTAAAGCCGATTCCTTCAACGAAAAATATGATCCTGAGTGAAGGAGGATAAGATAGATTGGCTTTTTGTAAGCTAGATTCAGACTAGTTTCATATGCAGGTCGGACAAAAGATTTCTTTGGCGGTCGGCTTAGGTATTGTGATGTCTAGCTTCGATTTCAAACTACTAGTCCAGTGATTTATATAAAAGTTAATTAAAAATTATAGAAACAATGACTCAAAATGTTGTAAAAAACATAAAAAAAACATATTTTTTTACGATTAAATCACAAAGATCATTTTTCTTTTGAATATCAGAAAACAAACATACTGCAGCTTTTTTGACAAAATCCACTAATTCTTGTCTATCCCGCTCCACAATTTCCTACATTATTTTGAGTGAAACTATAAAGAGAATATGCGTTATTAACGTATTTAATCAGAGCCACGTATCTCATACTGCCAGAATCATATACTAACCTGTAAGATGGGACTCCACCTGAATTCAAATAGCCTTGAGAAAGGGTCCAAATTGACCCTGATAACTGTGAGTAAGTGTTTTTCAAAAATACATTTATGCTTGCCAAAATGTTGTTTCTAGAGTTTTCGGAAGGATCCAATTAAGAACATAAAATGTTGCTAGTTTTAGTAATAGCTTGAAGATTTCTGATTCCATTGTGGCTGACCCTAGCATAAAAAGATCCGTAAGGTGTCAGTAGGTCTATTTAAGTGTTGTTAGAGCTCGAAAACACCTATTTTATGACAATAGTTTGAGCAAAAATGGTTGATAGCTGTGAATTGAGGAACTGAAGCAAATCATTGCGGCTGTTTGATTGAGATTTCACACTCGAAGCAAGTGGAATACTGTGTCCATGCACAGTGTAGTTATGAAAAGAAAACTGTGAGCTAGAAGTTGAATTGAACCTCATTATGGCCGACTACAGAGGTGTGTAAGTGACTATATACTCACTTGATGTGCCTGTAACCCTCTGAACTCTGTTTATGCTCATCAATTTTTTGACTTTTGGTGTAGCCTCTTGTCTAAATGCACTATATAGTGCCCTAAAAGTGCTGTCTAACTGATAGTTGTATGCTCCGGGAAGCAAGAAAGGCACACTAAGAGGCGTCAATGTAATGTCTATTCCGTTCCTTAACAGTTATCTGATTTGTATTTGACCTGAGATAGGAGCATAAAGCAGAGCCAGATACTTATCTTGAGAGAAAGGCAAATCGTTAAAATGCAATAAGTAATTCGTTCCTGAAACCATCTGATACCTTACGCTTTAAAGAGTCATCGGCGAGAGAAAACCATAAGAAGAAAGAAGACTATTTCTAGCACTTTGAAAGGCAGAATGCTGCATATTCATAAAAGGTAAGTAAGACCCTGGAGTCGGCATTTGAGAAGCTAACCCTGCATAGTAATCTGGCTCTTAGTAAGTGCTCATACTTAGTTCGAGTCCTTCTATTTTGACTGCCACTACTATTGAATCATCGAACACGAAATCGTAGTATTAGAACTCTTGATTGGGTGTATTGACTGTGTAGTAGCTAGCAGTGTAGTTTCTGTTTTTTTGGAGCTGCGGAAAATGACTAAAAACGTAATTAAGAGTAGTCTACTAGTTTATCAAGTAGTAAAGTTGGGTAGGCACTGCGTATTAACGATGAGAAGATGAAAAATTCTGTGTTTTTTGTACATCTATTGCCAATATGTTTCCAGATGGACTGATGAAGTACAGTCTATGGTCATTCCATGAAAGTGTCTATATTTTATTAAGCGAAAATCCGTTCAATTCATTAGAATACTGAGCAACATGTCTTCTTATGACACTCCAAAGGTCTTAACCAGTGTTATTTCCTATAGCGTAGAAGCCGTACTATGTGACTTTGTAGTTGTAGTCGACCAGTGCTTCCGCTTTGTAAACAGTATTATTTGAAAAAGGATTTCGATAGGTAAGAAAGTAAAGATTGCCATATGTGGTTTAAACTGTGATCAGGTCACTTAGTAAGCTTATTTTGTCTTTTAAAACTTGATTGTGTTTTGATTTGAAGTGGTAGTTCAGCAGCTAGTATTTGTGGTCTGGCGCTTATGAGTAAGTTTACAGCTATTTTTCGACACTAGATGCAGGATATGTCGTGCAGGTATAGTCTACTAGTGTGTAAGGTGAAGAGCAGGCTGCGCAGAGAGAAGGCGATATTCTTTGAGTACATCCAGGATGAGGTGGCATGCAGTGACCGAACGAAAGAGTTTCAGGGGTGATACAGGAAGTACATAAGCCCTAAAGCTATAGAGAATTAAGGCATTTGTTATGTATTTTTGGTAAGATTAGCGCCAGTATGACAAAAAGAGTAATCGAAAATGGTCTTAGCATAGATTCTATTGTAATTTCTATAATCTTAAACGATTATAAAGTTTTTTAAAATCAATTAAACAAAAATTAGGGAAAAAAATCAAATTTTGAACAAAAATTAAAGCGATTTTGACTTATATTTATGATTGGATGTGTATATTGTAGTGTATACAGACAGAATATGATCAGACTTTGAATATTTTTCTCAATTAATAGTGATACTGCTGCAATTGCTTGTTCTTTATAATACTTTTCTACCCCAAACTCTCGCCTTTATATTATCTTTTAGTTTCAGTTTTGAGTCTATTTCTATTGACAATGCTCTACACTTACGACACTCTGCTTTCCCTGAGTTGTGGACGAAGTCTCTGTTGTCTCTATTCGTAATTATCTTGATTGAAATAATCATTTTTATTGTAGCAAACTGTCTCGTGTCTGCTTCTAGGCATGTATGAAACCTTGATCGTTCTATCTTACAACAAAAATACTTTATTTTGTTACGATAGGCATCCAACTGCTTGAAATCTACCATTTAAGTCTTAACTGACTTGTAATCCTGCACATATACACTACCGGGTACTGCTTTAATTTGCGGATAGTAAGGATAATGATCTTTATTTATAATTTTCTTATCAGGTTATGCCTTCAATATAAGAAAATCTCGTTTGTATGAAGATCGGGGCAGTGGTTGCTGATTCATTGAAAACTGGTGAGGTTTGTAGCGGTATGATTAGTAGTCGATCGCTTTTGGTGAACGGTAGCTCTATCTATCTGCATTTTATAGTATTTACTTGTTGTTTATTGAAAAAGTGGTTTTTTTGGATTAGCACCCATCTGAGTTATGAACGATTGTTAAGGGTTCAGAGTGTTATGTGGGCTATGGAGCGTCTTGCTGCGTTTATTAATACTTTGAAGCTCTTGACTGCCCATCGAGACAAATCGGGTATTCTTGTATTTATTCTTATGTTTAGAAGAACTAAGTGCAAAATGATGTTTTTTCATTATGTCTCCCTCAGTGCTGTTTTATGCTATAAGTCGCTACAGAAAAGATATTTTGTGATTAAGCAAGTAAATACTATCAGATTTAGACTCTTTTAAACTTTGTATTTCGGCTAAAAGTTATGCGAGTTACATATTTATTGCTTTGCGCTTGTTTAAAAGTAAAATTTTTTAAGCAAGACTGGCTTTGGTCTATAGCACTGTTAAATGGAGCTTTGTCTATATCAGTTTGTTTAATTTTTATTAAAGATGAGCTATTTTACTAGCTAAATTCTAACTCTTATGTTGAGTTTAATTATAGTTGATTTCTTTTAAGTTTTAAATGCTTTTTCTTTGCGAAAAAATATGCTAAGAAGATCCCTTGGCGGCCATACTGTTTGATATCTTAATCACATTGATGTTTTTGAGCTTAGGTTCGTAGTCTTCAGTTGAAAATCTCGATCTTAACTTATAATTTTGAGTTTGCGAACAAGAAGGTGTTAAAGTCTGTTTGGCTGACGTCTTGTGCCTATATGACTTTTGATTTTCTTATTTCTCTTGCCTTGAAAACGATTTTCTGTGTTATCTTGATGTATTTCTGTTTGTTTTCTAGTTTTGTAATTGTAGTACTCCTTCTAATTTACTTTAAGTCTGCCTATAAGTTTCGTTTTGTATATGAGGGGTGATGGCTTCATAAGGCTCGTGATGACTGCCTCTGGATTGAAGAACTTTTCGATATTCAATAGGTCTGTTGAGGTACGAATGGTTGCTGCGGGCAGATGATTGCTCTCGTCTTGAGTGCGACATGCAATATAAGTTTATTTATTAAGAATTATTTATATTGAAACATCAAATACTCCATTATTAAAATTCTAAAAAAAAATTAAATCTAAGAAAAAGATTATGAATTTTTCAAAAAAACTAAAAAATAATAAAAAAAAGCTTTTGTCTGCATTTTGTGTTTAAAATTAAATAAACCTTGTTTAATCATTTTTTGACATCCCATTTGGCATGTTCCTCTTTATCAACTTAAATCAAAAACTATATCGGAACCCTATCATCCCTCCTGTTTCTTTTTTCCTACTACCCTGGCTCGTATCTCACGGCAGTGACTGCACATTTCAAGTCGCTGGCCTTGCAAACACCCTCTATGATCCCTGCCACTACTGAACTGCAACTTATATGGCAGGCCTAAGGCATCCAGGTCAAGTAAAGTGCTATCTCGTCACTAAATGATAGAAAAAATACATGAGGCCGTACACAACTGTTTTGTTTTGCTAGTTAGAATAAGTATTGTAGTCCTTGCTGAGTTAGTACCCGAACAAATGCCTAATAGTCTTAGTCTGAATAGTCCTCAACAGTTCGACAATATTCTGAGGTCTCTAAGTGACTCCTCTTTTTAGACATATATGATTGTGCAATTTAAAGCCTAGTTCGCTTCCAATCGAACGCAAGTGTTACTCGAGACTCACCTACTGACCGCCACGATGCAGGTTCTAGGAACACTATACGATTAGCTAACTCATGAGGAAGTGGAAGAGTGCTTGGGTGGTCGATTTATCTCCGGTCATAGGCTGATCTATCTATTATACAATCTAAAAATCATGATAGAGATGACAATAATATATTTCTGTAAAAATTTTCTTTCGAATGAGAAAAATATTCGTGTTTTTAATACTTTTAGACTTTTTTTGGAATGTTCACAGTGACGGCTGTATATGGGTTGACACGCACTGTCCGATCAAAAGTTCTTAAAGGTAAAGCATATGTCGAATCGACGATGCCACTTGTTCAGGAGACTTATGCCAGAAAATTGCCTGTTTGTACTGTGGTGGACTATTCGGTTGCGAATTAGATTTATAAGGCGATGTAAATGGCAGTATAATTGGTATTTAAGCGATTGAATCTTATCACTGTTACGCTATGGAGGTGAGAGGAGAAAAGAGAGAACATTTTTATGTGCATTGCAGCTGTGGCGGTATATGCAAGTCATATGGCACCTGGAAACTCACTTATCGACCTTAAAAATCTACAATTTTACATTAAAAGCTTACGAATCAATAAATACATGCTCAAAAATGATTTTTATGTAGAATTTTTAAGTGATTATGTGAAAAAATTGTCAAAAAAAAATTTTTTTGATTTAAAAAAATGTGTATTCATATACCTAAATAATAAAAAAATCGCAGTAATAGTGATAAAAATGAAATCAAAAGTCATTCGTGAGCCAATTATTAATAGTAAAGCAAAAGTGGATATGGCTGCAGTAGTCTTAGCAGATCCCTTTCGACCCAACTTGAGACCTAAGGAAGCTACTAGAAAACTATTTGAGCCATCCATTTGTTTGCCTGTTTCTCGACTCTTCTTACTTACTTTACTTTGTTGGTGTATACGCTTATCGTATATTTTTTCTTTGTTTAAGGTTCTTCTTACTACCAGTTTCGAGTCACTTTCATTCGTGGTTGATCTCTTTCTTTGAAATTCAGTGCCATTTCTTACTATGAGTGCTGAGATTGCTGTGAACCCAGTCCTTGGCTACTGCTTTAATTTATTACTTTACTGCTACTTGAAGCCATCGATTCTTTCTCCGACCCACTTTTACCTCTTTTTGTGGCCACCTAGATCTAGTAATCTTTTTAATTGATTCCTAGCTGTTCTTTCCGAGTCTTCTTTCCTTTATCTACTTTAGCCTTAAGAAGTGCTTTTCTATTTAGTTTCAGTGAATCTTCAAACTCATGTATCATCTAAACGATATTTGTGAGAAACTATATAGGCTACCAAGTTTTCTTTTTCCAGCCGACCCACTTTATCTGATAGTGAAGTTTTCCGTCAACATACTTTTTGTCTGTAACTTTTTCAACTTAGTAGTGGGGCTCAACCTAATCGCTCTAATCTGACATTTTGCGTCTTTATTATAATGGAGTCAATTAAAAGGAGGGAAAAAGAAATGATTTATGAAAGTGATTTACTTCTACTTTTTCGACATCATTATTTTTAATAATCAAAGACAAGATTTCGTTTAGATTTTATTCTAAACTCTTGCAAAATACTCTTTTATTGATAGTATCTTTTGTTTAATATATTTCATAGTCATAATATAATGTAGCCCGAGGACAATCGAAACGCAGCCCCGGCTTCCAAGACCAGCTAAGCTCCCTTGAATCGTCAAATCAACCATTATCGTAACGCTCTACCCTAAATGGATCGCTCTTAAGGTCATTTTTTCTTCAAGTAAGTCACCAGACACATGTAAGAGATCACTTACGTTACCATAGGCTACCGTATTGGAGGCATTCCCTTTGAAATGCAAGACCTTCTGGCAGTGGCAGTCAACCACATACACTTTTATTGCGACGTCAACCTTAAAGTACTAGTCGATGGAGACTCGCTTTGGGTCACAGGGTCCATCGGAATGTCGAATTAAGAAATCAATAGTCTTGATTTCAGGGTTTAAGAAGCACATCTCAGCGAATCTCTGAGAAAAACTCAAAGAATACTTGCACAATTTATGGAAGAAGTTCGAAGCAATCCGAGAAGAGAAGACAAAATAGTCTTAGAGAAACTTGAAAAAGAAATTGTCAAGCAGATACAACAAGTCTTCAAAAATCCAGATTTATAAGATTGAATAGAAGTGATAATGCTAATTTATTTATTTTTTATGAAAATGAGCAAAAATTACAAATTTAATGTATAGCTTGCAAATCATATTTATAAATACTCAGATTTGATGAGTTTGTCTTACGATTCTACTTCTTTGGGCGGCTACGGCGTACGATGGGTGCTAATTATCTTCAAACTGTGGATCGCAGCCATATTTTTACTAGCGAATCTGCTCACTCGCTACTGCATTTGCTCTTGGGTATCATTTCAATAACAAAGATGCCTTTTCCTCATGGTCGTCGATATATTTCATCGATTGTCAACTTAGTATGCATGCGAGGTATACTCATGCTTATGGGCTTCATCGACTTCTAGTGCCAAACTTTCCGTTTCTTTATGCGAAAGTACATTTTTTTTGAGAAAGTAGCCCTAAAATAATTCTACGATCAGGCTTTGTAGGCATAGGCTCACATAAATCCATAATAGACTACCTTTACTATAGCTACATGTTCAACCCAGTATTCGTCAGATTAGTCCTCTACAAACGTCAAGATCAGCAATAAGAAATCATGTACGCACCTTTAACTTTTTGGGAAAGTCTATTGGCTGCAGTCAGATGGCGAGGATTCGATCCTATCGTGGTCAGCTCATAAAAATAATATTTGCATTTAGCGATGAGAAAACTATCGCTTAAAACACTGATTTCTTAGTGTTTTTAGGAACTAAACGGACCCATCTTCATCATGTTACCAGTATAAATAGACATATATAGGGTCTGAATCCTTAATAACAGTTGGCAATATACCCTCAAATCGCAGCCGCAGCTTACAACAATGAAGCAGACTTCGCACGCTCACTTATAGGGCTATCCATCAAACCTGACTAAAGAATACAAGGTAGCGAATTGGTAGTGGGAAATCAACTGAATTTGATAGTGAGACTCATGGCTTCTTTCAGATGGCTCAAACTTAGCATTCACTCCAACTCTTTCAGAGAAAGTTCAAGAGGAAGGTACGATGGAACTACTCTGGGAGCGTTTATTGACAAATCTTATGAAGAAGTTGGCTGGAGAGTAGTCCAGAAGAGCTACTAACAATATTTAAAAGAACTTGATGACATGAAAGAAACGAAAATTCATTAAGAATGATATTTTTATTAATTTAATCTATTTTATCACTGGTTTAGCTTTAAGTTTATAATCTTATTGTAAATGAGCATAAACGAACGGGAAAAGATAACCTTCAGTCTAATCACAAATCTACGCAAAAATACTAAAAAAAGTATATAAATGCGTCTCAATGCTAAGTTTTAAAACTTTATTGAACTTTTTGAAGAACTCTTCGAAATCGATCTGTACGCATACAAGCTCAAATTTATTGACACGAATACTGGGCGGGTCATTACTTCGCTTAAGGAAGCTTCGAGGGATAAGGGACAACCTGCAGTTGAACTGTTTGTCGAGGCACCCGGTGGATGATGATTGATACTTACTTATGATGATTCTAATGATAAAACATAAAACATCAAAGGAGGTCAGTCGATGTTGAGTTTTAGGGCTTTTTGAGTTTTGACGATGTAGCTGTGCATGATAGCCAGACGCAAGTAGCGACACTGTGAGTATCTGTCAGCTATTGTCTGCTTGTGTAGTGGAATGAGCTCTTTTTCTGGCTTCTTTTTCTCTCTCTTTGATCCTTTAGACTACTCTTACTTAACCTACGTTGAAAACTTGCGAGTACCTTATTCTTCTTCTTTAGCTTCTTACTTTTAGACTGAAAGGTCAGCTCTGTCTTCTTATTATGCCTCTGCATTGCTTTTTTCTTACTGTTCTCTTTCTGATTCAGGCAAAAATTATTCAGGATCAGGTAGTTAGATGCCTCTACTTACATCTTTGAGAAAAGCAAGAACTCTTACCTTCATCGGATTGACGTTGAAAGCCTTGCCTTAGAACAGATAAGTATCGAAAGAAATCAGATCAAGTGCTTTCATTTTCAGATCTGAGAGAAGCAAGCTACGTGGTACTTGTAGGCATCGAGGGTAACCGAGTTTTTCTCCAGTTTTAGTGATATGATGAATCAGAACATTAACTACTGGTCCACCTATATCTTCTTTTTGAAACTGCTAAACAAGAACTGTACCGCTTCTTTCTTTTTCTAGCATATTTGATAGCTATCTATCACCTGGCAACCAACCCTACTAGTTTGCAACATCGTTGATGTAAGTTTGATCTTTTGAAAGTAAAAGTATGCGATATCCCAAGCCAAGATGATTTGGTATGATTTCTTGCAAATTCTAGTGATGAATTAGTTATTAAATTATGATTTTTGACGTATCTTTGCGATCTATGACTGCCTTGAAAGGTCCATGAGGCACAGTAGTATTCTCCTTTCGGCAATAAAACTCTAGTTCCTTACTGTTTACTCTTTCTTATGTTTTTAAGCTAGAATACAAAAAGAATATATTTTTGTCATATTTGATGAGATCTAACAAAGTTTATTCATCTTTAGCTTATTGATTGTGTTTTCCTGCCTTTTTTCCTTTATATTTGATTATGATATGCTCTTGATCTACATATTGTTAATTTTTTTAAAGAAGGTCTTCGAAAATGAGTTGTCTGAGATGATGAACAGTTGTGTATTTATTGAGATCTCGCTACCAGCCTTCTTTGTCGCCCTCTTAACGCAGTGTTATGCTCACAGTATCAAGCTAGTTACGGTACAGTTCGATTAATTTTTAAGGTTGATTGTAAGAAAGTAGTTAGACTGCTACAACAAGCAGTTGATTTCGAGAAGGCGAGGGCGAAGGCAAAAGATCGCTGCTGTCAGATTGAAGCTAAGTAAGTCCTTAATCTCTGTCTTCGATATAGCATTTTATATGTTAGTTTGGAAAAAGTTAATGCAGTTTGCGATAAAGTTGTACCTTTGTGCTTGTCTTTTCTATTGTGAATATATTAGAATATTGAAAGCAAGGTTAGGCTTTCGGTTCGTATAGCTTTACCATCACCAAAAACTCCTATTTTTATGTTTGTATGGGGGCAACGAATAACATAGGATCCACTGTTTC
>Ga0169931_10006597_pt1 | contig 17440 bp, 21 predicted proteins | sample Kivu_15m_20L_FD_129675 | JGI IMG/M metagenome (GOLD analysis project Ga0169931, IMG submission 129675) | Freshwater microbial communities from Lake Kivu, Western Province, Rwanda to study Microbial Dark Matter (Phase II) - Kivu_15m_20L... | ecosystem: Environmental > Aquatic > Freshwater > Lake...
ACATGACGCTGCCCGTGTTGCCGACGATCGACGAGGAGCTGTGGCGTTACAGTCGCATCGGCGAACTGCAGCTCGACCGCTTCGCAGTCGCCGAGGTCGACACGACGACGACCGGCGAGGTCGCTGCATCCGCAGCCGATGTGCCGCTGGCGGCGGTGTCGGCCAAAGTCCCCGACGTCTTCGAGCAACTCAACGCAGAACACGCGCGGCCAATCATCGTTGCCACCAGGCGCAGTGAGGTGCGCGACGAACCCGTCGTCGTGACACGGTCGGTCGGGCGCAGCGGCATCGTCGCGTATCCGTCGCTCGTCATCGATGCAGCCGAAAACAGTGAAGTCGTCGTCATCGAGCGCTTCGTATCGGCTGACGGCGTCGCATCGCTCGTCGTTCCGATGGTGAAGATCCGTGCTGCGCAATCGGCCCGCGTCACGTACGTGTCGATCAACGAGCTCGGCCGCGACACGTGGATGATCGGCTACCAGCGCGCGGTGGGCGAGCGGGACTCGAACACGTCGCTGTCCACGGTTGCACTCGGCGGCGACTACGCACGCGTGCGTGCCGGAATCCGACTGGTCGGCACCGGGGCGAGTGCCAGGCAGGTGGCGTTGTATCTCGCCGACGGCTCGCAGATGCACGACTTCCGCACGTTGCAGGATCATGCCGCACCCCGCACGCACAGCGACCTGCTCTTCAAGGGTGCCGTGAAGGACGTCGCAAAGAGCGTGTACACCGGTCTCATCCACATTCGCGACAACGCCGCGAAGTCCGAGGCGTTCCAGACGAATCGCAACCTCACGCTGTCGCACGGCGCATGGGCCGAGAGCGTGCCGAACCTGAACATCGAGACGAACGACGTGAAGTGCAGCCACGCGAGCACCGTCGGTCCGATCGACGACGACCAGCGGTACTACCTCGAAAGTCGTGGCATTTCACCCGAAGTCGCCGAGCGTCTCGTCGTTTTCGGGTTCTTTGCCGACGTGCTCGATCGTCTGCCCGCGGCCGCCGGTGTCACCGAGTTGCGTCGCAAGGTGAGTGACAAGTTGATGGGGGTGCAGGCGTGACGAAAAAGATGGTGAAGGTGTGCGAACTTGCCGACATCGGACACGGTGAGGCGCGACGCGTCGACGTCGACGGAACGATGGTTGCCCTCGTGCGCATCGACGATTCGGTGTATGCGATCGGCAACCGCTGCAGTCACGCCGACGTGTCGCTTGCCGACGGTGACGTGCACTGCGAGACCCGCGAGCTCGAGTGCATCCGCCACGGCAGTGCATTCAGCCTCGAAACGGGTCGGCCGAACACGCTGCCGGCCACGCAGCCGGTGCCGGTCTACGTCGCCGAGGTGCGCGACGGTGCGGTGTGGGTGTCGACGGAGCCTCGCTCGTGAGCACGCTCGAGATCCGCGGGCTGTGCGCAAAGGTCGAGGGTCGTCAGATTCTCAACGGCATCGATCTCACGATTCGTTCGGGTGAAGTGCATGCCGTGATGGGTCCCAATGGTGCGGGTAAGTCGACGCTTTCGGCCACCCTCATGGGCAAGCCCGGTTACGAAGTGACGGCGGGAACCGTCACTCTCGACGGTGTCGACGTGTTGTCGATGCCGACGTGGAAGCGTGCGCGTGCCGGTCTGCACCTCATCATGCAATACCCGACGGAAGTTCCAGGTGTGTCGATCGAGGAGATGCTCAGCGAGGCGTTGCGCGCCCGAGGTGCATCCGCCGATGACCTGCGTGCTCGGGTGCACGGCGAAGCCGAGCGCATCGGTTTGGATGAGTCACTCATCGCCCGTGCAATCAACGTCGACTTCTCGGGCGGCGAAAAGAAGCGCAACGAGACACTGCAGATGTCGTTGCTGAAGCCGAAGATTGCCGTGCTCGACGAGTTGGACTCGGGTCTCGACATCGACGCATTGCGCGACTGCGCGCGCCGCGTGGAGGATGCCACCCGCGAAGACGCTCTCGGCGTGCTCGTCATCACCCACTACAGCAAGTTGTTCGAGGAGTTGCACCCCGACTTCGTGCACATTCTCTCGCGCGGCAAGATCGTCGAATCGGGTGGACCCGAGCTTGCCGATCGCCTCGAGCGCGAGGGGTATCAGTCGTTTGCCTGAAATCGTTCCGGTCGTAGTCTGGCGACATGACGACCCCGAACGGCTGGCACCACGCCGATTGTGCGCTCACCCGCAACTTCGAGTTCAAGGATTTCTCCGAAGCGTTCGCATTCATGACTCGAGTCGCATTCCTCGCCGAGCAGCACGGACATCATCCCGACTGGTCGAACTCGTGGAACAAGGTGAAAATCTCGCTGACGTCGCACGACGCCGGTGGCGTGGTGACCCAGCGCGATCACGACCTCGCGGCACTCATCAACACCATCACTCAAGCCTGATTCGCCGACAATGACCGAGCCATTGCACCCAAACGTCGTGCGCGTGGTCGAGGCCGGGCGGGCACTCGGTGTTGACGTGCAACCGCGACGGTTCCCGGAAGGGACGAAAACGGCCCAGGATGCGGCCAATGCAATCGGGGTCGCCGTCGGTCAGATCGTGAAGAGCCTGGTCTTCGCCGTCGACGGTGTCGTCCTCATGGCGTATGTCAGCGGAGCGAATCAACTTGACGAGAAGAAGCTTGCTGCTGCGGCCGGCGGAGCCAAGTGCTCACGTGTCGATGCTGATGTGGTGCGGGAAGCAACGGGTTTTCCCATCGGCGGCGTGCCGCCTCTGGGTTTAGCAACTCAACTCAGGATCTTCATTGATCCGGACCTTCTGCAATACGAGGAAGTATGGGCGGCTGCTGGAACGTGGCACGACGTCTTTCCAATTGATCCGCGACAACTTGTCGAGTGTTCAGGTGGCAAAGTTGTCCCGCTGAAGCGGTAGCAGAACCGCAGGTCGAAGATGCTACTTAAAGTCTGTAGACGAATAAGTAGAGCGCGCTGGATGCTCTTTCTGTGAATGCAGAGGAGCAGTACCTGCGAAGGCTCGGGCATGAGATTCGCCGGCGTCGCGAGAGCCGCGGGTTTTCTCAAGAGTCATTTGCAGAAGTGGTCGGACTCCGGTGATGTACCAGGCGGAATTGGGCTCGCGCGACTGACCGTCTGACTCCCCGCAAGTACTGATGATTCACTGTCGTCCGACGGCTACGGTGGCGCATCATGGCCAGGACAGCCCTTCCTCAACGTCGACTCGGCGAATTGACGGTGTCGGCAATGGGATTCGGCTGTATGTCGCTGTCGAGCACATACGGACCGTCGGACGACACGGAGTCGGCCCGTGCACTGCAAGCAGCGGTCGATCTCGGTATCACCTTCTTCGACACCGCGGATTTGTACGGTGACGGTCACAACGAGCGACTCGTCGGCAAGGCGTTGGCTGCGGTGCGCGATCGGGTCGTCATCGCCACAAAGTTCGGTTTCGTGCGCAATGCCGCCGGACAACTCACGGTGAACACGAGTCCGGAGTATCTGCGTCGTGCCGTCGATCGTTCGCTCGAGCGGCTCGGCGTCGACGTGATCGACCTGTACTACGCGCACCGAGTGGGTAAGGACGTGCCGATCGAGGAGACGGTCGGTGCGATGGCCGAGCTGGTTGCAGCGGGGAAGGTGCGGCACCTCGGGTTGTCCGAAGCAGCGGCGGCAACGGTGCGCCGGGCGCATGCCGTGCATCCGATCACGGCCGTTCAGTCCGAGTGCTCGTTGACGACGCGCCACCATGTGAGTGACCTGCTACCGACGCTGCACGAGTTGGGCATCGGTTTCGTGCCGTACAGCCCCCTCGGACGCGGCCTGCTCGGTGCTCAAGTGAGCGAAAAGTTCGAACCCGGCGATTTTCGACCCATGCTGCCGCGATTCGACGAGCAGCGGCTGGCGCACAATCGTGCCGTTGCGGCGCGGCTCGTTCCGCTCGCCGAGAGCCACTCTGCGACTCCCGCGCAACTTGCACTCACGTGGGTGCTCGCGCTCGGTGACAACGTCGTGCCTATTCCGGGAACACGTTCGGCCGAACGAGTCGCCGAGAACCTCGGCGCGCTGCGCGTCGCACCGACGCGCGACTTGCTCGACACACTCGAGCAAATCACTGCCGACATCGCAGGTGATCGCTACCCCGAATCTCTCGACGCCCTCATCGACCACTGACGGTCGGTATCAAAATGGCGAGTGTTCAGCGGCAGAACTGAGATCCGCGCTCGGGCTTGTTTACGACTATCGCACCACTGACGTACGCGCAGGGAGGAATCGATAGGCGAGCAGCGCGCCGAGAATGGCAACGACACCCACCGTCGTGCAGGCCACCTGGAACCCGTCGAGGAACGACGTGCCGGCGATGTCGCGAATGGCTTGTGATGCTGCGGGGTCTCCCGCTTGGTCGGCGACCATGAACGCTGCTCCGACCGACTGCTCCGCGGCGGCAATTGCTTCCTTCGGTAGCGGGAGTCCGCCGAGTAATTCGACGATCTTCGGCCCGTAGGTCGTGGCGAATATGCTGCCGATGATCGCCACACCGAGCGTGCCACCGACCTCGCGGCTCGTGTCGTTGATCGCCGAGCCGACACCCGCCATGTCCCGCGGCAGCGAGCCCATCACCGACTCCGAAGCCGGACTCGTGACGAGGGCGAGACCACAGGCCATCAGCACCATGCTTGCAACGACCGGTCCGAAGTAGGCGCTGTCGACGTCGAGCGTTCCGGCCCACAGTTGACCCAGTCCCATGAACAACAAGCCGACGGGTACGACTCGCTTCGGTCCGAAGCGCAGTGCGAGCTGGGCTGCAATCGGTGCGGTGATACCGGCGCCAACGGCAAAGGGGAGCGTGCGCAGACCCGATTCGAGCGGGTTGTAGCCGCGCACGAACTGGAAGTACTGGGTGACGAGAAAGGTGAAACCGAATAAGGAAAAGAATGCGATGAAGATCGACGAAGTCGCCGCGGTGACGCGCATGTCGCGAAACACGCGTATGTCGAGCAAGGGGTACTCTGCGGTGCGCTCTCGGCGAATAAACGCAGTCAAGAGCACGATCGTTCCGACGAAGCCGGCGATCGACGCGCCACTCGTCCAACCGCGGTGCGGTCCTTCGATGATCGTGTACACGAGCAGCGACGCGAAAGCGATGGACAAGAGGAACCCGAGAATGTCGAGACGCTCCGCGTTCGGATCCTTCGATTCGGGTACGAAGATCCACTGCAGTAGGAGACCGACGATGACGATCGGAATGTTGATGAGAAACACCGATCCCCACCAGAAGTGTTCGAGTAGCAGTCCGCCGGTGACCGGTCCGAAAGCAACTGCGGCACCGGAGACGGCCGACCACACGCCGATCGCCTTGGCGCGCTCGACGGGATTGCGAAACACGTCGATGAGGATGGCGAGCGTGCTCGGAAAGACCAGTGCCGCACCGACTCCCATGAGGCCGCGACCGACGATGAGTTCACCCGTGGTGTCGGTGAAGGCTGCCCACGCCGAGAAGATGCCGAAGAGAACCATGCCGATCTGCATGACGAGCTTGCGCCCGAAGCGGTCACCGAGACCTCCGCACGCCAGCAGAAGTCCCGCAAAGACGAGTGCGTAGGAGTCGACGATCCACTGCAGGCCGCTCGTCGAGGCGTCGAGTTCGCGCGCAAGTGTCGGGATTGCGACGTTGATGATGAGATTGTCGACGACGACGAGGAAGACCGAGAGGCTGAGGATGGCGAGGATCCACCACCGGCGACGGTGAACTGCGGCGTTGGGGTGGGAAGCGGTTGCGATGTCGGTCATGTAGACAGTGTCTAGTTTCCGGACTTGATAATGTCAAGCCATGGCCATATCGCTGCGCGACAAGGTGATCCGCGCTGCGGTCGGGTACATCGCGCGCAACGGTCCGGATGGTTTGTCGTTTCGTCAAATCGCCGCCGATGCAGGTGTCAGCCACCAGGCGCCGTACCACCACTTCGGAGATCGTCGGGCAATCTTCGGCGACATCGCGCGGCTGGGATTCCTGAAGTTCACCGAGGAGATGAGCGCACCCGCGCGCGACGATGAGGACACCAATCTCGCCGTTCGACTGTGCGAGCGGTACGTCGACTTCGCGCTGCGCAACAAGGGGTACTTCCGGGTGATGTTCCGCTCGGATTTGTGCAACATGGACGAGTCACCCGAAACACAGCGTGCCGCCGATGGCGCATTTCAGACGTTGCTCGATGCCGTGAGCGTCATCATCGGTGACTCGGCGTCGGTCGACGAGATTCGCGTGCAAGCGACCGCAATGTGGTCGGCGGCGCACGGACTGGCAACGTTGCTCACCGACGGACCGCTCGAGGCGACGATCGGGACCGTCGAGAATCGGCGTGAACTCGTACACGCGGTCGCCACGCGACTCGCCGAAGGATTGGTGAATACGGCGCATCGCCCGAGGTAGCACTCACTCGACATGCTGTCATTCGATACCTCCGGCACTTCGTGTTCGGGCGGTGACAGACTGATCGTTGGTCATGAACGTCATCCCCGATCTTGCGACGCAGACACCCTTGTGGCTGGCACTGCTCACCGTCGCGGTGAACGCCGTCGTCGGCGCCTTGCGGGCAACGATTGACGACGAGCGGCACTGGGACATCGTCGGTGTGACGACCTTCGGTGTGCTCACCGGACTCGGCGGGGGATTCATCCGCGACATCTTGGTGGGAAACTTGCCGGTGGAGAGCTTGCGCACGCCCTGGTTCCTCACGACGGCACTTGCAGCGATCGTGCTTGTGCTGTTCGTTGGGGAGCGTGTGGTGCGCATCCAGGTCGTCGTGACGCTGCTCAATGCGCTCGCGCTCGGTTTGTTCGCGATCACCGGCGTTGCGTACGCGCTGCGTGCCGGGTTGCCCGTGATGTCGGCATTGTTCATCGGTGTGGCATCGGCGGTCGGTGGCGGAGTTCTCGTGTCGGTGCTGAAGGGTGAGATTCCGTCGATTCTCGTGACGAGCGCGCCGAACGCGCTCGTCGCCCTGCTCACGTCGGGTGTGTATGCGGCAGTGGCGGTGGCGAACAGCCGTCTCGCCGGTGTGATCGCGATCGTCACCGGCATCGTCGTGCACTACGCCGCACAGTGGTTGGGATTACGCACCCGACGTGCCGACAGCCCGTCAGCACTGTTATTCACTCGTGAGTCGAGCGAGTGACCATGCAACGTTGCGACGACATCAATCGGTGGTTCAGTTGATGAATGAATCGCCGGCTCCGCGCATTCGCCCGGTTGCAGATCCGTCGCCCGAGTTGCGCGACATATACAAACAAGTACTGTCGACGCCGGCCGGAGATCCGCTCAACGTCTTTGCCACTCTTGCTCACAACCCGCGTGTACTGAAGCGGTTCTCGCTGTTCGCGGGGATGTTCCTGGCGAAGAACTCGATCCCCGTACGCGAGCGAGAGGTCGTCATCTTGCGCGTGGCGTGGAACTGCCGCAGCATTTACGAGTTCGGTCAACACACGGTGATCGGACGTCAATGCGGCCTTGTCGATGCGGAGATCGCCGATCTCACACGCAAACAACCAGCGCTGAATTGGTCCGCGCGAGACACGAGCCTCATTGCGATGGCGGATGAATTGTGCAGCGACAACGACGTAGCCGATGTGACGTGGTCAAGGCTGCAGGGTGAGTGGTCGGAGAGTGAACTCGTCGAGTTGATCATGCTCGTCGGTTCGTACCGTGCACTCGCCGGGTTCCTCAACGCCACGCGGGTCGAGCGAGATGGCGGAGTTCCCGGTTGGCCGGACGGCGCCGAGGTGTGATTTCGCGCGTGCCGTCAGAACCGATCGGGTCGGGCGACGTTCGTCGGTGACACCCACGCAACCGTTGCGTACTTGTCGAAGTACTTTGCCGACAGCATGTCAAGAATCTTCTCGGCAACCTTGTCGGTTACGACGGTTTCGAGGCGAATGCTCGGTCCTGCGAGATCCAGCGTCGATTTGCCGGTGCCACCCTCGCCGCGGACGCTGCTCACCGAGTAGCCCTTGGCGCCGCACTTTTTCACGTCGTCGATGAGACGTTGCTCGACGGCCGACTCGGAAATGATGGTGACGAGTTGTCGCGGTGTCGTTGCCATGATGGTCCTTTAGGTGAGCGCCTGTGCCAAGGCAATGTAGATCGGAATGCCCACGGTGAGGTTGAACGGAAAAGTGATGCCGAGTGATGCGGTGACGTAGATCCCGGGACTGGCTTCGGGAAGTGCGATGCGTACTGCGGCCGGTGCCGCGATATATGAGGCGCTCGCCGCGAGGGTTGCCATGACGGCGACGCCGCCCGTCGACAGACCGGCAGCGGCACCGATGAGGGCACCGAATACTCCGTTGAGGAACGGAATGACGATCGCAAGCAAGGCGACACGGGGTCCTGCCGATGCGACGTCGCGCAGCCGCTGTGCAGCGACGACGCCCATTTCGATGAGAAACAACGTGAGTGCACCGGCAAACAATCCGACAAAGAGTGGGTCAACGGCTGCAAGGCGACTCTCGCCGACGATTGCGCCGACGAGCATGCCCGTGACGAGAAGCGCGATGCTGCGTCCGCGGATGACTTCGCTGAGACCTTCCCGCCAGTTGGTGCCCGGGGATCCGCGTCCGGCGATGAACAGCGCAACGACGATGCCGATGATCTCGAGGATTGCAAGCAATCCGGCGACGAATCCTTCGTAGGTGATGTCGCGCGAGTCGAGTGAGGCAATGAGCACCGTGAATGTGACTGCAGAAACCGAGCCGTAGTGCGCTGCGAGCGCCGCGGAGTTCACGACGTTCAACGAGCCGACGAAGCGGAACAGTACGTAGGCGACGATCGGTGTGACGACGCCGAGCACGACGGCTCCGACGAGTGGCAGCCAGATCTCGCCGGGTGACGTCGTCGACAACGAGCGACCGCCCTTGATGCCGATCGCGAGGAGCAGGTACGTCGACAGAATCGGGTAGAGGGCCTCGGGGAGGCGCACGTCGAAGCGCAGCAGCGTGACGAGGAGCGCGACGATGAACGCGATGACGGGTGCCGTGAGGAGGTTGTTGAAGACGTCGCCGGCGTTCATTTGCGGGAGTACTTCTTTCGCACGAGGGGTTGGATGACCGAGCGAACGTCGTGTTCGGACTCGAGGGGATGGCGCAGCGGGCGGTCGAGATCGATGACGTAATTGTTCGTGCGACCCTTCTTGACGACCTTCAGGTAGCCGGCGTCGCAGAGTTCGTGGACGATGCGGTGCACCGCGCGCTCTCCGATGCCCACCCGGCGGGCCACCTCGGAGAGACGAATATCCGACTCCTGGGCGATGCACACGAGAACGTGTGAATGGTTAGTGAGAAAGGTCCAGCGAGGCTCGGCCTGTGCCGCCTTATTACTTGTCATATAAGTCATGTTATCAGAATCATGCGTTCGCTCACGCGCGCTCGTGGTCTTGCAGACAGAAGGGTGCGACGAGTGCCCGGGCGGTGCGGTTGATGTCGTGTAGTACCGTACGCGCATGCACGTGCGGAAATTCGTCACGACGTGCGAAGAAACGCTCGCCGAACAAGGTGCTGCAGTCGGTCGGGTAGTGCGAAAGGCAGCCTGTTCGGCGGTGATTTCGAATCCGCTCGCTGGGCTGCAAGGCGGTGCTTTGAGCGAACTCGAGGCACTCGGAGCGGAGTTGTCTGAACAACTGGCGGCTCGTGCATTGGCGAGTTTGGGCGTGGTGGCCGCCGAGGTCACTGCCTACGGTAAGGGTGCAATTGTCGGCACGGCGGGCGAAATCGAACATGCGGCAGCGATCCTGCATCCCCGCTTCGGTGCACCGGTGCGACGGGTGGTCATCAAGGGAGACGACATCATTCCGTCAACCAAGAAAGTTGCTGGGCCAGGTGCGCAGATCACCATCCCGCTGACGAACAAGGACGACATTTGGTCGTTCGACGAGATGGATGCAATCGACGTGTCGATCGGCGATGCGCCGCATCACGACGAAATCGTCGTCACCGTCGCGTTGGCGGTGGGCGGACGACCATTCGCGCGCACCAAGAAGCCGTCGTGATAAAGGCGATCATCCTTCTCACGCGAAAGACGGGCGCCTCGCACGAGGACTTCGTCGACTGGTGGCTCAACCGTCATGCTCCGCTGGCGCGACAGTTGCCCCGTCTGCGCAAGGCGGTGTTCAACGTGGTTGATCAGCCCGGTGACGGACAGCCCGATGGGGTGTCGGAATTGTGGTTCGACTCGATCGACGACTTCACCGCCGCTTATGACAGCGAGATCGGAAAGACAGTCGTCGCCGACTCGCTCGCCAACGTGTCGTCGCGTCAACGCTTCTTCGTCGACGAAAACGAGATCTTGTAGTTCGGGTGCGCGTCTGCACTGGTGTAGTCAGGGAATGAAAGACGTTGCTGAGTCGATCACCCTCGACTGATCTTCAGCAGACAGCGAGTTGAACAAGGGGAGTCGCACGAGGCAGTCACCCGCATGCTCCGATACCGGGCACTGGCCCGGAAATCCGCCGAAGCGTCGACCGACGGGGGACACGTGCAATGGCTGGTAGTGGAACACGCACGACACGCCGTGTTGCTTCATGTGATCGATGAAGCGAGCTCGCTGTTCACCGGTGTTGAATCGCAAGTGATACACGTGTCCGACGTGTTCGCATCCCGCGGGGACGTGGGGTCTGGTCACACCGTGACGGTCCGCCCATGACGCCAGTTCGGCGTCGTAGCGATCCCAGATCGCCACTCGCTGTGCATTGATCATGTCCGCACGTTGCAGCTGGCCGAAAAGGATCGCAGCCAACAAATCGCTCATCACCCAACTCGATCCGATTTCGACCCAGGTGTACTTATCGACCTGGCCACGGAGGAACTTCGAGCGATCGGTGCCTTTTTCGCGCAGGATCTCGGCGCGCTCAATGAGTGTCGCGTCGTTGATGATGAGCGCACCGCCCTCACCGCAGGTGATGTTCTTCGTTTCGTGGAAGCTTTGTGTGGCGAGAGAGCCGAACGTTCCGAGTGGCCGCCCGTTGTACTTGGCGAAGAGGCCATGAGCGTTGTCTTCGATGAGAACCAGGTTGTGTCGGGCCGCGATATCGAGGAGTGCTTCCATGTCACAAGCAATTCCGCCGTAATGAACGACACAAATCGCCCTGGTTCGGGGGGTGATCGCAGCCTCGACAAGCACGGGATCGATATTCAGTGTCAGCCGGTCAGAATCAACGAAAACGGGCTTCGCGCCGAATAACGCAAACGCGCTGGCCGTCGACACGAACGTGTACGAAGGGACAATCACCTCGTCTCCGGGGTGAAGATTCAGTAGCAAAGCCGACATCTCGAGTGCGTGGGTGCATGAAGTTGTCAGCACACTTCGATCTGCACCCAAAGCTTGCGAAAGGCTAACCTCAGATTGAACAGTGAACTCGCCAACACCTGCGCTGTGACCTTTATCAATTGCAGCCTTGAGTATCGCCAAATCTTCATCTGTGATCTGTGGTCGGTTAAATGGTATTAATCCCATTTATGAATACTCTAGCGACTGGAATTCAAGGGCTGCCTTGTTCGTCAGGGCTGCATAGCTGACAACGCGAGTTTTCTGATCGATATCGCTTAGGTGTAACGATGGCATGCAACAAAAGTGGTATCGCGCTAGATCCCTGTTGCGAGGCAAACTCATAGTGCATTGTGATAGTTTGAGTGTGGTGTTGGACGATACAGGCCGTGATGATATCTTTAGTACTCAGTCCCCGATCAGGCGAAGAATCGAACGCCTTATTTTTGCATTGGGTCTCCGACTGCCGAGTCATCCTCACAGCGCTACAAGAAAAGTTCTCAAGGCTCTTGGTTATGGAGTTTGGCTAAATGACCTCTCACAGCCGATAAAAGTTGTTCCTGATCGATACTGCGCATGGGAACACGTATCGGTGAGTTTTTCACAGAGATTTATTGATTCCGTTGTGGTGGTAGAGCTTGGTGTCGCCCATGGGTATTCGACGCGAAAACTACTGGCAATCTTTGGACATAAGTCACGATTGCGGATTGAAGCGTTTGACTCATTTCGGGGATTACCCGAGGCTTGGAACGGCTATCCCGCAGGGACATTTTCAAGATCTGGAAATCCTCCTGACCTAATAGATGACAGGGTCAGATTTCATGTCGGACTTGTCGAAGAGTCAATAAATGATGAATCAGTAGAGGCAATCTTCGTGGGTTCGCACGCGAGATTCGTGTTGTTTGATTTAGATCTACTGTCACCTTCGGTTTGGTGCGCACGCCACATTGCACCTCACCTTCGTCACGGCGACTTTGTATACTTCGACGAGTTGCTTGATCACGCAGAGCAGACTGCAAAGGCCGTGCTTGATTTGGGTCTGATTGATCGAGATCTCCGGCTAATGTTGGTATGTGCGACTTCGCTAAGTGCCCTCTTCGAGGTACGGAACAATTCCACGGTGCCGCAGAGAGTGCCTATCAGTGAAGATTAAAACTCGAGTCTTGGTTACGGGATTCGGAGGCGATGTTGCGCGTGGAGTTGTAGCGAGCATTAAGGAGTCTCAACTTCCAGTCGAGGTGATAACTACGGGGTTGCGACATGAACCTGCCTTCGGCCACCACCCGCAGCCTGACTACGCTCTTCCGGGCGTAAATAGCTCCGAGTATCTAGAGACTCTGAAGAGTCTCCTTGAGCGAACTCGGGCAACTCACCTCATTCCATGTACTGTCGGCGAGAGTCACATGATTGCGGAGGCCGTAGAAGCATCACAGTTTGGCGGCAAATTGCAAGTCTTATGCAACAGCAGTGCTCTTGTCGATGTGTTTCTTGACAAGATGGCCTCGATGCAATTTATCCAGTCTGGGGGCATCCCCGTGCCGGAAACTTATCTGCTAAGTCAAATCAGTGATCGTGTCGACCAACTCGGTCAATCAATCATTATCAAGCCCCGATTCGGCTGGGGAAGTAGAGACGTTCAGCGCCTCTCACTTCTCGAATTCAAGGCACTCAATGCGTGCGCGCCACCTAATCAAGACATGGTTGTTCAGAGGGATTTTGGCGACTTCGGTTTTGAATTTACGGCAGGTGTCTATGTCTCGCCACGAAGCGGAATAGGGCGAGCCTGTATCCTCCGGCGGACACTTCAGGACGGTCGTTCATGGTGTGTGCGGCGGCATATATCGCTGGAAATAGAAGATCAACTAATTGATTTTTCGAAGAGCATTGGGGCCACGTACCTAAATTTTCAGGGCTTCATTGCGCCGAACGACGAGTTTGTCATTTTTGAGGTGAATCCGCGACTTTCTGGTTCGGTATATTTTCAGTCACCTGTGATGAATGTCCCGGCAGCTTGGCTAATTGAGACGACTGGCCATGACTACACATTTCCTGACGATCCGGGTGACTACTCTGGATATCGGTTGTTAAGCGACGTAATTCTGCGTGATTAGTCGACATGTCCAGCGACTTGAGAATCGACCATAAACGTAATAACTTCCTGCGTGATGTCCGAGCCGTAGTGTTCGATGCCGCCGAAACTCTGATCACGGTTGGGCCGAGCAGAGCCGCAACGTTTAGAAAGGCGCTTCAGGGTGTTGGTCTTGAACGGGAGTCAAGCGAAGTCAATATTGCGTTTAAGCTTGCTGAGTTGGAGGTCTCAATCTCCGAGCTGTCGGGTGGGTCGCGACGTGAGCAGCGGTTGCGATTGAATCAAGCTGTATTGAGCCATTTGGGTCTATCTATTGACGGATTGCCCGAAATTGTGTTTCAGGAGTTTGAAAGTACGCAACGACATTGGCAGGCGATTGACGGAGCGAAGAATGTCTTTCAGCATCTCCGATCAGTGGGATTACGTATAGGTGTGGGGTCGAACTTTAGCGAAAGATGTTCTGAGATTCTGTCGACGTGTGACCTCGTCCCAGACTTTCTTGTCGTCTCGGCGATATGTGGTCATGAGAAGCCAAGTGAGGAATTCTTTACACTTGTTGAAAAAGCATGTAGTTTTCCAAGGTCAAATTGTTTGTTTGTGGGGGACAGCCTTCGATTGGATTACTTGCCGAGTCGCGCCTTCGGCTTCAAGTCGCTATTGTTTGACGAGTATTCAGTTTTCGGGGAATCATTTAGTCGCTTAACCAACTTGAACGATCTGATACCACTTCTAGATCTCATCAGTTAGTTGCATATTGTGACGTAGCACATCGTACCGAGGCTTGACGACGTCGTTGATGATCGACAGGCGCTCTTCGAAGTGGGCGAATGCCGACTTCACCGCGTTAACGGTGATCCAGCGGAAATCATCGAGCGTCCATCCGAATGCGTCGGCGCACTGCACGAATTCATTGGTCATCGATGTGTTGCTCATCAGGCGGTTGTCGGTATTCACCGTGACGCGGAACCGGAGACGGCGCAGCATCCCGATCGGATGATCGGCGAACGTCTTCACGACGCCCGTATTGACGTTCGACGTGGGGCACAACTCGAGCGGAACGCGCCGGTCGCGGACGTACTCGGCGAGGCGACCGAGGCGCTCGTCGCCGGGTGCACCCGTGATGTCGTCGACGATGCGCACACCGTGCCCGAGACGCTCGGCGCCGCAGAACTGCAGTGCTTCCCAGATCGACGGCAACCCGAATGCCTCACCGGCATGGATCGTGGAGTGGAAGTTCGAATGCTGGATGTGCTGGAAGGCATCGAGGTGCCGGGTGGGCGGGTAGCCCGCCTCGGCGCCAGCGATGTCAAACCCGACGACACCCTCATCGCGGTACCGCACCGCGAGGTCGGCGATTTCGCGACTCCGGGCGGCAGTGCGCATCGCGGAGAGGATCGCGTAGATCGTGAGGGCGGTTCCCTTCGCACCGCGACGGAAACCGTCGAGCACCGCACGTACGACTTCGTCGAGCGTGAGACCGGCATCGGTGTGCAATTCGGGTGCGAAACGCACCTCGGCGTAGACGACGTTGTCCGCTGCAAGATCCTGGGCGCATTCGAACGCGGTCCGCTCGATCGCGTCGCGGTGCTGCATGACCCCGACCGTGTGGGCGAACGTCTCGAGGTAGAGAACGAGGTCGTTGCGCTTGGCACCGCGGTGGAACCATTTCTGCAGATCGACGACGTCGGTCGTCGGCAACTTGGTATACGAGTATTCACTGGCGAGTTCGATGACGGTCTCGGCTCGCAAGCCACCGTCAAGATGATCGTGCAGAAGTGCCTTTGGGGCCTTGGCGAGGAGCTCGTGCAACGTCTCGCGGGGAGTCGACATGATCAAAGTCTACGGACGTCGTTGATGCTCAGTTCTCGATGCGGAATACGTCACCACCGAGCGACAACACGTACAACTTGTCGTGCGCGCGGGTGACAGCCGACAGTTGACTGACGGAGTCGAAGTGGCGGGCACGCACGGACGACGATCCGTCGGCCGGAAGGCTCCATATCCGTCCACTGCAATAATCGCCGAAGACGTATCGCCCGGCGAGAGTGCCGCTCACCGCAACTGCGCCGCCTGAAATCGAGCAACCGTCGTCGCCGTGCTCGTACCACGCCAATGGTGCCGTATGTCCTGCGCGGGGTTGATCATCGTTGTAACGATCCGGACCTTCGAAAGCGCTCCATCCGAACGAGACGACGGTCGTCACGCTCGACACGCTGCGCAAGACATTCACTTCCTCAATCGAGTTCTGGCCGACGTCGGCGAGCCACAGATCGTCGTCGTACAGATCGATCCGCCACGGATTGCGCAGTCCGCGCGCGACAAGAGTCGTCGCTCCGGTGCGCGGGTCGATGCGCACGACCTTGCCGAGCAGCGACGTGTCGTCGAGTGCCACCCGTTCGGGGTCGCCACCGGAACCGCCGTCGCCCGTGGCCACGAGAATCATGCCGTCTGCGGCAACGACGAGATCTCCACCGTTGTGGTTGGGATACGGCTGTTCGATCGTGAGCAGGATGCGCAACGAATCTCTGGTGATTACTCCGGATGCAGTGACATCGAATCCGGCAATGACGGTGTCGCCCCGAGCGTCGGTGTAGTTGACGTACGCACGCGTGCCGTCGGGAGAAAAAGCGAGCCCGAGCAAACCGCGTTCGCTTTCCGTCGAGGTGAGGTCGGTGATGTCGAGGACGATTGATGTGCTTGCGTCGAGAATGCGAGTGACCGTGCCGGTTCGCGCCACAACGAAGATGGCATCGTCGCCCGCCCGACTGGTGACATCAACCGCTCCGGGGACATCGGCAACCCGTACGAGGCGAAGTTCGCCCGTAGCACCCGGGCTCGGCAACGGTTCCTCTGGCGATGAGTCATTAGCCATCGTTGACGAAACGTCGCCTGCGCGATCGGGTGCCACGGACGATGCATCATCTCCGGATGCACATCCGGCAATGAGAAAAACCGTGGTCGCGGCGGTGAGAGCGAGGCGACGCACGCAGCAAATCCTGTTTAGGAATCTCCGCCGAGAGCTTCGAGCAGCGTGTTCCAGCCGAGCACGGCGCACTTGATGCGCACGGGGTACTTCACCACGCCACGCAATGCTTCCATGTCGCCCATTGATCCGACCGGGGCGGGGGCTTCATCTGCCGACTCCTCGATCGACATCATCTCCTTGAAGCGGTGCACGAGGTTGCGGACGTCGGCGACCGACTTGCCCTTTACTGCAGCGGTCATCATCGATGCCGACGACTGGCTGATCGAGCAGCCGTGACCCGAGAAACGCACGTCGCAAATGACCCCGTCGGTAACGTCGAGAAACAGCCGGATTTCGTCACCGCACAGCGGGTTGGTGCCTTCGGTGCACGTTGCGGGAGGCGGCAACTCACCCTTGTTGCGCGGCGTGCGGTAATGGTCGAGGATCACCTCGCGGTAGAGATCTTCAAGCCCCGGCATGCGTCACGCTCCTTCGCACCACGGTATCGCCGTCAGAAGATGTCGCCGACATGATCGAGGGCATCAACGAGGGCATCGACGTCATCGCGCGTGCTGTACACGTACAGACTCGCACGTGCCGTTGCATTTGCGCCGATGATCCGCATGAGCGGCTTGGCGCAATGATGACCGGCGCGTACGTACACGTTATGCTCATCGAGAATCTGACTGATGTCATGGGGATGCACGCCGCCGAAGGCGAAGCTGAAGGTCGCGCCGCGGATCTCGGGATTGACCGGACCGTGCACCGTGATCGCGTCGCCGTGGCGCTCGTGCAAGGCGTCGAGCGCGTAGCGGGTGAGATCCATCTCGTGACGGCGCACGTTCGTCATGCCGAGGCCCTCGAGGAACTCGACCGCGGCACCGAGGCCGATGACCTCAACGATCGGCGGCGTACCAGCTTCGAATTTCGCGGGGACTTCGGCACACGTGAAGCCGTCGAGACGGACATCCTGGATCATTCCGCCGCCGCCGAGGAACGGGGGCATCGCCTCGAGCAGTTCGTGCCTGCCCCACAACACGCCGACTCCCGTCGGCCCGCACATCTTGTGGCCGGAGAAGGCGAGAAAGTCGGCGTTCCACTCACGGACGTTC
>Ga0169931_10006598_pt1 | contig 17437 bp, 16 predicted proteins | sample Kivu_15m_20L_FD_129675 | JGI IMG/M metagenome (GOLD analysis project Ga0169931, IMG submission 129675) | Freshwater microbial communities from Lake Kivu, Western Province, Rwanda to study Microbial Dark Matter (Phase II) - Kivu_15m_20L... | ecosystem: Environmental > Aquatic > Freshwater > Lake...
ATGCCCCCGGTAGCGGTCGGCGAAACGCTGTTGGTGGGTGGCCTCGAGCCGGTAGTCCAGTTCCTCGACCAGTCGGGCCTTGATCTCGGCCACCATCTCGTCGGGTTCCAGACCCTGGAACGAACGCGCCAGGATGCTGCCCAACAGGTCGGCATTGGCCAGATCGGCCTCCACGGCCTCGGCAACTCCCGGATACTGCACCTTCACGGCAACGGCGCGTGCCTCACCAGTGCGTGGGTCGAGGGCGATGGCCCGGTGCACCTGCCCGATGGAGGCGGCGGCGATGGGTTCGGGATCCCACTCGAGGAAGAGGCGCTCCGGGGGTGCCCCCAACTGTTCGGCGACCACCCCGGCTGCCAGTTCGGCGCTCATGGGTGGCGCATGGGACTGCAGTTCGGCGAGGGCGGCGCGCATCGGAGCGGGGAGGCCGTCATCGAGGTAGCTGGCCATCTGGCCCAACTTCATGAGGGCACCCTTCATGTGGCCCAGTCGCTCGGCGACCTGCGCTGCCGTGCGCAGTTCCCGCTCGTGGTCCAGGGTCACCCGGCGCTCGGCCGAGGCGAACAGCTTCCTGGCCGCTGTCGAGGCGTAGGTGGCGCCGACACGGGTGCCCAAGCGAGCCAACTGGGCGTTGCGAACCCAGCGTCGCCGGGCGATCACACCAGGACCCGATGCACGGCGTCGACCAGTGTGTCGGCGAAGTGGTCGGCTCGGGCGACGGCGGCATCGTGCTCTCCGTCGACCCGCAGCACCGTGGCCGTGGGGATGCCCGCCGCCATCTGCAGCTGTCGACGCACCGGCACCACCTGGTCGCGCAAGGTCACCAACACCGACGTCGGCACGTCGATCTCGCCCAGCCAGTCACGTGCCGAGAAGGTGCCCAGCGCACCCCCGGCCTCGAGCACCATGCGCCAGTCGTGTCGTGACGCCTCCTGCAGCGCCCACGGGCCCCACCGTTCGGCCCGTCGCTTGAGGAACACCTGATCGGTCACCCACGTGCGCGTGGGTGGGGGCGCGAGGCGCGCCGCCACGCCCAGGCTGCCCAGGCCGAGGAACGAGAGACGCTGCGAGCGGTTGTGGGCGAACTGGGCCGCCGTGGCGCACAGCACCAGACCGCGAACGTTGGGTGCGTGGCGTCGCCACGTGAGCAGAGCCACCGGTCCACCCATCGAGTATCCGACGGGCACGAACCGCTCGATACCCAGTTGGTCGGCGAGGCAGGCCGCATCGTCGGCGCAGTCGGCCAGGCGGAAGGGGCGCCGGGTGCGCAGGCCCCGACCGTGCCCACGGTGATCGGGCGCCACCACCCGGAACCATCGGCCGAGCCGTTCGTACAGGGCGAAGAAGTTCAGGTCGGCGGTAGCGGTCCAGCCGTGCAGCAGCATGACCACGGGCGCATCGGGGTGTGGCCCCGGCATGTCGCGCACGAACGTCGTCCCCCGACCGGGCAGCACGACCTCACGCCCGGGTGGCAGGGGCGGGGCGAGTACCTCGACGCTCATCGCACGATCATGCCCGTTCAGGGGAGTTCGACGCTGACCACTTCGACGCGCAGCGTGGCGCCGGTCGGCGTCGTGTAGCTGACGAAGTCGCCCACCCTGGCGCCCATGAGCGCCTTGCCCAGGGCCGACTGCGGGCTCATCAACTCGTAGGCCTCGTTGCGCTCCTCTATCGAGGCGAGCAGGAAGGTCTGCGCCTCGTCCTCGTCATCGCCCTCGAACAGGATGTTCACCACACTGCCCGGTTTCACGGTGCCGTCATCGACCACATCGACGATCTCGCAGTGTTCGAGGATGGCCTCCAGATGGCGGATGCGGCCTTCCATGTGGCCCTGCTCGTCTTTGGCGGCGTGGTAGTCGCCGTTCTCGGACAGGTCGCCCAACTCGCGGGCACGCTCGATCTTCTCGGCCACTTCGATGCGGCCGCGCGTGGTGAGATCCTCGAACTCGGCGACCAGTCGCGCATGTGCGTCTCGGGACAGATGATGGATCTGCGGCATGCGTCCACAGGGTATCGGCAGGCGGCGTGGGTGCTGTCACAGTGTGCCGACTACCGTTCGCGGCCATGTCGAGCACCCAGTCCCCCCATGCGACCCCTCATCGTCTGGCCGTCATCGGTGGCGACGGCATCGGCCCCGAGGTCATCGCCGAGGCGTTGAAGGTGGTGGCCGCCGCTGGTGTTGCGTTGCAGACGACCGAGTTCGATCTGGGTGGCGCCCGCTACCTGCGCGACGGCGAGATCCTCTCCGACGCCACGTTGGCCACCCTGCGCAACTTCGACGCCATTCTGCTGGGCGCCGTCGGCACCCCCGAGGTGCCACCGGGGGTGATCGAGCGCGGGTTGTTGCTCAAGATGCGCTTCGAGTTGGACCTGTACGTGAACCAGCGCCCGTTCCGGGGCACCGCCCCCGGCCACAGCGCACCTCACGACTTCGTGGTCATCCGCGAGAACACCGAGGGCCCGTACGTGGGAGAGGGTGGCGTGCTGCGCCGAGGCACCCCGCACGAGGTGGCCACACAGGGCAGCGTGAACACGCGCATGGGGGTCGAGCGCTGCATCCGCTACGCGTTCGAGCTGGCGGCCAGTCGCCAGCGCAGACATGTGACGCTGGTGCACAAGACCAACGTGCTCACCTTCGCCGGCGACCTGTGGCAGCGCATCTTCGACCTGGTGGCGGCCGAGTTCCCCCAGGTGGGCACGGCCTACAACCATGTCGATGCGGCGTGCATCTACTTCGTGCAGGACCCGCACCGCTACGACGTGATCGTGACCGACAACCTGTTCGGCGACATCCTCACCGATCTCGGCGGGGCCGTCTCGGGCGGTATCGGCCTGGCATCGAGCGCCAACCTGAACCCGGCGCGCACAGGACCGTCCATGTTCGAACCCGTACACGGCTCGGCCCCCGACATCGTGGGTACGGGGAAGGCGAACCCGACGGCGGCCGTGCTCTCGGCGGCGCTCATGCTCGACTTCCTGGGCGAGGGCACCGCCGCCGACCGCATCCGGCGCGCCTGTGCCGAACCCGTCGCCGGCACCACCACCGAGGTGGGCGACGTGCTCGCCGGACGTGTCGCAGGCGACGCGCCGCTGTCCGACTGACTAGCGTGAACGTTCATGCCCATCACGACGACCCCGAAAATCTGGATGAACGGTGACCTGGTCGACTGGGACCGGGCGCAGGTGCACATCCTGACCCACTCGCTGCACTACGGCACGGCGGTGTTCGAGGGTATCCGGGCCTATGAGACGGCCGACGGCCCGGCGGTGTTCCGGTTGCGTGAGCACATCGAGCGTCTGCACAACAGCGCCAAGATCGTCGGCATGACCATCCCGTACTCGGTGGACGAGTTGGTGGCCGCCACGAAGGCGACGGTGCGCTCGACCGGCCTGCCCTCGTGCTACGTGCGGCCGATCGCCTACTACGGCTACGGCGAGATGGGTCTGAACACCCTGCCGTGCTCGGTGTCGGTGGCCATCGCCTGCTGGCCGTGGGGCGCCTACCTGGGTGACGACGCCGTGGAGAAGGGCGTTCGCATGAAGATCTCCTCGTGGACACGCCACGACCACAACACGATGCCGCCGGCCGCCAAGACCACGGGCAACTACGTCAACTCGTCGCTGGCCAAGGTGGAGGCCCTCAAGGCGGGGTACGACGAGGCGATCATGTTGGCCCCCAACGGTCTGGTCGCCGAGTGCACCGGCGAGAACATCTTCTGCGTCCGCAACGGGATCATCCTCACCCCACCGTTGTCGGCGGGGGCGCTCGAGGGCATCACGCAGAACTCGGTCATGACCATCGCCCGCGACCACGGATTCGATGTGCGGGTCGACAACATCGCCCGCAGCGACCTGTACATCGCGGAGGAGATCTTCGTGTGCGGTACGGCAGCTGAGGTGTCGTCGGTGAACTCCGTCGACGATCGCACGGTGCCGTGCCCCGGCAAGATGACCCGTGCCGTTGCCGAGACCTACGCCCGGGCCGTCAGGGGGCAGGAAGCCCGCTACGCCCACTGGTGCGACCTCGCCTGACCCCCAGACGCGGGAGCGCCCCGGTCGGGTGCTCATCGGACCGTAATCCGGTGCACCTGCCGGGGCAGCTCACCTGGCGTGGCGCCGAGGCGCCCTGCCATGGTGAACAGCATCCACCGCCGATCGACCGGCCGGCGTTAGCCTGACGCCCGATCACCTCACTCGCCCGTCGAGAGCAAGCTCTCGGCGGGCGAGCCGCGTGGTTGCGGCTTTCCTGCTCACCTGTCGAGGCTCACTTCCCCAGGGGGTCGTTCCCCTCGACCACTTCAGACTGCACCCTGGGAAAGCCCTGGTCAAGGACTTTTTCTGAAGTCACAGGCTTATCCACCGACTTTCTTTCTTCTCCACAACATTCCGCTAGTTGTCCACCGCCGTACGCCAGTTGTTCACCGATCGTCCACAGGTTGACGTTGGCTGTGAGGGGCGTAAACTTCTGGCCGTGACGAGCCGCGCTGCCGCCATCATCATCATTTCGTAGCGCACGTGGTTCAACCACGTGCGCCTGAAGCCGCCCCCGGGGGCGGCTTCTTCGTTTCCACGGAAAGGTTCCGCACATGAGCACCGATGAACGCACCACCACGGCGGACGCCGTCGAGGTGTTCGACACCACCTTGCGCGACGGCCTCCAGGTCGAGGGTGTCTCGGCCACCGTCGAGGACAAACTGCGCATAGCGGAGCAGCTGGACCGTCTCGGGGTGCACTACATCGAGGGTGGCTGGCCGGGCGCCAACCCCAAGGACATCGAGTTCTTCGCCCGGGCTGCCCGCGAGTTGAACCTCACCACCTCGACCCTGGTGGCGTTCGGCTCGACGCGCCGCCCCCGGGGCAAGGTCGATGACGACGCCACCCTGCGTCATCTCGTCGAGGCGGGCACCTCGGCGGTGTGCATCGTGGCGAAGTGCTCCGAGTACCAGGTGACCGAGGCACTGCAGACCACGTTGGACGAGGGTCTGGCCATGATCGGTGACTCGGTGGAGTTCCTCGCCGGACACGGCCGTCGTGTGCTCGTCGACATGGAGCACTTCTTCGACGGTTACAAGCAGAATCCCGAGTACACCATGCGCGCCGTCGAGTCGGCGGTGGTCAAGGGCGCGAGCCACCTGGTTCTGTGCGACACCAACGGCGGCAGCCTGCCCCATGAGATCGAGGCCATCGTCGCCGACGTCGTGCGCCACGTGGGACATGACGTCACGGTCGGCATCCACTGCCACGACGACACCGGCTGCGCCGTCGCCAACTCGATGGCAGCCGTACGGGCGGGGGCACGTCATGTGCAGGGAACGCTGAACGGGCTCGGGGAGCGCACCGGCAACGCCAACTTGACCACGATCATCCCCAACCTGCAGTTGAAGCTCGGGCATCGATGCCTTCCCGAGGGTCGCCTCGAGCACCTGACGTCGGTGAGCCACCACGTCGCCGAACTGCTGAACCGCCCTCTCAATCCGCAGGCGCCCTATGTCGGCGCATCGGCCTTCGCTCACAAAGCTGGTCTGCACGTCAGTGCCATCGCCCGCGCGAAGGACGCCTATGAGCACGTGAACCCCGAACTGGTCGGCAACGGGACGCGCTTCGTGGTCAGCGAGATGGCCGGACGGGCGACCATCCAGATGAAGGCCGACGAACTGGGGCTGACCATGGACGGCCCCGCCGTGAATCAGGTGATCGACGATCTGAAGCGCCTCGAGCACGAGGGCTACCACTTCGAGGCCGCCGATGCGTCCCTCGAACTGCTCATGCGCCGTGCCACGGGATGGCAGCAGTCCTGGTTCCGCGTGGAGAGCATGCGTGTGATCACCGACGAACTGCCCAACGGGGCGTTCAGCACGGAGGCCACCGTGAAGGTGTGGGTGGGCGAGGAGCGCTGGGTGAGTACCGCCGAGGGCAACGGCCCCGTCAACGCCATCGACCAGGCGTTGCGCTCGACCCTGGGCAGCGTCTTCCCCGAACTGGGGCGCATCCATCTCACCGACTACAAGGTGCGCATTCTCGACGGCGCCACCGCCACCGGCGCCGTGACCCGGGTGCTGCTCGATGCCACCGACGGCGACCACACCTGGACCACCATCGGAGTGAGCCCGAACATCATCGAGGCCTCGTGGCGTGCGCTCGAGGAGTCGATCGTGTTCGGTCTGCTGCGCGCCCACGCCAGCGAGTAGAACTAGGAACCGATATGGCTGCCCCCAAGTTCGCTCCCGTCCCGCCGGCCACCCCCACCCGCGGGTACCGCTCACCCGACTTCGTGCCCGCCCCGTGGTCGTCGCAGCGCCGGGCCGAGATCAGCGGGCGGCAGCCCGAGGCCGGCGGGCTGGGACGCCCCGGCCCCGACCAGGGATACGGCTTGACCCTCGCCGAACGCCTGCGCCCCCAGATCGTGGCGCAGGAGGGCGAGTCGGTCGACGACGCACTGAGGGGCGCCCTGAACATCGGCCTGCGCCGTGCCGCCATGTACGGCCGTGCACCGGTCATCCACGACCTGCGCCTGGCGCTGACGATCTGGGGTTGGTTCGATGCCCAGCCGCCGGCCGACCTGGTCGCTTGCCGTCGCACCTTGTTCGAGGGGGTGGCCAATGCGGTGCACCACTACAGCGAAGGCCGCCATCTGGCCGACCTCGTTCCCGAGTCGACGCTGCGCCTGACACCTGAGCAGGCAACTGCGCGCTGGCGCGCCGACTGGCGCCAACTCACGGGAGCCTGAGCCCTGGAAGGGGCCCGACGCCTGCTGGCCGACGCCGCCCACGCCCAGCGGCGCATGTCGCCCTTCGCCGGTGACGTGCTGGTGGTGCTGGGTCCCCTGGTGGACGAACGGGCGGGGTTGCAGGTGTTCCATGTGGACGAGGTCGCCGAAGTTCGAGATCCCGGCGAGCCTCGGGCCCGGCGGTGGGGGTTCGTGGCGCTCACCTCCCAGGGTGTGGGCGTGGGCTGGCGGTTCGGTTGGCGGCGCCGCCGCGTCGGTCGGCGGTGGCTGGCGCCCGACGACGTACTCGAAGTCGCCTGGGACGACCAGGGGGTTCGGTTCACCACCGACGACGGCGACGTCGAGTTGGCATGGCGAGCGGGAAGCGTGCAGCGCATCGACACCGAGGAGGCGTTCCGCCGATGGGCTCCGCTGGGATGACCGACGGCCTCTCGGTACGGGTGGAGACCCCCGACGCGTCGTGGTGGGACCGCATCGTGGCCTTCGACGCCCGCAACTTCGGCATCTCCGCCGACCACTGCAGCGATCCGGTGCACCGGGAGGTGCAGCCACTGGACCGGTTCCGCATCGCCGTGGTGGGTGATCGCCTGGCGGGTGTGGCCACCTCGGTGCCACTGGAGTTGACGCTGCCCGGGGGTGTGCAGGTGGCGGCCACGGGGGTGACGTGGGTGTCGGTGGGCGCCGGGTATCGACGTCGCGGTGTGTTGACGCATCTCCTCGACGCCGTCCATGCCGACGGGCGTGAACGCGGCGAGGTCGCGCAGATCCTGTTCGCCTCCGAAGCCCCGATCTACGGCCGCTTCGGTTACGGCGAGGTGACGCAATGGTGGGGTGTCGAGGTGGACGCGGCCTCCGCCCGACTGCACCCGACGGGCGTGCTTCCCGGCGACATGGTCCCCGTGCACGACGATGCCGACCCCCTCACCAGCGATCACGTGCTGGCGGTGTTCGACGAGTTCCGTCGGCACCGGCCCGGGGAGGTGAACCGGGCGGAGCCGCGTTGGCGCATGATGCGCGGTCGATGGTCCCAGCCCATCGGCGATGCTGGTTCGGCGCACGTGATCACCTGCGATGACGGGTATGCGATCTACCGGGTCACCCCGAACTGGGATGCGCCGGAGCGAGGTGAACGCCCCAGCCACATCCTGACCGTGGTGGATCTGGTGGCGCTGACACCCCAGGCCCACCGGTCCCTGTGGCACCGCCTGGTGAACACCGATCTGGTGGCGACCGTTCGCTGTGGTGTGCTGGCGCTCCACGATCCTCTGCCACTGCTGTTGGCCGATCGTCGGTGGTTGCGCACCGTGTCGTGGCATGACGGCCTGTGGATGCGGGTGGACGAGCCGGTCGAACTGCTGGCTGCTCGTCGCTATGGCATCGACGATCGCCTGACGCTGCAGGTGAACGGTCGAACCGTCACGGTGGAAGCCCACGGTGGCGTGGGCCACTGCACGACCGATGCTGCCCAAGCCGACCTGATCGTGGATCCTCGCGCCATGGGAGCCTTGGTGATGGGGGCGGGTCACCTGGGTCGACTGGCGGCGGCGGGACTCGTACACCCCGCGAGTGCCACTGCCCTGGGGCGGGCGGATCGGCTTCTTGCTGGCGATGGTCCCCCTCACTGCTCCACCCTCTTCTGAGGCCTCGCACCCGAATAGGGTCTGCGCCATGGACTTCGCCATCCCCGCCTCCATCCAGGCCACGCTCGACGCCCTCGATGCCTTCATCGACGCCGAGATCAAGCCCCTCGAGCAGGCCGACGACAACATGCGGTTCTTCGACCATCGCCGGGAGTGGGCTCGCACCGACTTCGAGAACGGTGGCGTACCGCGTGAGGACTGGGAGGCGCTGCTGCGCGAGATGCGCCGCCGGGCCGATGCAGCGGGGTTCCTGCGCAGGGCGCTACCCGCCGAGTACGGCGGCCACGACGCAACCAACCTCGAGATGGCCATCATCCGGGAGCATCTGGCCACCAAGGGTCTGGGCCTGCACAACGACCTGCAGAACGAGTCGAGCATCGTGGGCAATTTCCCCACGGTGCTGATGATGCGCGACTTCGGCACCCCCGAGCAGAAGGCGCACTGGATGCCCGGCTTCCTGGACGGCACCAAGCGTCTGGCCTTCGGCCTGACCGAGCCCAACCACGGCAGCGACGCCACCTATCTGGAGACCACGGCAGCGCGCGACGGCGACGAGTGGGTGATCAACGGCGCCAAGCGCTGGAACTCGGGTCTGCACCACGCAACCCACGACATCATCTTCGCCCGCACCTCGGGAGAGCCGGGCAAGCCGCTGGGCATCACGGCGTTCCTGGTGCCCACCGACTCGCCGGGGTTCACCGTCGAGTTCTTCTGGTGGACCTTCAACATGCCCACCGATCACGCCGAGGTGAGCCTCACCGACGTGCGGGTGCCCCACAGCGCCGTCTTCGGCCGGGTGGACCACGGCCTCGAGTTGGCCCAGCACTTCGTGCACGAGAACCGCATCCGCCAGGCGGCGTCGTCGCTGGGGGCCGCCCAGTTCTGCATCGACGAGGCGGTGGCCTACGCCAACCGCCGCGTGACCTGGGGCAAGAAGCTCTCGTCGAATCAGGGCATCCAGTTCCCCCTGGTCGAGTTGCACACCGAGGCCGCCATGCTGCGCCAACTGATCCGCTACACCGCCTGGATGATGGACCAGCGTCACCACATGGAGGTGACGCACCTGGTGGCCATGTGCAACTACCGGGCCAACCGACTGGCCTGCGACGCCGCCGACCGCGCCATGCAGACCTGTGGCGGGGTGGGATACAGCCGTCACATGCCCTTCGAGCACATCTACCGCCACCACCGTCGCTACCGCATCACCGAGGGCTCGGAGGAGATCCAGATGCGCAAGGTGGGCAGCCACCTCTTCGGCTTCGCGCCGGCACCCGATCGTCGCTGAACCCGTCGCGTTAGCGTGGGTGCATGTCTGAGACTCCCGCCCCCGACGGCACCCCGGTCGACATCAAGCCCCGAAGCCGCGATGTCACCGACGGCATTCAGAAGGCCGCCTCCCGTGCCATGTTGCGCGCCGTCGGTCTGACCGACGACGACTGGGTGAAGCCCCAGGTGGGCATTGCGTCGTCGTGGAACGAGATCACCCCGTGCAACGTGTCCATCCGCAGACTGACGGCGGCGGCGAAAGAGGGTGTGCGAGCGGCCGGTGGGGTGGGCCTCGAGTTCGGCACCATCACCGTGTCGGACGGCATCTCCATGGGTCACGAAGGAATGCGGGCCTCACTGGTCAGCCGTGAGGTGATCTGCGATTCGGTCGAGGCCGTCATGCACGCCGAACGGCTCGACGGCCTCGTCGCCACCGGCGGCTGCGACAAGAGCATGCCGGGCATGATGATGGCGATCGCCCGTCTGAACCTGCCGGCGGTCTTCGTGTACAACGGCTCCACGCTGCCCGGTTACCTGAACGGAAAGGCCCTCGACATCACCAGCGTGTTCGAGGCGATCGGCGCCTGTGCGGCGGGTCTGATCAGCGAAGATGAACTCACGGCTATCGAACGCAACGCCTGCCCGGGTGAGGGTGCGTGCGGTGGCATGTTCACCGCCAACACGATGAGCTCCATCGGCGAGGCGCTGGGCCTGTCGCTGCCCGGCTCGGCCTCGGCGCCCGCCGTCGACCGCCGGCGCGAGGACGACGCCCGGCGAGCCGGTGAGGCCGTGGTGAACATGCTGCGCCTGGGTATCCGGCCCAGCGACATCCTCACCCGTGAGGCGTTCGAGAACGCCATCGCCCTGTTCAACGCCTTGGGCGGTTCCACGAACGCCGTCCTGCACCTGCTGGCCATCGCCAACGAAGCCAGGGTGCCACTGGAACTCGAGGACTTCAACCGTATCGCCGCCCGGGTGCCCCACATCGCCGACATGAAGCCCGGCGGGAAGTTCCACATGACCGACCTCGACAAGATCGGCGGGGTGCCGGTGGTCATGAGGCACTTGTTGGAGGCGGGTCTTCTGCATGGCGACGTGTTGACCTGTACAGGCAGGACCCTGGCCGAGAACCTTGCCGACATCCACCCGCCCGAGCCCGATGGCGTGGTGGTGCATCCGTTGAGCCGTGCCATCAACCCCGAAGGCGGCATCGTGGTGTTGCGGGGCTCATTGGCGCCGGCCGGTTCGGTGGTGAAGGTGGCGGGCCTCACCCCCGACCAGCGTCGCTTCGAGGGAACCGCCCGGGTGTTCGACGGTGAGGACGGTGCCATGGCAGCCGTCATGGCCGGAGAGATCGAACCCAACACGGTGATCGTGATCCGCTACGAAGGCCCCAAGGGTGGCCCGGGCATGCGTGAGATGCTGGCCATCACCGGCGCGCTGAAGGGCGTGGGTCGGGGTGCGGACTGCGCGCTCATCACCGACGGCCGCTTCTCGGGGGGCACCTGGGGGTTCTGCATCGGGCATGTCGCCCCCGAGGCTGTCGACGGTGGGCCGATCGCGTTCGTGCGCGACGGCGACCGCATTCGCATCGATGTCGCCACGCACTCGTTGGACCTGCTGGTGGACGATGCCGAACTCGAGGCGCGCCGGGTCGGATGGACACCCATGGCACCCCGCTACACCTCGGGTGTGTTGGGCAAGTACGCCCGGCTGGCTCAGGGGGCCGACAAAGGCGCCATCACCAACCTGCTGTGACGGCGCTCAGATCGCCGTCGTTCGGACCAGTCAACACCTCTGGCGCCCGTCGACACAGCAACACCGTGAGCCACCGATCACGGGCCACGCCCCGGGTGACATGGGCGCAGGCAAGTTGGAACGCCCGGATGGTCCGGTGCGGCGCAGCATGCGTTCCGGCTGTTGAGCGTGGGTGACGGCTGAGGCCGGGGTCACGTGACGGGGCGGGTCGTCGGCATGGGTACACATGTTCGTAGTCTGCCTACGGGGTGTGGCACGCTCAGTCGTTGGTTCTCCGCCCCTGCCACCACGTGAACGCCGAACGCCATCCCACGAACAGGACGAACAGCACCACACTGGCCACGATCACGAAGGCGGTTGCCGTGCCGTCGTCCCACACCACCTTGCGCAACACCATGCCCAGCGTCAGGGTGATCGCCCACAAGCCCAGGGCCCACTCGGTGGATGTGGGTCGCTGCCACAGTCGTAGCACCAGCCATCCCAAGCCCAACGCCAGCAGGAACGGCGCCGCCGTGCCCACCACCCCCGAGGCGTCCACGGCCTCGTCGTGGTTGCGGCGGCCGATGCTCACGAACGCCACGATGGCCAGCACATCGGCGGCCAGGGCGGCCGGCACCCGCAGCCTCACCGTGGCCCACCCAGGCGTTCGATCGTCACGATGGCGTTGTAGTCGGGCACCTTGCTGTGCCGTTCGCGCACGGCGGGGTCGATGAGCGCATTGGCCTCGGGCCAGTGCACCTGCACGCTTCGCGCTGCCAGGCGCACCACGGTGGCGGTGCCGTCGAAGGTCCCGTGGGGGCTGTGCAGTCGCACCCGGTCTCCCGCTGTGACACCCAGGCGCCGTGCATCGACGTCGTCCAGGTATACGGCGTCGCGCCCGGCGCCGGTCAAGGGGTCGATCTCGGAGAACACCATGGTGTTGAACTGCCGACCCCGGCGGCTCGAACAGAAGAACTGGTCGGGACCCAGGGCATGGGGGCGCACGTCCACCGGGCTGAAGTGGGCCCGGCCCGAGGGCGTGGGGAAGTGCCCGCCAGCGCACAGGTGCCGACCGCCGTACTGCACCGCATCACCCGTCGCCCGCAGCCCTTCGATACCGGCGTAGCGCGGCACGACCTGTGCGATCTCGCTTCGCAGGTCGGCGTTGGTGGGCCAGGCGAAGGCGTGGTCCACATCGGGACGCACCCGCCGAGCGACGTCGGCGAACACACGCCATTCGCTTCGGGCCTCACCCGGTGGGTCGATCACCTGGGGGCTGAAGGCGATCTGGCGCTCGGTGGTGGTGGAGGTGCCGCCGCCTTCCTGCTCGTAGCGCGTGGCCATGGGAAGCAGGATGACGTCATCGCCCTCGACGAACATCTGCGAGGTGAGCACGATGTCGGAGTGCACCCGCAGCCCCACCCGGCCCAGGGCGCGTGCCACCGATCCGGCATCGGGCAGCACCTCGAGCAGGTTCGAGCCGTCGCACCACAGCACGTCCAGGTCACCCGCCAGGGCGGCGTCGATCATCTCCGGTGCCGTCAACCCGGGTGCGGCGGGCACCTCGAAACCCCACTGGGCGCCGAGTGCGGCCGCATGTTCGGCATCCACGGTTGCGCCCCCCGGGAAGGCGGTGGCGTAGGCGCCCATCTCGGCTCCGCCCTGCACGCCCGAATGCCCGCGTATGGGCATCAGGCCGGCGCCGTCGCGACCCACGTTGCCCCGGGACAGACCCACGTTCACGATGGCCTGCACACCTTCGACGCCGTGTCGGTGCTGGGTGATGCCCATACTCCAGATCAGCACCGCCCCACGCGCTGCTGCGTACAGGTCGACGAACTCCTCGACCTGGGCGAGGGTCAGACCGCTGGCCTCCAGCAGATCGTCCATGTCGAGTTCATCGAGCATGGCCACCAGCGCGTCCCACCCCTCGGTGTGCGCTTCGACGAAGGCCTCGTCGACAGCGCTGCGGGCGATGAGCACCTTGAGTACGGCGTTTGCCAGTGCCACATCGCCTTCGGGCCGCACGGGAAGGTGCAGGTCGCACAACGTGGTGCCGAACAGCGCCGACTCGAGGTTCGAGGGAACCCAGTAACGCTCGAGGCCCGGCTCCAGGTACGGGTTGATCACCACGACCTTGGCCCCGCTCTTCTTGGCCAGGTAGAGGTACTTGGTGAACACCGGTTGGTTGTTGGCGGCATTGGAGCCCCACAGCACGATCAGGTCGGTCTCGAGCACGTCGACCAGGCTGCAGGTGCTGGCCGCCTCGCCGATGGTCGCCTTGAGGCCCACCGTGGACGGGGCGTGACAGGTTCGGGCGGCCGAGTCGATCGATGCGATACCCATGGCTCGGGCGGCCTTGCCGGCGGCGTAGTACACCTCGTTGGTCAGACCTCGGCTGGTCAGGTAGACGGCGCACCGATCGCCCCCGGCCGTGCGGACGCCCTGCGCGATGGCGTCGAGCACCTCGTCCCAGGTGATGCGACGAAAGCCCGGTTCACCCCGGCGGCGCCGCATGGGGTGGGCCAGGCGACCCATGTCGCGCAGATCGGTGGACGACAGGTTCGCCAGCCAGGTGACATCGCTCAGCACGGCGTGGTCGAAGGGTTCGGCCACGTTGACCTCGAGCAGTTTGAGGCGTGTGGTGCACAGGTGCACGCCGTCCAGGGTCCAGTCGTGGAAGCCGGCGACGCCCAGTGCGCAGCCGTCGCACACGCCCTGGGAGAGGATCTTCCAGGCCTTGCGCGGCGCGTGGCGCACCGACAGCGCCACCTTGACCATGTCGCCGTAGTGGTTCGGCTTCTGCTGACCGATGCCGTTGGGGCTGAGGCCGACCCACGACGAGGGGGTCCAGCGATGGAGTCCGACCATGATGAGGTTCGGGTGCCTCAGGCCTCGTCGTAGTACTCGCGGCCCAGATGCGTGATCTGGTCCTCACCCATCATCCACCGCAGCGTGTTCTTCAGCTTGGTGAGTTGGATGAACAGGTCGTGCTCCGGATACAGGCCCGGCGCCACCTGGGGGCTCTTGTAGTAGAAGCTCAGCCACTCCTGGATACCGCCCAGGCCGGCGCGATGGGCCAGATCCGAGAACAGTACGAGGTCCAGTGCCAGCGGCGCCGCCAGGATCGAGTCACGGCACAGGAAGTCGACCTTGATCTGCATGGGATAGCCCAGCCAGCCGAAGATGTCGATGTTGTCCCAGCCCTCCTTGTTGTCACCGCGAGGGGGGTAGTAGTTGATGCGCACCTTGTGGAACACGTTCCCGTACAACTCGGGGAAGCGCTCGGGCTGCAGGATGTGCTCGAGCACGCCCAGTTTGGACTCTTCCTTGGTCTTGAAGCTCTCGGGGTCGTCGAGCACCTCACCGTCGCGGTTGCCCAGGATGTTCGTCGAGTACCAACCCGAGAGCCCCAGCATGCGGGCCTTGATCATGGGTGCGAGCACCGTCTTGACCAGGGTCTGGCCGGTCTTGAAGTCCTTGCCGCTGATGGGCACACCCCGCTCGGTGGCCAGTTGGCGCAGCACGGGCGTGTCGACGCAGAGGTTGGGGGCACCGTTGGCGAAGGGGACACCCTCGAGAATGGCGGCATAGGCGTACAGCATCGACGGTGCGATGGAGTGGTCGTTGCGGTCGATCGCCGCCTCGAACGACTCGAGGTCCATGTGGGCCGGGCCGGGTTCGATGAACACCTCGGTGGAGGCGGCCCACAGCATGACCACGCGGTCCACCTTCTTCTCGTCCTTGAAGCGGTGGATGTCGGCGCGGATCGCCTCGAGCATGGCCCGCTTGTTCACGGTGCCCATCACGTTGCCGGCATCGATGTTCTTCACGTACGAGCGGTCGAAGGCGGCGGGCATGGGGCGCACATCGCGCAGCACGTCGGCGATCGCCTCGATGTGGCGGGGGCCCTCGAGCACACCGGCCCGTGTGGCAGCGACGTAGGCATCGTCGGGGAACGGGTCCCAGGCGCCGAACACCAGGTCGTCGAGGCCGGTGAGGGGCACGAAGTCCTTGATCATCGGATTGCGGTTGTCGGTGCGCTTGCCCAGGCGGATCGTGTCCAGTTGCGTCAGTGAGCCGATGGGTGCGGCCAGGCCCCGCTTGGCGAGTTCGACGCCGGCGATGAGGGTGGACGACACGGCGCCCAGGCCGACGATGAGCACGCCGAGGCGGCCCTCGGCGGGGGCGATCTGGGGTGACGCAGTGGACATGATCTCTCCTCGGGCGCCGCTGGGCAGCCCTTCGTTCTCGTAGCGGGGACAGGCTACGCCTCCGGCGAGGTCGTACCATCGATGCCGTGAACGACCACACCGGCCCCCTCGACGTCAGAACCCCCGGCGGCGCCCTCCTCCTGGACGGCAATGCCCTGCGCGATCGCATCGTGGCGGGCCTGCGCGAGGTGATCGAGCGCGCCGGATCGCCCAGGGTGTGCCTGGCGACCGTGCTGGTGGGCGACGACGGACCCAGCCAGGTGTACGTGCGCAACAAGCATCGCCAGGCCGAGAAGGCCGGCATGACCAGCCGTAACGAGACCCTGCCCGCCACCGCCAGCCAGGCTCAGGTCGAGGATCTGGTCGCCGGCCTGGCTGCCGATCCCGGTGTGCACGGCATCTTGGTGCAGAGCCCACTGCCCTCGGGCCTCGACTTCGACGCCGTCCTGCGCCACGTGCCGGCCGACAAGGACGTCGACGGCCTGACCGAGGCATCGCTGGGTCGCCTGGTGCGGGGTGTCGACGGTCTGGTGCCGTGCACACCGTTGGGGGTGATGCGCCTGTTGGAGCACCACCGCATTCCCACCGCCGGTCGGCGTGCGGTCGTCGTGGGCCGGTCGAGCCTGGTGGGCCTGCCCGCCGCACTGCTGCTGGCCCGCAAGGGCGTCGACGCCACGGTCACGATCGCCCACAGCCGTTCCACCGATCTGGTCGAGGTGTGCCGCCAGGCCGACATCATCGTCGCCGCTGCCGGCCAGGCCCGCATGATCACGGCCGAGCACGTGGCACCCGGGGCCACCGTGATCGACGTGGGTATCTCCCGCTCGGAGACGGGCATCGTGGGCGATGTCGACTTCGACGCCGTCCAGGCGGTGGCGGGGGCCATCACGCCCATGCCCGGTGGCACCGGCCCCATGACCATCGCCTGTCTGCTCGAGAACACCCTGACCGCCGCCCGCCTGCAGGGCGTGTGGTGACTTTCGCCGCTCAGGTGGGCGCCAGCAGCATCACCCGAGCCCGGTGGGGAGCCGTCGCCAGACGTCGATCGAGGGTCACCAGGGTGGCGTCGAGGCGTTCGGCCAAGGCCACGTAGATGGCGTCGTAGGCCGAGACGTCGTCGCGCAGGCTCCAGGCCCGGTCGAACAGGGATTGATGGCTGATGCGAATGACCGGCCACTGCGCCCAACGACGCAGCACGCGCCGGGCGACGTCTGGTCGAGCACTGCCCTCGCGCACCATGCGACGAGCCACATGGGTCACCTCGGCATCGATGAGATGCGGCACCAGGACACCTCGGTGCGACATCCATCGCCGCGCGTCGGTGTGATGGTTCAGCAGGGCTGCCACCACCACCGAGGCGTCGAGCACGACGGTTCGCTCGCTCACGGGTGGCCCGTCACGTGGCGTCGCGTGCGCGCCGGATGATCCCCAGGAGGTCGTCGAGGGGGAGTGGTTCGGGCAGTAGTTCGTCGATCTCGGCGAACCAGTCGGCGATCTCGCTTCGACGTGCCACCGTCTCGAGTTCGCGCAACAGGAACTGGTTCAGACTGAGCCCCTCCTGGTTGGCGAGGTCGGTGAGGGCGGCGTGAACAGGTTCAGGAAGGTTGCGTATGGTCACGTTGGCCATGACATCACAGTACCTTCATCGTGATGGCACACTGATGGCACTTCTTCGTGCTCAGCATGGGCATCACCGGGTTGCGCACCGCCGCCAGCCGTGGCAGACTTCAGCCGCTATGTCGATCGCTCTCGTGCTCGTAGGTATTTGACCGGCGCACACGTCGACATACCTGTGCGCCCTCGACCTCCCAACCGGGAGGTCGTTTGGTTTTTCTGGAAAGCAGAGGTCCCCC
>Ga0169931_10006599_pt1 | contig 17434 bp, 3 predicted proteins | sample Kivu_15m_20L_FD_129675 | JGI IMG/M metagenome (GOLD analysis project Ga0169931, IMG submission 129675) | Freshwater microbial communities from Lake Kivu, Western Province, Rwanda to study Microbial Dark Matter (Phase II) - Kivu_15m_20L... | ecosystem: Environmental > Aquatic > Freshwater > Lake ...
TCTTTTTATTATCTCAAGGATAGTTAATATTAGTCCCTAATATATATTATCGTTGTTATCACGATTAGACATGTGCTAATAGCTGAAATTTAGGACAGTTCCTTTGATGTTGCATTGTACAATATTTAATTTAACTTGACTTTAGGAAATTACATTTTAATTCACTAGTCTTATTGGAGCCTTAATATTCAGCTCTTCTTACCATGAGTCAAGAGGGGACATCGTTCCTGAAGTAAATAGTATGCTTCTGGGAGCGTATCTCATGATCCTTTAAAAAATAAACCATGGCACAAGACATCTCAGCTAAAGACAATATTCTGCTTATTTTTTGGCTTTAGATTATTACTTTTACGATTCCTATTTTTTTATTTATCTTTACTCTGCTTGGGGATTATATTTTATGATAAGTCGATAGTGATTAAATAGTGTTTTCATAAAAGATAGTTGTTTTTGTTGATTATCCATGAGACCAACGATTTTATTCCAAAAATTTAGAACCTTTTTTACGTTGCTGAATGTTCCGATGTTTTTTTATTTCATCTATTCAATGAAATTTTAAAATTCTTGATTTTTAGAATTAATCTGTCGAATTAAATTAGCCTTTTTGATAGCTTTTTATTATATTTTTTTCTTATCCCATAAAGATCCTTTTGTATTACCATTAAATATCTCGATCAAAGACGCATCTGTGTGATTCTAATCGATAACATGTATGATCTATTTTCCTTAGCTAGTCAAGTAGAGCTTTTATGACTAATTAGGAGCTTCATTGAAATTAATGGTGTTAATAGACTAATTTCCATTTTTCAAAAGCTATTATAAAAACTCGATGCAAGTGTACACAAAATTTAAAGATTTATTACTAATCCTTTCCTCTGTTTATTTCTTTTAGAACTCTTTCTACTTTTACTGTGGAGTTCTTTTTCTCCATATCAGTCTTTTTAGCTACAATAAAGCTGCATGAATATTAGCATCTGTAATCGAAAAGGAACTTCCTTAGCACGCAGTTTCAAAAACATTCTGCGCCTCGTCTATGATTATGATACTTTGCGATATTAGTGAATCGAAACGATCTAAAATATCCATACTAAAAATGTAGTTATAGGGCATTACAAAAAAATCGCATAGTTATTAATTATGAAATGGGTAGAAGTAAGGACAGAAATGTTTGTTTTAACCTTCGATTTTAAAACTTTAAATATCGATTATTTTGTTTAAGTATTTAGCTACTGCTACAGACTGACTTGAGTTTTTGTCACAGTAGAATTTGCAAATTTATTTTTTTGTTTTTTACTTTTATTTTTGATCCATTTACTGCCATTTTATTTGACCTTATTTATTTTTAATCGCTAATTTTACAGAATTTGAACATGCTTATGTCTTTTCATCGCCTTTAAGTCCTTTGAGCTCTTTTTTTATACACAGATGATTGCGCGAACCAAGTATAGCCATGGTTGGTCTAAAACAAGTATCTCTTAGAGAATTTTGCACCTGATGAAGCTGAGAATGAGTTCGTGATAAATATAAGACTTTTATATGTTTTTTATTTAGTTTTTGGTTATAAACCCAGCTTAAAACTGAAGTTAGCATGCAAAGAGTCTTACCAGTGCCCGTAGGAGACTCTAGAAGTGCATTAGATGAAGTTTATAATGCTCTTAAGACTTTAGCCATATACTTTTATTGTATATCATAATGTTTATAAGGAAAATAAACTGTTATGTTTTCTATTGGCAGCTTAAATTGACTCATACTTTTGTGATTATCGATAAAATTGGCCACCGAGGCATCTTTAATTCTTTGAATCTGAATCTGATTTTATAATCCATTACTTGAGTTTTTTTTAAATGCTCCCATTCTTGACTGTGAATAATCTCTTTGTAGCTATTATTATTCTTATGCTTATTCCTAAAGCCACTTTGCGATCATTTGCGCTCTCTTATGAAAAACAATTTGAGTTTATTATCTAAAGTTACTTTAATTAGCTATTTTTTTGTCTATGTTTTAATGTATAGTAAACTATTGTTTGTTTTTATAGTGAAATTGTTTGTTTTAGAAGCTTTTATAAGTATTTTCCTATTTTATAAATTATCTTTATTCTTCGATTTAATCATTCTGCGTATTTTAATGTGCACAATCAGCATTCTTCACTTTAAGACTGTTTCTCGAGCGATCTTTTTACGACTTTTTACTTTTTTTGATAGAGTGTGTTTTATTCGAAGTATTGCGAGCATACTGTTCTTCATCATCTTCAAATTGAAATTGAGGAATCAAATCAGAGTCTTATTCAAGCTCATCGATCATTTAATCATCTAGATTTTTTTTAGATTCAGGATGCTTTTGGAACTTAGGTGTACTTTAATGATTTTTATCGTTTTAGTTTTTAAAAGTTTGTTTAGATTCTATGAAATATGGTCGAAATAACTCTTTAAATTAATTTTTGTATGAAGAGCCAGTCACATTTTATTCGCGCTTGGCACTACTTTGGTTAATAATTTTAGATTGAGACTACTGTCTTACGGTTTGGGGTATAGATTATATTAAATTTGACTGATTCGTATTTGTTTCTCGCGAAGATTTCTAGGTTTCCTTTTTGGAGGATTGGCGCATTTTAGACAATTTAAAATTTACAATCTCTAAAAATAATTAATAGTTAAAAACTAAAACTATTGAGAAGTTGAAATCGATATTTACATAAAAATCTTATTTAAATAAAATTCAATGCCTCTAACATCAGAAGACTTAGTAGAACATTAAGAAAAAATCTACAATTTAGATCTGGGTTGCTAGCTGTAGAAAAATAATAAACAAAATAATCTAATCTAATCATAAGCCCTCTAAAATTCAGACAAATAATCAAAATATGATGTATGTGTACATCTGAGTAATTATTGATAACTCATATCAATTTATCATAACCATCTAACGAACTAGCATATTATCAATATTCAAACATGAACATCACTGTTTACAACAATTTATCCTATCCATAAATTTCGCAGAGCTCCATGGGGACGCCTTCTACAAGGAAAAAACATTATATCCTCAATACGACGTCATCATCTAAAACATTTTCAACAAGGTCTGCCTCTCATTCGTGTACCCTGAACTCATCAAAGATTTCTTTAAGCCCGACATCACCTGTCACAAAAAGATACACTCTTCCATAAGAGGTATCGAGCTAGTGATGGGAAACGGACTTGTAGATTATGAGAAGGCTTACCAAAAAGTGAAGAAAGGAAATAATTAAATCGCTATGGAATCTATAGATCTAAATCATCCCTTGATAGACCACGATCATATGAAAAACCCTAATAAAGATTTTCGCAAGGATTTTCTAATATCATTCATTAAACACAATTTCAAAGTGGGATTGCAATATATCGATGAAACTGCTAGGCTCTACTACCTTTAAGAAAACTACAGTCGAATCAAGGTACATTTTCTGTTACTTAGGTAAACCCATAGCTAGTTAGATGATCGACGGACAGTTTTAATTTTATAATTTCAAAGTGAATCCTTTGTATGGCCAAAAAAGCGAATATTACGTGAAATTGATGATGGAGCTGGCTTATGTCTTTTTTAATCAGAAACAGTTTGAAAAGTTTGATAACTTTGCATAATCTTTGTTGAGTATAATAGAAATTTTACCTACTAATTCTCCCTATAAGAAGGTAGCTTAGGAGATCAAGTTAAGACAGGCACAGAGGCAAATCCAATCAAAAAATCCGTAAAAGGCAGCCTAACTGATAAATATAATCACTGAAAAATTCATACTGCAGTAAAAACATGCGCAGGTGGCAGTGTGCTAAATTTTCATAATCCTGTGTCAACTTCAAAGATATTATTAGTAATAATGTCGATATTCTTCATCAAGAACTAAATGGAAATACAATGAGCTAAAAAGATATGATAGCTTAGACGATTACGTTAAGGCCTATGATCGAATAATAGATGTGGCTAACGCTCATTGTCTGAAGCTTTCAGGGCCTATCTATGCATAGTCTGAGTATCAAATCGCATAAAGTCTTACTTCCATCAATGATGCAAAACATAAAAGAGAAGATATTTAGAAAAGAATCATAGATGTCCATTGGAGTAAGGCACTCCCTGAAGCTAGCAAACATAAAAATGTCGAGTAAATGTTCAAACTCATGAGATCAGTGTGGGCTAAACTAACTGTAAATCAGATCTAAGAGACTGCTCTTTAAAAAAACAATAAAAATAAACAGCTCATTTTTAGTAGTTTACGCTTTATTTAGACGATGCAAACCTTAATTAAAGAGACTTCCTTTACTTAAGCAAAGGAAATTGGCCCCGGCTTAGTAAAATGCAACTACGTAACACTTGTTTTACTCAGAAAACAATAAAATCAGCGAAAAAGACTGCATTTTTCTTATCAAAGGCGGGTGGCCTATGCTCTCTAATATAGATCTGTGTACTATTTTTTGCATGCAGCTTACAACAACATTAGTGACACAGCATGTGACATCCTAAAGCAGGGAAATTGGCCTTCCTTGAAGAAATTGAACTTGGGTAAGCACGTAGTTATTTAGAAAAAAATAAAGTTAAATAGGAGGGCTGCAGATTTTTAAGTTAGGGAGAGTGGCCGATGCTTTAATATCTGAATATGAGTAATTTTAAATCGATGCAGAGAATAATAATATTCCCAAATACAAGTACGATTTCTGTAGAAATATGTTCCAGAATGCATTGCTGAAGATAGTTTGGTCTGACTGGATAGTCCACATTCAGGATTGCTGATCAACATAAATCTGAATGAAATTTCAAATAAATTATACTTTGAGTGGATTGCTTGTTTTATTGATATTTTTAAATCTCAATTTCATTTTTTTATACTTAATAGATATCAATATCAAGATGCTAAAATTAGCAGAATTGACTCTAAAAGTTGGAACGGTACCTGTTTTCTTTCTGCCGCATATTGCTCAGTAGATAGCCAGCAAAGTTCTTCAATGCAAAAAATTCAACGACTACTTGAATAAGCTCAACACTCCTTAATAGGGTGTTGAACTATCTAAGGTGGAAGTGCTTGGTGTGGAGATGTTTGGAGACAAGGTAGGCTTCGTCAACATGCGGGCTTTGACTTCTAAAGACGGCTATAAACTTCCGAGCTACGTGTTTTTAAGGGGTCACGCTGTAGCTATTTTACTTTTTGTCAACGATAAAATCCTAGTCGTGTAGCAATATAGGGTTCCATCTCAGTGTACCAGCATATAGGCTCCTGCAGGTATGATAGACGAAAGCGGAGATTTCGTGGGGGTAGCTGCAGCAGAAATATAATAATAGACCAGCATAAAGATCAAAAAGGAAGATTTAAAACCTTTGGGAGATTACTACCCTAGTCCTGGAGGGTCTGACTAACAAATCTACCTATACTACTGTCGAATAAATATGTCTCAATAGTAGTTAAAAGTTGTTGAGGACAAGATTCACGGTAAGGAAGGAGAAAAAGAGAGGATCAGAGTGAGATTTATAGATTACAACTAACAAGCCATTTTAAAAACTAAGGACAGCAAGTTAGTATATGCTGTATATGCTTATGAAGCCATGATCAAAAACAATAAGGCAGCAAATCTATGATAACATATATTATGATTACAAATACTATCAAAAATTAATGAACAATTCGAAAAATAATCATCAAATTCAGTTAATTTTATTTTCAAAAACGGCAAAAAAAAACACGAACAAAATATCAAGTTTTTACTTTAATTCATGATGTAAAAGCTGTCGTATTGTTTACAACAAACACTTTTATATGATAAAAAAATTAACATTTATTGATTTCTAGAGTAATTTCAAGATAAAATATTCAGACTTATTTTTTGATATTTTGACCCTGATTATAGGTAAATATCAAAGTAAGATCATGATCTGAACATAATTATATCGAATTTATCGATAATACAGGAAAAATATACATCATATTATATCAATTAGGCACAATCTGATCTAATTCTCAATTTATGGCATGAAGATTGATAGTTCATCAATAAATATGATTTTTGAATATGTGCTTAATGAATGGATATCATGGTTGAGATGGTTGATAACGATGAGGCAGCCTCTCATTTGGAATGTAGTGATGCTCTTTCTCCAGTATGCGTTCGATTGAACCGTACGTTGCCATTAGTTTTTGGTGGTGGGTGTGGCACTGGGTGGCGTTGCGAGTGCGTACTGCCTTGCTCATCTGCTTGTTGATACATTTTTCCTTTCTTTATTCTCTGGATGATTAAAAAAGTTCCTTATTTTTCAGCATAAAAAGAAGATACCTCGTGTGCTAAGCGACTGACCAAGTGAAGCCTATTTTTTTGCTTAATGGTCTCCTTATTCGTGCACGCTTCATAGATTAGCCTTCAGACAGGTTAGCTAAAGATTAGACTAATTTGAATTGAGCTTAAGGCGGATTATCTTAAGGCTCTTCTTGCTTGATTATTGGTTCGTTTGGGTCTATCGAAGACTAAGATGAACTGATGAGTACCTAAGTATTTTTAATCAGAGGCTAGGAAAGGCAGTTTAAGGGAAGTGATGGGTCGATAAAAGGCTGGATAGTGCTGGTTTGTTTTTTTGTTTAGTTATTCGTTACCTGCCCCCAGTTGATTTTATCTTAGTTTTACTACTGTTTTATTGTCTCATCCCGAAACAACTTTTCTGGTTTTTTGGGTTTGATCTACTAAACTAGAGGTCGTATGATGGTGATGGAAAGCAGCCGCAGAGTTCCAGAACTTTCTGAATGAGCTTTCATGATTGATTTAATTATTTCCTTATGATTAAAATATAATTTAGCATAAAATATTGTAGTATAAATACAAGCAGTATAAATACTAATTAAAACCAGGTATCAGTTAAAATTAAAACAAGTTTTATTTTTAATTAAAACATCTTTACTCTGCAATATAAGTCAAAATGCCTATATTTAGTAAAATTAAAACATGTTATATTCTAAGTTGAGGGTCTATAGTAATTTGAAGTAACTGCATATTAGAACCATTTTAAAGTCAATTCATGGAGGCTAGCCAACTCAGACTACATTCTTCATCTAATACTCGCTCCTCTGACACTACTGGTCTTCGTCTGGCCGCTCTCTTTCTCAACAAACCTTAAGCTCCCTCTCTTATACCGACTAACCTCACCGAACTCTCATCGATTGTCAAACATCGGCTCAATACTTCAATCCATACCAATAGCAAGCAAAAACGTAGTGGATGCTAGTAGTGGCTGACCAGCAAGGGAGCCAACCTTAGCTGGCTTGGCTCACAACAAGTCCTCACCAATACATAAAAACCAGACTAGTAGACCAACGATAGCGCTGTTCCGATGTAAGGACAATTGCTTCCCATAATGACGCTAGAAACTTAGTACATACAATTAACATTCACCTTTATGCAAGAAGAGTCTCTAAAGCAAGAAGCCGTACCTAACCTTAGAAAGCATGTTTTGAAGTGTCGGAATGGGCAAAAAAAATTGAACGAAAAGCATCCGAAATAGGCTAATCGAGTCACACTTTTGACGGATAGAGCTATTGGGAGCAGAAAGCAAGGGAAGCAGAGGGCCTACGCTTAATCTTTGATGGAAATAGTTTAAAAACAAAGATTAAGCGGGAAATCTAATATTCGGGGTTAACTGTTAAGACTGGCTACTGGCAGCTAACAAAAAATATGGAGAATCTTAGAAAAACAACTCAAAGGCTTTAATCAAGATCTTCCTTAGGACGGTCGTATTTTGAGGCAAAAAATGCTTATGAATTCGCTGAGATTAGTGGAGGGATTACTTTAAGAATAGCTACCTCTGAACATGGACACTGTAACCTACTACCTGACTCACAAATATCTGAATCACTGCTAAAATGGAGACTATATCTACGATGCTCGCCACGGTTCCTTCTGGGGCAAGGCTCTGCTTCTGTTCAGGGCAGGACGCCTTAAACAGCTATACAAACTTCTCAACTAAGGTGGACACAGCGACAAGGGTTAAGCGATTCTCAGGGCTCACTAGAAAGCCTTAAGAAACGAAGTTCCTGTAAAGATAGAGCTGAAAAATATTAGATAGAAAGACATTTTTTACTAGCAAATGCAATTTTCACTTGCAGGTAAAGGTAAGTACTCGAGTTAAATACTTAGTGATCCTTGTTCGCTTGATTGCATCTGGATTCTTCTCCGAAAAGGCATTTTCTATGACACTGACTACAAATAATTTATAGAATTTCGCAATAGTCTGGTAGAGCACTATCGTAACATCGGAGTTCTCTCGGAAATGGTGCCTTTTTTGGCATATTTGCTAGACTATGAAACAATAATAAGTATGGGAGAAAGTTATTCTCTGGACCGTGACGATCTGATTCATATGCTTATCTTTATAAACCGTAACCCGTTTCTGACTGACAATAGAGAGTTCATCAGTCAGCGGCTGGGAGAGGAACTAAAAGGTTACATAGCATAAGTAGCAAAAAATGTTCCCAATCTTGCCTTTCAGTTCTATATTCTGCAGCTACCAAATGCTTTGCTGGTAGATGTAGGCAGCTCTGTGATGGTTTCCAACTAGCTGTTTTCGAGAATAGATTGGAACATGTTTAAATAGCACCTTTCAAACGATCTTTTCTAGTAGCTGCTTAAATAAACTGTTTAAAAAGAAGCTTAGTCTTCAGGAAAATATCTGGTTGGAGCTGACTTGCTCGTAAGCCTGGCAGATATGCGCCACTAGGCTTTAACTCTAGTTAGTCGCATGTTGATTATGCACATACAGTCAGGCAAGCAATACGCCAGAGATTAGGTCGAAAATGCCCTTTCGAAAATGTTTGAGTGGTCGACTTTTGCAGTTGAGTTCCAAAGAGATTTTGGCAACCTTCTTAATTTTTTCAAATGTCAGCACCGTCTTGCTCGCTGCCTTATTGATCGCAACCACAGTCAACTATAACAGCTCATCAGGTAGGGTGATTTTGCTTTTTTAGACAACATCGACTACTCTCTGGGCTGCATGTTCAACAAACTTGCCTAACTGTCAGGTGGAAACGTGTATTTCATATATCTGGGGCAGATTCTTAAGGCAGCTGAGTTTGTGCTTTCAGGAAAAGGCATGCAAAGCGAGCTTAAGCAGTATCGTCATAGCGTGCTCAAGACATGTCAGACTTTGGCTGACAACCAACAATACGCGGCACTCACAAGCAACCAGGCCTTTACAATTCTCCTAGATCAGCTCAGAAGCAGATTGCTTGCGAGTGATAGCACAAACTTCCAGTGATCTAGTTACTTTTTATAAATAAAAATTATTTTCAAAGATCATGTTATTCTTTAAAGAAAAAATAATATGTAATATAATATATGAAGATCAGTGCTTAAGCTGTGAGATAGCTTGATAGCTGTCGATAATAGTTTCTGCGTTGGTAAGGCTTGGACTTTCGAACAGTGGATGGGTCTGTAGATTAAAAAAGGATATTTTATGCTTCACTCTTCCTTCTTTGAAGTTAGTGTGCCCTTTCCTTACATTAAGTAAACAGCTCATGAGACTCTTATTCTGAATTCGTTTTAGAGATGTTTTTTTACCCCAGCTTTATTTCTTTTCACCCAAAAGCCCTAGAATGAGTCCTCCTAAATTCTCGAGCAAATCAGCCTAGTAGAATTCTGGTTCTTACTAGCGACTTGCTGAAAATATGAGATTCGCGAGGACTAGTTTGAGTCCATGATGGGTAATGCAAAAATCTTAGACTCGGACAGGTAGTTGAAGGACGTATGATGTCATCAAGAAGGCATCGTAGAGAGATCGATATATCTGATAGCACCAGTACTGAAAAAGCGGCATTTGCTAGTCAAACTCGACCTGTGTTTGACTCATGAAGAGAGCCAGAGGCTGTCCTTACAAATTTTATGTAAAATACTGGAAACAATGAGGGTCAGTGTGAGTATTGTAGCCCAGGAAACGAGCAAAATGATTTGAGAGAAGAAGTTATTTTTGGGCGTTGAAGGTAAGAAGCTGCTGGTTAAGATGATTGAAGTCAGTCGTGTTTTTTGGTATAAGGGTTACAGTGACTGGCTGATCGTTTCTGGAGTCAAGGGCTGTCAATGTTTGTACGCTTGTAATTGCAGCTGTGTTTTTTCTAACAGGGAAGTGCACGTCTCTCACTCTGATTTGGTTAAAAAGCTTGTCTATGAGTTTGCTGTGATGCTGCTGATACTGCTGATAGTCCTTAAAACCATCTGGAATCTTCTGTATCCCTACCCATTCTTCGAGAGCACTAATCATTTGCTCTTACTGTTCGCAAATGCCTTAAAGTAACTATTTTTTATGTTTGAGCTCAGTGAACATTTCCCTCATTTTGGCGTTACCCTTTTCAAATATGGCTTATAACTACAGTCGCTACTTCCTAGAAAGTCCTCGATCTCGCCAAATTGCTAGAACTCCCTTGACTTCTCTCAGTCTAGCTTTGAGATTAGCTAGACCTTATAGCATTTGCTTACACTGTTGATCACCAAGCTGAGTCACTACTTCGTAAAAATTTTACTTATGATTTGCTATAATTGATTGAAAGATATCGGAAACTGAGTTTTCTGGGCTTAAAGTACGCGATGTATCATTAGTTTGGCCTAGTCAGGATGCAGCAATTTGAGATCGCAAAGATGCTCGACTAGCTACTTAAATTAGACTGGGTTAGCGATCTACTGCGAAGGTAAGTGCTCTTGAAGAGCCTCTCTAAACAACTAGAGATTGTTTTGCATATATTAGTCACTATAATATTGATATTTACAAAAACAACAAACACTATTATTTTTTGATTTTTTCAGTCTTAATAGTGTTTAAATCGTTATTTCATTAAATTTAGCTTGAAGATGGTTATTTATTTTAATGAGTATGTGATTTTATCGGTGAATCTTTATATTTTTATTGCTCATCAATAATAATTATCGTATTAAAATGATAGGCAAGTCTAAAAACTACTTTGAGTCTAAAAGCCGACCCTCTCCTTAAAGTATTGCTTGTTTTATTTAGCCAAAGTTTAGCCAGTTAAATCTCCTTCGCCTGATAAGAAAGCCAGCAACATCATCACATCTACTCGCACCCCTGAATTGACCCATTTGCACAGTGCTAATAAAAATCGTCATAGACTACCTTCGACTCCGCCCACATATCTGTAAGAGCATCGTTAGCTACCTTTTACTTTACAAGTCACCCCGAAACAGCACAATAGATAAATTTCTTTGGCCCTCAGCAATGTAAAACAACAAACAAACACTCACGACAAGGAAGAAATAAACCCAAACAACAGCCATTAGTAGCATCACTAACATACTCAATACTAATAAGAGCATCCACTGCATATACATCATCATGTTTCCCTCAATCGCCAACATAACTATCAGGGTCATCAAGAATTCAATCATCACTCGCACAGCCACTAGAACAATTATTACTCGCTAAATCGTTAATCTAGCTATCCTGCTCATCAAAACTAAAGAAATTCTAGTCCAGGCTCAGTCTATGGGGGCCGTAGACTGCAAATAGAAATTTAGCCAGTGTCAGTCGATTTTGGAGCAGGCGAGACAGGCAGCGAGCTTGACTATGTGCGTTTGCTGCGTGAAAAGGAAGAAACAATCAAGTAACTTCGTTAGATTCTATAAATGATCGAGCGAGAAGGAGGAGGTGAGTAAGCAGAAAGACACTCAGTTCTTTAGGCAAGAATTAAGTAATACACTAAGCAGATAAAAGTTCTTTAGATATAAAATTTATGTTTAATAAACGTGATTCAAAATCACCATCACCTAATCAAAGATCATCCACTTTCTCATCAACAACAAATTGCGAACTAGCAACATCAACTCCAGCATTTGCAGCACATCAGTCAGGAAAACTATCTTAATAAAATGCAGGTTATCAATCAAGAGAATTACAACAATAAACTTCAAGCGATTAGTCAGTAGCATCTTCAACAGTAAAACTTGCTACAGAAACAGTTAGTCGGTCTACAAGATAGAAATAGGGCGCTGATTGAACGCAACTAGTAGTTGTAAGGGGAGTACTAAAAGCTAGTTCAAGTCATGCGGGAACGTGAAGGCTTGGAAAAACGAAACAGCTCGCAAGAACTTCAGAACAGGTCCAATGAAAAAGATAAGGATAAGCTTTCACTCAGCAAAATCAGAGACCAGTACAATTAAAATTTAAAACTGGCAAAAGAAAACTTTGAAAACGACCAAAATGATCTTTACGAGAGCTATCTTAGTACACTCAAGCAAGTAGAGGGACGTATCTAACCAGCATTCGCCAGAATACACTACCTAGAACAACTTTGTCAAAGTCTCAAAGGAAAAATAGCCAGTAGACCTCAAAAAATACAAGAAATAGAGACTTTGATGCAAAAGGACAACCATCATAAGAAAGAATTAGACTAGCTCAGACATAACAATACTTTGCTGCTCGGACAGCTCAGACAGGCCAAATTAACTATTGAACAGCTTCAGAATACTCGTGCTTAGGTTAATCAGCAAGCCACTCAACAGATGTATGCTAAAAAGCAGAATGATCTCTAGAGAAAGTGCGAACAGCTGACGTTGATTGTAGCAAGACTGTAAGAAGACAAAAGACGAATTTAAGATAATAAAACAAGAATTTAAGAAGATAAAAGACGAATCGAGTTGGCACTAGAAGATCAAACCGGGCTTCTCAAAAAAATAGCGAGTCTTTAGCAAGATCTATAGAAGATCAGTAGATAGAAGCAAAGAGTAGTTAGCTAGTGGTAGGACAAAATGCAAACTATAGTGTAAACTTACTAATAAAGACTCAAGGAGGGTGGATAGTCCAGGTAGATAGCTGAAAAAATACAGCAAGTAGTGCAAACCTACCAAAAAGAAATATAAATTTATAAAAATTTAGCTAGTCAGCACGCACACACATCCACAAGTCACAAACAGAATCTTGATCAGACGCAACAGCAACTACAATCTACTATTAAGCAACTTTAACAAAAACAACTTTAACTATAGCATGCTCAAAGGCAAGTCAGAAATTCCTAACAACAATTATAGCATATGCAGTGGCAGCTCAATAACGCGCCTCAGCCAATCAACAATAGCTAAGAAATATAAAAAATCAGACAGCAGTTGAATCAAAATGAATAGAAATTGAATGAAAAATAACAGTAACTTCAACGAAAAGATCAGTAAATCAAAAATACTAAGTAGCAGCTTTAGTATTCTTTAGATTAACTTAAACTTTGCCAAAATCAACTCATAAATGCTCGAAATCAGCTTAATTAATCTCAGTCCGTCTGGAGCGCTCAGTAAATACAGATAAATAGTCATAAAAAATAAAATCAACAACTTAACCAACATATTCAAGATCTTATTTAAAATCAACAGCAACATCTGACCATCATCAAACAGCTCTAACTAGAAAAAAGAGACCTTCTGACCTAAAAAAATAGTCTCACTGGATAGGTAGTTTTTCTTTCGAAGTTTCAACTAGAAGCATCAGAACTTAGAAAAAATCTTTAAAACAGCAGTAAGAACCTACAATAAGCTCAGATCAGAGGTAGACAGACTGAAGGAGAACTGCTTGCTCATATTAATCGACACAAAGAAGAAACAATCGTATACTAGTCTAAAATAGCGGCTCAGTAAGAGAATCTTGACGATGTCAAACATCGATTGATAACACTGACCAAACAACATCAAGAGTTGATTGCACAAGTATAAGCAGGTAGCCATGGTTAGATGGAGGAACTACTATAGAGACTTAAGGAAAGAATCAAAATAATGTAAGAACAGTACGGGTAGAGGATGACTGTAGAGGAATTAGAACATTTCCAAAGAGGAGAAAAGGCACTTGAGGAAAAATATTGTTAAAATAAACAGCTTATAGAGAACATTGAGGCACTGAGGAGATAACTTCACTTGAAGAAGCTTGAGGCAGCACAGAACTAGCAAAAAATAGCAACTTTGCAAAGGCAAATTGTCATTTATCAATAATAGCTAGCATAGCAACAAATTTTATATGAAAATTTGTTATAAGCTAAGATCAAGGTCGAAAAACAGAGTTTGACTCAAACTGAAAGCCAGCACAAACGTCAAATAGTTACCGTTGAAACTAAAATCAAACAAGGATTCGTCACTCTGCAAACTGAAATCGATCAATTCATACTCGCTCATCAAACAAGGAGAACAGTCATACAATCACGTGCACAGTAAGGCAGGCAAACTATCAATCCAGATCATCAAGAATACGCAATGTGATCATATCTGTTTACTCTGCTACTTAAGCAAAATTTAATTTTTTTCAAATAAATTTATTATATGAATTCGATATACAAATTTAAATTTTTAAATAAAAAAGTATATTTTATCTTATAAACTATGATCACCACCCTTCTGGTGGAGGCATTCCTTTCTTAGTTTTCTTGCGCGACTGATCTGGGTTTAAAAATTTATTAAGCTTATTTTTTGCTACTTCATCGAGTTATAAATAAAGTTTCACGCTTCCTTGAGGAAACTACTGAGTAGGCTCGTAGTTGTACTATGTCTTGATGTGGAACGAGTGATTAGTGTTTACTCTGAGCCATTCAATAACTTATTCGTGCATTTGTGGGCCAAACTACACTCCGTACTATTTCACATCTCCCAGTTTACGTAATTTGCCTTATATTACCTCACTGAGTTCCTTCAGACCTTTACCAGTCAGACAACTTATACCCAAAGATCCTTAAGGAAGTGGCTGATCGGGCATCAGGTCCACCTTGTTCCATACCTATATCATGCGTTTATTGTAAAAAGAAGCTTAGAAATTGATTTATTTTAAGATTTTTAAGACTGAAGTTTTTTGTAATTCTTGGTGAGGATGAGACACGTCTCTCAAGTGGATGACCAAGTCGGCGTGGCTTACCTCTTCTAGCGTACTTTTAAAAGCTTCGACCATCTAAACTGGTAGGTTTGTGATAAAGCCTATGGTATCAAGAAGTGATATCTTAGTGCCTGAAGGTAAAGTGACGCTGAGTTTTTAAATTTTTACTTGCGAGAAGTCGTATTTAGGGTCTGAAAAAGAATATCCTTGCTTACCACTTACTTTTTCTTCATGAGAGCATTCATTAGTGCTGATTTTCCTACATTTGTGTAGCCTACTAAAGCCACAACCGGCATACCCATATTTCTTTTTTTAACTTTTTATTGCTGGATTTTGCGAAGTCTTGTCTCCTAACCAATCTACCTGCGTATATTGGCTTCTTTGTCTCTGAGCTGTCTTCTTTCGATCTAAAGCTGCGACTCACCCTACCCGCTCATCGTCCTGGCCGCCCTTCTCTGCTTGGCACTGATGACTTCCATATTAATTTATTGAGTCTTCATGAGATCGCCCGTGAAAAGATTGAGATTGGAAGAGTAAGTGGCACCTTACCTAACAAGACGAGTGCGTAGATAGTTGAGATAGCTGAGCTCTACTTGAAGCTTGGCCAGCTTTGTCGTCGCTTGCTAAAGAAAAATGTACTTCTCTGTGCAAATATTTGAAGAATAATGCTGAATCTATCAAATATTTTAATAGTTTTAAAGTCTGGAGAATTTCTTTTTGATCTAAGTTCGCTTTGCTATTCAGTTTCAAAATCAGTTTCTGATTCGCTATCTAAACCTCCCTTGAAAGCGTAAACTGGAGCCATGTTGTTAAGACGCGCTTATATAAATTTTCTGAGGTTTTTAGCTTGAGCTGGCTTAAGTTCAGCATTGACAAAGAGGCAATCAGCTTGACTTTTCGCCAAATAGTCGCTGATGAAATGCAGTTTTCCTTTAGTAAAAAACGTTTTGCGGGTTATGCTGCGAACTTTTATTAATGAAGAGTTGGCAAGCGATTATCTTAGCAACTGATTTTGCCATTATTTATACATATCTCCTTCAGATTAACTGTCCTACCCTTCGAAAACTAATCCATCTTGCTGATTAAAACTTTAATTACGTAAAGTACACCGTTGCCTATTGATGTCTTCAGGTAATCTCCGTCCCTTATCTACTAAGGGTTTGCTTCTATGTACAATTAGTTGTTGCGCCTACTGTGCACTGCTAGGGGAACAATAGTATCGCTTTAAGCATTCCAGTATGGTCCTTTTACAATATCCCAGCCTAGCGATTTAGATAGTCCTATGGCTTCTTCTGCAAGATATTGCTCAACGACTGGTCCTTTGCTTGGTTATTATCGTCATACTTTGGAAAAGATACGGGGTGAAGAATGAGGCATCTGACAGCGAAACGATTCAATATTTTGTTTAGCAGCAAGGAAGCCATCTATATGATTAATTATGCCTAATACTAAGACAAAGTTTGTATCTAAAATGCTAGATATGCATCATAAGTATCAGTCATAGAATTCGTCATCTTATTTTTCTTCGATATCGTCTTCATCCTTAATATCACTGTCTTCTTTGCTCATTATGATTCTTTACCTGTTCTACCGCTCTAGTTCTGACAATTTTCGTTTTTATTACTCGATTCTTTTTCTTTAGTCTTATAATTTTTGTTCAAGCTCAGCTCTAAGTTTATCCTTGCTGCTGATTCTTCCCCAACGGAAAGACACTGTACATTTTTCTTTATTTGCAGATTGTTTTACTGATTGTTTTGATATAAAATTGGGATTATTTTTAGGACTTCTTAGTGTCAGAAGCGTGTTAATGATGTTACTGATTATTTCCTGATATTTTTTCTGAAACTCTTCCTTTGAGTGAGCGTTTCCTATTTTTTTATTCAAAAAAAGATGGAGAATTTCGCTAAATTCGTAGAAAATCAGCTAATAGCTCAAAATATAATGGAATTGGGGAGAAGTTAAAATAACTTTCTACAGTTCAGCAAACCAAGTTTTGTATTCTTTTTTTATTAAGCCACAGCGATGCTTCATGCTTCTTTCGATTTTTTACAGGAAAAATAGTTTTTAATTAGCTTATTTAAGATAGCCGCACTCGCATAGAAGGCAGTAGAGCTGCCTGACTGACACTGTTCGGTCGACATTTGATAACATTTGCTACTGTTACTCGCTTATGCGACTAAATAGCTAATTATTCATAGCTAGGTATTCTTAGCCTATGCCACCTCTCTGCTGGTTATTGCTGACATTAGTGAGTACTTCAGATGTCATCTTATCGCTCTGTAAAGAAGGCACCGGGTTGACTACACTTCTCATCGACGAAAGCAGATCCTGGAGATGTTTTCGGAAGGTAGAATGGTTAGGCTAGTCAGCCTGCTACTGATGCTGTAGGAGAGCGATGTGCAAAATGTACTATACAAAGTGTCTAAAAAGCAAAATTTGATCATGTTTGTGAGGGTTAAAAGGACTCTTAGTGGTCACTTGATGCAAAGAGAGTGTTTTTGACTATTTTTTATTTTTTTGTTTATTGTTGCACCAGTTCTTCCAGTCGATTTACTTAGATGAAGTCTGATGAAAAAAGACATCTAGTTCAAAA
>Ga0169931_10006600_pt1 | contig 17434 bp, 16 predicted proteins | sample Kivu_15m_20L_FD_129675 | JGI IMG/M metagenome (GOLD analysis project Ga0169931, IMG submission 129675) | Freshwater microbial communities from Lake Kivu, Western Province, Rwanda to study Microbial Dark Matter (Phase II) - Kivu_15m_20L... | ecosystem: Environmental > Aquatic > Freshwater > Lake...
CGCGGATCACGCGATCCACGCGTCCACCGGCCATGAAGTGCGCCTCGAGCAGATTGCTCGGCACTTCCAGCCCCGCCTTCTTGGCGGTGATGCGGTTCAGCACGATCACGGCGGGCGGCACCTTGCGCAGGCGCATCATGATCAGGTCGAGCAGGCTCACCCGCGCGCCACTCAGGAAGGCCTGCAGCCACAGCTGCAGGTACTGGCTGATCATGATCAGGAGGATCAGGCCAATGAGGGCGATGACGCCCAGGCCCACCATGCCCAGGACGGTGAGAGCATCCGCGGCGAGGAACAGGTTCTTTTGCATGCCGACAGGGTAGCGTGGCGGGGAATCGCTCAGGTCCGTGCGATCGCGCGCACGCGCAGGCTCGCCGCGGTCGAGCCCTCCGCGACGGCCAGCGGACTGCCGGCCTCGATGAAGCCGCCCTCCGCGATCGCCTCCAAGGTGCGCCCGTCGATCTCGACCCGTCCCACCGGCCGCATGTCGGTGAGCGCGGTGCCACGTGCGCCGACCGGTGGAACGCCCGGTGAGCGCGTGGCCTCGAGTTCCGTGGACAGCACCGCCCGACGCGCCAGGGGCGTGGTGGACCAGAGTCGCAGGCCGTAGCCGATCGCGAAGGGCGCGCCGCCAAGCGCGAACGCGAGCGAGGCCAAGCCCCACAGCATCGAGTGCACGAAGAACGACACCACGCCGGCGACGATGCAGAGCGCGCACAGGGCCGTGATCGCGCCCGCGGAGGGAACCACGAGTTCCAGCGCGGCCAGCACCAGCGCGAGCCCGAACAACGCGAAGCCGGCGATGAGCGCGGTGTCGAAGCCACCCGTGGCCGGAGCGGTCTGCGCAAGAATCTCGATCATGCCAGCGACTCCACGCGCAACTCGTTCGCTTCGATCCCGACCACGCGCACACGCGACCCGCGCTCGATCCACGCGTTGGCGCGGGCCTGGAACACGCGGCCCGCGATCTCGACCTCTCCGACCGGTCGAAGGTCGGTCAGGGAACGGCCTTCGCTGCCGATGGCCGGAGGCGTGTCGGTGCGGTTCGGGGTCGCGAGTTGAGCCTCGTGCACGGCGAGTCCAGCGAGTCCGCCGCGGGAGCGACCGAGCCACCACGCCATCACGAAGGCCGCGAGCACCGAGCCCGCGAGCGTGGCCAGACCTTCCAGCATCGCGCGCGTGGGATCAGGCGATGGATCCGAGGCCACGAAGAGTCCGATCGTGCCGCCCGCGAAGGCGATCACGCCGGCGCTTCCGGCCAGCAGCGATCCCGGGAACACCAGCAATTCAAGCGCGATGAGCCCCAGCCCCGCGATCATGGCGATCGCGGGCCACCACTCCGCCAGTCCGGCGAGCATCGGGCCGATCACGAGCAGTCCCACCGCGATCAGCCCACCGATGGAGAACATCCCGATGCCGGGCGCGAGCATCTCGCCGACGAAGCAGGCCACCAGCGCGATGACGAGCAGCGCCCGCATCCATCCGCTCGTGAGCACGCGCGCGACCGGCTCGCTCCAACGCGGCTCGAGCGTGAAGCTCGCCTGCGCACCGAAGTGCTGGCGAAGCGCCGCCTCGTCGGCGATCTCGGCGCGGGCGAGGCCGAGCGCCACCGCCTCGGCGGCCCGCAGCGTGAGCAACTCGTCGGCGCCGTCGATTCGGCTCACGAGCCGAAGTCGGTCGCGATCCGCCGCCCCGAGCGGCGTGCGACCGGGCGCAAAGCGCTGCGAGGCGTCGTCGTCGCCGGTTGCGGCGGGGCGTCGCAGCGCGTCGGTGACCCAGGCGAGCACCGCGGGTCCGCCGACAGGTCGGGACACGGTGGCCGCGCGTGGGGGTTCCTCGCCGAACACGGCCTGATACTCCTCGGCGTCGACGAGATAGCGCTCGCCACGCTCGGGATCCTCGAGCAGCCAGAGTTCCAGGGGCGCACTGATGAACGCGCGGCAGAGGCGCTCGTCGTGACCGTTGCGTCGCGCGCTGTCCGTGACTTCCGACAGCAGGGGCGCCTCGAGCTTCGCCCGTTCGGCGGGCTCCAGCGACTGCAGCCCACCCAGCATGGAGACGCGAATCGGCGCCGCGTCGCCCAGCACGGCGTCAGGCGTCACGACGATCTCCCGACAGGCAAGCGCCGTGATGGCGCCAGCCGAGAACGCCTGCGGACGGATCCACGCCACGGTGTTCGGTGGAAACGATCCCTTGATGCGTCGGCACAGCTCAAGGGTGGACAGCATCTCGCCGCCCGGAGTGTCAAGGTCGATGACGATCGCGTCGGCACCCGCCTCGCTGGCTCGACGGGCGCGCGCGGTCAGGCTCTCCACCGTGATCGCGTCGATCTCGCCACGCACGGGTAGCACGGCGATCAATTTGGCGGCCCGGCTTGGCGGCACCGAGGGTGGGGTGACGCTGTCGAGCGTCAGGGCGAACAGGCAAGCCAGGAGGAACATGCGGCCACTGTATACGTGGAATGACAAGGGGCCGACGACGCTCGGTCGCCGGCCCCTGCGTGGTCCGAATCGGGTGACTCAGTCGTAGAGCATCGCCGAGTTCGTCGGCACGGCGCCACGCGGGCGACCGTTCACGGTGGTCGACTGCAGCTGCGGGATCACGCAGAGCCAGGAATCGGTCTGGCCCCGGTTGTCGTCCTCGCGGAAGATGTTGTCCCACGTGAAGCCTGCACCTGCGGTGCGGGCGCACTCTTCCGCGTTCACGGCGGTGCCGGCACCGGCGCGGATGTTCGCCCTCACGCACGTCGGCGTCGAGTTGTAGAAGCTGTTCGCGTAGTCCACGTGGTTGTCGCCGAAGACAAGATTGCCTTCCCAAGAACCCTTGGCGCCGTGGATGTCGAGCGTCTTGCTGTTGCGGAAGATGGCGATGTCGCCGCCCGTCGAGCCGTCGATGCCATCCTGCACGCCGCGGTTACCCAGCACAGCCATCGTGCTGACGCCGCCGTTCTTCCATGCGCGCACGCGGCGGCTGTTTCCCACGCCCACGGTCGGGTCAGTCGGCAGCACCAGCGGCATGACGCCGTAACTCGTGTTCGAGGCCTGCATCAGGTTCGCGCGGAAGTTGCGCGCGGCGCCGTCGTCGAACACACGCTCGCCCGGCGTGTCGCCATCCCAGTAGATGTCCTCGGCGGGACGGTATTGCGTCGCGTCGTAGTTCGTGCAGACCGTCACCTGTGGGCTGACCTCGGAGGGGCCCACGCACAGCGGAGCGGAGAACAGGTTCTGCGCCACCGACATCGAGAACAGGCTCGCGTGGTCGTTCTTCAGGGTGTCCTCGTCACCGCGTCCCACGATGCGGCCCGTCCGGTTCACGAGGCCCGGCGTGGGAAGCGGATTCGTCGGGAATTCGTTCGGATAGTCGATCGACTTGGTGACCCACGCCTGGTGGATGCCCTTGAGCTGCGTGGAGTCCTTCAGAACGCGGGCGCGGGCGCGCGCATTGTTGAGGGCCGGCAGCAGGATGCCGAGCAGCAGTGCGATGATGGCCATGACCACCAGAAGTTCGATCAGCGTGAAGCCCTTGCGGCGAAACATGGTGTGGTGCTCCTTGGGGGTGATTTGGGTTGGTTCGGATCCGGGGTGTCTCGGTCAGCTGCCGGTCGGGCCTGAGGGCGGGCGAACCGCGTCGCTGCGCCAATCCCAGAAGGCGTCGCACGAGCCGTCGCCACGCCAGGGCTTGCCGTAGTGGCCGAGTGCGGTGTCGCCACCCTTGCGGCCCTGGATCTGGCAGTTCAGGTTGAAGTTGGTGTCGGTCCAGTACAGGTCGTCCGGGCGCACGCCTTCGGCGTCACCGCAGTCGAAGTTCGAGTACTCGGGAGCGAAGGACTTGATGCGCTCCGTGTGCGCGTCACCGAACACGACGAAGCCTTCCCAGATGTCCTTGGGACCGTAGAGCTGGGTGGCGTAGCTGAGCCGGTAGTAGTCCGCGTCGGTTCGCTGGGGGCCGGGGATCTGCGCGCCGGAGTTCGTGGCGCGGTCCGCGTTCGGGATCAGGCCACGGCTGCCCATGAGCGCCTTGCTCGAATCCGAGTTCGAACGCCAGTTGATCTCCTTGCGCTGACCGTACATCGCCGGCAGCGAGTAGCTGGTGTTGCACCAGCCGGAGGCGGTGGAAGCCGCGCCGGCGCTGGTGCCGGTGTCCTTTCGGCCGACTCGGGCGATGTCGATGGTGCCGTTGCTTCCGTTGCCGTCCAGGTTGTCGCTGAAGGTGAAGTCCCACCAGCGGTCCGCGACGACGTTGCGCTCGGAGTAGTTGTACGCGGGGGTGCCGTTGCGGCCCATCTCGACCACGACGGGGTTCTTCTCGCACGGGCTGATGCAGATGTCCGTGTTGAAGTGCTCGTTCGCGATCATCATGGAGAAGACGTTGCGGCACGCGTTCAGGCCCCACTGCTCCTGACCACGGCCCGCGTCGGTGCCGACCTTGTCCATCAGACCCGGGGTGGGCAGACGCTTGGTGGGGTCGTTGTTGGCCTCGGTCAGGAAGGCCTTGAAGATCTGGTTCTGCTGCGTCGAGCACTTCGTCTCGCGCGCATTCTGCTGGGCCTTGCTCAAGGCCGGCAGCAGCAGGCCGATGAGCAGGGCGATGATGGCGACCACCACGAGGAGCTCGATGAGGGTGAAACCGCGACGCTGAAGCATGGTGCTGTCTCCGGGACCGGGTCCCGACGGGGTTGTGCGCGGCATGGCGAGGGCCGCTTCGAGAGGGTTGGTGCGACTCCTCTGCGTGAGGAGGCGTCCAACGGTGGGGTCCCCGCTCGCCAAGCGAGGAGATCCGTGGGGCTTCAGACGGCAACGCGCCGCATGAAGCAACATCTGAGTGGATGGAGTTGGATCCCTGACTGGGGAAACGATCCGATCCGACAAGCGCCATTCGAGACGGGGTCTCGAGCGCGCGGCTGGGTTGTCGGTCCCGTCAGGGGGATGAAGCGCCGGAGTCCGGCGGAATCAGGGCATGGTGGCGGTCGAAACCGTCGAGATGGCCTGTGGGACCAAAGTGACGAACTTCAAGTTAACCGAGCGTGAACGAAGGTCAAGCCCAATGGGGACAAGTCCTCACGAGTTCCGCTTCGGTGGCAAAAGGGCAAAGGTTGCGTCAAGATGCCCAGATGAGCGAAACCCCCTCACAACGTCTTGCGGCTCTCGGACTTTCCTTGCCCCCAGCCCCCAAGCCGGTGGCCGCATACATCCCCTCATGCCGTGTCGGCAACCTGATTTTCGTCAGTGGCCAACTTCCCATGAAGGAAGGGGTGCTTTCCAAGGGGGTCATTCCGTCCCAGGTGAGCGTGGAGGAGGGGGCGGCGGCCGCGCGACAGGCAGCCCTGAATGGTCTGGCCGTGCTGGCCGAGGCCGCGGGCGGTCTCGACAAGGTGCGCCGGATCGTCCGGGTCGGCGTGTTCGTGTGCAGCGACGCCGGTTTCACCGAGCAGCCGAAGGTCGCCAACGGCGCCAGCGAGTTCCTGCAGCAGGTCTTTGGCGAGGCGGGTCGCCATGCGCGCGCGGCGGTGGGCAACATTGCGCTCCCGCTGGGAGCGTGCGTGGAGGTCGAGTTGCTGGCGGAAGTCGCCTGAGACTCAGCGAAGCGCCTGAATCAGGTTGAAGAGCAGGCTGCCCAGCAGCAGCACGCCCAGGCCGATGGCGAGCCAAGGCAAGCGCTTGCCCGACGTCTCGAGCATGGGGATCGGGGCATCGCCATCCGTGGGTGGTGTCTCGCCTGCGAGCGATGACATGAACGCGCCGCTTGGTCGTGCGTGCACCGGGTCGTTGCCTGCCATCACCGCCTCGAGATCCTCGATCAACTGCGTGGCGTTCTGATATCGATCGCGGGCGTCCTTGGCCATCATCATCTCGATGATGAGCGCGGTGCCCTGCGAAAGATCGGGCGCGAGCTGATCGGGCGGCGTGAGTGGATCGCGCAGGTGGCGCTGCATCACATCCGTCGGGTTCTTGCCCTCGAAGGGAACGCGCCCGGTGACCATGTGATAGAAGGTCGCGCCAAGCCCGTAGATGTCGGCGGCGGGCGTGATTTCCAGCACGCCACGGGCCTGCTCCGGACTGATGTAGTAGGGCGTTCCGAAGGCCTTTCCTGCCTCCGCCTCGGCGGCTTCGCGGTCGGATACCGCGCGCGCCAGACCCAGATCGGCGAGCTTGGCCACGCCCGCCTTGGAGATCATGATGTTCTTGGGCTTGATGTCGCGGTGGATGAAGCCCTTCTCGTGCGCGTGCTTGAGCGCTCGCGCCACCTGCATCACGAAGGTGATCGCTTCGCGCTCGGGCATGCGACGCGACTTCTCGATACGGTCATGCACCGTGTCGCCGTCCACGTACTCCATGACGAAGTAGTGATGCTCGCCCGCCTGACCCACGTCAAGCGCACCGACGATGTGCTGATCGTTGAGCTTGGCGGCGGCTCGGCCTTCCTTGTAGAAGCGCTCGATGAACTTCGGATCGCTGCTGTACTTCCGCGGCAGCACCTTCACGGCGACCCATCGATCCAGCGAGACCTGCTTCGCCAGGAACACGGTGGCCATCGCGCCGGCGCCCAGCTTCTTCTCGATGCGGTAGCCCGGAATAGCCATCTGGCCGCGATCCGTCTCGAGTTCCTTCTGCAGGCGGGCAAGCTGTCGACGGGTGACGACTTCCTTCTGCACCAGGACGTCAGCAAGTTTGGTGCCGGGGGGCAGGCGACCCTGGATCTCGCGGCACTTGTCCACTTCCTCCTTCGTGGCCCAGCCGCGCTCGACCACCGCACGTCCAACCAGCGTCTCCCCGGACGAACGGCCGGCGGCGCTGTCGGCGGAGGAACTCCCGGGATCGGCCGGCTTGGGATGGGGCGTGGGTTCAGGCACGATTGGTTTCGGGCGCGGCGGGGGTGGGGACTATACCTTGACCATTCGCATGAGCCGGCGGATCAGCCGCATCCTTTTGGTCAAGCCGAGCGCCTTGGGAGACATCTGTCGGTCCATGCCGGCACTCGCCAGCTTGAGGGCCGCGTTCCCGCAGGCGGAGATCGACTGGTTCGTCCAGGACGATTTCGCGGACGCGGTGTGCGCCCACCCGGCGTTGCATGCGGTCGTGCCCTTTCCCCGTCGCGCCTGGCGGCGTTGGTGGACACCGGAGGCGGTTCGCGGCGTGGTTGGCTTGAGGCGGCAGATCCGCGAGGCGGGCTACGACCTCGTGCTCGACCTCCAGGGCTTGCTGCGCAGCGCGATCTTCGCGCAGGCCGCCACGGGTGCGCGACGCGTGGCCTGGCGCGATGCGCGCGAGGGATCGGGCTGGCTCGCGAACGAGCGGCACGCTCGGCGTGGGGGTCCGGACGCGACGGAGGTGATGCTTGCGCTGCTGGAGGACGCGGGCGTGCCTGCGGTGCGCGACCCGCGCATGCATGTTCCGGAGACTGCGCGTGAGGCATGGCGTGCGCGACGTGACGCGTCGGGCGTGGATCGCTACGTCGCGCTTGCGCCCACCAGTCGCTGGTCCGCGAAGCGTTGGCCGGCCGAGCGATGGAAGACGTTGGCGGAACGCCTGGTGTCGCGCGGCATGCGGATCGTCATGCTCGGGGCAGGATCGGAGCGCGATCAGGTGCGCGCCTGCATGCCGAAGGAGGGTGTGGTCGACCTGTGCGGGGCGCTCTCGCTCGGCGCGTGGCTTGCGGCGATCGAGGGCGCGGACGCCGTCGTGGCCAACGATTCCGCGGCCACGCACGCCGCGGTCGGCTTGGGTCGTCCGCTCGTGGCCATCTACGGGGCGACGGATCCCGCGGCGGTGGGGCCGTTCGGCCGGCCGGAGTGCGTGGTCGCGCCTCCGGGCCCGGCGCCGACGGATCCACACGGCTATCGCGACCCGCGCATGGTGCAACGCATGCAGTTGATCGGTGTCGATGCCGTCGAGCGGCGACTGCACGAGGAAATCCAGCGGGGGCCGCGTTGGTGAGCGAGCGAATCATTCTTGCGAGTCGCTCGGCGCGCCGCATGCAGATCCTTCGTCGTGAAGGCGTGGACTTCGAGAGCATCGAGGCTCCGGTGGACGATCCGTCGACGCCGCCCGAGGGTGATGTGGCGGGCGTGGCCGCGGCCTTGGCGCGTCGCAAGGCGGAGGCGGTGATCGCCGCGCACCCCGCGCGGTGCGCGGGCGCGTTCGTGGTCGCGGCGGACACGATCTGTCGGCACGGATCGAGTTCGGTCGGCAAGGCGGAGTCGGTCACCGAGGCGCGACGCATCCTGACCCGGATGTTGGACGGCGAACATGACGTGGTCACGGCCGTGACGGTGTCTCGCGCAGGCGTGTGGCGTTCCTTCGTGGATGTCGCACGCGTGCGAATGGAGCATCCGGGCGCCGAAGCGCTGGAGCACTTTCTGGCGTCGGATGCGTGGCGGGGCAAGGCGGGCGCGTACGACATCGAGGAGCGTCGGGCCGCGGGATGGACGATCCATTGCGTGGGCGACGAGGACACGGTCGGCGGACTCCCCTGGAAGCGACTTCAGGCGACGATGGAGGGATGGACTCGATGAGCGGACCGCTTCCGCCGATCCTGCGGCCGGTCGCCTGGATCGCCTCGCGGATCTACGCGCTCGGCGTGCATCGTCACGCCGAGGCACTGGAGCGCGTTCCCGCGTGGGAGGCACCGTGCCCGGTGATTTCGGTGGGGAACGTTGCCGCGGGCGGCACCGGCAAGTCGCCGATGGTGCGATGGATCTGCGCCGAACTTCGTGCGGCGGGTCGATCGCCGGCCATCGTGATGCGCGGCCATCGCGGCGGCGAGTCGTCGGACGAGGTGCTCGAACATCGCGCGGAGATGCCGGACACGCCCGTCGCGGTCGGCGCGGACCGACGCGCCGCGATCGAGCGGCTGCGATCCACGCATGCGGATGTCGACGCGCTGGTGCTCGATGACGGATTCCAGCACCGACGGGTATCACGGGATCTCGATCTGGTGCTGATTGACGCGCGCCGGCCCGCGATCGACGGATCGCTGTTGCCCCTCGGCTGGCTGCGCGAGCCGGCGGAGGCGCTGCGGCGTGCCCACGCGGTCATCGTGACGCGCGCGGAGGGCGTGGATGGTGGACTTGCGGCCCGCATCGAGCGACTTCACGGTCGTCCTCCCATCGCCTGGACGCGGCACGCCTGGCGCGGTCTGCGTGCGACGACCGCAACGGATGCGGAGGAGACGTGGACGCCCGAACGCCTTCGTGGACATGCGGTCGCGGTGTGGGCAGGCATCGGCAACCCAGCCGCCTTCGTGGCGCAGGTGGCCGCATGTGGTGCACGTGTCGTCGATGTGCCGCATCTTGCCGATCACCAACGGTTCGATGCCCGTCTGGTGGAGCGGCTCGGGCGGGTCGCCCGCGCGGCCGGGGCCACCGACGTCGTCTGCACGGGCAAGGACTGGGTGAAGCTTCGCCCGCTTCCGCGCCCGACCGCGCTCACGATCGTTCGTCCGCAGCTGGAACTCGAGTTCATCGAGGGCCACGCGCCGCTTCGGCGGTCGCTTTTTGAGGGGATGGCGCGTGGAGATCGGCGTCTGGGCCGTTAGACTGCGTCGATGAGCGGAAACGCCGAAGCGCTGGTGCCTCTGCTGGCGGGCTGTAAGGGTTCAGACCTGCTGGTCGTGGGCGACTTCATGCTGGATCAGGCGCAGCATGGCTCGGCCGATCGTCTGAGCCCGGACGCTCCGGTGCCCGTGCTGCTGAGTCGCGGCGCGCGCGATCTGGAGGAGACGGCCGGCGGCTCGAGCAATGTGGCGTTGTGCGCCGCCGCGCTTGGCGCGCGCGTGCGCTGCTTCGGCGTGACCGGCCCCGACGACGAGGGTCACACGCTGCGGCGCCTCCTGAAGGAGGGCGGTTGCGAGGCGGACGGTCTGATCGAGGATGGCTCGCGCCCCACGACCGTGAAGCGCAGCATCGTGGGTCTTGCGCAGCATCGCCATCCGCAGAAGATGTTCCGTGTGGACGTGGAGAGCCGCGATCCGATCTCCAGCGAGATCGAGGCGGCGCTCCTGCGCGCGATCGAGCGTGCCGCCGCGGATTGTCAGGTGATCTGCCTGGAGGACTACGCGAAGGGCGTCTGCACGCCGACGCTGTGCCAGAGCGTGATCGAGATCGGTCGCCGGCTCGGCAAGCCGGTGCTGGTGGATCCGGCGGCGATCGCGGACTACTCCCGCTACGCCGGCGCCACGGCGATCACGCCGAATCGCACCGAGGCCGCGCTGGCGGCGGGTCGCAAGACCATGCCGGACTACGACGCTGGTGAGGTGCGCCAGCTCGCGCGCACGCTGCGCGAGCGATACAAGCTTCATGCCGTGGTGCTGACGCTCGATCGTCATGGCTCGTTCCTGGAGCGTGACGGGAGCGAGCCCGTGCATGTTCCGACCGTGGCGCGTCGCGTCTACGACGTGACCGGCGCGGGCGACATGGTGCTTGCGGCGCTGGCGGCCGCGCTCGCCAACGGCTTCCCGTGGCCCGAGGCCGTGGCCTTCGCCAACGTGGCGGCGGGTCTGGAGGTCGAGGTCTTCGGCGCGCGTCCGATCCCGTTCGCGCAGGTGCGGCGTCAGGTGCTCGCGCAGGCGGGCCACATGGCGGGCAAGATCCGGGACCGTCAGGCGCTGCGCGTGGAACTCGAGGCGCGTCGCGAGGCGGGCCAGCGCATCGTGCTGACCAATGGCTGCTTCGACGTGCTGCACGCCGGACATGTCTCGAGCCTGCGCGCGGCGCGCGAGCAGGGCGACCTGCTGGTCGTGGCCGTGAACTCCGACGCGTCGGTGCGCGAACTCAAGGGGGCGGACCGTCCGGTGTTCCCACTCGCGCAGCGCATGGAAGTGCTCGCCGCGCTGGAATCCGTGGATCTGGTGGTCGCGTTCGAGGAGCGGAGCGCCCACGAGGTCATTCGACTCGTCCATCCGCACGTCTACGTGAAGGGCGGTGACTACCGACGCCCTGAAGACGTGGCCGAACATGCTCTGCTGGTGGAGTTGGGCGTCGAGCTTCGCCTGCTTGGGCACGTCCCCGGGGTGAGCACGACCGCCGCGATCCACAGGATGCGGGAGCGTGAAACGGGGACCATTCGTGGATGATCGGGCGGCTTGACGCGCCGCCTGCCGCCCCCCCATACTGACGCAAGTCGAGGCGCGAGGGCGTTTACGACGGTCCGCACAACCCATTCGGAGAAGATGATGAACACCGTCACGAAGAAGGAACTCGTCGAGCGCATCGCCCAGCGGACCGGACTCCAGCGCAACGACGTGAAGACGGTGGTGCAGCACTTTCTGGATTTGGTCGTGGAGGAACTCGGTCAGGGCAACCGACTCGAGTTCCGTGACTTCGGGGTGTTCGAGGTGCGTCAGCGCGCCGCGCGGAACGCGCAGAACCCCAAGACGCTCGTGCCGGTGCACGTGCCCGCCAAGCGCACGGTCCGCTTCAAGCCGGGCCGCCTGATGCGCGAGCAGGGCGACGTGACCACCGCCGCCGCGGGTGCAGCCGCCGTCGCCGCCCGCTGAGCGCGGTGACCTGACATGGAATCCGATCGCCCATTGGGTCGCGCCGCCTCGCGCGGACCGGCCCGCATCGACGCCGCCGACGCGCGTCGTCTGCTCGACGCCGCGCCGCCGCACGCCCCCGAGGCGGAGATGAGCCTGCTGGGCGCGATGCTCATCGATCCGCGCGTGGTGGGCGACGTGATTCAGGTGGTGCCGACGGGCGTGGACTTCCATCGCCCGGCGCATGGCGCGATCTTCGACGCGATGGTGCAGATCTGGGATCGCACCGCCACGCTCGACGTGGTGCAGCTGAACCAGCACCTCACCGACAAGGGCGTGCTGGAGGACATCGGCGGCACCGCGTATCTGGTCGAACTCGCGGAGAGCACGCCGACGGCCGCGCATGCGGTCGAGCACGCACGCATCGTGCGCGACAAGTCGACGATGCGCGAGCTCATCCGCGCCGCGGGCGAGATCCTGGGTCATGCGCAGTCCGCGGCGGACGAGCCGCAGCAGGTGCTCGAGGCCGCCGAGCAGCGCATCTTCGCGATCGCGCAGCGCCGCGATGGCGCTCGCTTCAGCAGCCTGCAGGAGCTTCTCGATCACACGCTGAAGGTGATCGACCAGAGCGAAGGCAAGCCCTTCACCGGCGTTCCCGCGGGGTTCGCGGAGTTCGACGAGATGACCAGCGGCCTGCAGAAGGGCGAGATGGTCATCCTGGCCGCGCGCCCGAGCATGGGAAAGACCGCCCTGGCGCTGAACATGATGGAGAACATCGCCGCGAGCGGACACCCCGTGGCCATGTTCAGCCTGGAAATGGGCCGGCAGCAGCTGGTGCAGCGCATCCTGTGCGCCAAGGGCGGCATCGACAGCCAGCGGCTGCGCCGCAACATGCTGCGCAAGGAGGACTATCGCGCGCTGCTGGGGGCGTGCGAGGCGCTGCAGAACTGCAGCATCTGGATCGACGACACGCCCGGCCTGTCGCTGCTGAGCATGCGCAGCAAGGCGCGCCGCCTGAAGGAGCAGCACGGCATCGAGGCGATCATCATCGACTACCTGCAGCTCATGTCGAGCGGTGGCCGGGTGGAGAGCCGCCAGATGGAGGTCAGCGAGATCAGCCGCGGCATCAAGGCGATGGCGCGCGAACTCGAGGTGCCCGTGATCTGCCTGAGCCAGTTGAACCGCGCCGCCGAGCAGCGCGAGGGTCACAAGCCGCGCATGAGCGACCTGCGCGAGTCGGGCAGCATCGAGCAGGACGCCGACGTGGTGCTGATGCTGCACCGCGAGGAGTACTACCACCAGGGCGACGACGACTGGCTCGAGGCGAACGCTGACAAGCGTGGTCTGGCCGAGCTCATCGTGGCGAAGCAGCGCAACGGTCCCACTGGCGTGTGTCGTCTCGCGTGGGATGGACGCCTCACGCGCTTCCGCGACTTCACCGACGCCACGCCGCCAGGCGGATTCGAGGCCGCGCCCCGCAGCCGTTCGGTGCTGCCGCCGGACGACCTGCCGCTCTGATTCCAACGCGATCGATCCACGGCGCCGAGCGCAAGTAGATTGCGCGCACCGATGGACGCGCCCGACGACATCCCGGAACTGCTGGAGCGGGCGGGGGCGGGTGACGCGCAGGCCTGGCGAACGGTGGTCGATCGGTTCAGTCCGCGCGTGTTCGCCTTCCTGCGCAGCTACACGCGGGATCCGGAACTGGCCGAGGAGATCGTGCAGAGCGTGTTCTGCACCGTGGCGCGCAAGCTCGCGGACTACGAGGAGCAGGGGCGCTTCGAGGCGTGGCTCTTCCGGATCGCGCTGAACCGGCTGCGTGACGAGATGCGCCGCCGGAAGAAGCACGCGCGCCCGATGGACGCGGACGTGCTGGCGGACGTGGGGCCTGCGGCGCGAACCGAAGCGCGGGCCAGCCGCGAGGAGATCGAGGCGCTTCACGCGGCCATGGAGGAACTCCCGGAGCAGGACCGGTTGGTGATCGACCTGCGCCATCAGGGTGGCATGGGTTTCCAGCAGATGGCCGACCTCCTGAAAGAACCCTTGGGAACCCTGCTGGCCCGCCACCACAGGGCCCTGCGAAAGTTGCGTGAGATGCTGCGCCGACGTCTGGGCGAGGAGGAAAAACCGTGAGTCCCGGTCCGATACCGAGAAATTCGTCCCTTCACGCTGCAAGACCCTTCCCCGCTCCCCGTTGGGAGCCCAGTCTGGAGTCATTCCATGGCATCTGAGAGCGATTTCAATCCATCCCCGCGTCTTGCCCGGCTCCTCCGGGCCGATGCTTCGCGAGCCCCCGCAGGGCTGTCGCAGCGGGTGTTCGACGCCAGCGTGGGATCGTTGCCCGACGTGCGCTCGGCCAGCGGCGTGATCGGTCGCCTGTCATGGCGCTGGGTCGCCGCGGCCGCCGTGCTGCTGGTCGCCGGCGGCATCGCGCTGCGGCTCGGGATGACATCGGTTGCCTCGGATGGATCCGAGTCGATGCTCACCGTGGTGATCGAGTCCACGGGCGGCGACGGCTTCGGGGAGGATGTTGGATCGATCGCGGCGGTGCGAGGCGGTGGCTTCGCGGATCTGGATGCGGAGATGCGACTCCTGCTGGCCGACGGGAGGCTCGACGGATGATCCCCTTGAAGCGGTGGACGGCGTTGGTCGCGCTGTGCGCGTCGCTGCCGGTCGTGGCGTCGTTCGCGGTTCAGGACGCTCCAAGGTCGCGTCGGCAGGGCGGTGATGCGCCGCCACCGCCTGTGCGTCAGGCGGATGGCGGTTCCGGTCCGGCGGGTGGTGAGGTTCGTCGCGGCGGCATGCGGCGTGAACTGACTGACAAGGACGTGGAGCGCATCATCGCGACCGCGCGCGACGTGGATCCGACATGGGCCGAGGCCCTGGAACTGCTGCGCAAGGAGGATCCGGCGAAGCTTCGTCAGCGGCTTGGCATGCAGGCGCGCATGCTGATGGGCCTGTCGATGCTGCGTGAGCGGCAGCCCGAGCTCTATCAGGCTCGTGTGGAGGATTTTCGCGTGCAGCGCGAGATTCGCGCGGCGTCCGAGCGACTGCGCACGGCGCGCGAGGCCGGCGACGCGGCCGCGGAGGCGCTTGCCCGAACCGAGGTGCGTGGCGCGATCGAGCGGCAGTTCGAACTCGACGTGAAGGCGCGCGCCTACGAGCTGGTGGCGATGGAGCGCGCCTTGAAGGACGCGCGCAAGCGGCTGCAGTCGGACATCTCGGATCGGGAGAGCCGCCTGGCCGAGGCGCTCCAGGCTGTGGACCGTGGCGAGATGCCACGTTTCGGGCGCGGTCCTGATGGCGAGGGTCCGTGGATGTGGCGTGATCGTGAGGGCGGTCGTCCGCAGGGTGAACGACCACCGGGTGATCGGCCCGCTCCGCCTCCTCCACCTGACGCGGTGCCGTAGGCTGCGCGCTCGGGTGATCCAGCGCACGAACGACCAGAGCGGGATCCGTTCTCGCGCCGCGCACGCGGGCGCTGGTGTCGGCGTGTGGCTGCTGGCGTCGATCGTGGGTCTGGTGGCGCTGCTCTCGCCGTGGGCCTTCGCGCGCGTGGAGATGCCGGGGGGCGCGCGCATGGCGCGGTGGAGCGCGCAGAACCTGCAGTTGAGCCTGCTTCCGCCGGTGTGGATGGGTGACGTCGCTGCCGAGGCCCGCGTGGAGGCCGCGCGGGCCGCTGGCGAACATGTGCCGGGCCGGATGCTTGGCACGGATCGCATCGGACGAGATGTGGCGGCGCGGTTGGTGGCCGGCAGCGCGCTCTCGCTGGCGCTTGGACTCGCGGCGGCGGTGGTGGCCACGGCGATCGGCGTGTGCTGGGGTTCGGCCGCGGCGTGGTTCGCCGGGCCGGTGGATGCCGCGCTCATGCGGATCGTGGACGTGCTGTATGCGCTGCCAAGCATCCTGCTGGCGACGCTGCTCGGCGTGGCGGTGGACGGTTTCGCCGAACGCACGCTGGGCGACGCCTCGCCAGGGATGCGGTTGGCGCTGAACCTGCTCACCATGCTCGTGGCGATCGCGGGTGTGGGGTGGCTCACGATGAGCCGCGTGGTGCGCGGCCAGGTGCTCTCGCTGCGTGAGCGTGCGTTCATCGAGGCGGCGCGTGCGGCAGGGGCGGGCAGTGCGCACATCTTCCGCAAGCACCTGCTGCCGAATCTGGCGGGTCCGGTGGCGGCCTACGCCGCGCTCGCGGTGCCGGCCGCGATCCTGAGCGAGAGCTTCCTGAGCTTTCTTGGCATCGGGATTCGCGATCCGCTGCCGAGTCTCGGCAATCTTGCCGCCGACGGTCTTCCCGAGCTGAATCTGGTGAAGGGTCGCTGGTGGCTGCTCGCGCCACCGTGCGCCGTGATCGCGATGGCGCTGCTCTCGCTGAATTTCGCGGCCGATCGCCTGCGCGACCGGCTCGATCCGGCGTCGGCGGGCTGACGCGCCGGGCCGCGGGCTGCGTTACCCTGCTTGCCCCATGCGAAACGGCTTCGGATTCAAGGATCTGGTGATGCTCGCCCTCCTGCTTGTCGTGGCGGTGAGCGTGTGGCTGTCGATGGTGCAGCGCGACCGACAGTGGGAGTTGCTGCAGCGCGTGGATGACCGGATGGCGGAGCTCGAGCAGCGCATGCAGCAGCTGCGCGTTGCGCCGGCGGTGGCCGCGCCCGCGGCTTCCGCAAAGGTGGCGCCGGCCGCGCGCGACGAGTCGTGGGCGCGACCCGGCGTGAAGGTGGAGTGGCAGCCCGAGGTGGCCTTCGCGAGCGATCCAGCCTCGCAGCCGGGCTTCGCCGAAGGCGGCGAGTTCACCGAGATCTTCGAGGCGCAGCCCGCGAAGCTGGTGCCCTACATCAGCACCGACGTGTACGGCATGCGCGTGATCGACTCGGTGTGCGAAGGTCTCATCAGCCTCGACCCGAAGACGCTGAAGATGCGTGGACGGCTCGCCGGAGCCTGGCAGGTCGATCCCGACGGCCTCTGGCTGCGCGTGCAGCTGCGCCCCGAGGCGTGCTTCAGCGATGGCTCGCCGGTGACCGCCGAGGACGTGCGCTGGACCTTCAAGGACTTCGTGCTGAACCCGCTCATCGAGGCGGAGCGCAGCCGCAGCCTGATGGACAACATCACCGACGTGAAGGTGATCGGCGAGCGCACCGTGGAGTTCACCTTCAGCAAGGCGCTCTTCACGAACACGCTGAACGCGATGGGCAACCCGATCCTGAGCAAGCGCTTCTACACCCAGTTCGAACCGAGCCAGATCAACCAGGCCACGGGCGTGCTGTTCGGAAGCGGCCCGTTCGCGCTCGTGCGCTGCCCGAAGGGCCCCGGCGACCTCGCCGGCCAGTGGACCCCGGGCAACGACGTGGTGCTGGTGCGCAACGACCGCTACTGGGGCCCGAAGTCTCCCCTGGCGAGCCGGCGCTTCAAGAGCATCAAGGACGATCTGGCGCGACTCGTCGCCTTCCGCAACGGCGAGGGCTCGATGGTGCTTCCCACGAGTCCGCAGTTCAACAAGATCGCCAAGGAGGAGCCTGACTTCGCGAAGCGGGCGTTCATGCTGAAGTGGATCAACATGCGCTGCGGCTACAGCTTCATCGCCTGGCAGTGCGGCCCTCGCCCGAGCGGCAAGGTGCCGCCCTTCGGTGACGTGCGCGTGCGTCGCGCCATGACCATGCTGCTCGATCGCGAGCGGATGATCCGTGACATCTGGGACGGCATCGGCATCGTGAGCAAGGGCCCGATGAATCCCGAGAGCCCGGGCAGCAACCCCGCGGTGAAGCCGCTGCCGTTCGACCCGGATGGCGCGAAGGCGCTGCTGGCCGAGGCCGGCTGGAAGGACCGCGACGGCGACGGCACGATCGAGAACGAGAAGGGCGAGAAGTTCCGCTTCGAATACACCTACGCGACGGGCGGTGAGATCAGCGAGAAGCTCGCGCGCTTCGTGAAGGACAGCTATGCGAAGGCGGGCATCGAGGTCTCC
>Ga0169931_10006601_pt1 | contig 17434 bp, 14 predicted proteins | sample Kivu_15m_20L_FD_129675 | JGI IMG/M metagenome (GOLD analysis project Ga0169931, IMG submission 129675) | Freshwater microbial communities from Lake Kivu, Western Province, Rwanda to study Microbial Dark Matter (Phase II) - Kivu_15m_20L... | ecosystem: Environmental > Aquatic > Freshwater > Lake...
CTGCAGCGCATGGTCCCTGCAGGCATGGGCCACGCCTTGCGTGTGGTGGGACTCACGCATGAGATGCACCAGTGGATGGCCGCGGCCGACCTGCTGGTGGGCAAGCCGGGCGGACTCACCAGCAGCGAGGCCCGCGCCGCGGGACTTCCGATGGTGGCCATCCACCCCATTCCCGGCCAGGAGGAACGCAACCTGGCGCACCTGCTCGAGTGGGGCGCGGCGATCGCCTGCCACACGCCCGCCACGCTCTCGTGGCGCATCGGGCGGCTGCTGGCGGATCCCGCACGGATGGCGGCCATGCGCACGGCGGCGCGCGCCAGCGCGTATCCCGACGCGGCGGCCTCGGTGGCGGCGGTGGTGCGCCGCGCCGCCGATCCCGCGCACGCGATCGAGCCCGCGGCGGCACTAGACTCGGCCGCGTGACGCCGCCGTCATCGTTCCTGACCCTGGCCCATCGACTGGTCTGCATCGGATTTCCGGGCCACGAGCTTCCGGAGGCGTCCGCGGCACTGCTCCGGGGCGGCGTGCGGACCGTGATCCTGTTCACCCGCAACTTCCGGGACGCCGAGCAGCTGACGGCGCTCACCGCCCAGATCCAGCAAGCCGCCCACGGGGAGGCGCTGATCATGGTGGATCAGGAGGGCGGACGGGTGCAGCGCTTTCGTGGACACGGATTCCCCGACACGCCTTCGGGGCGGCAGCAGGGAGCCGGAGGCACGGACGCGGTCACGCAGGCCAACGCGGCGTGCGCCCGGGCGCTGCGCGCGGTCGGCATCCGCATGAACCTGGCGCCGGTTCTGGACGTGGACAGCAATCCGGCCAATCCGGTGATCGGAGACCGCGCCTTCGGCAGCGACCCGTCGCTGGTGGCGGCGTGCGGCGTGGCGGCGATCCGGGCCATGCGGGCCGAGGGCGTCCGGGCCTGCGGCAAGCACTTTCCGGGACATGGTGACACCAGCGTGGACAGCCATCTGGACCTGCCGGTGCTTCCGCACGACCTGGACCGGCTCCGACGCGTGGAACTGCCGCCCTTTGCCGCCGCGATCCGCGCTGGTGTGGACGCCATCATGACGGCGCACGTGCTCTTTGCCCAGATCGACCCGCAGGTGCCGGCCACGCTCTCGCCGGCCGTGATCGGGGGCCTGCTGCGCGGCGAACTGGGCCACGACGGCGTGGTGATCACCGACGACTTCGAGATGCAGGCCATCGCCGACCGTTTCGAGGTGGGCGAGGCGGCGGTGCGGGCGGTGGCGGCGGGTTGCGATCTGGTGCTGGTCTGCCACCGCCATGACCGGCAGGAGCGCGCGATCCAGGCCCTGGCCGGGGCGATCGCCTCCGGTCGCCTGTCCCCGCAACAGGTGCAGCGATCGTCAAATCGCCTCCAAAAGCTCTTGGATCGTTCGGAAGACGCGTTAGGTTAGTGGCCCATGCCCGGCCGCCTGACCACCCTGTCCCTGTCGCTGCTTGCAGCCGGTTCCGCCGCGGCGGACAAGGTGCACCTGACTTGGCTGTGGCACATGGAGCAGCCGATCTACTGGCCGGACGCCAACGGTGGACGGTACGAGCGAGCGTGGCAGAGCATCCTGCGCAAGGACGGCGGCGCCCGCAACCCCGAGAACGACCTCCGCGGCATCTTCGGGCTGGATGACCGCGTGGCGGCCTACCAGTGGCGCCCGCGCGACGCAGTGAACGCGATCCGCTGGAGCGGCGAGGCCGGCGCGCAGGTCAGCTTCAGTGGCGGTTTGATCGAGAACATCCAGAGCTTCGCCGAAGCGGGTGGCCAGCTCGGCTACGGCGCCGGCTGGTTCAATGGCTGGCGCGAGAGCCGCACCTGGCTCACATCGGCCTCGGGCGCCCGGGTTCCTCGCATGGACATCGTGCAGTTCAGTTTTCATCACGCCCTGCTTCCGCTGTGCGAGGACAGCACCATCCGCAAGGAACTGTCGCTCTACCAGCTCGTCTATCCCGAGGCCTTCGGCAGTTCGCCCGCCATCTCGCGCGGCTTCTTCCCCAGCGAGATGGCCTTCAGCACCCGGCTGATCCCCTTCCTGCAGGAGGCGGGCATCGACTGGACCTTCGTGAGCGGCGAGAAGATCAGCCGCGCCTGCCCCGACTTTCCGGTCCAGCTGGGCAGCGGTGGCGTGAACTGCGACCCGCCCAACAGGGCGGATCAGATCAACCCCATGGGCACGGACTGGTTTCGGCTCACCATCAGTCGCGGGTGCGGTCCGGCCGAGGCCATGCCGCTGGCCTTCACGCCGCACCGCGCCAAGTGGGTGAACGCCGACACCGGCGAAGAGAGCAGCGTGGTGGTGGTTCCCTGCTCGCAGAGCCTGGGATGGCTGGATGGCTACAACCCGCTGCCCCTCAACCACCTCGACACGCTGCAGTCCAGGAACCCCGCGAGCCGTCCCATGCTGCTGGTGCTGGCCCACGATGGCGACAACGCCTGGGGCGGTGGCTACAGCTACTACATGGAGTCGGTGCCCAACATCGTCTCCAGCGCCAGCGGCTCGGGATACGTGCCCACCATGGTGCAGAAGTACCTGGCCGACCATCCGGTGCCCGCGGGCGACGTGGTGCACGTGGAGGACGGTGCGTGGGTGAACGCCGATGGCGACTTTGGCGCCCCGCAGTTCCTGAACTGGAACTGGCCGCCGATGAATGCCAGCGGCGAGGTGGACGTGGACGGTGGATGGGCGGAGGACATCCGCAACTGGGCGGTGATCACCGCCACGCAGAACCTGGTCGACACGGCGGAGCAGGTGCAGACCGACTCGGGCCAGCCCGTGCGGATGAACCACGTGCTTCGGCCCTCCGGCACCAGCCGACTGGGCGAGAAGGCGTGGCACTTCTTCCTGGGGAGCCTGAACTCCGGCTACATGTACTACGGCACGGCGTTGGACATGGAGGTCAAACCCACCGTGGCCTGCAACGAGGCCAACACCTTCGCGCTGCAGGCCATCGGCAACGGCTCGCAGGACCGCACCGGCCCCACCATCTGGCTCCCGCAGCGGTGGCCGTGGAACCCGGGCGGGCTCAACTACGGACCCGCCCATCGCTACCAGGCCCGCACGCTCGGCAGTGACTTCGCCGTGTGGACCTTCGTCCATGACTTCAGCGGACTCTCCGGCGTCACCCTGAAGTGGCGCGAGGACATCGACGGTTCCAATCCGCTCGCCAGCAACCAGAACGAGACCTACGCCGGGGGACCGGAGGTGGGCTTGTGGAACAGCGTCCCCATGACGGTGGGCGACTTCCCCGCCGGCAACGTGCTCAACGACGGGGGCATCGACTTCTTCGAGATGCCCGGCGCCATCGCCAAGCGTTGCGTGGGCCGCATCACGGGGGTCAGGAATCGGCTGCTCGACTACTACGTGGAGGCCACGGACACGCGCGGCAACGTGAAGCGAAGTCCGATCCAGCACGTGTGGGTGGGCGACGCCGACAGCCCGGGCGGAGGCGGTGGAACGGTGGTGGTCGTGTCGCCCTCACCCGTGCAGGCAGGAGAGAGCGTGACCGTCACCTACGACGCGGCCGGAAGGAGTCTGGCGTCGGCCGCCGTAGTCAAGGCCCATGTGGGATTCAACCAATGGAGCACCGTGCTTGCGCCGGACACGACCATGACCCGGGGCATCGACGGCAAGTGGACCTGCCGCGTCCTGGTGCCGTCGTCGGCAACGCAGCTGGACCTGGTGTTCAACGATGGTGCCGGCACCTGGGACAACAACGGCGGGCAGGACTGGCACTTCGCCGTCGAAGGCGGCTTGGACGATGCGTGGCAGTTGGACGGCACGCTCGATCCAGGCGCCACGCTGGTGGCCACGCGCGGCTCGCGCAACATCTGGGCGGGCATGCGGGGCGACAGGCTCTACGTGGCCACGCAGGACGCAGGCGAGGGCAGCGACGTGTTCCTGTTCCTGGCCGCCGAGATCGGATCGCCGGTGAACGCGCCGTGGTCCAAGGGCGGACGGGTGATGGCATGGGACCTGTTCCTGGCCGACGAGAACGACAACGGTTTCAGCGGCTGGTTCAACGCCCAGCAGAGTCAGGCGATCGGGGCCGATGCGGCTTCGGCCACCGGAACCGATGGTGGCGTGCTCGAGGGAACCGTGGACATCCGTCAGTTCCACGGCTCGCTGCCAGAGCAGGTGCTCCTGGCGGCGGCTCCGTGGGGCAACGCCAATGGGGGCACCCTGCAGGCTTCGCAGCAGTGCCCGATCGGCAACGGCGATGGCACGCTGGATCCGGCGGAATTCATCGCGGTCCCGCTGTGTTCCCTGCAGCCCGGCGGATGCTGCCCGGCCGATCTCGATGGCAACGGCTCCGTGGACGCAGGCGACATCGCGGCCCTTCTGCTGCAGTTCGGATCATCGGGCTCCACCGCCGATCTGGACGAGAGCGGTGCGGTGGACGCAGGCGACATCGCCGCCATGCTGGTGGCTTTCGGGCCGTGTCCCTCGGGCATGCCCAAGGCGAGCACGTTCCATGGCGGCATGGCGCCGGACCCGTCCCGAAGGCAGGCCGCGCCGGCCGCCCGTATGCTCCGCCACTGAACGCGTCGGATCGCTTCGCCTTCCACCGGAGAAACTCCTCATGCTCACCCGCCTCGCCTCGATCGCCGTGCTCGTCGCTTCCGCCCTCCTGCCCATCGGCTGCGGTGCCAGCACCATGGGCGCCCGCATCAGCGAGGCGCAGGTGGACCTGTCCAAGGTGCAGACCAGCGCCGAGAAGCCGACCAGGGAGGACATGAAGGACGTGAAGGGCGTGGCCCTGATGAGCGTGGGCCAGGGCGGCGTGGGCATCGGCGGCGAGGGCGGCGGCGGCGTGATCCTGAAGCGCGTGGGCGGCGGTTGGGGCGCACCCTTCGCCTTTGACGCGGCGGCCGGCTCGATCGGCCTGCAGCTGGGCGGCCAGGTCAAGCACATCATGGTGGTCTTCTACGAGGACGGCGCGCTCAAGCAGTTCGCCATGGGCGGGATGCAGCTGCTGGCCGTGGGCGAGGGAACCGGTGGCTCCGCCTCCGGCAACACCCGCTCCACCAACGTGCAGTACAAGCCTTTCATCGCGGGCTCCGGCCTGTACGGAGGCCTGCAGCTGGGCGGCCTGAACTTCACGCCCGCCAAGGAAGTCAACAGCGCCACCTACGGGCCTTCGGCCTCCATGGAGGACATCCTGAACGGCAAGGTGGCCGCGCCGGCCGGCACCGGTGGCCTGACCGCGTCACTCGACGCCATGCGTTGAGTCAGGCGTTCCTCCGGGGAGGCACGAACAGGTTGGCAGCCAGCAAGCCCGCCACCAGGGCTCCGGCGATCACCAGCGCCGAGAGCCCCCACGTGGCTCCGCGCGAGGGGCTGTCCATGAACATCATGGCCGTGCCGCGCATGCCAAGCGATCCCGGCACCAGCGGGTACAGCCCCGGCGCCACCAGCGTGACCGCCGGTCGCTGGAGCATGCGGCTGTAGGCGTTGCCGGCCATGCCTACCACGAAGGCCCCGATGCACACGCCGAGCTCGGGGCCCAGCACCACCGCGCCGGCCCGCGCCCCGGTGAGCCCGAGCGACGCGGCCAGCATCACCCATCCCACGTCACGCCATCGCGCCTGCAGCAGGATCACCGCGGACACCGCAAGCAGCAGCACCGCGGGCAGCACGTCCAGCCATGACGCGGGCGGCAGCGGCATCTCCATGGGCGCCAGCGGCAGCTGGGAGAGGATGCGGTCGCCGATCGCCGCGCCAAAGCCCAGCGCCACCAGCGTCATGGCCGCGCCCATGAATCGGCTGCTTCCCGACGCCAGGTTGCGCGTGGCCAGCTCGATGAGCGAGCGCGTGAGCGAGAAGCCCGGCAGCAGCACCACCAGCGCCGCCAGCACCACCGCGCTCAGCGTGATCGGCGGCATGAGCCACGAGATGGCCCATGCCCCCAGCGTGGCCACCATCCCGGCCAGGAACTCGGCCAGCGCCGCCCGATCTCGGCTCGCGTTCAGACCCACCACCAACGCGCCCACCATGAGCCCCACCACGCATCCGGCCAACGCGTCCTGGGTGTCGCCGCCAAAGAACCGCGTGGCCGCCATGGCCGAGAGCCCGTAGGCCAGCCACACCAGCCATGGCCCGTACGCAGGCTTGCGCGAGCCGACTTCCCGGAGGGCGTCGGTGCCATCCACGGGGCTGGCCTCATGTCGCATCACCCGTCGCTGGATCGCGTCGATCGCGTGCAGGCGGCTCAGGTCCACCGTTCCGGGATCCACGCGCAGGTTCACCACGCGCTGCCGATCCAGCGGACCAAAGGCCAGCGAAAGGAACGTGGGCAGGCTGAAGATGGTCGTGGTCAGACCCAGCCGCGCCCCGCAACGGGTGACCTGCTCCTCCAGTCGATGGGCCGGCGTCCCGAAACGATGCAGATCACGGGCCAGTTCCACCACGAACCGCTCCTCGTGGGTGAGGGCCGCGATCGGGTCCTGGACATCGGCGGCGGCGGGAACCATGGGGGGCGATGCTAGGCCCCGTTCAGCCGCCTCCACCGCTCCTGGACTTCAGGAACGCGGTGATCGCCCGCCGCGTCCACTCGGGCTGGTCGCTGAAGGGGACGTGTCCGGCGTCGTCGATCAAGGTGCCTGTGGCCAGCGGCACGCGGTCCAGGAACACGCCAAGCATGCTGGGGTCGGTCACGCGGTCGCGCCGCCCCCACACCAGCAGCGTGGGGCACCGGATGCGCGGCAGCTCCTCGGTGAGCCCGTCCAGCAGGAAGGCCCGCATGGACTCCACGATCTTCAGGCGCTCGCGGCGCGTGCGCACGGCCTCGGCCGTGGCGTACGCGCGGAACTGCCACGGGACGGGCGGCGGTCGATCGAACACCAGGCCCAGCACCCGGTCAAAGTCCGCCTCGCTGGTGATGTCCAGCGGGTTCTCGCCGCGACCGATGCCCTCCATGAACCCGTTCCGCTCGGGCGCTCGCACACCTGCCGGCGCCACCAGCACCAGCCGCCCCACGCGATCCGGGTGCAGCACGGCCACGTGCGCGGCGATCGCGCCGCCCATGCTGGTGCCCAGAAGGTCGAACCGTCTCCAGCCCATCGCGTCGGCGAAGGCGATCACCTGGGCCGCGTACCAGTCCGCGTGGTGGTCCTGGCCTTCATGGAACGGGTGCCGCCCAAAGCCCGGCAGGTCCGGCGCCACGCAGCGGCTCTCCTCGCGGAACCAGGGCATCATGGTCATCATGGCTTCGCGGCTGGTCCCGAATCCATGCAGCATGAGCAGCGGAGGGTTGGCGGAATCGCCCGCGGCCAGGTAGCCCCATGCATGGCCCTGCACCTGCACCGAGCCGGTCTCCAGTCCCAGTGCCGCGTACGCCACACGCGTCATCAGCGGCACGAAGAGCGAGGGCGTGAACCACACCACGCTCCCGCCCGCCACCAGCAGGACCACGGTGGCCGCGAGCCACGCCAGCACACGTGGCAGGCGGCGCCGCGGCGCGCGGATCGTCGGGGACTCGGTGGTCATCCCTCGCCCGGCTGATGGCAACTCAGGCAGTGGAGGCTGCCCAGCCCCACCCCCAGATGCCGAGCCATCACGGGAACGGCCCGGTGACCACTGGCCTGCTCGAGCCGTCGGCAGGCCACCTCGTCGCTGGCGCCGCCAAAGCACGGCACGAACACGCGACCGTTGGCGAACAGGAAGTTGGCGTGGCTGGCCGGAAGCATGCGGCGCCCGCCGGGACCGAACCGATCCGCGGGGAAGTCGTGATGGATGGGCTCGGGCGACGGCAGCTCCACCAGCTCCAGCCGCCCGCCCCGCTCGCATCGCGCCGACTGCAGCGCCCTCCAATTGGCCTCGAGCATGTCATGGTCGGGATGCCCCGCGGGCGCCCGAACCGCCGCCACCGCGTCACGGCGCACGAACCGGGCCAGGTCGTCCACGTGGCCATCCGTGTCGTCGCCCTCGATGCCCCCCGGCAGCCACACGACGTTCTCCACTCCCAGCGCCTCGCGCAGCATGGACTGGATGCCCGCGTCACCGGCCTGCGGGTTGCGGTTGGCGTTCTCCAGACACTGTCGCGTGGTCAGCAGCGTGCCGTGGCCGTTGCTGTCGATGCTTCCGCCCTCCAGCACGAAATCGTGCCGCCACATCGGCATGCCCAGTTCGGGCTCCAGGCGATCCGGCACGGCATCATCCAGCGACCGCACCTCGTACTTGCCGCCCCAGCCGTTGAAGGTGAACGCGTGCGCCGCCACGCGGCCCGCGGCATCCTTCACGAACACCGGGCCGAAGTCCCGGATCCACGAGTCGTTGGTGGGAATGTCCAGCTCGTCCGTGGTGCGCACCCGCACCACGGGCTCCATGGCCCGTCGCCACGCCTCCCACTCGGCCTGCGCCCGATCCAGGCAGCCCGGCCAGGTCTCGTGGTTGTGGGGACGCACCAGCCACACGCACGCCAACGCGTCCCACTCGGCCGGCATCCGGAATCCCTGACTGGCCGCGCTGCGATCCGTGCGCACCGCGGCGTGCGGCGCCGCGCTCATGCCTGATCCCCGTAGCGACGCGCCAGTCCCGCATAGGCGTCGATCCGGCGATCGCGCAGGAACGGCCATCCGCGGCGAAGCTCCTCGATCCGGCCCAGATCCACGTCCGCCACGAGCACCTCCTCGCGGTCCATGCTGCCCTCGCACACCACCTCGCCACCAGGATCCACCAGCATGCTGCCTCCCCAGAACTGCAGGTCGTCCTCGGTCCCGACCCGGTTCACCGCCGCCACCCAGATGCCGTTGGCGATGGCATGGGCCCGGTGCATCAGCTGCCACGCCTCGCGCTGCTGCCTGCGGTCACGCTCGGTCTCGCCGTGCCACCATCCGATGGCGGTGGGATAGAACAGGATCTCGGCTCCCTGGAGCGCCGTCAGCCGCGCCGCCTCGGGATACCACTGGTCCCAGCACACCAGCATGCCCACGTGGGCGTCACGGCCGCGCACGCTCTGCCAGCCCAGGTCGCCAGGCGTGAAGTAGAACTTCTCGTAGTACCTCGGATCGTCCGGGATGTGCATCTTGCGATAGCGACCCGCGATGTTCCCCGAGGCGTCCATGAACACGGCGGTGTTGTGGTACAGGCCCGCGGCGCGTCGCTCATAAAGCGAGCCCACGATCTCCACCTGCAGCTCGCGAGCCAGCTGTCCCAGGAATTCCGTGATGGGACCCGGCACGGGCTCGGCCAGATCCATGCGGGCCGAGTCCTCCACCTGGCAGAAATACGGGCCGCAGAAGAGCTCCTGGGTGCACAGGATGCGGGCCCCCTTCCCCTTGGCCTCCCGGGCCATCGCTTCCACGCGCTTCAGCACGCTCGTGCGAGGCTCGCTCGGTGGTGCGGCATGTTGAAGCAGCGCAACGCGTGTGGTGGTCATGACGCATCGCAGTGTAGCCCCGCACCATCGTTATCCTTCCGCGCATGCCCAGGTGGTGGCTCATCGTGATCGCGCTGGCCGGCGGCTGGCTGCTGGTGCTGGGCGCCGTGGAGTTCGGCATGTTCACACGCATCTCCCTGGGCGCCGCCGACCGCTGGATCCGTCCGGGCATCTTCGGGATCTGCGCCATCGCGGCGTTCCAGTGCGCCCGCTCCGGCAGCGCGGCCTGGTGCGGCATCCTGGCCTTCCTGGCGGCCATGCTCAATCCCGTGGCGCCACCGGACTGGGACACCACCAAGTGGGAGCACGGTTTCGAGATCGCCGGCGGGCTGCTCATGGGCGCCTTCAGCGTGCGGCAGTGGAAGTGAACCGCCCCGCCCCACGCACCTGACCCGCACGCGGCCGCCTCGGCTCCGCTTCGCATGCGCCTCGGCTTAGCGCTTCTCGCTACCGCTCGGCTCGGCCCATCTCGCGAAGGTGACCCGTCTTCTCGCTGCGCTCGGCGCGATACCGCTTTGCGGGTCAGGTGCGTGGGGTGGGGCGAGCGCGCGTCACCTGTCCAGTCGGAACAGGTAGGCACCGCCGGGTTCAACGCCGGCGTTCTCGTTTCGCACATGGCCGACCGCAAGCCACGAGCCGCGCACCGCCAGCGCCGTGCCGAAGGACCGCGGTCCGCTGGCGACCTTGGGGGCCAGCCGCACGGACTCCACCCAGCCGCCGGCCTGCCGCTCGAACACGAACACGCGGCCGGACTCGTCATCGCCCTCCACCGCGCTCACGTCACCCACGATCACGCGGCCGTCGGCGATCTCCATGGCCATGCCGAATCCGCGGCCGGTCTTCACGCCAGTGCCAGGCCGAAGGAGTCCGTCAGGCTTCCATGTGCCATCCACGCGCCGCAGCACCACCACCTCCACGCCCTCCTCCAGCGGATGGATCGACTGAACCGCCATCAGGTCACCGCGCAGGACCACGCGATGGCCAAAGCCCAGGAAGGGCGAGATGCCCCGCGACTGGATCTCCTGCTCCAGCGTCCAGCTGCCGCCCTGACGCCGATACACGCACACCATGGGCGCTTCCAGCGAGGCGAAGTTCCGCTCCGCGCGGAACGGCTTGAGGAGCGTGGGATAGCCCACCGCCAATCGATCGCCGTCCAGGGACAGGCTGGCGCCGAACCACCACGGCTTGTTGGACGCGTCGCGCTCCACGGTGCCGCCGGCCTTCCAGCCCTCGGCCGTGCGCTCGAACACGTAGACCTTGGGATTCGGCAGGTGGTCCGCCTCCTGCATGTTGGGCCGCACGCTCACCTCGCCCACGGCCAGAAGCGGCCCGTCCATGGCGATCGCGCCGCCAAAGTTCATGCGGCGCTCGCCCGGTGGCCCCTGCAGGAATCCCATCTGCTTCCAGACCTGCGGGTTGTCCGTGCGTGTGAACCACGCCAGTTCGCTCGAGCCGGTCTTTCGCGCGATGGGCGTGACCAGCGTGTCCGCGTTCAGGCCCAGTCGCTGCAGGGCGAAGTCGCCGGGCCTCAGCCCCGACACCTGCGGCATCTCGAACCCCGCCTTCCATGTGCCGTCGGGCTGCGGCACGAAGGTGGCCACCTGGCCGTCGGCGCCACCCGCGCGCGAGATCACGGCGCCACTCACGATCAGGTCGTCGCCGGAGAAACCGAGCACGTTGCCGAAGGCGGGCGCCACCGTGGGCAATGGGCTGGCGACCATGGAAGTCTCATGGATGACCGCTGGAGCTGGCCGCTCCGCAGGCTGCTCCGGCGCGGCCAGAAGCGGCGGCGCCTCCTGCCCAAACGCCGTACCCGCGATGCAGGCCATCGCCACCAGACGAATGCACGCGGCCATTCGGTTCATGCCCTGTCCACGCCGCCCGCACGTCGGTCGTTCGCGCCAGCCCGCGGATTCCGCGACCGTAGCGACTGGGACACCTCACGCACCAGCACCGCGTCGTCGGGCAGGTTGTGCTTGCCGTAGGCGTCGCGCGGCGGGATCACCCGCACGCCAAGACCGTGCAACCTCCGCAGGTTCTCCTCCAGGATCCGCGTGTGCATCGATCCATGCATGGTCGGCGCCACCAGCACCGCGGCCTGTCCGCGCTCCATCCGGCCCAGCGCCGACGCCATGGTGGCGCCGATCACGCCCTCGGCCAGCCCGCACGCCATGCGCGCGATGGTGGCCGCCGTGGCGGGCGCCACCAGGTAGGCGTCGAACGGTGCCGAATCCGAGAGATGCTCCGCATGCGCCGACAGCCGCGCCACCACCGCGTTGGTGGTGCTCCACTCCAACGCGTCGGCGGTCACGTAACGAAGAGCCTCCTCGCTGCAGAAGGCCGTGACCACCGCGCCCTGCCGCCGCAACGCCCGCGCCAGCATGGGCGTACGGAACGCCGCGATGCCGCCGGTCACCATCAGGGCCACGCGAGCGCCGTCGAGCAGGTCACCGTCACGCGGCACTTCGCGATCCCCCAGATCGCTTGGCGTGGGCGGTGGAAAGTGGAATTCGCTCATCGCGATCATGCTATCGCCATGCGGCTATCTTCCGGCGCGTGAGCGAGGCCGATCGGCATGCATCGCAGGACGACGGGTCCGATGGACGGCTCGGCCTGCTGGTGCCCGTGGCCTCGGGCATGGCGTTGGCCGTGGCCTGGAGCATGCAGCGCGGATGGATCGCGGGACCTGCCGAACTGCCGCGGGCCCTGTACGTGGCCGCCTACCTGATCGCCGGAGCCGAGGCCTTCTGGCGCGGCCTGCTGCTGGCGATCCGGCTGCGCCTGGACGTGGACTTCCTGATGGTGGTGGCCGCCATCGGCGCCGCCTGGATCGGCCGCTGGGTCGACGGTGGGCTGCTGCTGTTCCTCTTCGCGTTGGGCAATGCGCTGGAGCACTACGCCATGGGCCAGGCGCGGCGAGCCATCCGTGCCTTGGGCCAGCTGGCCCCGCGCACCGCCCACCGCATGCATGGCGGCGGCACCGAGGAAGTTCCGGTGGAGACGCTGGCGGTGGAGGATCTGGTGGTGGTCCGCCCCGGCGAGCGACTGCCCGCGGACGGACGCGTGCACGAGGGCCGCAGCGCCGTGGACCAGAGCCCCATCACCGGCGAAAGCGTGCCGGTGGAGAAGGAGCCGGGCGACCAGGTCTTCGCGGGAACCGTGAACGGCGACGGCAGCCTGCAGGTGCGCGTGAGCGCGCTGGCCACCGACAGCACCATGGCCCGCATGATCCGCCTGGTGGAGCGGGCCCAGCACCAGAAGGGTCGCACGCAGCGCGCCGCCGAGGCCTTCACCCGCGTCTACGTGCCGTGCGTGGTGGCCGGCACGGTGGCCGCCGTGGCGGTGCCCACCTGGGCCGGCTGGCTCCCCTTCCAGGAGTCGCTGCTCCGGGCCATCGCCATGCTGGTGGGCGCCAGCCCCTGCGCCCTGGCCATCAGCACGCCGGCGGCCGTGCTGGCGGGCGTGGCGCGCGCGGCACGCAGCGGCGTGCTCATCAAGGGCGGCCTGCACCTGGAGAGCCTGGCCGAGATCCGGGCCATGGCCATGGACAAGACCGGGACCATCACAGCGGGACGACCTCGCGTGGTCGCGATCGAGACCGCTCCCGGCGTGGCGCCGGCGCTGCTGCTGGAACTGGCGGCGGCCATCGAGCGCCGCAGCGAGCATCCGATCGCGCGGGCCATCGTGGACGCCGCCGCCGAGCGTGGCCTGCCCACGCGCGTGGCCGACGACGTGGCGGCGATCAAGGGCCGCGGCCTGGAGGGCACCCTGGATGGCCAGCGGCTGGAGGCCGGCTCGCCTCGGCTGCTTGCCGAGCGCGGCGTGACGCTGCCGACGGAACTGCAGTCCAGGTCCGACGAGCTCGACCGCCAGGGCCACACGCTGGTGGCGCTGCTGCGGGACGGGCAGCCGCTGGGCCTGCTCGCCCTGAGCGACCAGCCGCGACCCGAGGCGGCGCAGGCCATCGCCCGCCTGCACGCGCTGGGCGTGCGGCCCGTGGTCATGCTCACCGGGGACCGCGCCGCGGTGGCCCAGCGCGTGGGCCGGGCCGTGGGCGTGGACACGGTGCAGGCCGAACTGCTGCCCGAGCACAAGATCGAGGCCGTGCGCCAGCTGCTGCAGCGGCACGGCACCATGGCCATGGTGGGCGACGGCGTGAACGACGCGCCGGCCCTGGCCATGGCCACCGTGGGCATCGCCATGGGACGCGGCGGCACCGACGTGGCGCTCGAGGCCGCGGACGTGGCGCTGATGGCCGACGACCTGAACCGGCTTCCGTTCACCGTGTCGCTGGCCAGATTCGCCCGCTCCGTGATCCGGCAGAACGTGCTGGTGAGCATGGGCATGGTGCTGGTGCTCATCCCCCTCACGCTCTCGGGCGTGGTCAACACCACGCTGGCCGTGATCATGCACGAGGGCAGCACCGTGGCCGTGGTGCTCAACGGACTGCGGCTGCTGGCGTGGCGGCCCCCCGCGGTCCTGAATCAGCCGTAGCTGGGCTGGTAGATCTGGGCCCGCACAAAGGCCTCCACGTCCGCCGGACGCGGCACGCCGGCCTGGCCATGGTCAAAGATGAGCGTGGCCACGTCCACCGCCTCGCGCACCAGCGTCGAATGGATCTCGTCGATGGGCGGATAGATCAGGCCCACGCGCAGGTCCTCCTCGGTCACCTGGGCCGCAAGGCTCTCCGCCGCGCGCAGGAACATCTCGTCGGTCACGCGCCGGGCCCGCGTGGCGTACACCGCCAGGCCCACGGCGGGATAGATGTAGACGTTGTTGCCCTGGCCCGGCACGAACAGCTTGCCCGCGTGGTGCAGCGGCGAAAAGGGGCTGCCGCTGGCGAAGATCGCGCGGCCGCCGCTGCACTCGATCGCCTCCCGGGCCGTGCACTCGCTGCGTGAGGTCGGGTTGGAATACGGAAAGATCACCGGTCGCTCGTTCAGCCGGGCCATGGCCTCGATCACCTGCCGCGTGAAGGCGCCCGCCACCGTGCTCACGCCCACGATCGCCGTGGGCCGCACCGCCTCCACCACCTGCAGCAGGTCGCTCATGGGCGGATGGGCATGGGCGTACGGACGCTGGTGGTCGCTCAATCCCGGCGCGTCCGCGGTGACCAGCCCCTTGGAGTTCATCAGGAAGCAGCGTCCGCGCGCCTCGGCCTGCGAGAGCCCCTCGCGCATCATCTGCAGCACGCACAGGTCCGCGATGCCGATCGCGGCGCTTCCGGCGCCGTAGAACACCAGCCTGTGGTCGCGCAACCGGTCGCCGCGGATCCGGCACGCCCCGAACAGCCCCGCCACCGCCACCGCCGCCGTGCCCTGGATGTCGTCGTTGAAGCAGCAGACGCGGTCGCGGTGACGATCCAGCAGCGGGATCGCGGTCCGGTTGGTGAAGTCCTCAAACTGGATGCAGCAGCCCGGGAACACCTCCTGGGCCGCGTCGATGAACTCGTCCACAAAGGCGTCATAGTCCGCGCCCGTCACGCGCCGGTGACGCAGGCCCGGATAGAGCGGATCGTCCAGGAAGGACTCGTTGTTGGTGCCCACGTCCAGCGTGACCGGGAGCGTGACCTCGGGCGGCACGCCGCCAAAGGCCGAGTACAGGGCCAGCTTGCCGATGGGAATGCCCATCCCGCACACCCCCTGGTCACCCAGGCCCAGGATCCGCTCGCCGTCGGTCACCACGATGAACCGCACCTGGCGCTCCGGCCAGTTGGCCAGGATCTCGCGCACCCGCCCGCGCCGGTTCAGCCCAACGTACAGCCCGCGCGGCCTCCGCAGGATGTGCCCGAACTTCTGGCACGCCTCGCCCACCGTGGGGGTGTAGACCAGCGGCATGAGTTCGGAGGGATGCCGCCGCATCAGCGTGAAGAAGAGCCGCTCGTTCAGCTCGGAGAGCTCGTTCAGGTACACGTACTTGTCCAGGTCGGTGGTGCAGAGCTGCAGCTGCCGCCGCACCCGCTCCAGCTGGGTGTCCAGCGTGGAGACGCCCTCGGGCACCAGGCCCACCAGCCCCAGCCGCTCGCGCTCCTCCTGGGTGAAGGCCAGTCCCTTGTTCAGCCGCGCGTTGAAGAGCAGGTCGCGTCCATGCGTCATGCCGAAAGTCTAGTGGCCGCGTCTCAGGATCCGGGCGTCACGCGAGCCTCACCCGTGCGCTCCCAGCGACCCTGCAGCAGTCGCTGCCGATCGTCGCAGGCGTCGCGCGAGACCTCGGCGTCAAACATGGCGGGCGAGACGTGCACCAGATAGGTGCCCACCTCGTCCGAGCACACGGCCGACTCCGGACGGAAACGGAAGGTGGCCACCCGTCCGTCATAGGTGTACTCACCCACGACCGGACGCAGCCGTGGATCGCCTCGCTGCAGCAGCAGCACGCCGGTGTCCTCCAGGCTCAACGTGCTGCCGGCGTCGTTGCGCCAGGAGCCCGCCAGGTCCAGGCTGGCCACGCGGGGCGGGTCGCCTGCGCACCCGGCCAGGGCCAGCGAGAGCAGCATCGTTCGGGGACATCGGTGCATATCAGAACTCCATGACGAGCTGGATGGCGAAGAGATTGGGCGACTGCTGGTCAAAGCGGTCCTGGTCCAGGTAGCTGTACTGGGCCTTGCACTGCAGGTATCGGTTGATCTTCCATCCCAGGCACACATCCACGCGCCAGAGATCGTTGTCCCAGTCCACCGTGCCGCCCGGCGGGGTCACGTTGTCGAAGCTGCCGTAGAGCTGCTGGTTCCATCGACCCGCCAGCCACCACTGTGGGGCAAACTTCCACTTGGCCTCCACGAAGTAGCTCCACACGTCCGCCGGTCCCAGATTGGGCACGCGATAGCGGCTCCACGCGGCCTCGGCCCAGATCTCCAGCGGACCATGTGCCCAGCTGACGTCCGCGCCCACCACCGTCTGCGTGGTGTCCCAGAAGTTGATCGGCCCGGTCACGGTGGGATCCTGGCTCACGTAACTGCCGCCACTGCCGCTCACGCCCAGATTCCACGCCGCATCCGGCCGCCATCCCACGCGGCCCGTGAGCGTGGGGTACGCGAAGCTCCTGTCCCAGAACTGCCACTCGCTCGGGCGGCTGCTCAGGCTGGCGTTCTTCAGTTCCAGCGCGTAGTCGAACCGCTTCCAGCTGCCCCCGATCTGGCCGCCGCTTGCGTAGCTGGGACCCCACACGATCGGCACCCAGGTGTTGTAGTTGAGCGCCGCGTTGCGTCGGCCCAGGAACCTGCCGCGACCGGGCGTGGCGGATCCGCCGTTGGCGCCGTCGGTCACCGTGGTCATGGCCTCGTACATCAGCGGCGCGTTGATGAGCGGATTCTGGAAGCTGAAGTGCCGGTTGATCCACTGGCCAAAGCAGGTGGCGAAGGTGCCGCCCTTGAGCACCAGCGCCGGCGTGGCCAGCGGCTGCCACACCGCGAAGTACTCGTCCAGGTTGGCGTTCACCTGCATGTCCGCCGGGTCGAACTGCCGGTATGCCTGCCCCAGCGCCACCAGCGAGAGCTGGTCGCCAAACTCCATCGACACCAGGCCGCTCATCTTGGGGTAGTACAGCTGATGCTGTCCGGTGCGCACCAGCGAGGGTGGGGGCTGGTCGAAGACCATGTAGTTCTGCGTGAACCAGAAGTCGCTGTTGAGTCGGAAGCCGCCGTCCGGGCTCTCCACGCTGTGGAACCGCTTCAGGCCCTCGACCGCCTCCTCGTACCAGTCGCCGGAGACCTCGCTTGGGGCGTCAATGCCCTGCTCGGCCTCGTCGGCCGTCATGGGCCGATCCTGCACCCCCTGCATCGCCAGACACGCAGCCATCAGCATCGCATGCATCAGGGGACCTCCTTGTGGTCATCCAGCCGGAACGCCCGAACGGGCCGATCGAATCCCTTCACCTGGAGGGCCTCCAGCGGGCTCACGAGCCATCCCGGCCCCAGCTGTCCCCGCACCGCGTCGTCCACGTACACGCGGCCCGCCGGTGCCGCCGAGCACAGTCGCGCCGCCAGGTTCACGCGTTCCCCCAGCACGGTGTAGTTGAGCCTTCGGGCGCTTCCCATGCAACCGGC
>Ga0169931_10006604_pt1 | contig 17425 bp, 17 predicted proteins | sample Kivu_15m_20L_FD_129675 | JGI IMG/M metagenome (GOLD analysis project Ga0169931, IMG submission 129675) | Freshwater microbial communities from Lake Kivu, Western Province, Rwanda to study Microbial Dark Matter (Phase II) - Kivu_15m_20L... | ecosystem: Environmental > Aquatic > Freshwater > Lake...
CCCCGTCGTGAAGGCAGTTTCCGTCACGGGCACCCCGATGAACGCCGCCCCCGCATCGACCGCGGCCGCGTGGTCCCAGGTGGAGTCTCCGATCATCGTGCAGTCGGCCACGGCGACGCCCAGGCGCCGCGCGGCCACGACCAGACCCTCTCCCGAAGGCTTGGCCGGGATCCGCGGATCGCGGCCAACGATGACCTCGATATGCACGCCGTGGTGCGCCAGCGCCTCGCGCGCGACATCCTCGGGTAGCAGCGTCACCACCGCGCGCGGGATCCCGAGAAGCATCTGGTCCAGGGCAGCCAGCCCGGGCATCGCCGTGGATCGGGGGATCGCCGCGCGCTCATGGGTCGCCACCACCTGGGAGGCGGCACTCCAGCGCTCATCGCCCGCCAGTGCGACGAGGATCGCCATGGTCGACAGGGTGGGCGCGTCCCAGTCGGCGTCGGGGACAGTGGCGCGGCGCTGATCACCGACCAGCGCGGTGAGGTCGCGCAGGGCCGCGGCGTAGTCGGTGTAACTCTGCAGGTCGACCAGGGTGCGGTCCAGGTCGAAGAGGATCCCCTCGGTGGTCACGGCCCCATGGTCCTCGACCGACTTCCCAGCGGCAACACTTCCATCGCGGGATGCGCCCTGCACGCGAGTTAGGCTCAGGCATGCGCATCGCCCTCGGAGTCGCCCTGAGCGTGTGCGCCCTGGTCATCCCCGCACCGGTGACGGCCGCACCACACGCCCACCCGGACCGGATCGTCGCGGCGGCCTGGGTCGAAGGCGCCTACAGCATGACGGGTGCGCTGGGCTATCGAGACCGCCACTTCACGCTGTACGCCGACGGACGGATCATCACCCCGGGGGCCCCGGACACGCATGGCGTGGAAACTCTCCGACGGGCATCGCTCGCGTCAGCTGCGAGTCGGGAAATGCGCCAGGCCCTGCTGGAGGCCACCGCGGGCGTGGAGTTCGGTGACGTGCCCGTCGCCGACGTGGGCTACACCCGCACGCGCGTGAGTGTCGATGGCCAGGTGGCCCGCGCCCGCGTCAACGCACTGCTCATGACCCTCGGGCTGCCCGACGCTCAGCGCCGTGCGCGCGAGCGACTCGTGGAGCTCATCGACTCGTGGAAGGCAATCCCGTCCGCACCCTTCACCCCGGCCGCGTATGAGGTGCAGATCCGGACGGTGTCGGACCCCATGATCCAACTCGAGTGGCCCGGCCCACCATTGCCGACGCGCGAGTGCGCCCGAGTCAGCGCCCGCACCTACGCGAGGTTCCCCGCGACCTTCCAGCAGGGCAACGCCTACACCTGGCGGGGCAAGTCCCTCACCGTGTGGGTGCGCCCCCTGCTTCCGGGTGAAAGCGGCTGCCCCGAGCGATGAGCCCCACGGTATGCGCCACAATGTGGCCATGGCCGACAACAGTTTCGACATCGTGTCCAAGCTCGACCGTGCAGAGGTCGACAACGCCGTGACCCAGGCAGCCAAGGAGTTGGCCCAGCGCTTCGACTTCAAGGGCACCGGCGCCAAGGTGGAGTTCAAGGGCGAGATGACCATCGAGCTCGAGGCCGAGACCGAGGATCGCGTCAAGGCGGCTCTCGAGGTGCTCAAGGAAAAGCTCGTCAAGCGCGGCGTCAGCCTCAAGGTGCTCGACGCCGGCGAGGTGCGCGCGTCGGGCCGACTCAACAAGATCACCTGTCAGCTCAAGGAAGGCATCACGCAGGACCAGGCGAAGAAACTCGCCAAACTGATTCGCGACGAGGGCCCCAAGAAGGTCAAGACTCAGGTGCAAGGCGATGAACTCCGCGTCTCCAGCCCGAGTCGCGACGACCTGCAGGAGGTCATCCAACTCGTCAAGGATGCGGATCTGGACTTCCCCGTGCAGTTCGTCAACTACCGCTGACGCGCGCTCTCCTCGATCGGGGCACCCGCTGCCTCAACGGGCTGCGAGCGGCCCCACGGCACCGTGGCAGCGATGAGCACGGCGCCGATCACCGCGACGTCGACGTAGATTGCCCAGCTCATCTCAGCACCTCCGATCCCAGCCTGCGTCGGGGCAGAGGCTGAGCGCCAGAGGCGAGTCTTCACTGACCGGTCAGGACGGGCCGAATTCCTCCAGTCGGGCGATGCCGTGCCGCAGGCCCTGAGCATCTGGTGCCGGGTAGTCGTGCTCGGGCACCCAGTGCAGTGCGTCGAAGGGGCAGACCTCGACGCAGATACCGCAGTACATGCACAGGCCCCAGTCGATGGTGAAGGAGTCCAGGACGGCCACCGAGCGAGGGCGGCGCGCACCTGGCTCGCTCACTTCCTCGTTGTGGCTCTCGATGTGAATGCACCAGTCGGGGCACTCCTTGACGCACAGCATGCAGGAGGTGCACGCGGCCGCATCGAGCGCGATCGCGCCCCGTGCCTGGTGAGGAATCTCGCTCATCGACGCGCTCCAGGCCAGGGGGTGTCTACCCGGGCGACCAGCGGGGTGTCCTTGCGCAGCGGCGGCGGGCTCGCCACATCGAGCAGCAGGAGCGGGCGCAGGTCTGGGTGGCCACTCACCTGCACGCCGAACATCTCGTGGATCTCCCGCTCATGCCATGCCGCGGCCGGAAGCACACCGGTGACCGACTCGAGCATCGGTGCCGCACGATCGAGCAGGGTGTGGCCCCACACGTCCTCGAGGCCACCCGCCTCGGGGCGACGTACCAGATGGATGACGATCTCGATCTCGCCCGAAGCGGGGCGATCCACGGCCGTCAGCAGGTCGAGGCGGTCGAAGCCCGCTGCGACGCGCTGGGCCACCGCGTCGGCCCAGGGCTCCCAGAGCGGCCCTGGTGGGTCGGTCACGCCGCTCATGCGGGCACCACCAGGGCGACCAGGGCCTCGACCAGGGCCTCGGGGCGTGGGGGACAGCCGGGGACGTACGTCGACACGGGGATCACGCGATCGACCCCTTTGGTGACGGAGTAGGAGTCCCAGTAGGGACCACCGGAATTGCTGCAGGCACCGAACGAGACCGCGGCCTTGGGCTCGGGCAGCGCCTCCCACGCGGCGATGACCTCGGGGGCCAGGGCATCGGTCACCGTGCCCGACACAACGAGGACGGCGGCACCGGACGCCGACGGCTCCGCCGGGATGAGGAGGCCCCGGCCGATCGCCGACGCGAACTCGACCGCGCAGCAGGCCAGGCCGAGGTCTCGCACATGGACGCGGACCTCCGGGTGCGAGGCCACGGCGTAGACGCGCTGCTCCCGGGCCATCCCGGCAGCGTAATCGCCCGTCCCGCGCGTCGGCACCCGCCGCAGGGCGGCGCCGGGCCGCGGGGTGGACAATGGGGGACGGTCCGCAGACCCCCCGCCGACGAAGAGGTGAACGTGAGCACCCAGGCCAAGTCCGTCGTCCCCCTCGGCCACGTCGTCATCCGATTCGCGGGCGACTCCGGTGACGGCATGCAGCTCACGGGCGATCGCTTCACCTCCGAGACCGCGGGCCTCGGCAACGACCTGTCGACGCTGCCGGACTTCCCCGCCGAGATCCGCGCTCCCGCCGGCACCCTCGCGGGTGTCTCCGCATTCCAGCTCCACTTCGCCGATCACGACATCATGACCCCGGGTGACCGCCCCGATGTGCTCGTCGCGATGAATCCCGCGGCCCTGCGAGCAAACGTGGGCGACCTGCGTCCCGGATGCGACCTCATCGTCAACACTGACGAATTCACCAAGCGCAACCTGGAGAAGGTCGGCTACACCAGCAATCCCCTCGAGGACGGCAGCCTCGATGCCTTTGCCGTCCACGACCTAGCGCTCACCTCGATGACCATCGAGGCGCTGTCGGGATTCGACATCTCCAAGAAGGATGCCGAGCGCGCCAAGAACATGTTCGCCCTGGGCCTGCTGTGCTGGCTCTACAGCCGTCCGACCGAGGGCACCATCGACTACCTCCGGGCGAAGTTCGCCAAGAAGCCCGAGATCCTCGCCGCCAACATCGCGGCTTTCGAGGCAGGCTGGTCCTACGGCGAGACAACCGAGGCGTTCTCAGTGCGCTACGAGGTCAAGCCCGCCCCCATGCAGCCGGGCACCTACCGCAACATCACCGGCAACCCCGCGCTCGCCTACGGCCTTATCGCGGCGTCACGCCAGTCGGGGCTGCCGCTCTTCCTCGGGTCCTACCCGATCACGCCGGCATCCGACATCCTGCACGAGTTGAGCAAGCACAAGAACTTCGGCGTCATCACCTTCCAGGCCGAGGACGAGATCGCCGGCATCGGCGCGGCTCTCGGAGCGGCGTACGCCGGCTCGCTCGGAGTGACGACCACGTCGGGACCCGGCGTCGCCCTCAAGTCAGAAACGATCGGCCTTGCCGTCTCCCTCGAGTTGCCGCTCATCATCGTCGACGTGCAGCGCGGCGGCCCTTCGACGGGCCTGCCGACCAAGACCGAGCAGTCCGACCTGCTCCAGGCGATGTTCGGCCGCAATGGCGAGGCACCGGTGCCGATCGTGGCGCCGCGGTCGCCGGGCGACTGCTTCGAGGCAGCGGTCGAGGCCGCTCGCATCGCCGTGACCTATCGCACCCCCGTCTTCCTGCTCTCCGACGGCTACCTGGCCAACGGCTCCGAGCCGTGGCGCATCCCTGACCTGGACGCACTCCCGGTGATCGATCCGGCCTTCACGACCGAGCCCAATCGCGAGGACGGCAGCTTCTGGCCCTACCTGCGCGACGAGGAGACCTTGGCCCGCCCCTGGGCGATCCCCGGCACTCCGGGCCTTGAGCACCGGATCGGCGGCCTGGAGAAGGCCGACGGCAGCGGCAACATCTCCTACGATCCCGAGAACCACGACCGCATGGTGCGGCTGCGCCAGGCAAAGGTCGACGCGATCGCACGGACGATCCCCCCGCTCGAGGTGGAGGATCCGAGCGGCGACGCGCGAGTGCTCGTGCTCGGCTGGGGTTCGACCTACGGCCCGATCGGGGCCGCCTGTCGGCTCGTGCGCGCGCAGGGCATGTCCGTCGCCCAGGCGCATCTGCGCCACCTCAATCCCTTCCCCGCCAACACCGGGGAGGCCCTACGCCGCTACGACCGCGTGATCATCCCCGAGATGAATCTCGGCCAACTCGCCCTCCTGATTCGCGGGAAGTATCTCGTGGACGCCATCGGCTACAACCAGGTGCGAGGGCTGCCCTTCACCTCCGAAGAACTCAGCACGACCATCGCCGACGTGATCGGGAGCCTGTGACGCCATGACCGCGACCGACCTGCCCATGCCCGGACTCGCACTCGTCCCCCGCACGGATGAGAAGCAGACCGCCAAGGACTTCAAGACCGACCAGGAGGTGCGCTGGTGCCCGGGCTGCGGGGACTACGCGATCCTGGCCACCGTGCAGGGCTTCCTGCCCGAGCTCGGTCTGCGCAGGGAGAACATCGTCTTTGTCTCCGGCATCGGGTGCTCATCGCGCTTCCCCTACTACATGGACACGTACGGCGTGCACTCCATCCACGGCCGCGCGCCCGCGATTGCCACCGGCGTCGCGATCACGCGCCCTGACCTCTCGGTGTGGGTGGTCACCGGTGACGGCGATGCCCTGTCCATCGGCGGCAACCACCTCATCCATGCCCTGCGCCGCAATGTCAACCTCAAGATCCTGCTCTTCAACAACAGGATCTACGGCCTCACCAAGGGGCAGTACTCGCCCACTTCCGAGACGGGCAAGATCACCAAGTCCACTCCGCTGGGCTCACTGGACTACTCCTTCAATCCGGTGTCCATTGCCCTCGGAGCCGAGGCCTCCTTCGTCGCGCGGACGGTCGACTCCGACCGCAAGCACCTCACCGAGACCCTGCGCCGCGCCGCCGCGCACGAGGGCACCGCACTCGTGGAGATCCTGCAGAACTGCAACATCTTCAATGACGGTGCGTGGGAGCCGCTGAAGGACGCCGAGATGAGCGACGACTACCTCATCCGTCTGGTCGACGGGGAGCAGGTGCGCTTCGGCAAGGACGGGAGCAAGGTGGTGATCCGAGGCACTGACGGCCACCTCGCCGTGGCCGATGCCGACTCCGTGGATGAGTCCGAGATCATCGTCTTCGACTCGCACGCTGCGGACCCGGGCCTTGCCTTCGCACTCTCGCGCCTGGCACATGTGCACTCGCTCCGGGATACGGCGATCGGGGTCTTCCGCGACGTGCAGCGCCCGTCCTACGACCGCCTCGTCCGCGAGCAGGTGGCCAGTGTCCGGGAGTCGGGCGAGGGCGATCTGGGATCGCTTGTTCGGGGCAAGGACACCTGGACAGTCTCCTGAGCACGAAGCCCCGATCCGAATTCACCTCGGGCTTGCTCTTCGGCCTCGCCGCCTACGGCATGTGGGGTGCCTTCCCGCTCTACTTCTCGCTCTTCGACGGCGTCAATCCCATCGAGGTGGTCGCCTACCGCATCGTGTGGTCACTGGCCTTCTGCGTGCTGCTCCTGCTCTTCATCAAGGGCGGCTGGCGCGAGACGGGACGCACTCTGCGCAATCGACGCAGCATCGGCCTGCTTGGCCTGGCATCGGTCGCCATCGCCATCAACTGGACGACGTACGTCTATTCCGTCGCCACGGACCAGGTCGTCGAGGCCGCCCTGGGCTACTTCATCAATCCCCTCGTCTCCGTCGCCCTCGGTGTCGTCATCCTGCGCGAGCGACTGCGCCGACCTCAGTGGGTAGCCGTTGCCATCGCTGGTGTCGGGGTCGTGATCATCGGCTTTGCCGAAGGGGCAGCCCCGTGGCTGGGCATCGTCCTGGCGGTGACCTTCGGCTTCTACGGGCTGTTGAAGAAGGTTGCGGGCGTCGCCGCAGTGCCAGGTCTCACCGTGGAGACCATCATTCTCTTCCCCGTCGCTGGGCTTGTCCTCGGCTACATCGAGATCCAGGGCAGCGCGGCGGTAGCAAGTAGTGGGTGGAGCATGGGGCTACTCCTTGCCTTCCTCGGCCCGGTCACCGCCATCCCGCTCATGTCCTATGCCGCGGCCGCGAATCGCCTACCGCTGGCCATGCTCGGGGTCCTGCAGTACTCCACGCCATCGGTGATCTTCATCCTCGGACTCACGGTCTTCGGCGAGACAGTGAACACGGGAGAGTGGATCGGCTTCACGCTCATCTGGGTTGCTCTGGCGATCTTCTCGACCGATGCGATCCGACGCTCGCGCAAGCCCAGTCGCATCGACGCGCTTGAGGTCGCCGAACCCACCTAGTCGACTACAGCCCGGCGAGCTTGGCCTTGTCCAGGATCCCCGCGCGGCCACTCGCCCCGAGCAATTGGCCCAGGGCCGTGATGTCGGCCTTGATCGTGGCCACGCTGTATCCGAGATCCTCTGCGATCTCGCGGTTGCTCTTGCCCTCACGCAGGAGCACGAGCACCTCCCGCTGGCGCGCCGTGATGTCCAAGGGTGCGACATCGGCGAGATTGGAGTTTGCCGTGCCTCGAAGGGCCGACGAGGCAAGCACCCACATCACCGTCGCGCTGAGCACGCCGTCGATCGTCGCGCGCAGGTGCCATGTGTGCTCAACAGGCTCCGCGAATCCAAGGACGACGAAACCAACGGGTGCTCCCCGGTGGCGCAGCGGCAGGAATGCCATTTCGCCCTGCGTGGCACGGCTGCGGAAGAAGGGCGCGGCAAGCGGGTATGCGTCAGCGACATGATCCTTAGCGAGCCACTTCTCAGTGCCCATGCGGAAGGTCTCCACCCCGGGCAGGTGCATATCGGTCGTCACTCGGGCATAGACCGCGTTCTGCTTGCGGCCCATGCCGTACGACGCCACGAGGTCGAGGGTCTGCCCATCGGTGCGGGCGGCGTACACCAGGGCCAGATCCGCCCCGAAGGGTGCGAAGAGCCCGCGACAGATGGCGAAGCCCACGGCGTCGCCGTCGGGGAGATCGCTCAGCATCCACAGATAGGAGATCAGGGGCGCGCCGTCGAGGGCGAAGTCCTCGGGACGGGCGACGTCGCCGAGTCGAGCCTCATCGGCCACGCGATCTGCCGTTCGACGCCTTGCCATGTCACCCCCTGAGAGATCCCGGCGGCTCCAGTGTCGCAACGTCGTCCCCGCGACCCGTGGGCAGGGGCTATAGCCCGGCTATAGCCGCGGCAAACCGGCCCTCGCCCCGGCGGCGCGCGATACACCTGGGTAGTCCGCCAGTCGCGGGGGTGGCGGAAAGGGTTCGACTTGCCGTCTCCACCGTCGGGGGGGCGCGGTGCCGAGACGGCAAGTCGAACCCCAAGCTCCCCCCGGTCCTAGGCTGGCGCGGTGGCCTCCGACCCTTATTCCACCCCAGAGCGCCTCGCCCTGTGCCGACTCGTCACGGACTTCACCACCCGGGAGATCGCTCCGCATCTGCCCGACTGGGAGCGGGCGGGACAGGTGCCACGCGCTCTGCATCGCCGCGCTGCAGAGGCGGGGATTCTGGGCATCGGCTTCCCCGAGGAGGTCGGCGGATCCGGGGGAGACCTCATCGATGTGGTGGTGATGACGGAGTCACTGCTCCAGGCGGGGGGCAGCGGTGGAGTCGTGGCCGGGCTCTTCAGTCACGGCATCGCTCTCCCCCACGTCATCGACGAGGTGGTCCGTCGACGCGAGCTCGGCGACGGACCAGGGGCAGACGACCTCGTCGATCGCATCGTCACGCCCGTGCTGAGTGGCGAGGCGATCGCGAGCCTCGCCGTCACCGAGCCCGACGGCGGATCCGACGTCGCTCGACTGCGCACCCGAGCCACGCGCGTCGACGGGGGCTGGACGGTGACGGGTGCCAAGACCTACATCACGTCCGGGGTGCGCGCTGATGTCGTGGTGACCGCCGTGCGCACCGGCACTGCCGAAGACGGCGCCGCGGGCATCTCGCTGGTCCTGCTGGACCCGCGCGCCGACGGCTACGCCACTCCGCGTGCGCTCGAGAAGATGGGCTGGTGGTGCAGTGACACCGCGGAGTTGGCCTTCGATGGGGTGCGCGTGCCCGATTCCGACGTCCTGGGGGAAGGCCTGGGGTTCGCCTCCCTCGCCCGGCACTTCGTCTCGGAGCGCATCAGCATCGCGGTGACGGCGTACTCCACCGCCCAGCGGGCCCTTGACCTCACCCTTGCCTGGGTCCGGGCCAGGGAGACCTTCGGCCGCCCGTTGATCGCTCGCCAGGTGGTGCGCCACACCCTCGTGGAGATGGCACGCCAGATCGATGTCGCCCGCGTCTACACCCGCGATGTCGCACGCCGCTACGCCGCAGGCGAGGAGATGATCCTTGCTGCTGTGCAGGCCAAGAAGACCGCGGTGGCCGCCTGTGACTTCGTCGTCGATCACGCCGTGCAACTACACGGCGGCATGGGCTACATGCGCGAGAGCGAGGTTGAGCGTCACTATCGTGACGCGCGCGTCCTCGGGATCGGTGGCGGCGCGACCGAAGTCATGGACGACCTCGCAGCGCGGCTCCTCGGCTACTAGGGATGCTCGCCGCCGTCAGCCCGTCCGGGTCACGACGTAGTCGCACAGGGCGGTGAGGGCATCCCTCGGCGATCCCGCCGGCAGGGATGCGAGCGTCTCGCGGGCCCGGTCAGCCCAGGCGCGGGCCTCCTGGCGTGCTGAGTCGAGCGCGGGGTGATCGCGCAGGCGCTTGAGGGCCTCAGCGTGGTCATCATCGTCATCCAGGGGCCGGGTGAGCAGCTCGCGCAGGCGCGGATCATCGTCGGTGGCCAAGGCGATGAGGCCGGTGAGGGTGGGCACGCCTTCGCGCAGGTCCGTGCCCGGGACCTTGCCGGAGGCATCGGAGTCACTGGCGATATCGACGATGTCGTCGGCGAGTTGGAAGGCCACGCCGATCTGCTCGCCAAAGACGGTCATGGTCTCGACCACGTCCGGAGCAGCACCCGACATCATCGCCCCGAATCGTCCGGAGGTGGCGATGAGCGATCCGGTTTTGTCGGAGAGCACCCGCAGGTGGTGCGCGACCGCGTCGCCGGACTCCGGCCCGATGGTTTCGCGAATCTGTCCGGTGCACAGGCGCTCGAAGGTCCGCGCCTGGATCCGCACCGCCTCTGGGCCGAGGTCAGCCAAAATGTCGGATGCCTTGGCGAAGAGGAAGTCGCCGGTGAGGATCGCGACGGTGTTGTCCCAGCGCGCGTTGGCTGAGGCAGCGCCGCGGCGCAGGTCGGCTTCGTCCATGACATCGTCGTGGTAGAGCGTCGCCAGGTGGGTCAACTCGACCACTACTGCCGCGGGCACGACACCCGCTGCTTCGGGGTCGCCGAACTCGGCGGCCAGCAGGACCAGAAGGGGACGGAACCTCTTGCCTCCGGCATCGACGAGGTGCCTCGATGCCTCGGTGACGAAGGGGTAGTCGCTGCGCACGGACGCGCGCAGGAACTCCTCCACGCGCGCCATGCCCACGCCGAGACGGGCCTCGAGGGCGGGATCGATCACCCCCAGGCCCATCAGCGACCCAGAGGGATGCGGGCTCATGGCTATCCCACTATCGCAGGAATACGCCGGCGCGCTCGATGAGATCGAGGACCGGCTGAGGGAGTATGCCGAGGATCACAGTGACGGCCACCGAGATCGACAGGGCCAGCGTCGTGAAGGCGGAGGGCACGGCCACACGCGGCGCGCCCTCGAGCGGATCGCGGAAGAACATCACGACGATGATTCGGACATAGAAGAAGGCGGCGATCACGCTGGCGATGACGCCCACGATCACCAGGGCGACGGCGTCGACCGCCAGCGCCGCCTCGAAGACGACGAACTTGGCGATGAATCCGCTCGTGAGCGGGATGCCCGCCAGGGCGAGCATGAAGATCGCGAATGCCGTGGCGATCACGGGGTTGGTGCGGCCCAGGCCCGACCACTGCTCGATGCGCGTCGCCTCGCCGCCGCTGTCACGCACCATGCTGATGACCGCGAAGATGCCCAGCGTCGTGAAGGAGTAGGCCACGAGGTAGAAGATCGAGGCCCACAGACCCTCGGCGGTCGCCGTCGAGACACCAATGAGGATGAAGCCAGCCTGCGCGATGGATGAGTAGGCGATCATCCGCTTGATGTCGGTCTGGGCGATGGCCACGAGGGAGCCGACGATCACCGTGATGCCGGCGATGACCCACAGCAGGGGCTCCCACTCCCAGCGCAGTCCGCCAAGGGCGACATAGAGCACGCGCAGCATCGCGCCGAACGCCGCGACCTTGACCGCGGCTCCCATGAACGCCGTCACGGGCGCGGGCGAGCCCTGGTAGACGTCGGGCACCCACTGGTGGAACGGGACGGCCCCCACCTTGAAGAGCAGGCCGACCGCGAGCATGGCCAGACCGATAACGATGAGGGTGTTCTCCCCCGGCTTCGCCGCGAGGGCATCGGAGATCGCACCGAAGTCCACGCTGCCGGCGAAGCCATAGACGAGAGCGGCACCGAAGAGGAAGAACGCCGACGAGAAGGCGCCGAGGATGAAGTACTTGAGCGCGGCTTCCTGCGAGAGCAGCCGGCGACGCCGCGCCATGCCCGCCAGCAGGTAGAGAGGCAGTGACATGACCTCGAGTGCCACGAACATGACGAGGAGGTTGGTGGCCGTGACAAAGATGAGCATGCCCAGGACAGCAAAGAGGAAGAGCGGCCACACCTCGGTCTGGAGGTAGCCGCGCTTGGTGAGCTCTCTCTCGTCCACGGAGCCGGGCAGGGCCGAGGCCCGAGGCGCGAAGGCATCGCCCGCCGGGTCCACCTGGCGTTCAGCCAGCAGCATGGCCGCGACGAAGGCGACAAGGAGCACGAGTCCCATGAGCAGAACGCCGGGACCGTCGATCGCCAGCGCTCCCTCGACCTCCAGGGCGCGCGTGCTCGACTGCCATACGAGTGCGGCGAAGGCCGCCGCGAGGGAGCCGAAGGCGAGCACGAGCTGGACGGGGCGTCGAGCACCGCGGCCGACGAAGGTCTCGACAATGACGCCAATCACCGCGGCGACACCGACGATGATCATCGGCAGGAGCGCGAGATAGTTGATCTCGGGGGCAACCATCACCTCGGGATTCACTGCTCACCTCCCGCGGGCGCGAGGGCCGGCTGAGGATCGGTCATCCCGATGGTGTCCATCACGCGATCGACAGCGGGATTGACGACATCGAGCACGGGCGCGGGGAAGACACCGAGCACGATCGTGAGGAGCACCACCGGCACGAGCGAGGTCACCTCGCGACCGTCGAGGTCCCTCATCCCCTCCACATGCGGGGACTCCGGCCCTGTGGCCACCTTCTGGTAGAGCCGCAGAGCGTACGCCGCCGCCAGCACGATGCCAAGGGTGGCAATAACGGCCACCACGACGTAGCGCGAGAACGTGCCGAGGAGCACCAGGAATTCGCCGACGAAACTCGCCAGGCCCGGTAGCGCGATGGCCGACATTGCGGCGAAGAGGAAGAAGCCCGCGAGCACCGGGGCGACCTTGTTGACTCCGCCGTACGTCGCGATGGCGCTCGATCCGCCGGCGCGCTGCATGAGGAAGCCGGCAGTGAGGAAGAGCGCGGCAGTCGCCAGGCCATGGCCGAGCATGTAGAGCGTCGAGCCGGTCATCGACCAGGTGGTGAAGACGAAGATACCCAGCGCGATGAACCCGAAGTGTGACATCGAGCTGTAGGCAAAGAGACGCTTCATGTCGGTCTGGCCGAGTGCGACGAGTGCGCCGTAGATGATGCCGATGACGGCCATGGCGATCACCAGAGGCGCGTAGAACTCCGAGGCGGCCGGGAAGATCGGCAGGAGATAGCGAATCATGCCGAAGGTGCCGACCTTGTCGAGCACGCCGATGAGGAGCACAGCGGTGGCCGGGGTGGACACCTTCGCGGCATCCGGCAGCCACGTGTGGAAGGGCCACAGCGGGGCCTTGATCGCGAAGGCGATGAAGAAGCCGAGGAAGAGGAACTTCTGGGTCGTGGGGTCGATGTCCAGGCCGACCAGGGCCGCGAAGTCGAAGGTTCCCTGCCCGAGCTGCTGCGCCGAGACGACGTAGAGGCCGATGAGCGCGGCCAGCATGAGCAGGCCACCAACCAGGCTGTAGATGAGGAACTTCACCGCCGCGTAGGACCTGTTGGGCCCGCCGTAGCGGCCGATGAGGAAGTAGACGGGGATGAGCATGACCTCGAAGAGGACGTAGAAGAGGAAGACGTCGGTGGCCGCGAAGACGCCGATCATCAGCGTCTCGAGCACGAGGATGAGGGCGAAGTAGCCCTTGACGCTCTGGCCCTCCTGGACGTCGTTCCATCCCGCCAGGATCGTGACCGGCACGAGCGTCGTGGCCAGGGCCACGAGCACCAGGCCGATGCCGTCGACGCCCACGGCGTAGGAAATACCGAAGGCTGGGATCCAGGGGTAGTTCTCGACGAACTGGAATGCCGCGGTGGAGTCTGCATCGAATTGCAGGCCCATGACGATGGTGAGCACGAGCGCAGCGAGCGAGAAGACCAGCGCGGCCTGCTTGATGAGCCTGACATTGTCGCGGGGCAGGACGAGGAGCACGAGTGCGCCGACCAGCGGCACGATGCCGAGGATCGTGAGCCAGGGGATTGTCGTCACGGGAGCCTCACCACCGCGAGCACGACCACGACGAGGACGGCGCCAGCGACCATTGCCAGTGCGTAGGAGCGGGCGAATCCGGTCTGCCAGCGACGCAGTCGCTCGCCTGACCCGCCGACGAATGCCGCGAGACCGTTGACGATGCCGTCGATGCCGCGGCTGTCGACGCCGATGAGTGCGCGCGAGACGCTGTACGTCGGCTGGACGACGAGGACGTCGTTGATGGCATCGTCGTACATGCTGTTGCGCGCCGCCTTCGTGAGGATGTTGACGTCCTGCGGGGCCTCCACGGGCACGTCCTTGCGATACATCCCGATCGCGATTCCCACGCCCACGAGGACGACGACGAGCGTGGCGATCTCGAGCAGGATCGTCGGGAAGGGCAGCGGCGACTGCTCCAGCCCCGTGACGGGAGTGAGCCAGTCGATGATGTCGCCCCAGAAGAGCAAGGCCATGCCGGTGAACATCGAGCCGATGGCCAAGATGATGAGCGGGACCGTCATCACGGCCTTGGACTCATGCGGGTGGGTATCGTCGGGCCAGCGCGGCTTGCCGAAGAAGGTCATGATCACCATGCGCGTCATGTAGAAGCCCGTGATGCCCGCCGCGATGATCGCGCAGACGCCGACGAAGACATTGACCTCGAAGGCCGCGTGGATGATGTCGTCCTTGGACCAGAAGCCGGAGAACGGCGGAATGCCGATGATGGCGAGGTAGGCGGCCATGAAGGTCAGCCACGTGACCACCATGACCTTGCGCAGGGCGCCGTAGCGACGCATGTCCTGCTCGCCGTTCATGCCGTGGATGACCGAGCCTGCGCCCAGGAAGAGGTTGGCCTTGAAGACACCGTGCGTGAGCAGGTGGAAGATCGCGAAGACGTAACCGACGGGGCCAAGACCGGCGGCCAGCACCATGTAGCCGATCTGGCTCATCGTGGAGCCGGCCAGGGACTTCTTGATGTCGTCCTTTGCGGATCCGATGAAGGCCCCGAGGAACATCGTGATGACGCCGATGACCATGACAGCGGTCAGTGCAAAGATCGTGCCGTCGTAGATCGCCCCGCTCCGCACGATCAGGTAGACCCCTGCGGTGACCATCGTGGCCGCGTGAATCAGGGCGGAGACGGGTGTCGGGCCCTCCATGGCATCCAGCAGCCACGCCTGGAGAGGGAACTGAGCCGACTTGCCCGCCGCCGCGAGCAGCAGGAGCAGGCCGATCCAGGTGAGCGTGGACTCGCTGGCCTCGCCCGCCATGGCGAAGACCTCGTCAAAGACGACGGTGCCGAAGGTGACGAAAATGAGCATGATCGCCAGGCTCAGGCCCAGGTCGCCGATGCGGTTCATCACAAAGGCCTTCTTGCCCGCGGCCGCCGCGCTCGGCTTGTACTGCCAGAAGCTGATGAGCAGGTAGGACGCAAGACCGACGCCCTCCCAGCCGACGTAGAGCAGGAGGTAGTTGTCGGCGAGGACCAGCAGCAGCATCGCTGCGACGAAGAGGTTGAGGTAGCCGAAGAACTTGCGCTTGTCGGGGTCGTGCTCCATGTAGCCGAGCGAGTAGATGTGGATCAGCGATCCGACGATGGTGATCAGCAGGACGAATACCATCGACAACTGATCGAGCTGCAGGGCGACGGGAGCAGTGAAGCCGCCGACGAAGACCCACTCGAAGAGCGTCTGTCCAATTGCTCGATCGTCCGCCGAGCGAGCGAGCAGGCCCACGAGCAATGCCACGGCGTAGACAGCCGCGGCGACGACCATGAGTACGGCGAAGTACGGGCCCCAGCGGTTTGTCCGACGGCCGCCGAGCAGGAGGACGGTGGCACCCAGCAGTGGCAGGGCGATGAGGAGCCAGAGATAGGAGAACACCCCCGTCGCCTCCGCAAAGGGTGAGATGACGGGCGCGATCTGGGTCGCGTCCGCCAGCGGTGCAGCGCCGGTCCCGATCACGGCGCCTCCTTCTTGATCACGTCATGTCCTTCTCTGACCCGGGAGCGTGTGCCTCGTCCCGGGGCGATCGTCAGTACTTCAGCAGGTTGGGTTCGTCGATGGAGGCTGAGCGCCGCGACCGGTAGATCGCGACGATGATCGCCAGGCCCACGACCACCTCGGCGGCTGCGACGACCATCACGAAGAAGGCGATCACCTGACCCTCGAGATTGCCCTGCATGCGAGCGAAGGCGACGAAGGCCAGGTTGGCAGCGTTGAGCATGAGTTCGATCGACATGAAGACGACAATCGCATTGCGGCGCACGAGCACGCCGACCGTGCCGATCGTGAAGAGCACGGCGGCCAGGATGACGTAGCTCTCGGGACTCATCGCGGCTCACCCGGGGACGTGCCGGGATCGTCCGCGACAGGGTGGTCAGCCGGACCGAGCGCAGCGCGCCCGGAGGCCAGCACCTCGGTCTCTGCCACCGCAGCAGCGTCGACAGGCCGCAGATCACCGCGCGCGCGCAGGGGCCCGGGCACGGAGATCTCGGCGACGGAGCCGTCGGGCAGCAGGGCGGGAGTGTCCACAGCGTTGTGGCGGGCGTAGACACCCGGAGCGGGCAGAGGCACCATCTGGTCGCCGCTGCGCACCCGCTCCTCGGAGAGCTGACGCTGGGTGCGACGCGGCTGCCAGCGCTCGCGATGTGCGAGGACCAGCGCGCCGAGGGCGGCAGTGATGAGCAGGCCCGCGACGATCTCGAAGGCAAGGAGGTACTCACCGAAGAGCAGGCGAGCGATGCCTTCGACGTTGCCGCCGTACTCCGCATTGGCTGCGTCAAGGCCGACCGCGGGCACTCCGCTCAGGGCGGTGCCGATGGCCAGCACCAGGAGGATGCCGAATCCGACGGCGAGCAGGATGCCGACCACTCGCTGACCCCTCAGCGTCTCGACGAGTGAGTCACTGGAGTCGACACCGACGACCATGAGGACGAAGAGGAAGAGCATCATGACGGCACCGGTGTAGACGATGATCTGCACCATTCCCAGGAAGGGTGCAGCGTTGGCGAGATAGAGCACCGCCAGGCTGATCATCGTCAGGGCGACCCAGAGGGCGCTGTGCACGGCACGTCGCGACAGGATCAGGCCGAGCCCGCCCGTGACGGCGAGGACGGCACACACCCAGAAGACCGCCGCCTCGGCGGCGCTGGGGCCGGCCTCGGTCATGCACTTCCCTCCCGTGCGGCGGGCTCCTGCGTCTCGAACCAGACCCGGGCGGCCTCCTCCGAGCCCTCCTGCTCCGGCACCGAGCCCGTGACCTTACCGGCGTAGTAGTCCTGCTCGGTGGTGCCGGGCACCATCCGGTGCGGCGGGGCGATCATGCCGGGGAGGAGGGGCGCGAGGAGCTCGGGCTTCTCGTAGATCAGGTCGGCGCGATTGTCGTCCGCAAGTTCGTACACGTTGGTCATGGTGAGGGCCCGCGTCGGGCATGCCTCGATGCACAGGCCGCAGAAGATGCAGCGTAGGTAGTTGATCTGGTAGACGCGGCCGTAGCGCTCACCAGGAGAGAACCTCGCCTCATCGGTGTTGCTGTCGGCCTCGACGAGGATCGCGTCGGCGGGACACGCCCACGCGCATAACTCGCAACCGATGCACTTCTCCAGGCCGTCGGGCCAGCGGTTGAGTTGATGGCGACCGTGGAAGCGGGGCTTGGGCGGGAAGCGATCAGCCTGCTCGGGATACTGCTCCGTCACGACCTTCTTGAACATCGTCGAGAAGGTGACGCCGAAGCCGCGCACGGCCGGGGGCAGTTCAGGCATTGCCGTCCTCCTCATGAGCGTCGTTGGACGCGGGCCCCTCGCCCGAGACGGCTTCGCTGACATCTCTGGCGGTCACGGCAGTGCCGGCCACGACCGTGCCGGCCAGAGCCCGCCTGGAGGTGAAGGTGAACTCCTGCCC
>Ga0169931_10006605_pt1 | contig 17425 bp, 12 predicted proteins | sample Kivu_15m_20L_FD_129675 | JGI IMG/M metagenome (GOLD analysis project Ga0169931, IMG submission 129675) | Freshwater microbial communities from Lake Kivu, Western Province, Rwanda to study Microbial Dark Matter (Phase II) - Kivu_15m_20L... | ecosystem: Environmental > Aquatic > Freshwater > Lake...
CGCAACTCGCAACTCGCAACTCGCAACTCGCAACTCGCAACTCGCAACTCGCAACTCGCAACTCGCAACTCGCAACTCGCAACTCGCAACTCGCAACTCGCAACTCGCAACTCGCAACCCGCAACCCGCAACCCGCAACCCGCAACTCGCAACTCGCAACTCGCAACTCGCAACTCGCAACTCGCAACTCGCGTATTTTTGTTCAGCTCTTAGCCGCTAGGCGAGGTGAAGCGAATTCCCGGCTCACCTCGAAAGGGTCGAAGAAGGGGTAAACACAGAGGACTCATAGAGCACGGCGAGGAGCGCCGAGTTGATAATTCCTTGTCGCTCGCCCACTCTTTGCTCGAAAGCGTTTTCTGATTTTGAATTCCGCTTGCGCCTCGTTTCCAAAATCTCTTCCAGTCTTTATTTCTTTCCCACCACTTCCCCGAGTCGGGAGCACTAACTCATTCCCCTCCCCTCCCCTCTCCTCACTTCTTCTCTTCTTACTCCCTAACTTTCTTGCCTCTGTTTTATTTCTCATCATCAGTGCTAATAAGTGGTTCGCTTCCTTCTTCTTCTTCTTCTTCTTCTTTTTTCCTTCTTCCATTAGTGCCCATTAGTGGTTCCCCTCCGTGCGCATAAAAAAACCGCCCGAGAAGTCCGGGCGGCTGGGAGAGAAAATCTTCGACTGGTTATGAGTCAACGCGACCAGTTGCGTTGTCTGACAACCTTAGAACACGTCAGTGATGAAGTGGTGACCCCAGTGGTATCGGCGAGGGGTTGGATATTCGTTGTACCAGCTGCGATTGTAAACCGGGACCCGCATTTCTTGCGGATAGCGATGGTACAGCGAATCGCTGCTGCGGTAGTAGTTGTTGCTGTAGAAGTTGTGGGGATAGTAGACGTAAGGATAGTGGTAGAAACGGTCGAGGTTGTTGATCGACTGTTGGCCACCACCCCAAACGGCTCCGTAACCCTGCTGTTGAGCTTCTGCTGAGCCGGAATTGGCTACGAGCAGAACAGCGGCAACGACGGTGGTTGCCAGAATGCGGCGAATCATTGAGTGTTCCCTCCCTGGGTAATTGGATGGCGCGGTGCTTGAGAATGGGCAAGCGTACGCGACTTCTGCACAGGGAGAATCGGCAACCCCTGCAACGGTCAATCAAGGAATATCCACCAAAATCGCTACCTCAGCGCTGACCCCACCCCCAAATTCAGGCGCCCCTACCGCCTGCGAAACTTGGAGAAAGTTTAACGCCGCTAGCAGGCACCTTCGGGCAGGCGGATGCAGTGGAATCAAAATCTAAATTCCTGGACCGTTTGGCTGCCCTACAGCACCGGAGCCAGCCAGCGTTCGGTCTTCTCCAGCGGCAGCTCTTTGCGGGCGGCGTAGATTTCCAGTTGGTCGCGGCCGATTTTGTTGATCGCGAAGTAACGCGAATCGGGATGCCCAAAGTAGAGACCGCTGACACTCGCCCCCGGCCACATTGCGAAGGACTCGGTCAGCGTAATCCCGGTCGCCTTCTCGGCGTCCAGTAGTTGCCAGAGCGTTCCCTTCTCCGTGTGGTCCGGGCAAGCCGGATAGCCCGCCGCGGGGCGAATTCCCCGGTATCGCTCGGCAATCAAATCATCAGTCGAAAGCCCCTCTTCCTTGCCGTAGCCCCAGTCGCAGCGGGCTCGGAAATGGAGGAACTCGGCAAACGCTTCGGCCAAGCGATCGGCCAGGGCCTTGGTCATGATCGAGTTGTAGTCGTCGTGCGATTTGTCGTACTTCTTCGCCAACTCGTCGCAGCCAAACCCGGCTGAGACCGCAAACGCGCCGAGATAATCCATTCGCCCTGAATCGAGCGGCGCAATATAGTCGGCCAGCGAACGGAACTGCGTCTGACCGGCCCGCTGCCACTGCTGACGAAGCATGTGGAACCGACAAAGCTCGCGCGATCGCTGCTCGTCGGCATACACAATCACATCGTCGCCCACACTATTGGCTGGCCAGAAACCGTACACCCCACGAGCCTTGAGCAAACCTTCGTTGACGATCTTCCGCAGCAGCCGCTGAGCGTCCCGGAACAGCTCAATTGCCTGAGCCCCGACGACTTCGTCCTCGAGAATCCTCGGATACTTGCCGTGCAGGTCCCAAGAGCTGAAAAACGGCGACCAGTCGATGTACGGCAGCAATTCCTGCAGCGGCTGCTCCTGTAGCACCCGCACGCCAGTAAAGCTCGGCTTGTCGATTCGTACCTCTGCCCAGTTCGTCGGAAAGCGATTCTTGAGCGCCTCTTCATACGTGACCAGCATCATTTGCCGGTCCTCATACGACTTCACCAGCCGCTCCTGCAACTCGCGATTGTCCTTGACGATCGTCGGCCGCAACTCGTCGCTCATCAACTTGTCGACCACGCCAACGCTGCGCGAAGCGTCGAGAACATGCACAACGGGCTGGTCGTAAACTGGGGCAATCTTCACCGCGGTGTGCTTGTCGCTGGTCGTCGCTCCGCCGATCAGCAGCGGCAGCTTCATTCCGCGCCGCTGCATCTCCCGGGCTACGTGAACCATCTCGTCGAGGCTGGGCGTGATCAGACCTGAAAGCCCAATCACATCGACCCCTTCCTGAACGGCCGTGTCGAGAATCTTCTCAGCCGAGACCATCACACCCAGGTCGATGATTTCATAGTTGTTGCAGCCGAGTACAACGCCGACGATGTTCTTGCCGATATCGTGAACGTCGCCTTTGACGGTCGCCAGCAGAATCTTGCCGCGGAACTGCTGGCCGACGAAACCGGCCTGAATCTTTTCCTGCTCCATGTACGGCAGCAAATGAGCCACCGCACGTTTCATCACGCGAGCACTTTTGACCACCTGCGGCAGAAACATCTTCCCCGCCCCGAACAAGTCGCCAATGATCGACATGCCGTCCATCATCGGGCCTTCAATGATCTGCAGGCAGCGTGTGTATTTCTTGCGAGCCTCTTCGGTGTCCTCCTCGACGAAACGATCGATCCCTTTAATTAAGGCATACTTCAGCCGCTCTTCAACTGTCGTATCGCGCCAGCCGAGGTCTTCGGTCTTCTTCTTCCCGCCGGTTCCCTTGACCGACTCGGCAAACGAAATGAGCCGGTCCGTCGCATCTGCGCGGCGGTTGAAGAGCACGTCCTCAACATGTGTCAGTAGATCCCGGGGAATCTCCTCGTAAATCCCCAACTGTCCGGCGTTGACGATCCCCATATCCATGCCAGCCTTAATCGCATGGTAGAGGAAAGCCGAATGCATTGCTTCGCGGACGACATCGTTGCCGCGAAAGCTGAACGAGATGTTGCTCACGCCGCCGCTGACCTTCGCCCCGGGGCAACGCTGCTTAATCAGCCGCGTCGCTTCGATGAAGTTGATCGCATAGTTGTTGTGCTCTTCCATTCCCGTCGCGACGGTCAGGATGTTCGGGTCGAAGATGATGTCTTCGGGAGGGAAGCCGACTTGCTCGGTCAGCACCTTGAAAGCGCGCTGGCAAATCCGCACTTTCTCGTCGATCTCAACCGCTTGGCCCTGTTCATCAAACGCCATCACGACGGTGGCTGCGCCATATTGCCGGACCAGTCTTGCGCGGCGGAGGAATTCTTCTTCGCCGTCTTTCAAGCTGATCGAATTGACGATTGCTTTGCCTTGAACATTCTTCAGCCCCGACTCGATGACCGACCATTTGCTCGAGTCGATCATCACGGGGACGCGGCTAATGTCGCTTTCGCCGGCGATCAGACGGAGAAACTTCTCCATCGCCGCCTCGCCATCCAGCAGCGCGTCGTCCATGTTCACGTCGATAACCGCAGCGCCGCCGAGCACCTGCTGGCGAGCCACTTCGACCGCCTCCTCGAACTTGTCATCGCGAATCAGCTTGGCAAATGCCCGCGATCCAGTGACGTTCGTCCGCTCGCCGATCATCAGGAAGTTCGATTCGGGACGCAGCGTTAGCGGCTGGGTGCCGCTGAGGCGAGTCCAGGCCGGCAGAGAGACTTTGCCGTGCGGACGATAGTTGCGCAGAGCGGTCGAGATTGCCTGGATGTGTTCGGGAGTCGTACCGCAGCAACCGCCGACGATGTTGACCCAGCCGTTGGACGCGAACTCGGTCAGTAGTTCAGCCATCCGCGCGGGCGACATGTCGTACTGTCCCATTTCGTTGGGCAGCCCGGCGTTGGGGTGGCAGCTGATGTAAGCATTGGAGACCTTTGCCAATTCCTGCACGTGCGGCCGCATCAGCTCGGGGCCGAGCGCGCAGTTTACGCCGACGCTGAGCAGCGGGAAGTGCGCGATTGAATTCCAAAACGCTTCGACGGATTGGCCCGAAACAAAAGTGGTGCCGCCGCGGTCGAAAGTTCCCGAAGCCATCACTGGAACGATGTTTCCTGTCTCGCGGAAGTAGCGGCTGATCGCAAATAAGCAAGCCTTGAGGTTGAGCGTGTCGATCACCGTCTCGGGCATCAGGATATCGACGCCCGCCTCGACCAGCGCTTTGACTTGGTCGTAGTACGAGGCCTCCATGATGTCGAAGGTCGTTCCGCGGAAAGCCGGTTCGTCGACTTTGGTTGAGATTGCGGTCTGCTTGGTGGTCGGTCCAATGGAGCCAGCGACAAAGCGATGACGGCCGGGTTCGCGCTCGTTAAACTCATCAGCAGCCTGGCGAGCGCAGCGGACGGCGGCGAAGTTGATCTCGCGTGCGAGTTCAGCCGGAAGTCCGAACTCTTCCATCCCGACGGGGCTGGCGCCGAAGGTGTTGGTTTCGATGATGTCCGCACCGGCCGCCAAGTACTCGCGATGGATTTGGCGAATCGCATCCGGATGCGTCAGGCAAAGGATGTCGACAAAATTTTTCAGGTCTTTGTGATGGTTGCGAAACCGATCGCCCCGAACCATTGCTTCGGTCAATTGCAGGGCCTGCACCTTGGTGCCCATGGCACCGTCGAGGATCAGAATCGAGTCGGTCAACCGCTCGTGGAGGAGTTCGGTCGAGTTCTTGATTTGCGTCGCGTTCAGCACTGGCCGTTAGGTGGGTTGAGGAGGTTAGCAGTAAAGTCTGACGTCCGCCGACTTGAGGTCGGGCGGGGCCGATTCTCAATTATGGTCGCCGGAGGCTTGGGCGGCTTGGCGTTTCCCTGCCGATTCGCTTGATTCTAGGCGAATTGCCCCGGCTTGCGGTAGCTGCAGGGTGATCGTCGGGGCAATTTGGTTAGCCCGTAACAACTAGGGTGACTTTAACGCCGATTGAAAGCCATCAGCGGCGTGGGCCGTGCTTCAAAACGGTCGCGGAGGTAGCGGAATACTTCAGTCGACCAATGCCCTTAAAGCGGCATGTCAAATTTGACCGATTAAGACTGGCAGCGCGATTAGGTGAGCTTTAGGGAGGCGCGGGACGCACTTGAGCCTCGCCTACGCCAAAGCCTGACGGCTTTGGGCTTCGGCTACGGGCTAAACGAAGAAGAGCCTCGCGGCTGCTGATGAAACGAAGACGAGCTTTTTCTTAGACTTTGACTTTGCGGCGGGATTGATCAAGGGAACGAACGATGACGACTTCCAACCATTCTGATTCATCCATGCCATCGGCCTTGGAGTTAGCCAACCCGCAGTTTCGCTTTCCGGTGCGAGCCGTTCCATCAATCGACCCTACTTCGACTCCGAAAGCAGAGAACCGCAGCATCAAACGCTGCGAGGTCCCAGGCGAGGAGCCAACGCAGACAATCATCCACGCGCCGCACTCGGCAAATTCCACAAACAGTCACACGCCGCATCAAGCGGACCGCTATGTCGGTTGGTCCATCCAAGATGTCTCATGGATCAATAACCTCGAAGCCGATTCGCAGCGCCCCGTTGCGTCGCCAGTGGCCGAGCAGTCTTCTCCCAGCGAGGCAGTTCTGCCTCCAACTCTGCCTGCAAAGCAGGCGAAGCAAGAAGCCACCACCGAGGAGGCTTTCACCGTCGAGGGTCATGTCTCGACGACAACACGGCCACTCGATTTGAACGTTATCTCCGAAGCACCGGTTGACCCGGCGAGACACTGGTCGACCAGTTCACGGTCGCAGGTTACTGGATTTGCGATTCAGCGGACGAGAATCTCTCAGCCGCAGACGATCGTCAGCGGCGCGGGGCTCGCCTCCGGACATCGACGCTGGGCGGCGCGAAATCATTCCGCTGAACTTCAAGCCCGCACGGTTGGCTTGGAGATACCCGTGCAAGCTGCTGAGTCTACTGCAAGTGTCATTCGAGATTCGGAATCGCATTTGGTTCAGGGTCCAGCAGCGAAAAAAAATGGCAATCTTAGCGGCGGGCTGCCGCTGGTTGTGCACCCCGATTTTCGCTGGTCGCCGGTCGTCGAACAACTCGCTGCGGGCGGCGCGTTTGCCGAGCAGCTCTTAACAGCGGCTGAGCAGCTTCTTCAGGAGGGCCAAGGGCGGCTGCTGTTTGCTTCCGCCCAGCGGCAACAAGGAGCGACAACTCTGGCCGCCACCACTGCCCGAATGCTGATTGACCGGGGGCGGCGAGTTCTGATGGTTGACGCCGACCTTGGGCATGCAGGTTGGACGTCGAGCCTTGAGCTGCACTCGGCCGGTTCCTGGGTGGAACAGGTCGAAGCCTTCGAGCCGTTGCAAGCGGCGATGGCCATCTCGCGCCGCACCAGCAGCGCCTTTGTCGGGTTGCATCCTGTTGGTAGTCGTCGCGAGTTGCCATCCTTTTTGCTCGACTACCTCGGCCAACTGCTCGTCCCATTCAAGGGGCAATTTGACGCGACCATTATTGACGTAGGGCCGATCAGTCAACTGCTCGAAGAGCTGAGTCAACCGGCGCGACTTGGGACGGCCGTCATGGTCGTGCAGCAAGGTGGAACTGACGCCGCGATCGAACTCCGTCGTAACAAGACGACGCTCAACGCGTTCGGTATTTCGCGGCTGGCCATCGCCCGCAATTTCGCTGCCTAAAGATCGTAGCGAGATGATCCCCAATCGTCTCGGAGCGCAAAGTGATTGTCCGTTCGGCTTGCAATCACGCAACGCTCTAAGCGCAAACCCCTTGCGCCATTTCTCGATAATTCATCTTTGCCGCAGGCAGCGAAGTTGCTCGGCAGCGATTAGAATCCGAGCATGAAATGGTTCTTGGCTCTGATAATCTTGATCGCGCTGCTTTCCGGCGTTTGGATTCGCTGGCAACTCGCCACCAACGATCCGCTCTGGATTGATGAACTGCACACCAGTTGGGTGCTCAGCGGCCGCTGGAGCGAAATCGCGCCGCGAGCGATTGCTGGGAATCAGTCCCCGCTTTACTTCTGGTGCAGCTACCCGATCGTGCAGGCTTTTGGCCAATCGCCGCTGAGTTTGCGGTTGCTCTCGCTTGTGGCTGGATGCTTGCTTCCCTTCGCCGGGACATGGTTCGTCTACCGCCGAACCGGTTCGCTGCTGGCCGCCGCCACAACTTCAGTTGGCTTGGCCTTCGAGTCCCATCTCGTTTTCTATGCCAGTGAGGCTCGGCCCTATGCACTGCTGCAACTGGGTGGTTTGATCTTGGCGAGTTGTCTCTTTGCGCGTTTTGAGCGAACGGATTCCGCGCCCCCTTGGGGCTCGCTGCTGCTCTGTTGTTTCTTAGTCCTGCTCCACCCCACTGCGATTCTGTTGACAACAGCGCTCGCTGTCCTGCTCTTTTTTGCCCGTCGGTATCCGCAGCCTTGGGACGGATTGGGGATCGCGATCGCTTCGCTGGTTGGAATCCTGCTCAATCCGGCCACGTCAACTTGGCTGGGGCGGCGAGGTCTCTGGACTGGACTGGTTGATTACCCGCTACTGCTCGGTACAAGTAGCGGGCTGATGCTGGCGGCTTGGATTATTCCTTGGTTGCTTCGCGGTTGGATGCAGCGACGGCCGCGCTCGAGTAAATCGATCGCCGAGCCAGCTCTCGGCAGCGAGTTCGCAAAACTAAATTCGGCTCAGCCGACTTGGTTTTGGTTCGGCTGTTTTGTCTTGCCGCTGATGTTCGCAGCGATCGCTTCGGGATTGAAGCTCTCTGGCTTGGCAACGCCGCGCTATCTCGCAGCGATTTGGAGTATTCCCGCGATCGGACTCGGTTTGATGGTTTTCGATCTCCCTTGGAAACGTGGTGCGGCAATCGCAGCGCTCGGCCTGTTCCTGCTTTGTTTCGGGGGCATGCCTTGGAGAATGGCTCAGGGCTGGGAGTTGATTCGCAGCAATCCGCTGCTGGTTTCGCTGGTGAGAGAGCGAGCGCTCGTGGGACAAAGAAACGAGGGCTGGGCGGATGTTCATCAACAGCTAATCGCTCGCTCGACCGCTACTCGGCCGCCGATTTGGCTCTATCCCAATCTGATTGAGGATGACCTTCTTGAGAGCGGCAAATCCAATGACAATCGGCTGCGCGAGTATCTCTGCTTTCCCTTGCTGGGAATTTACAGCGTGGACGCCGAACAGTTGGATCCGCGGGCATTCCGCGCCGAGCAATTGCTCTCTGCGGCGGATGTCGAACTGCTGAGCCAGCGGGAAGTGCTGGTTGTCATTCGCTGTGCAGAGAGCGATCTGCAGTCGCTTGAGCAGGCTTGGCAGCGCGATTGGGAAGCGTGCGATTCCGCAGGCAAACAGTTAAAAGTCGATCGTATCTATAGCGCGGGCGATGCGCACTTACTGTCACTGCAAGGAGCGACCGAGCCGCGCGGGACTGAGCAGACGAACTAATTCCGGATCAGCTCGCTCTTCCAGCAAGTCAGCGACCAGCAATGCGTTACCGGGTGCTAGTTGCAGCCCACTGCGCAGATGACCGGTCGATGCGATCAAGTTTTCCCAGTCGAGGATCCAGCCGACATACGGAAGCCCATCGAAGCTGGCTGGACGGAGCCCCGCCCAACAGCGCAGCACTTTGGCTTGCGAAATCTCCGGCAAGAGGCTTGCGGCGAAATCAATCAGCCCACGGATTTCTTTCTCAGTGGTCGAATCATCAAAACCAACCTCCTCCATCGTTGAGCCGGCGAGTAGGTGCCCATCTTTTCTTGGCACCAAATAACGTGAGCCCTCATTGATGATCGAGCCGAGCGGTTGTTCGAGTTGGAACAGTACCATCTGCCCGCGAACTGGCTCGACGGGTAAACGGATCTCCAAACCGCTCAGCAACTGATAACTCCACGCTCCCGCCGCGATACAGACAAGGTCGCAATCGCCACTCCAGCCGCTGGCCGACTTAATCCGAGTGATTCGACTTCCGCTACTGACCAGTGTCAATTCGCCGAGATTCTCATGCAGCTCACCGCCTCGCTTATCGATCGCCGCGCGAAGTCCAGCGATGAAATGCGGGTTGCGGATTTGGCTTTCGCCGGGGACCCAAACTGCCTGAAGGGTTCGCCCTGTCGGGCTGACTCGTCCCGAGAAATGAGATGCGAGTTGGGCGGAATCCCAGACCGCGTGCGGGATCTGTTCGGCTTGCCAGCCATCGCGCTGCCCCAGCAGTAGCGCCGATTCGCCAGCGGTGCGGGCCAGGTAGAGCCCGCCGCAATTCCAGTAGCCGACGTCGTGGCCGGTCTCCTCAAGAATTCGGGCTGCCCATTGCTGGTGCAATTCGCTGCTGCGTCCTGCCAGGCGGTCGAGCGGGTGCAGCGAGTGCAGCGGGTGAGCCGGAGCGAGAATTCCGGCGCCCGCCCAAGAAGCTTGTCGTCCGACCGGTCCGCGTTCGAGCAGTCGCACGCGGTAGCCCCGCTGCAGCAGTTCGTAAGCAAGGCTCAGCCCGATCGCTCCGCCGCCGATCACCGTTACATGAGGCTTCATGAGCTGGTTGCCTCAACGAGGTAAGGGCCGAGTTCACTCCGCAAGTACGCGGCAAGTTCACGAGCGCGAGGCGTGGCTGCCTGCTGTAACTCAGCTTCGATCTGTGGAAACGATTCAACCTCGTCGAGGTCGGTCAGAGGCTGAAGCTGTTGGCATGAGAGTCCCGCCGCTGCAATTCGCTGTAACGTTTGCTCCCGAGTTGCAGGAGTGCTCCAAGCAATGTTCTCAAACACGCGGAACTCCGGTCGGCTCAACCCGATCAAATAATACCCGCCATCGGTGGCTGGGCCGATCACAGAATCCTTGAGCGCAAGGTGCTGAAAAGCTTCACGGCAAAGAGCGGCTGACATCGCTGGGCAGTCAGCTCCGATCGCCACGACGCGTTCCGCACCAGCAGCGAATCCGGCCCGAAAGAACTCCCGCAGTCGCACGCCGAGGTCCCCCGAGGCTTGAGGGGATAGCGTCCAGTGTTCAGCCCGAGGCAATCGCTCAAACAGGCTTTTCTTCTCTGCTGGAGTGTAAAGGAGCCACCGCTGATCAGCGACCGATTGGAACTCCTCCGCTACCGACTCCAGCAGCCGGAGAGCAACCCTCGCAGCGAGATCCGGACCCGTCCTGGCTGCGATCCGAGTTTTCACTTCCCCGGGTGTCCAGTGTTTCGCGAATAAGCCCAAGACTTCCACTGCGTGGCTCAACTCAAAAAAGAAATCAACTTCTGCAGCACGAATCGCCACAGAAGATTTGAAAAATAGTTGCCGATTGGCGAGAATAGAGACAGCAAAACAATGCAGTCGACTAAATCGTATCGATTAGCCGAAAAAATCGCGAGCCGGTGAAGTCAGCCGCCATCGCAAGTAGCCCGAAACGCGATTGCCAAAACCTTCCGTGGATCGGGAACAGGAACAGAGCAGGCAAAGATGAGTGAACTCAGTGCGAAGAGCTTTCTGGAGTTGGTGCAAAAAAGCGGCTTGGTCCCCGCTGATAAGCTCAAGCAGGCACTCTCAGAACTCTCGAAACGCGCAGCCGGGAAACCGGTGCAACTGGAGGAGCTGAGTCAATTCCTCATCTCGGCTGGGCTGATCACGCAGTGGCATCACGACAAGCTGCTGACGGGAAAATTCAAAGGCTTCTTCCTCGGCCAATACAAATTGCTCTCGCTCCTCGGCACCGGCGGCATGAGCACAGTTTATTTGGCCGAGCATTCCCTCTCAGGACAGCGGCGAGCGATCAAGGTGCTTCCCCGCGCTAGAGTCAATGACAAAAGCTACCTCGACCGATTCTTTCGCGAAGGACGTGCCGCGGCGAGCTTGAGTCATCCCAATATCGTACGGATCTACGACCTCGCCAACGAAGAGGACGTTTACTACATGGTGATGGAGTACGTCCCCGGAGTTGACCTCCATCAGAAAATTGAGAATGAAGGACCGGCAAAGATTGAAGATGCGTTGAGTTATCTCGGTCAAGCCGCAGAGGGTTTGGCCCACGCTCATGCTCGCTCGATCGTGCATCGGGATATCAAACCGGCAAACTTGTTGCTCACCTCCGACGGCACGCTGAAGATTCTCGACCTGGGCTTGGCCCTCGTAAATGAAGAACAGGAATCGCTCACGCTGATGTATGATGAGAAGGTCATGGGCACCGCCGATTTTCTTGCGCCCGAGCAAGCGCTCAACAGTCACAACGTCGACGCCCGCGCGGATATCTACAGCCTTGGCTGCACGCTCTACTATCTGGTGACTGGCCAGCCGCCGTTTGCCGAAGGGACGATTGCCCAGCGGATCGCGATGCATCAGAGTCGGGACCCGAAGCCGCTGCGGGAGCTACGCGCCGATTGTCTGCCGCTCGTCGATGCACTTTGCGAGCGCATGATGAAGAAGTCGCCTGCGGACCGCATCCCCAGCTGCGAAAAGTTACTCCAAGCGATCGAGATCTGTCGCGAGTCACTCGTGCCTGCCGTGACCAGCGCCAACGAACAGTACTTGCCTTCCGCATCCGCTCGACAAGCAACTCGGCCGGTCGCTGCGCGGCAAACACCCCCCAGCGCTCAAGCGAAACAAGTCTCAACTCCCGGGGCGACAGCGACGACTCCCGCTCGCCATCCGCTCAAGCCGCCATCGCCGCCAATCCCGCCGTCACCTCCGCCGGTGCCCGCAGCGACTGTTCGCCCAGCGACAACTCCCAAGTCAGCAGCCGCAGCGCCCGCGGCTCAGTCGGGTGCAACCGATCGGCCGAAACCGGTTGCTCCAGCCACCCCTCGTCCCGTATCCGAGAAGCAAGCCTCGCCGCCCGGTCCGCCGACTGCTCCACCAGCCGGTCCGGGGATTGTGATCGATACGCATCAAGTAGCTCCGAAAAAATCGGTTGGCGAAGTCGGCGACTTGTTGGTGCAGGCTCCCACTCGACCGCGCAAGCGGGGAAAGACAAATTCGCTGCCAGCCAATCTCATCGTCGCCGCAATCGTGCTGATTTGTTTCCTCGTGCTGGTCGGTATGGTGATCATACTGGCCCGCGTTTTCGGCAGCTGACCGCAGTCCCGTTAATGCGTTCCTCACTGATGGACCGGGGAAAAGGCTTTTCTGCCGGGATTTCCCCGTGTGAGCCGCACGAAAAGAGCGATACGATACAACCAATTCAGAGTCACAAAGCTATCTACCCCTCAAGGCTCGAACGAATGTCGCGCGGCGGTTCATGGAATGTTTTGGCGGTAATCATCGCCTTTAGCCTGTTCGGGTTCGGAACCAGTTCCGGCTGGTCCCAAGAGGTGAAACTCTCCCGCAAGGAGCGGCAACTTATCCGCACGGTCGAGGAGGACCTGGAGCGGGCCTCGCGTTTCTACAGCAGCGGCAAGCTTGACGACTGCGCGACCGCATACAAAGCCGCGCTCGAGCCCTTGAGCCAAATCAATCAGGAAAGTTCCGAGGCACTACTAAAGGAAATCCAGCCGCTACACGCCAAGCTCGTGAAGGCACAAGAGCTTCTGAAAGAAAAAGGTCAGGACGTTCCCGCTCCCCCTCCCCTGCCCCGCAGTAAAACAGCTGAGATTAGTTTCTCTAATGATGTCGCGCCGATTCTCGTCGCCAAGTGCGGCGGTTGTCACGTCAATAATCAACGCGGCCAATTCGGAATGGCGACTTACAAGGCGCTGATGGCCAGCGGGCAACTTGTCGCCAATGACCCGGTCGAAAGCCGACTGATCCAAGTGATCGACAGCGGCGAAATGCCCAAAGGCGGCGGAAAAGTCAGCGAAGAGGAACTCAACCTCCTTCGAGCTTGGGTTTCGTCTGGCGCCAAATCGGACGCAGATGAAAATGCAAACCTTCGCACACTCGGCCCGAAAGCCGCAGAGGCTCCGCCTGAAGAGCGTCCGCAGTTGGTCAAAGCGACCGGCAAGGAGAGCGTCAGCTTTGCCCGAGACATCGCTCCGATTCTGGTCGAGAACTGTTCGGGCTGTCATCTCGACATCCGCCAACCACGAGCTGGTTTAAACATGGGCGCCTTCGCAGGGCTGCTCCGCGGTGGTGACAACGGCCCGATTCTCAAGTCGAGCAAATCAGCCGACAGTCTGATCGTCAAGAAACTCCTCGGCACGGGTGGCGGAAACCGAATGCCCGTGGGACGACCGCCGCTGGCGAAAGAAAAGATCGATTTGATCGCCAAATGGATCGACGAAGGGGCTACATTCGACGGGGGAGATGCCAATCAGCCCATCCGCACAGTAGCCGCCCGCAGCCGCGCCGCGAGCCTCAGTCACGCCGAGCTTTCCCGCGAACGATTGGCCGCTGCCAGCAAGACCTGGAAGACATTCAACCCGGGCCGCAAGTTTGAAGTGATTGAATTCGAAGATTTCAATTTGCTTGCGGAAGCTCCGAAGGATGCTTTGCAGACGACTGCTGAGCGAATTGAAAAGGTAGTCGCCGAATTGAAGCGAGCCTCGAAAATCAAGAGCGGCGATCCTTTGGTCAAGGGAAAAGTTTCAATTCTGATCGTCACCGAGCGTTACGATCTCAACGAATATGGGAACATGGTGCTGAAACATGAGTTCCCGCCGACGCTGAATTCGCACTGGCAATTCAATCAAGTCGATGCCCATGTCGTGATGCTACTCAAGGCCGAAGAAGACGGCCGGATGTTCGAGCCCGAGTTGGCTCGCAACCTCGCGGCAATCAGCCAAGCAAGCCAAGCGGCAGACGTGCCTCGCTGGTTCGCCGACGGAGTGGGCTACTCCATCGCCGCCAAAGTTTACAACCGGTCGGATGAAGCGGCCGCGTGGGAAGCGGAAGCAGCCTCGGCCGCGAAACGGATGGCTCAGCCAACCGACTTCATCACCGGGAAGTTGGCGGAAGACCAGTCTGCGCTAGTCGCTTATTCGTTCGTGAATCAGCTTCGAGCCAACGGTCCGAAATTCAAGAAGTTCACCGAGAGTTTGGAGCAAGGCGAGGCCTTTGAGGCTGCTTTCCAGCAAGCGTTTGGGAAAACGCCGACGGAACTCTTGCAACCACCGCCTCCCACGGGACGTTGATTCAACGCCACGAGCGATCTACTTCGAAAGAATCAGATAGGTGCCACTCTTACCCGCGACTGCGATATCGGCTCGGCCATCGCCGTTCAGATCGCTGGTGCGAATTTGCAAGCCGGTTCCAATGTGTCCTTCATCGATTACATGCCGCGTGAAGGCGTTTCCATCCCAGGTGTAGTAGTAGAGGCAGGGCGGTTCTTGTCCGCCCGGGTCACCGCCATTATGAGCGTACCAGCGTTTGCCGGTGATCAACTCTGCTTTCCCATCGCCATCGAGGTCGGCAAAGTGCAAAGCGTGGGGCTGTGAAAAGCGATCGTCGATCAGCTTCTGTTCCCACTGCAGTTTTCCATCTGCTGCCGGCGGAAGTTGTCGCCACCAGTAGAGCCCAAAGTCATGGCCCTTGCCGATAACGACGTCATTGCGTCCATCTCCGTCGAGGTCGGCGACCAGCGCCGGAATACTCGCTTGAATATCCCAGTCGCCATGGAATTTCCAGCCGCCGCGCAGCGGGCTCCCCGGGTTCTCGTACCAGCCGCTGCCAACCAGCACATCCTGGTCACCGTCATTGTCCAAGTCGCCAACACCCATCCCGTGGGCTTGACCCTGTTCACCCAAGACAACTCGCTCGGGCGTCGGTTGCGTCGGCTTCGATTCACCGCTCGCCTCAGGATAAACCAGTCGCCACGCAACCAGTGGATTCTCTTTCGCCCAGGAATTAACGACCCACTCCGGAGCGCCATCGCCATCGAGGTCAGCCATCAACTGAGCCTCATTCTGAGAAGCCTTGGTTTCCATCAGCAGTCGCTGCTCCCACAATTGGCCGCGGCGGAGCCCGTCTTCGCCCGGATTGCGATACCAATTCACGGCAGTCGGAATGAACGAGCCCGCGATCACATCGACCCAGCCATCGCGGTCGACATCAAACGCGAAATCCCCGTTGCTCTCGACGTACCCATTCCAGTCGTCGATCTTCCGCAGCGGCCGCGCGGCAAATTCGGGAGCCGCATACCAATTGCGGCCGGAGATGACATCCAGTTTTCCATCGCGATTCAAATCAGCAATGTCGATCCCCTCGTTGGCATCAACGGCCAGCGCACGAAACTCCCACTTCAGCGGATGCGAACTCGGCCCTTGGGCGATTGCCAACTCAGTGACGAACAGCAGGAGACCGCTGAGGACGGTCAGCCGCATGAGCTTTTGCAAGCCAGCAGTCGACTTCGTCAAGCTTCTCACCGCGAACTGGGCATCGATCAGAGTCATGCTTCGATCTCCGTGTTTGAAGAAGTTGATTCATTTGTCGCGACCATTCGAGCGTAAAGCGCTTTCAAGTAAGCCGTCTCGGGAATGGCCGGGTGAATTGGATGGTCAGCTGATTGCTGGCCGATCTCGACGAGTCCAATGCGGCGGCGGTGATGTCGTGCCGCGTGAGTCACAATTTCGACCAGCTCCTGATGAGCCAAATGGTGCGAACAGGAGCAGCTGACCAGCAAGCCATCGTCTGCCAGTAGTCCGGCGGCAAGTCGATTCAACTGGTAGTACGCCTGCAGACCCGCTTCGTGGTCTCGTTTTCGTTTGATCAGGGCTGGCGGATCGAGCACGACGACTTCGAATTTCCGCCCTGCATCTTGCAGTTGTTTCAGCGATTCAAACGCGTCTGCTGTGATTGTTTCAACGCTGACGCCGTTCAAGCGAGCATTGCGTTCTACCAGCTCAATCGCGGTGGCGGATGAATCGAGGCAGGTGACTTCGCGAGCTCCCTGTTTGGCAGCGGTGATTCCCCATGCTCCGGCGTAACAGAACGCGTCGAGCACTCGAGCCCCGGCGACGTAGCGCGCCAGCCGCTGGCGGTTGTCCCTCTGGTCGAAGAACCAGCCGGTCTTCTGACCCTCAAGCAATTGGGTTTCAAATTCGAGCGAGCCCTCGCGAAGCGGAATCCATGGAGGCACTTCGCCGACGACGGTGGGACTTTGCAGCGGCAAGCCCTCGAGCTGTCGAAAGTGGTCGTCTGCTCGCAAAACAATTCCGCGACAGCCGGTCAGTTCGCGGCAAATCTCCAGTAACTCGGCTTCCAGCAGATGCATGCCGGCAGTCGTGATTTGGAGCGTGAGGTAATCGCCGTAGCGGTCGATCACTAGGCCCGGCAGTCCATCGGCTTCCCCGTGCACCCAGCGATAGCAGCGTTCGGGGTAAACGCGGTCGCGAAAGCGGAGTGCGGATTCCAGACGCGGGCGTAGCCAGTTGGCGTCCAGTCGCTCAAGTGGGGTCCGCGAGACGACTCGGGCGGCGATCAGGGTGCGGGGGTTGAAATAGGCGCTGGCAAGAAAGCGGCCCCGGTAATCGTGCAGCTGGACAAGTTCCCCGGCGGTCGGCCAAGTCGATCCTTGACCGGGGGGCTGGAGTTCATTGCTAAAGACCCACTCGTGGCCTCGAAGGATGCGGCGTTCGGTCCCTTTCCGGAGTTTCAAAGTGGGTGGGGCTGAAGTCGGTTGCATCAGATTGCCGAGTATGTTGAAATCGCCCCGGGAATTCGGTAGTGAACCCAGACTCTGGGGGCGGATGGGGAACGAGTCGCAAGTGCTTAACTCAGCGGATGAAATCCGCGAAAACGGCCGCTTTGTCGGCTTGCCGTTGCGAAGCTGAAGCCCTTTGGTATACTTTGAGGCTCGCAAAATTCAGGTATTTCGAAACAGGATAGCATAGTCATGGCACGCGCGTGTGAAGTCTGCGGAAAGCGATCGCAAGTTGGCAACAAGATCGAGACCCGCGGTAAAGCCAAGTACCTCGGTGGCGTCGGTACCAAGATCACCGGCAAGACCAAGCGGAGTTTCCGTCCGAATCTGTTCTCCGTAAAGATCACCAACGCCAAGGGCGGCAATGAATACGCCACGGTCTGCGCCCGCTGCCTCCGTGGTGGAGCCGTTCGCAAGGCCGTCAAGCAAAAGCCTTTCCGCTTGCCTGTCGCCGCCAAGAGCTAAATTGCCAATTGGCTTTGTGTTTTTACCGCGTCATCGCTTTGACGCGACCTAAAGAGCCCGTACAGCACCCCGGTGAACCCAGTTTCAACCGGGGTTTTTTCTTGCGCAAGCTGGCTTCCCGATCGAAGAGCGATCGTCCCCAATCGCTCGGCAGCTAA
>Ga0169931_10006606_pt1 | contig 17422 bp, 20 predicted proteins | sample Kivu_15m_20L_FD_129675 | JGI IMG/M metagenome (GOLD analysis project Ga0169931, IMG submission 129675) | Freshwater microbial communities from Lake Kivu, Western Province, Rwanda to study Microbial Dark Matter (Phase II) - Kivu_15m_20L... | ecosystem: Environmental > Aquatic > Freshwater > Lake...
CTGGCATACTTGGCCATCATCTCTCCGCTAGCAAAAATGCTATCGAGATCATCATCACTGCGAATAAGGACACAGCTACTAAACTGTTTGGTTGGAGTGCCAAGTCCAGCAAGCACAGGTGTAGCAAGAGTGAACAAACCATCGCTAGCCGCATTGTAATACTCCTTGATATAGCGCATACGAGCTGAATTAGGCTCTTCTCGATGAAACACCGTAGCGGCCGCTACCATGTAGCGCACCTGAGGAGTTTCATAGATTTCTTTGGTGGCACGATTTTTTACCAGATACTTTTCTATCAGCTGTTCGATGGCGGCATACGAGTACAATTCGTCTTTTTCGTGATCTATGATCTCGTCCATCTTGTTCCAATCTTCTTCCGAATACCACTCGAGAAGTTCTGGGGTGTATAATCCAACTTCTACATTCTTTTTTACGATGTCGTATAGGCGAGGAGGATCGTAACTACCATAGACATCTTTCCTCAACATCGATAATCTCTGTTTTCCTGCCACGTATTGATAATTGGTATTACCGATGCCAGGATTAGCGTCAACATCGATAAGATCTACGATAGCTCTAAGAGTGACTTCATCAATTTCTTTTGTTTTAATCCCATCGTAAAAGTGTGGTTGACTTTTGATTTCGATCATAGATTGACTGACATCTGCTATACCGCTGCAGACTTTGGCTATCTGTGCCTGCCATTTTTCAATAGTTAGTGATTCTTTTTTGCCGTTTCTTTTTATAACTGTGATCTGTGTCATTTTTCATTTTGCTCTATGTTTTAATTTTTAAAAACATATTTAGTAGTGTTCCAAAACGTGATATATTTTTAAATTTCTTGCTATTTACGGTGGTTTTAAATGGGATTAACCAAATTTTTTCTACATATTAATAACAAATAATATAATATTTTATTGGAGTTGTCTACAAGTATTGAAAGTTAAGGCTGTTTCAAAATAAAATCTGATTGGAAAATCTTTATTTTGAAACAGCCTTAACGAATTTAAAAAGTTAACTAAGAGCAGTATATGTATAGGTAAAAGTATTTGTATCCGAAATGTTGGTGTTTTTATAATAGACCCCTAATGCTTTGATAGAGGTACCAACAGGGGTCACTAGAACCGCAGTAAAGATAAGATTGGCATCTTCACCAGATGTTCCTATATATTCGTAATCGTCAACCAGCTGGACACTGTTGTTTGCAGAATCTACCGCGATGTACATTTTCCCTCGTCTCATCTGTGTGTAAGCGGTGCTTTGGAAAACATATTCAACTTCGAATCCAGAACTATTATTAAGAGGCAATCTAAAAGCCTCTACTGAAAGTCCGGATGTCGATAGCTGGCGACTATTAGTGATCAACTCGTGTTTAAAGGCTCGTCCTTCTATTTCTGTAAAATAACCTTCGGTATACAAACCCGTGGCGAGATCTTTAGATCTATCAAAATGATCTTGGAAAGAAGTGTTTCCGTCTGTTACGAATTTTATTTGAGAATATACGTTGTTAGCGTTACCGCCACCGTCGTTTCCCACGTTATAAAAAGTATTTCCTCGAGATCTGTTTCCGTAGCCCTTGGCGATCAGTATACCTTGTCTGGCTATGGTTTCAAATAGACTTCCCGATATGGTGTTTTTTATAGGACCATTATTAGATAGACTTGCACCGTCTCCAAAACTGATACCTATATACAAGACTTTAAACGTGCATCTTTCAAATAGATTGTTTTTAATTTCAGTGTTTGAAAATATCCCGTAGCTAAAACCTTCTGCTTCGAAATCTATAAATTCGTTACCTGTACATAGAAAATCTGACGTGGCTGTCATTTCTAATGCTATGCTATTAGCAATAAGTGTAGGAAGGATGATCGGTAATCCGTCATTGGTGGACGTTTCAGAAGTATAATCGTCAAAACCGTTATCACCCTTAGCCTTGATATCAATGAAGTTACTATTACGGACATTATTAAAATTAAAAACACGTACAGATGTACTATTGGTTCTAACTGTAAACTTTTCTAAAGTAATGTTTTTTGCTTGATTGTTAAAAGTAGTTGGTGAAATGTTTCTTTGTGTTCTAGTCGATGTTTCGTTAATGAACTCAAAAATTGTTGCGGTATCAAATGTAGGATTCGATGCCGTCGCGCCTAGAGTGATGATTAGATCATTCGTTGGGCTAGCACCTCCCAAAAGATTGCCTAATATTTTTATCTGGTCTCCAACAGCATACCCGCCACCGCTGTTTACTATAGTTATGGTAGTATTACCTGATGTATAAGATGCACCAGTGCCTGTTTTAGAAACATTTACCACAGCACCAGCACCAGACCCTGTTACAGTTACAACGTTTAAATTTGTGTAGTTTCCGGCTGAGGCAATACTAGTACCTGATAATCCAAGATTAGTTCCTAAATTAATGCCACCTCTGACAAAGTCGAAAATCGTTTTTTCTTTGCCGCTACCTACAACTCTGACATTGCTAGGAATATAGATAGTTCCTGTTAGTCTATATGTCCCTGGGTCAAATTCGAGAGATACTCGGTTACTAGGTGACGTGGTAAGATAGAGGCTGTAAATAGCATTTTGTATAGCACCGGTCTGGTCGACAGTACTATCTGCTGCTGATATGCCAAAACTTGCTGCATTTACTTGTCCTTCATCGAGCCGTTGTTGAACAGTTCTCTGCACGGGGAAATTAATATCAATCCCTGTTTGTATCAGTGGGTCGTTGGGTTTGTATTGGTATTGTTCTAATAGATCTAGGATGCTATCATTTTCTGTGAGCACTTTTGTGTTGCCCACCGCCGGAGAACCTTCGCTGACTGCACCGTTACCAATATATAGTTCTTGTGTATCGATAGCCCAGGCTAGCTCTCCGCTGGCTAATTGCGGCATTCCGCTGGTTAGTTTTTTACCCCTGCGTAGCTGTATTTTAGAGATTTGCACAACCGCCATGTAAATATCCTCGTTATGTGATATTTAGCTGTTTTGTCGATAGTATTGTTCCACACGTTTGCACCACTGTTCGGACCAATGGTCAAAATCTGCGGGTTCTAACACAAATTCCTGATATTCGCAATCTTTTGAGCACATCAGGATAACACCCTTGCGTATGTCTGTGCCATGCACTTCATTGTGTGCTAGAGCATAAGCAGTGAGCTGCAGGAAATAATCGTCGATCCATTCTCTTTTCTTAGGCTTGTTAGTTTGTTTAAAGTCTAAGATGCTTTGCTCTCCGTCGTGCATGCCTACGCAGTCTGTGGTTCCTGCATATAGTTCTGGAAAATATAATGGAACTTCGCTGCCCCATACTTCGTTAATTTTCGGAAATCCTTTTTCTATGACTAGTTTAGCCATATCGAGGCTCTGTTGGGCATAGGGATTAGACACTGACTCTTTAAGTTCTTCCCCCTTGATATAACGTTCTAAGAAAGTATGCATCCTAGTACCGCGGCTAGCAGCTTCAGTGACGATCTGTTGGGCTTTTTGCTCGCCTACTGCTTTCTTCCAGCGGGCCAATGCTTCTCGAGCTTCTGCTGGTTTGGTTCGATCTAAGATGGTAGTAACACTAGGAACCTTGTGTCCATCCGGTGTAGCGTATAATCTTTTTCCTGTGCTTTCGTCTCTGGCTAGGGGTTTATATTGGTAACGTTCGATTAAAAGTGACATGATATATTATATAACATTTGTTGTATAAAGTCAAATTATTTTAGCATCAAAAAATACCTATTAAATAATTATTATTTTGCCAAGGAACCGCATGTTTAAAATCATTTATTTCTGTCCGAGTATCGGAAATGCCAATGTTAATGAGTTAATTTCTATCCAAGCAGTTATTGATATCCTATCAAAATCAAAAATATCAGTAACACCTAGTCCATCATGGGCAGATTTGATGGTAAAACTACAAAATTTAGAAGATCAAAAATTGTTAATAGTTTTCCGTCTAGATTTTTTAGAAAGAAAAAATATGATGATAGATGAAGTATTGACTATGCTTTCATCGTTAACAAAATTTGTAGTTGACACCAAAGACGTGAAAATTGCAGTTGTTGTTCCTAAAAAGTGTGATAGTTATCTCATTTCTAAACTTAAAAGGAACAATGTTCTAGGAATAATTCCAGGTCTTAGATTTTTCGAGCAAATACATTCTATTGAAGCTTATCGTTGCCTACAGCAAGGCCTGAGCCATTGGCCGGCGATAGCGATAAGACAACAGAGAATCGTGCCTAAAAATGAAATAGATTTAACTGCAAGACAGTATGAAATTTTTAACCTAGTAGCGAAGCGAGGTCTTTCAAATAAAAAAATAGCAGAAATGTTATCTATCAGCGAAGATACAGTTAAAGGACATGTAGGAACTATACTAAAACTTTACGGTGTACGAAATAGAACTCAACTAGCTTTAGCCAATGAAACTGGCACTATCAAGTCACACTAAAGTGGTATCTAACTATCATATTTTCAAAATAAATTATAATACATTAATTGAAAAGGAGATAGTATGAAATATCTATTAGCAACAATTTTAAGTTTTTTTTCATTAGCTACCAGCGCTAATGAAATTATCAAGATTTATAGTCCTTACAGTCCAGGTCATAGCGGCACGCCTGCATTACTTAGGATCATCGATCAAGCAAATACTGATCAAAATATCTATAAATTTGTTTTAGAATTTAAACCGGGAGGAAATCAAGTGATAGCTGTTAAATCTCTTGATGCTAACAGTCTTGCCATCATCGCTCCAGCTTTTGTGGAAAATGTAGCCTCCGGACAACTTAACGAAAAGGATTATGCTCCGATATATGCGTTTGGCGATGCCTGTTGGGCTGTGATCACTAACAAACCATTGGAAAATAGCAAAGAAATCACTGTAGGTGGTGTAGGCTATGGTAACGCTGCTCATTTAACAGCATTGGCGCTAGGAGACAAATACAAATTCGATGTTAGATATGTTATTTTTAGAAGTAACTACGATGCTCTGGTTAATATGGCCGGAGACAATGGCATCGAGTTTGTCATCGACAAATACGAAGGTTATGAATCTCTAAGGACTAAAAATCCAAAGATGCAGATGATCGCAGCTAGTTGCCCTACCAGATTGCCGCAAGAGCCTAAGATTAAAACTCTAAAAGAAATGGGTATTGATGCTCCTTACATCTTTAACATAGCTATTGCACAAAGAACCATGTCTGAAGGCAGACGAAAAGCTATAGGGTTGATATTGTCAAAAGCAACAGATAAGGTAGGAGAAGCAGAAATCTTTAAATTATCAGCTATGCGGCCGCCGCAGTTTGATAATGTATCTACGGAAGAGTTTTATAGTGATTCTATTAAACAAGTTCGTCGATTATTAACGAAGTACCAGCAACAAATTGATAATGCTCAAAGGAGATAATAATGTTTGATATAAAAAGTAAATTTCAAGAACGTATTCCACGTTCACTAGCTAAGGTAATAACGTGACGTATCTTAGTAACTATCACTAACACAGTAGGCGGGTTTCTAGCCAGCGGTAGTTGGATCATAGGATTAGGTGTTGCTGGCTTTGCCCTAGTAGTTAATAGCATCCTTTATTTCTTTCACGAGCGTGCATGGAATAGATCAGATTGGGGTAAAAAAGTGGTAGATAATACCCAAAAAACCCAAATAGCATAAATAATTGAGCAGGAGTCATGACCTGCGAAATTTAACGTTAAATGGAGAAACATATGACAAAACGTCACGTAAAATGGGTTTTAGCCCACGAGCCGATCGAACTGTTTATTCGCGCTGCTAAGAAATTTGCAGATGAAGTAAATGCCAAAGCGCCTGGACAACTAGACATCGAAGTTATGACCATGAGTGAGTATGCTGAAAAGTATAACAACGGTGTGGTAGTCGGCAAACATGATCTAGTTGATTTGCTAGATACCGGTGCTATCGAAATGAGCCAAACATATACGATCACACTAGGAAAGATCAACAAGGACTTCTATGCACTAGATCTTCCGTTCTTATTTAAAGATCACGAGCATGCTGGTCGTGTTTTTGAAGGGGAAGTTGGAGCTGGCTTACTAGATAGCCTACAGCAATCTAAAAAGATCAAAGGTCTAGCATTTACATACTCGGGTGGTTTCCGCATCATTCCTGGAAATGAAACTGTTGCTAAGATCGAAGATCTGCGCGGTATGAAGATGCGCACTAGTTTCAGTCCAGTGGCTATTGAAACATTTAAGACTCTAGGTGCTGATGTTGTTCCTATGGAACTAGAAGAACTATCAGAGAACCTGGGCTCTGCGAATGTAGCAGTTGGTGAAAGCACATATCCTCGCGTATATGCTCTAGGGCATGACAAAGTTTCTAAGGTCATTAACCATACAGAACATAGTTTATTCCTGACAAGCATTCTAATTGGTTCTGAATTCTGGGATAGCCTAACACTAGAGCTACAAACTGTTGTCAGCGAAGCTGCTCTTGCTGCTGCCCGTTACGAGCGTGAACTAAGTATCCAGGATATCGAGTTAGTTCAACAGCGTGCTGAAGCAGATGGTATTGAAATCGTTAAAATGAGCAAAGAAGAACAAGTTCGATTTGCAGATGCTACAAAAGTAGTTTATAGCAAGTTTGAAAATTACTTTACTCCAGGTCTAGTTGATAAAATTAGATCTTAAATAACTGTTATTCAGTTCAAGGGCCCCCAGGGGCCCTTTTTTTTTAAATATTCTACTAAGAGACTACTTATCAAAGGTTAGATCATGATTATCGCAGAAGAATTAACTAAAACAAACGAAACACTTGTTATCAAACATAGTGAGCATTTGTCTCATAATATCGCATATCCATTTTTTCTTCATCAATATGCTGAATTAATGGAAAACGGTCATACCGTAAAAGCTACGAATTGGGATGACAATGAGTGCGGTATAATTTGGGGCGAAATTGATGGTAAAGTAGTTGGAATTTTTGCCTATAAGAAAGATCAAATAAAACAAAAAGTATTAAATATTTTATTGACGGCTGTAGATAAAAATCACCGAAATAAAGGTATTCATACTATATTAAATCGATATTTTGAAAATGTTGCTTTAGATTTAGATTGTAAATTTACTGTGGCCACAGTGCATCCTAAAAATCAAACGCGATTACTAACCTGCGAAAAAGATGGAATGAAAATCTATTATCATAAACTATACAAAGAAATCGGAAGCAAGGATTAATTATGGTCGACGTCGGCGGGTCTGAAAACGATTGGAAAATTTACGAATCGATGAAGACTATAGAATTATGTAATAAACTTTTTTTAAATTTTAATACTTTTTTATCGCATAATACTGATTTAAAAAAAAATTTTAAAAGGCCTATCGAAAATTTTAACAACGAAAAGTTTCTTTTTAATGATAACGGAATTTATAAAATAGGAAACAATGTATGCCCCCACCAAGGAAGTATAATTATTTCAGAAAAAACGGAAAATTTAACGTGTCAATATCACGGGTGGGCATGGGACGATTCAGGAAATCCAGTCTCTAACGGATCTTCGATAACCTGTAATAAATCAAAAATTCAATTAAAAAAATTATTCGAAACAAACAGTTTAATTTTTACCCAAGATATCGATTTATCAATGATTAATATTGATTTGTCTAATATGCGATTAATCGAAAGTCGAATAGACAAAGTAAATTCTAATTATACCAATATAATTGATGTATTCCTCGATGTCGATCACATTCCTATCGTGCATAAGTCAGTTTATAATCAAATAGGGATTCCCGATGCTGCAGATGTAGATTGGAAATTTTACGATTGGGGTAATATCCAGTCTGTAAAGCGGACAAAAAATAATTCAAATAATTTCCAAAAAACGCTTTTGGGCACAGTTGAGGAATCTTTGGCTGCTATATGGATTACAGTATATCCTTATACTATGATCGAAATACAGCCTGGGTCTATGTTTATTACTGTGTGTAAACCGCATAATTTAGCTACAGATATTTTGGTTTTTAAATACCGAGATCAACGATATAACGATGAGAATTGGCTTATAAATTCTGAGATATGGGAATTATCGTGGGAACAAGACAAATCACAAGCCGAACGAATAGTTAGACCATTGACCTATCATCCTAATTTAGAAGAAAGTAAACTACATTTCCGCAGATGGATAGAATCAAAAATGTCATAAATACTGCATTATGAAAAAATTAAATAATTTCCGATTATTTGCTAGTCTCTGTGAAAGCATCACAGAAGCTAGTTCTTCTATGAATTTAATCTCTGGAAATCCAGGAGGAAAGGAAGTCATACGTAGCCTGCATCGAACACAGGAGTTAGCACATAATCAGGAATATCGCGCAGTAGACAAGATTAGTTGGAGCGAACTCAAAGATAGCTATAAAGGCGCTTGGGTAATTATACAAGGATCTAACGGCACCGGCGCAATTAAAGCATCGGGCGGAAACTCTGGAACCTACACCGCAGTAGCCAGCTCTGGTGGAGAAGTTCAAACAGCCACAGACAGCCGTGGAGGAAATGTAGTTGATTTTCTTAAAAAAGAAATAGGAAAACTACAGAAATTTTATGTAGGAAAAAATACAACTCAAGTAAGGGACCTAAAAAGAAAGCGCAATGATGCTAAAGCAGGAGTTGGTCCACAAACCATTAATCAAGAAACATTGATAAAAAAATTTAAACCTTTATGGACGAAATCTCTAGTCACAGCCATAGCAGACATCAAAGGGCACATTTCTAATCAAATCAAGAATGATGCTTTTGAAAAAGCTAGGCAAAAAATAAGCCAAGTCGAAGATTTGCAGAATTCTTTAGAGAAATTAGAATCTGGTTCTCAAGATACTCCAGATTCTATACGAAAAGCAGTAAACACTGCTGTATTGATGGCTGCTAGTCACTATTATCCAGATCTAACAGGAGCCATACAGAGAGGATATAGCGGTAGTTATACAGCTACAAGAGTAGATGGACCACAAAAATTATTACAAGATATCAGCAAAGGCGATGCCACCAAACTAGGCACGATTTTAGGATTCTTTAAAAGGACATTGATATCAGGATGAAAGTCATACAACTATTGTCAGAAGCTAATGTAGCGGCTAAGATCAAGGATCCCAAAACTATAAAAATGATAGGTGTTGCCATGCGACACGACAGCACTCTTCCTAAATCTGCTCTAGCCGCTCTAGGTGTTAGACCTACAGACGAACAGATCATAAAACTATGGAGTGATCTGTTAGATCAGAGCCTAAGCAGCACAGATTATGGTAATATCTCGCAAGACGGCAAGTTCGATGAATGGCTTACTCGATTATACACGAACGGAGTTTTAGATTATGAAGATATTAACGGTGAAGGCGGTGATGCTCTCGGTGCTTGGAAAGCACTGAGCATCAGAGGTAGATTAAAACCTGAACATCAAGATTTTAATAAATTTCGTAATTTACGTCAGATACAATCAATCATACAGAGCAGAGAATATCGCAGCGAACTAGATCGTATCAAAAATGCTGAAGTCATTGAAAAACACAAACGTGAAAAGAAAGAAGTGACCTTGATCGACAATGATCGTTATCTAGTGGTAGTGCCAATGAATTATGGAAGCTGTTATACTTTTAACAATTCAGCAGGATTTAAGGCTAGCTTTTGTACAGGATCTAGTTCGGGCGCCACTTGGTTCGAGCGTTACGCCAAAGACGGTCCGGTGATTTCTGTGATAGACAAAAATAATTTTGAAGACGTCAACGGCAAATGGCAAATTCACGCACCAACCAATCAAGTAAACAATGGAAATCAAACTGTGCGCAAGGACAGTGCGTTTGCTGATTTATTTCCTGGATTGATGAAAGAAATCGTAGCAGCCATGAAACAAAAATCAAGAGAAATTAATACTGCTTCTCAAGATATAGTGCGCGGAGGATATGACATTGATGCTGCTGTAGAGGATATAAAACAAAAATTTCCGTTAAGTTATGCTTCTGGAAAAGAAGACGAGCCGGAAGCAGCGCAAGATGCCAATGACGGTCCAGGAACATATTTGGTTACACAGTTGAGCAGCGGTAAGAGCGCCCGAATAGAAGGAGAAAATCGTGCTGATGTTATTCGTAAGCTAATCACACGCTACCCCGACAGCACAGAAGATGATTATAGGATCGAAAAACAGGATTAAACATGAAACTTAAAGAAGTTCTAATAGAGTCCCCAATAGAGTTTGATCCTAAAGATCCTATGGATCCTATGATATACGGGCATGAAAAAGCCAACCCTATGACCCTGAAAGGTCGGATCATCCAGGCACGCAGACAATTACGTGATCTAGCAGACATGGCCGAAAGCGATGAGTTAGTAGTTTGGGAAAGGATTATTAAGTTAGCCAAGGGCGGAGTTTTCATGGGGCTAGAACAAAATCTAGAACAAATACGCCACGGTATCGAAGAACTAGCAGCCAGACGAAAAAAAGGTGGTGTCGGTAGCAGAGGTATAGATAAAAATATCGGATAGTCAATGGCATTTTTAGTACACAATTTGCCTCCGATACAATGCTTTGTCCGTAAAGAATTCCTTTATGATTTTGAAAAAGGTCACGGAGAATTTGAGCCTTGCATTTGGATGACTTTAAAGTGCATCAAAGGCCAAGCGTTTCGGATCGAATCACTGTTACCGAATTACGGAGCACTCTACGATAAATTACCGTTACATGCCTTTGTCTCAAGGACTGAAGATATCGCAGATGCTACATTACCGTTAGATTATCTACAGATATGGGATTGTCTAAGTTACAACTTTACTGTTATCGAAAAAGATAATCTTCGTTTGTTAAAATGTAAATTTTTGGATAAAAATAAAAATTGGCATTTTGGACAATACATGTTCACTGTCGATTTTTGTCAAAATGATCCTGGATATCTCGATACCGGATTCTCTGAAACAGTCGCTGAACACAAGAGTTATAATTTCATTAAATTAGATAATGGTCAATTTGCCGCACAACCTAATAATAAGACATTATTTTACGATTCATCCTTGACTGTTCCTGAATTTAAAACTCCAGATTTTAAAATAGCTACTAAATTATACTCAGTAGAACAGTATAGTAAACACTCTGCTAGAAACAATAACGATTTCTTTTACGATTTTAAAGAAACAAAATAATAAGGGCCCTTCGGGGCCCTTATTTTTAATAACTAAATGCTCTATGAGCGCATATATCTAAATAAATCAATAATTACTTCTTAATACCCTGATTGACGAAGTCGTACATCTTTTGTGCAGTTTCTAGAACTTGCTCAAGTCCTGGTACAGTAGGCATACCTACTTTGGTAACGACCTGACCAGTTTTTTCATCACGCTCTACTGTCTGCTCCCAACCCTGGAACTTGCATGAGTACTCAAACTCAGCCATGCTTTTAGCCATTCCGAGGATCTCTGTACGGATCTCATAGCCATTCTTGTTGAATTTTACTTCGGGAAGTTTTACTTCTGGTAGTCCATTAAATGTAGTTGACATAGTATTTCTCCTTGTGTGTGTATGTCTTAGTTAGCTTCTTTTTCTACTTTGTAGAGAGCCTGTGAAGCCTGCTCCTTCCGCTGACCAAATTTGTCCGCAGAATATTTAGCCAAGTCGATAGTATTCCAAATTATCATCTTGGCAAAACTTGTTTGAGCTTGAATGTAACGATCTGCTATCCGGCGTAGCTCTTCGTCCTGGACGATCCTATTGAATACAGATTGTTTTGTACTTTGAAAAGCATCTATGAAAAACTCTGGTGAAAACATGTTAATCTCCGTGTGTGTTATATTATATATCTTTATTTTTTAAATTACAAGAGGAATTCTCTATTGATTTCCCAATTAGCATAATACCAAAGCCAGCTTGGACCATATCGCCATCTGTAGTAGAGTTCAACATAGGGATCCCAAAATGTCAAATAACGCTCAAACACTTTTTTTACTCATTTCTAGCAATCCATTCTTTTCGTAATGAGATAATATACTATGAGCTCTGCGCATCTGCACATCTGCAATAAAATTTATAAAAGATTTAAAAAAATTCTTAATCATCTGTGATCTCCGTGTGTAAGTTATATCAGTGTTACTACTTACTTATCTTTTTCACAGTTAAAAATTAAATATTATTAAAAATTTTTACTATCAACAAATAGCCGTTCAAGTAACCAATAAGCTATTGGTGACTTAAAATTAAAAATAAATTCGCCTGCGCTGCTGATGATATAAGGATGATTACCATTATTAACTAAAGAATCAATTCTTCCATCAGAGTGTCTAAAATACCCATAATTGTTAATAAACCCATTGCGTTTATTATCGAGCTTATATTCTAAATTAATAGTTCTGTGCAGATAGCTGTTTTGAAATTCTAAAAACTTTTTTTGATCATCGTAGCCAGAATAATTCCAGATCTCATTTTCTTTTTGTTCTTCGCAAAAGGGCGTAATTTTATAATCATCGTTCCAAGTTACGGCTAAATTTTCAATAATTGCGCTCGGCTTTGACACATTGTTAACCGTTGCAAGGCTAACAGAATAATTATCATGGTAACTCGTTAAAATTTTCGTTGAAATTTCATGCCTGCCAATATTAAAATATTCTTGATCTTGTATTATTGTATTAATTTTTAAACACAATTCGATCGGCTCAATTACCAACAATCTAAATCTAAACGTGATATCGTCAAACTTCATAGATATTTCCAGAGGATAGAATTGATTTTAATTGTTCTGTCGTTCCAATAAAATCAACTTCGCTAGAGCCAATCCTATTACTCAATCTAACCCAATTATGAATTAAGGGAATTCTTGATTTCCAGAACTGATCAGGTACTCCAATACTTTTAGGTCTAGGTGAGCATTTAAAAATTTTCGACTTATTAGATTCGCTAGATTCATGTGTTCGTGTATTGATGTAACTTAAAACTATTTCAGGACGCCAACTTAAAAAATTCCAACAAGGATGATCTTTTCCTATCAACCTTGCGATAGTAACATCTGATTCATGCATCAACCAACCCTTATTTTTTATCGTTCCATCGGGATGAACTAATTTATTGTCTTTAAATCTGTTTTTCATATAATTAAGATTTGGGTCTGGGAAATACTCAGGAAATCCTGCTCCTAATACTAGTGTACCGTTATTATCTTTTACATACTTTCCTATTCTCGACATCATATAAGGCCCTGCTGGAGTTCTTAGACACATTTTAGAACTTAACTCGATTATTCCATAGGTAAATTGATTTATGTATTCTTTAAAGATTACAGGTTTTAAATTGTTTTCTTCGCACCACTTATGAGCCCACCATGTGTCGGCCGAATTCAAATCACCGGCTTCATATATTATCGGTATGAATGGTATTCCTTGTCTAAAAAAGCATTTAGCTACCCATTCGCTATCTATACCTCCGCTCATTCCTACGTAAATATTTCCATATGTTTCGTACAACTCTTGAGCAATCTGATTTCCGATGATATCGATGTCAAAAAATTTAACAGGAGTTCTAGGGTCAAGGTATATATCTAAATCACTTTCAATCGACGGACTATCATAACTTCGATTGAATCTATACTTTATCCAATTTTCATGACCCATGCCGTTGAGTTGATTTAATTCTTCGATAGGAGGATAGATTTTCATAGATAACTTGTTAAAATATTGATGATGTTAAATATTTCTGAAAATATTTATTATTGTTAATTTAATAGATAATAAAAAACCTTCAAAAGAAACGGTAAATAAATCATAGGAATTCCCGCATAATGAGAAAAAGCACAAGATCAATCCTTCAAGAATTAAGTGATTTAAGTGTAAATCGTAACAAAGATCTAATCATAGAAAGCAGAGGCACTAGTATCATCGAAAGTGCTATAAACTTGCTCAATTTGATCAGAGAAAACTATGATTTAGAAACAGCATCGGAACTAGAGCGTAGGTTTTTAAATGCTATACGAACAGCAGAAACCGCTAAATTCAAGCGCGGAATTAAAAAAATCCAGGAAAACAAAAACGATGATACTCAATGAAGGAGGCAACGTATTTGTTGATGCAGTGCCATTTGATCACAAAGACGTTCCTGAAATATTAAAAACCGTTAAATCCGCATTAAACGGAACAGGCATAGATCCCATACCGGTGGGTAGCGCCGCTACACCAAAACCCGGAAAACAAAGCGGTGACATGGATGTCATCGTCGATGAAAAAGCAGTGCTTGATTTCTTCAATGCCAAAGATGCAAAAGCTGGTCGTAAAGCTCTAAACGATTATATCGCAGGAAAAGGATTACAGACAGCTCAGAGCGGAATCAATGTGCATGTACGTGTGCCTGTGGGAAAAGATGCACATCAAGTAGATATCATGGTCACTCCCAAAGCCGGAACGGTGGCTAAATTCCATACGCACAATATCCCCGACCGTAGTCCGTACAAAGGTGTCAACAAGCAATTGATGATGGCCATATTAGCCAAAAGCAAGGGTTATATGTGGTCTGCTTGGCAGGGATTATTCGATAGAAACGAAGAAGGCAAAAAAGGTAACTTCGTCACAGATGATCTTGATACTATAGCACAGATCTTGCTAGGCAATGATCGAGATTCTAAAGACCTAGGATCTGTAGAAAGCATCCTAGCAGCCATGCCCGAAGATCAAGCAGCAGCGTTACTGAGCAGAGCAAAGGAAGACCCCAACTGGAAAGAAACTCCCAGCAACGAAGAACTGGATAGAATCAGACAATTAAGTGGATTATTATGAGAGCAAGAGAATTCCTCGCAGAAGTAGAAGCCGAAACTAAAAAGAAATTAGGTCGTGCCTTCAATCATCTCGAAGACCTAGTGTTCTTCCATGGTAGTGCGGGAACCATGGAAGCGTTAGAGCATCTTAGAGAAATAGCCACAGAAGCTGGCGGAAAAACCGTGCGCATGAAATGGGATGGCAATCCTCAGATTTATTGGGGACGTGACCGCAAAGGTGGTCCGTTAATCTTAGCAGGTCACAACGGTTGGAGTAGAGGTGCCGCCACAGACAGTCCAGAAGCCGTCGCAGATTTTATCGCGAACAAAAGTGGTGCTCCCAAGACCCCAGAAGAGAAAGCGGCCCGAGATCAGTTTGCAAGACAATTTGCCTCACTGTATCCTCTTTTTGATCGTGCCACTCCACGAGATTTCGTAGGATTCGTCTATGCCGATGGGTTGTTCTTACAGAGACCAGAGCTAGATCAAGAAGGTGTTTATAATTTCTGTCCTAATCCCAAATCAAAGACCTGCTATCATGTAAAGAGTGACAGCGAACTAGGAAGGAAGATCGGGCAAGCGCGGGTCATGGTAGTAGGGCATGCATACTTTCCAGAATTTGGCATGGACGACAGTGAACAACGACCCATAGATGATTTTTCCATGTTTAACGGAACCAATGAACTCATAGTGCAAGGCCCTGTTTACAACAGTTCTCCGGTAAGGGTAGATGACAGCGATATCGTTGCCGTAGAAACCTACTTAAAGAAACATGCCAACAACATCGATTATTTCTTGCAAGAAACACCAGGATTAGGTGACTTAAAAAATATCCTTTATACCTATGTTAATCAGACAGCTAAATCTAAACAGCTAGATAACCTCGGAGTGCCTCAATTTTTTAATTGGTTGAAAAATTCCAAAGTCAGTGTTAATAAACAGACCAAGATACAGGATCTGGCCAATCGTAGCCAAAATGCTCTAGCAGCGATATTTGGGTTAGTCAAGCAGATCATGGATCTCAAAGATCGTGTCATAGATCAGATAGAATCCGGAGAAAAGGGAGAGATCTGGGACACCGAAGGCGAAGGCCGGGTACGTTATGCAGATAAGAGCAAAAAGTTTGGTAATGTTAAACTAGTACCAAGAAAGCGCTGGACCCCTCTATGATGCAGTTCATAAAAGAGCTCAATGAAGCTCGCATGATCTTGAATCAAAAAGACATGCGTATGTCTTACACAGATGCCTGTGAAAATCTCTATCTGTGCATACTCACTCTAGAATTCCTGAGCAGGATAAAACAAACCCAGGATCTAGCCAAGCGATATGCAGACAGCACTACTAACTATTACAACTATTCAGAATTCCGAGCCAACGGCACCGACATGGCCAATCTGATCTATTTTGTAAACACTGATCCTAAAAATGTTGTTAAAATCTTTAATTCAGAAGATGCTGGAAAATTAAGAGAAAGCACACACTTGCCCCTCATGGCCCTCAACGGGTATCTCACCAGTATGAACAACCCCAACAATAGAGATATCTATTTTTTGATGCGCATAGAAACTGCTCTTAGGATAACACAGGGAGGCAGCAAAGAAATTAGGAGATTGCTGAGTTATAGGAATCCTCAACAGAGCGACGTGAATCTCACAGCCAATCGCATACTCAATGAATTCCGCACAAAGATGCCCACTTATGATCTAATGTCAGATCTAGAATCTAAATTACAGGGCAATTTAACTTACATCCACGAAAAAAATTAATCTAAATCGATCAAAAATAGCCTATTACGGTGCTTTTTAGTATTTTGAGCTAAATACTTTTACAGAGCCCGCAGAGTAGCGGGAGCGCATATAAGAGGAGAATATATTATGCCATCATTAGTCGGAACATCAGTCGCAGCAAACTATCTAGTAGCTGCTCCATCAACAAATTTTAGTACACGTCAGCTGTCGATCATCAATGTCGCACAAGCTGCAATACACACTGGTTTTGCTGCCGCAGACAGCTTATTCAGCAAAACTGTTCGCGCATTACAACAAACAGCTGAAGTATATGCTGTAGGCACACCAAATGCTGGTAATTGTCAATTTATCATCGCCACAGACACTCAATGGAACGGCGGCACAGCCGCTCAACAAGGTGGTGTTGCAGGTAACGGTAGCTTTGACAAACTAGAAGCTGCTGTCCTTGCTGGTTCAGGCGTGGCTGCAACAATCACACTAGTAGCACTGTAATTTTTCCATTCGGGATGGGAAATTCAAGGGCGGATTATTCCGCCCTTTTTTATTTTTAATAAATATTACAAACTGTAAAAAAAATGAGATCTGCTAAAATTTTCACCATGTTTGTAGTAGTTCCAATTCTTCCATTTTTAGTAGCATGGACACTATGGGGGGATCCTTATTGGTGGTTAGTGGTAATATCAGGAATGCTGCTGTATTTTCCAATACATCAATTAGGACAAGCGATCGGACATCATAAATTATTTGGACATAGATCTTTCGATCCACAGCCCTGGTATCCTTATCTATCAGCTTTTATTGGCTCTATAGCATTCTTTGGAGATCCGATGAACGCAGCCATGGTGCATCGAAACCATCATAGATATGCAGACACTGATAAAGATCCTCATTCTCCCATACATGGCAGATTCCATGCCTATCTAGGATGGATAGCCACATATA
>Ga0169931_10006608_pt1 | contig 17417 bp, 15 predicted proteins | sample Kivu_15m_20L_FD_129675 | JGI IMG/M metagenome (GOLD analysis project Ga0169931, IMG submission 129675) | Freshwater microbial communities from Lake Kivu, Western Province, Rwanda to study Microbial Dark Matter (Phase II) - Kivu_15m_20L... | ecosystem: Environmental > Aquatic > Freshwater > Lake...
GTTCGGACCGTCCGGCTCCAGCCTGGTGGCCACGGTGGTGCCCACCCCGGGTGCGGCCGCCCTGGTGGCCTTGGCTGGCGTGCTGGCGAGCCGTCGCCGCCGCTGAGAAACGGTTCCAAAGGTCGACGCCGCACGTTCCCTGATGCGGCAGACGATCGGCGGCCCCTTGTTCCCGGGGGCCGCCTTCATTTTTGCACCTCCATTTTGCCTGCGGCAGCGGCCTATCCGAACCTAGGCGTTCCCCAAGGCAAAGGAGGAGGGCAATGGGCATGCAATCGAGTTCGCCGCGGTCCTGGTGGCGGCATCTGCTGGTGGCCACGGGCAGCCTGTGCGTGGGCATCCTGATCGCCCGCGCCATGGGCTTCTGAGCCGAAAACGAAACGACCCCCGGAGAGGGAATCTCCGAGGGTCGCCTGGAATGATCCGTCATCGCGTCCGAAAGGGAGCGGACGACGGTTTGCGCCTGAGTGAAGCATGAGGACCGCTACACGCACGCGGCCATGATTCGTGGCGGGGGCGCGGGCCGCCTTCATAGGGAGAAACGCAATCCAAGGGCGGCATCCCTCATGGATGGCCACATTTTCCGGCCGCCGAGCACCCGGAGCATCCGCCAAAACAGGCACGACCCCGCTGCTGGAAAGCGGGGTCGTGCGGTTGCGACGGTTGGACGGCCGCTGGGCCGGGTGCTGGAGATTCGGTCCAGCGGCCACACCGTCGAGCGCTTGGGGGCGCTTGGTCGGGGAGGGGCCGTTTCAGACGGAACGGGCCGTCCCCAGTGTCAGGAGCCGGGCCGCGATCAGCGGCGACGGCGATTGGTGATCATGCCGGCCAGGGCCACCAGGGCCAGTGCACCGGGCGTGGGCACCACGCTCACCACCAGGCTGGAGCCGGACGGGCCGAACTCGCCGCTGCCGGCCACCACCTGCACGTTCCAGCTCAGACCACCGCCAAGGGCCGGTGCGTCCAGCAGTCCCGAGAAGGTGATGGTGCCACCGGCCTGGATCAAGGCCCAGGAGTCCCCCAGCATCGGGGAGAACCCGTCGATCAGGCGGATGCCCAAGGTGCCCAGGTAGTTGGCGTTGGCCGTCACGATGAACTGGTCAAACTGCGGGGTGCCGCCGGAGAGGCCACTGTTGTAGCCACCAATCTCAAAGTTGACCTGCGATCCGGTCCGAACGCGGACATCACCGGCAAAGTTCACGATCCCGGGGCTGTTGCCGGGCTCAAAGACCAGGCTCTTGGCGCCGGTGTCGAAGCCGTCGTACAGGCCCGAGAAGATCTGGACGGTGTGGCCGTCCTGAACGCGGGTGTCCGACATGGCCTGGGCTACGGAAGCAAAGTCGTAGCCGATGCCGGACCCCACGGTCCAGAGGCCGGCGGACGCTGCGGACGCAATCACGGAAGACGAAATGAGCGCAACGGAACGGAGCATCGGGAATCTCCAGCGAACGGAGGGAAGGGAAGTGTCGGGTCATCTCCAGCAGATGGCCCTACACCCACGTAAACGAAAACGGCGTTCGTCACCCCTCACGCAAAAACAGAAATTCCTTCGCACGCCACTCCTCGGCATGGAATTCGACAGTGGCCAATAACCATGCCGAAAAGGGCATGGAAATGGCACGATATGGGCCCTCCCTGTCCATTCCAAACGCGAACGCGGGCCACCAGCCCTCAGGAAATCCGTCGGGAATTCAGGAATGGTTCAGGACGCCGCTGAGAGCAACGCACGCGGCTCCAGCTGCAGGAGCCGCCGGGCCCCGGGCCAGGCGGCGGCCAGTGCCAGCAGCAGCACCACCACGCTGGCCACTGCCAGGGCCCCAAGCGGAAAGATGGGCTCCAGCGTGAGCCCGGCCACATCGGCAAACAGCACGCGTCCCGCCCACGCCAGTTCCCAGCCCAGACCCGTTCCGGCCAGAACGGCGGTGATGGCGATCAGCACCGCCTCCGAGAGCACCAGGCCAAGCAACGCGGCTCGCCCAGCCCCGATCGCCCGCAGCACGCCCAGTTCGCCGCGGCGGCCCTGCACCTGCGCGGCGATCACGCTCCCCACGCCCAGGCTGGCGGTGAGCAGGGCGGCAAAGGCCACGGCGCCACTCACGCCCATGAGCACGCGGCTCACGTCGTCGATGGCGGCTCGGATGGCGCGGCCGCTGGCGAAGATGGCGCCGGGCGCCGCTTCGGTCACGGCTTCGGCAAGGGCCTCGTCGCTCGGTCCGCCCTCGGGATCGATGTCCATCTGCATCAGCACCGCGTCGCGCGTGCCAAAGCGGCGACCCACCGTCTCCAGGTTCAGGAAGACGCAGCTCATGGCGTGCTCCATGTAGACGCTGCGGATGCCGAACATCTGCGTGGCCACGTCCAGACCGGCGCTGGAGACCACGCCCACGATCTCGAAGGTGGCCGACGCCCTGGGGGCCTTCAGCTCGATGGAGTCCCCCACGGACACGCCGCGCGCGGTCAGGAACTGCTCGGCCACCAGGGCGCCCGTGCCGTCGCGAAGCTTGGGGAGAGCGGTCTCGGGCGTTCCCTGGATCCACTCCAGCCGGTTCATGCCCAGGAAGGCGTCGGGCTCAAAGCCCACGCAGATCACGCCGGGCGGCGCCACGGACTGCACGCCCAGTGCCGCCGTGCCGCCCACGCGCAGCGGCAGGTACCCCACGGCGGCCGCATGTCGCACGCCGGGCAGGTCCCGCAGGGCTCGCTGATCGGCCGGGGAGAGTCCGCTCACCTTCATGGCAAAGGCGTCGCCAAAGCGCACACGGTCACGGATCTCTCCCAGCATGCCCAGTCCATGACTCCAGGTGGTCACCAGCACGCTCACCCCCATCATGAGGGCCCCAGCGGTCAGGCCCAGCCGGTAGGGAGCGCGCGCCACGCTGCCGCGGAGCAATCCGGGTGGCAGTCGGAGGAACCGCGAGGCGAGCGGCGCCATGCACCAGGACACCGCCTGCAGCACGGGCACGCAGATCAGGAACCATCCGGCATGAGCCAGCGGCAGGCCGGCCAGCGCGTGCATCCAGAACTTGCGCTGCGGATCACTCTCCAGCGTCATGATGCCCGCCTCGATCGACGCCAGACCCACACCCACCACCAGACACACCCACGGGCCGATTCGGCTTGGTGGGGTGGCACGCCGCCGCAGCGCCTGCAGCGGACTTGTGCCGGCGGCGCGCCACGCGGGCAGCATGGATCCTCCCACACCGGCAACGAGCGAGCCGACCAGCGCCAGGGCCACGCCCTCTCCCGAAGGGACCAGACCCAGCGGCAAGCTGGCGCGGAACCACCAGGACACCGCCCACGCACCCAGCAGCCCGATCGGCACGCCGGCCAGGGCCGAGGCGGTGCTGAGTGCGGCGCCAGCCATCAGGGGTCCGGCGAAGAGCTGGCGTCGCGACGCGCCCAGGCAGCGAAGGGTGGCAAGTTCGCGTTCCAGCTCGGACACCGAGGTGGTCATGCCCACGCCCACGATGAACGCGCCGGCCAGGACGGCGATGGCGCAGCCCAGCACGAATCCCAGCCGGCCCGCCTCCACCTGCCGGTCCATGCCACTGGTGGCCATCTCCGCCGGCTCCAGCAGCATCTCCTCGGGCACCAGACGGGCGTTGGCCTTGCACCATGCCGCCACGTCGGTGCCGGGCTCCAGCGCCATGGCCACGGCGCTGATCATGTCGGGCTTGCCCACCGCCCTGGCCAGGGTGGCCCGGTCCATCTCCACCAGGGCCTGCTGCAGCGCACCCAGCATCGGGCGATCGAGCACGCCGGTCACCACCAGCTCCAGCGGCTCACCCAGCCGAACCACCCGAAGGCGGTCGCCTTCGCGGGCTGCCAGCTTGTCGGCCGAGAGCGGATCCAGCACCACCTCGCCTGCGGCCGCGGGCCGACGCCCCGATCGCAGCGGAAGGCCGTCGAAGCGGGCATCCGGGACCGGATCCGCACCGCGAGCCTGCGCGGTGGCCCGGCGGGCTCGCCCCTGGCCATCCACGGCGCCGTCGGCTCGCATGAGCGTGATCGAGCCACGCAGGCGTCCCTGGACGGCCTGCACGCCGGGCCAGCCGCGGACCTGCTCCAGCAACGCCGACTCGAACTCCGCGCCGGTCTGCTGCACCAGCCGCGCATCCACCGCGCCCAGCAGCCGCACCAGTCGGGCCTGCAGGTTGGCCTGCGTGGTCTGCAGGCCGCTGCTGATGGCCGTGACCAGCGCCGCGGCCAGCGCGATCGCCAGGGCCAGCAGCAGGGTTCTAGCTGGCCGCGCGGAGAGTGTTCGCCACGCGAAGCGCCAGCTGGGATGGATCCATTGCATCGACATCGATCGCTCCGGCCACGCGTCCGTCGCGCAGCACATGCACCCGCTGGCAGTGCACGGCCGCCATGGGTTCGTGGGTCACCATCAGCACCAGCACGCTTCGGCGTGCGGCGATCTCGGCCAGCAGCCGCCACAGGCGGTCGCTGCTCTGGCTGTCCAGGTTGCCGGTGGGCTCGTCAGCCAGCAGCACCGGTGGCTCCTGCAGCAACGCCCGCGCGATGGCCACACGCTGCTGCTCGCCGCCGGACAGGGCGTCGGGCCTGTGGTCCATGCGATCGCCCAGGCCCAGTTCGCCGAGCAGATCCGCGGCCCGCGGCGCCACCTCGGCGTGCGTGCGGCCATCCAGCGTGGCCGGCAGCGTGACGTTCTCGATGGCGTTGAGCGTTGGCAGCAGGTTGAACCCCTGAAAGACCACGCCACTGCCGCGCCGTCGATGGAGCGTTCGCCCGGACTCGCTCATGCACGAGAGATCGGTGCCGCCCACCACCACGCGGCCCTCGTCGGGGGCGTCGAGTCCGGCGAGCAGGTGCAGCAGCGTGCTCTTGCCGCTTCCGGAGGGCCCCATGATGGCGTGAAAGCCCGGCCCCTGGATCTGCAGGTCCACGCCGCGCAGCGCGTGCACGTGTCGGGAGCCCTGGCGGTAGCGCCGGTGCACGCCCTGCAGCTGCACCGAGCACGCCCGGGCGGGTGCCACCTCAGACGGCATGCTTGCCGTCGTAGGTGGCCGCGTCCATCAGCGTCTGCAGCGGCGCGGTGTCGGTGGCCTGGATCCGCACCAGCCAGCCCTTGCCGAAGGGGTCGCTGTTCAGCAGCGACGGATCCTGCACGGCCTGATCGTTGGTGGCGGCGATGGTGCCGCCGACGGCGCTGTAGACCTCGCTGGTGGTCTTCACGCTCTCCACCTCGCCGATGGACTCGCCCGCCTTCACCACGGTGCCGACCGGCTTGAGCTGCACGTAGGTCACGTCGGTGAGCTCGTTGGCGGCGAACTGGGTGATTCCCATCGTGATCTCCTGGCCCTGGGCCATGAACCACTCGTGCGACTCAGAGAAGCGGCAGTTGCTTGGGCTGGACATGGGGGTCTCCGTGGAGCGGGGATGATAGGGGCCTGCGCCGTGCGTGCTATCTTCATGGTGTCCCATGCAGGCCCAGATGCTGATTGCCCTGTCGGCCGGCTCGCTGAAGGGGCTCCTGACGCGCACCAAGAATCCGCTGAAGGTGCCGGACCTTCCGCTCTGGGTGCGCGAGGAACTGGACATCCGCGGCCTGAGCCTGCCCACGGACCTGCTCAAGGGCTGCACACCGGCCGACATGGAGCGGATCCGCGACGCGGGCGACCGTGCCGGCTGCCCGTGCCTGCTGCTGGTGGAGACCTCGCCCCTGGACCTGGTGGGCTCGGACCAGGTGCAGGCGCAGTCCCTGCAGCGCATCCGCCGGCTGGCGGCCGCGGCCAACCATCTGGGCGCGGCGCGGCTGGGCGTGAAGTTGCTCGGTGTGGAGACGCCGGAGCAGATGGAGCGGGCGGCGCGCGCTGTGCGGGCGGCCCTGGTCGAGATGGACCGATGGGAGGTGAACCTGCTCATGGAGCCCCATGGCGGTTTGCTGGCCCGTGGCGATCCGCTGGTGGACCTGGTCAAGAAGGTGGGTGGGTTCCGCATTGGCGTGCTGCCTTCGTTCCAGCACGCCCACGCCAGCGGGGACCTGCGCGACATGCTGCGCCGTCTGGCTCCCTACGCCCAAGCCATGGTGGCCCACGTGCAGGGTTTTGACGCCCGCGGCACCCATCAGGGATGGTCGCTGGAGCAGTGCGTGGACGTGTTGCGTGCGGTGGGCTACAGCAACCTGCTCTCTCTGGAATACATCGGCAAGGGCGACGGCGTGGCGTCCCTGACCAAGGCCCGGGACGTGCTGGGCGAGTCTCTCAAGGCCGTGGAGGCCCTGGCCGAGGACGGCGAGGCGGACGAGAGCGAGGAGGAGGCGGCGTGAGCGCCTCGCTGGTGATCACCATCGATGGACCGGCGGGCACGGGCAAGAGTTCGGTGGCGCACCTGCTGGCACAGCGGCTTGGGATGGACTTTCTGGACACCGGCGCCATGTACCGCGCGGCAGCCCTGCTGGCGCTGGAGCAGGGCCTCTCGCCCGACGGTGGTCCGGCGCTGGCGGCCGCGGTGCAGCGCACGCCGCCCGCCTTCGACTGGAGCGGCAGCCCGCCAAGGCTGCTCCTGGGCGCCCGCGACGTGAGCGAACGCATCCGCCAGGTCGACGTGACCGCGATCGTGTCGCGCGTGGCGGCGTGCCCGGAGGTCCGCAGGCAGATGGTGACCTGGCAGCGTGCCGCGGCCGCCGCGCATCCGCGTCTGGTCACCGAAGGCCGCGATCAGGGCAGCGTGGTCTTTCCGGATGCGCCGCTGCGGATCTACCTGGACGCCGCGCCGCAGGTGCGAGCCCGCCGTCGGGCCGAGCAGTTGCGGCTGTCCGGTCATGAGGCCATCGAGGCGCACATCCTGGATGGCATCCTGGAGCGTGACCGGATCGACTCGCAGCGTCGCGAGGGCCCCCTTCGCGTGCCGCAGGGCGCCGACCGGATCGACACCAGCGAGCTGGACCTGGAGGGCGTGGTGGAGGCGCTGGAGCGGCTGGCCCGTGCGCGGCTGGGCGAGCGGCTCCCGCGTCCGGCCGCGTGCAGATCGTGCTAGGGCTGGACCGCGTTCGCAGGGCACCGGGCAAGACCTGGCGCCAGGCGCTGGGGTGGGACATCGCGGTCACCGTGGCCGAGTGCACGCTGCGGACCTTCTTTCTCTACCGGATCGAGGGGGCCCATCGCGTGCCGCGCTCGGGTCCGCTGCTCTTTGTGAGCAACCACGAGAGCTACCTGGATCCGGTGGTGAACGGCGTGGCCTGCAAGGACCGGCAGGCCGGATACCTGGCCAAGGAATCGCTCTTCGTGGGCCCCTTCGGACGACTGATCCGGGCCCTGGGCGCCATCCCGCTCAAGGAGCGATCGGACATGGGGGCCATCCGCGCGGCGATCACGGAGCTGCAGGCCGGGCGATGCGTGATCGTCTATCCGGAGGGCGGTCGCAGCGAGGACGGCTCGGTGGGGCCGTTCCAGCGCGGCACGGCGCTCATCCTGCGGCGCGCCCCGGTCACGGTGGTGCCCATGGCGGTGGACGGCCCCGGCCGGGCGTGGCCGCCCACGCGGAAGTTCCCGCACCTGTTCCGAAAGCTTTCGGTGGCGATCGGCGAGCCGATTCCCTCGGAGGTGCTGCTGGCGGACCCCGATGACGGGCTCGGCCGCCTTCGTGAGCGCATCATCACGTTGCAGGCGGGCCTGCGAAGGCGGGCCGGAACGTGAACGCGAGCGAGCCACGTCAGGCCGCCGCCGAGGTGGCCGGTCGACTGGAGCAGTCCGGCTTCACCGCGTACTTCGCGGGAGGCTGCGTGCGCGACGAGCTGATGGGCGAGCATCCTGCCGACTACGACGTGGCCACCAACGCCACGCCCGACCAGATCCGCGGCGTGTTTCCCCGGGCGCGAGGCGTGGGCGAGCACTTTGGCGTGATGCTGGTCCGTCAGGGTGGGCGCACGGTGGAGGTGGCCACGTTCCGCGGTGAGGGTGCATATCGCGACGGCCGCCGTCCCGAGCACGTGGCCTTCAGCGACGAGCGGACCGACGCCCAGCGCCGGGACTTCACGGTGAACGGCCTCTTCATGCACCCGTCCAGCGGTCGCGTGATCGATCACGTGCAGGGGCTGGCGGACCTGCAGGCCCGAGTGCTTCGGGCGATCGGCGATCCCGACGCCCGCCTGGAGGAGGACCGGCTGCGACTGCTGCGTGCGGTGCGCTTTGCGGCCCGTTTCGGCATGAAGATGGAGCCCTCCACGGAGCGGGCCATCGCGCGGCACGCGCCGGAGCTTCGGGGCGTGAGCCGCGAGCGGGTGGGCCAGGAGGTGCGACGCATGCTGGCCCATGCCACCCGTGCGGCGGCGGTGTCCATGATCGAGCGGCTGGGACTGGCTCCGGCCACGCTGCTGGAGCCTGCCTGCCTGCCGCTGGGTGCACGCCTGACCGCGCTGGACCCGGACGCAGGCGTGCCGTGCGCTCTGGCGGCCTGGATGCTGGACCGGCCCGTGTCGCTGCCATGGCCCGAGCGGCTGGAGCGATGGACGCAGGCGCTGGTGTTGAGCAACCAGGAGCGCCAGGCCATGTCCGCGACCCTGTCCGTTCGCGAGTCCCTCGTGACCCGATGGCCGGACCTGGGCGTGGCCGCCCGCAAGCGCCTGGCGGCGGGTCCGGGATTCGCCGACGCCATGCGGCTGCTGCAGGCGGAGGGATGGGACGCCTCGGCGTCCGTTGGCGCCGAGGTCGAGGAACTGGCCCGTACGGGGCTGGCCCCGGAGCCGTGGATCGACGGGCACGACCTGCAGCGTCTGGGCCTGCGGCCCGGACCGGCGTTCGGGCGGATCCTGAACGCGGTCTACGACGCCCAGCTGGAGGGGCGGGTCACGGGCCGGGACGCGGCGCTGGAACTGGCTCGCCGCGAGGCCGAGGGATCCTGAACGGCCAGATCCATCGAACCGCGGGCCGCAAGGGCGTATCATGCGGATCATGTCCCGACTCGCTCTCGCCGCCTCGTTGCTGGTGACCAGTTGGACCCTGGCCGCCCCGCCCTCGCCGCTCCAGCAGGATCAGCCGGATCCCTCCAAGCCGCCCAAGGTCTACGTGGTGCCCTTTGGCCTGAACGGCAAGGGGCAGATGGGTACCGACATCCACTCCTCGATCTACGAGAAGGTGGTCAAGGACATCCGCGACAAGAAGCCGGACCTGATCGTGATCTCGCTGGACAGTGCCGAGCGCGGCAAGCGCGAGTACTCGGGCGCCGAGTCCGACAGCCTGCGCGAGCGCGGCGTGAACAACTCCGAGGACGGACGCAAGACGCTGGCCCTGTTCAAGCGGGATCTTGGCGACATCCCCCAGGTGATGTGGGTGCAGGACAGCGTGGGATTCGGCACGCTGTTCGCCATGGCATGGCCGCACATGTACACCAAGGGCGACGCCCGGCTCTGGGGGCTGGACAAGGTCTCGCGGCAGGCCAAGAGCAACGACCACGAGGTGGAGCGCAAGTGGCTGGCGGCCGCGGTGGGCATCGCCAACGGCTTCCTGATCGAGGGCGGCCATCCCGCCATCATCGGTGCCGCCATGATGGATCCGGAGCGCATGCTCAGCGTGTCCTTCAAGGGCCGCGAGTTCCACTGGACCGCGGACCGCGACGGCACCTTCCTGATCGACGGCGATCCTCGCTTCGTGGCCAACTTCGACGCCCGAAGCGCCGAGGACTTCGGTCTGTCGGACGGCTCCGCCGACACGCTGGACGACCTGATGTTCCAGCTGGGCTACCGCGACTACGACGACTCGCTGGTCAAGGCCGGTCAGGACGGGACCAAGCTGGTCGGCGACTACATCGCCTCGTGGCGCAAGGTGTTCGAGGCGGACTTTGAGGCGTTCGCCGAGTACCGGCGGCTGGGCGACAGCACCGACACCAAGGAGATCACCAAGGCCCGCAAGGCCCTGGAGCAGGTGCTTGCGGGCATGAAGCGGTATCCCGCCGTGGAACTGCGTTGGCGCATGACCGTGGGCCTGGACCAGGCGGGCGTCGAGGGCCTGATCAAGCAACTCAAGGAGAAGCTGAAGGGCGTCAAGTCGGGCGGTGCCGGTGGTGGTGGCGGATTCGGGGGCCGGCCATGACCCGTCCGTGCGCCGCGGCGGCGCTGCTGACCCTGCTGCTGCCGATGGCCGCCCTGGGGCAGTCCACGCCCAAGGCTCCAGCCGTCAAGCCGCCGGCGTCGAGCGACGACAGGACCACCAAGCGACAGGTGTTCATCGTGCCCATGGAGGGCATGGTGGGCGCGGGACTGCGCCACGACGAGATGGTCAAGGTGGAGCAGGAGGCCGACAAGTTCGGCAACGGCCAGATCATCATCCTGAAGATCAACTCCGGCGGCGGCTCGGTCACCGAAGGCGACCGCATCGTGCGCACGCTGGAGCGCGTGCGCGAGAAGCACCGCCTGGTGGCGTGGCTGGAGGAGGCGATCTCCGGTGCGGCCTTCACCGCCATGAACTGCCCGGAGATCTACTTCATGAAGGTGGGCACCATGGGCTCCATCACCAAGTACTCCGGCGACGGCAGCGGCGGCCAGGTCAGCTCCTCCGGGCGGGACCTGGAGGCGTGGATCGAGCGCGTGGCGGAGGTGGCCGAAGGTGGCGGTCACAACGGCCAGGTGGGCCGGGCCATGGTGTACTCGCCGATCGTGGTCAGCTACACCAAGGATCCCAAGACCGGCAAGGTGACCTTCTACGCCGACGCCACCGGCGAGGTGATGCTCTCCGATCAGGGGGACAACCTCACCCTGAACGCGGACAACGCGCTCGACTGCGGCTACTCCAAGGGCACCGCCGACACCCAGGAGGAGCTCTTCAGGGCCATGCAGCTGGTGCCCGGCACCTACGAGGTGAATCCGGCCGGCGACCGGATCGGCAAGAGTTGGCTGAAGAGCCTGGAGAACTACAAGAAGAAGGCCCAGGATCTGCAGATCGAGCTCGGGTCACTCTCCAACGTGAACGACCCCGTGGCCCGGCTCACCAAGCAGCGCAAGCTGTACGAGCAGATGAAGGAATACTGGAGGAAGGCCACGCCCGTGGCCATGGGCATGGAGGGCCCGGGCATGCTGCTTCCGCCCGAGGCGAACGAGGTGGCCACGCATCTCTTCGAGAAGTTCCAGAACTCGCCTGACCAGGTCGAGGTGGCATGCCAGATCATCGACCTGTGCATCAAGGACGTGAATCGGCGGATCGCCGAGGCCAAGAAGCAGAAGTGACGCCACGCCCGGTCACCTGACCCATGCAGGACGTCGTCTATCTGGAGTCCGAGCCGCGCCGCTGGCCCAAGGTCATCGGCATCCTGGCCGTGTGCTGGGCCGGCATCGGCCTGCTGGTGGGCCTGCTGTGGCTGGCAGGCCTTGCCGCCACGGGCACGGGCCAGCAGGGAGTGGCCCTGAACACCGTGGGCAAGGTGGCGGCCGGTCTGGGCTTGGTGCTGGTGGTGATGCTGCTGGTGGCGGGCATCCAGATGCTGCGCCGGCGCCCGATGGGCATCCAGCTTCTTCAGGCGTGGATTCCGCTCAGCCTGCTGGTGCAGGCCGTGGCAGTCGGCAACATGATCACCGACCGTCAGGCAGGCGAACGCGTCATCCGCGAGTCCATGGAGGCGCAGATGGCGGAGCAGGCCGAGCGCACCGGGCAGACGCCGCCCACGGTTTCCGAGGACTTGGTGAAGGTGATGTGGGCCGTGTCCACGGGCTGCGCGGGGCTGATGGGTCTGGTGCCGCCGCTGGTGCCGCTGTTCTTCGTGTACGGCCGCGGCGCCCGCGAGGTGATGGCCCAGTGGTCCGCCGACCGCGGCAACGCCTGGCCCCAGGCCTGACGCTCAGCCGACCTCGCGCCGCTGGAACAGCAGCGTGCCGGCGGCCAGACAGGTGGCGATGATCAGCAGCCCGTAGGGCAGGGCCATGGCCAGGTAGTCCCAGCCGATGGTTCGCTTCTGCGTGACCGCGTCGGCCAGCCAGAACAGCTGGAAGTTGGGCACCACCGCCTGCAGCACGCGGAACACGCCCCACTCCAGGTGCAGCGCGTCCAGCCAGTGCGACTGGTCGGCGGGCATCTGGGCCATGGTCTCGGCGAGCCGCTCCAGCCGCCGGGCGAACATCCAGTCGCTGAGCAGGCCCAGCACAAAGAACCCCAGCACCGTGAGCAGCGTGAGCACCTGGCCCAGGCGTGTGCTGGCGGCCACGGCGATGGCGGCCAGCACCAGTTCGGCCACCAGCAGCATGGCGATCGCCTTCCACAGCTCGGGTCGGAAGCTCCGTTCCAGCGACTCGCCGGACCAGTCGGGCTTGAACGGCAGGCTGAGCGCGTAGGCCAGCAGCAGCAGGATCACGCCCAGCGTGATCACCGTGGCCGAGAAGTTCCAGCCGTAGAAGTAGTTGGTCCAGGTGGCGGCCACAAAGGCCAGCGCCGCGGCGGTGATGCCAAAGGTGAGCACCGGCTGGTGCCACGGGGTGCGCACGGTGGGCATGGTTCCGTGCAGTTCCACCAGCATGAACACCAGGGCCAGCCACAGCGTCACGGCCGCGATGGCCGCGGCCACCCCCGCGTACTTGCCCAGCACGAACACCGGCCGAGGCACGGGCTTGCTGACCACCGTGAGCACGGTGCGGTTCTCGATCTCCATGTTCACCACGCCGGCGGCCAGGAACGCCGCCAGAATGGCCCCGCAGGTGAAGATGGTCGACATGCCGATGTCGATGTACATCTGCTGGTCGTCCTGCATGGTGAAGGCCGCGAACGGGTTGGAGAGCACGATCAGGAGCAGCCCCACCACCAGCGCCACCAGCGCCACCGGCTGCCGGATGCACTCCAGGAAGGTGTTGCGACCGATCGCGAGGAATTGCTCGATCCAGGCCATGGCGGGGAGGCGGCGCGAGTCCGCGGCGGGGAGAGTAGCCCGCGTCCGCGAACCCCGTGGCGGCGGTGCCGTAACGCGGGTTGGCCCCGTGGAGCGGCGGGTGCGGCTACCATTCCAATCTCCCTCCGTCAGGAACGCGTCGCGCATGCGAGTGGACCACGCCGCCTATCAGAAGGCATCCCAAGTCTCGATCCTCGGCCTGCTCCTGCAGCTGGCCGCGGGTCTGGTCCTGTTGCTGTACGGTCGGGCGGCGGATGACACCACCTTCGTGGTGGCCAGCTGGTTCGGCTTTGCGGGCGTTCCCGCCTGGGCGGCCCTGGCCATCGTGTTCCACCAGCACCGGCTGGAGCGTTTGGAGGCCATGGAGCGGGAGGAACTGGCCGCGGCCCGCTCCGACGCCACGATCTTTGAGCGCGCGTTGCCGGATCAGGAGGCCGCGGCCCGCCGCCTGCGGCTGATGCACCAGTGGCTGATGCCGGGGGTGAGCTTGGGCGTGGCGGCGGTGCTGGCCACCGTGGGCGTGGTCAACTGGAACGCCCTCCGCGCCACGGCGGACCCGGCAAGCGAGCTGGCATTTGGCGTGGGGCCGTCGCTGGGCTGGCAACTGGCGGTCTGCCTGTCGCTGGCCCTGGTGGCGTTCATCTTCGCCCGGTTCGTGGCGGGCATGTCCCGGCAGCCCGCGTGGCAGAACCTGCGCGGAGGTGCCGGCTTCATGGTGGGTGTGGCGGTGGTCACGCTGGCCACGGCGGTGGGAATCGTGTTCCATGTGTTCCAGCGTCCCGCGGTGATCCAGTGGATCGCGCTGGGACTGTCGGCCATGCAGGTGGCGCTGGCCGCGGAGATCCTGCTGAACTGGGTGCTGAACCTGTACCGGCCCCGACGTGCGGGCGAGGTGGCCAGGCCCGCCTTCGACAGCCGCGTGCTGGGCCTGCTGGCCGCGCCCGACAACCTGGTGCGCGGCATCAACGAGGCGGTGAACTACCAGTTCGGCTTCGACATCGCCTCGAGCTGGGGCTATCGGCTGCTGCTTCGGAGCGTGGGCTTTCTGGCCGCCATCGCCGTGGTGATGCTGGTGCTGCTCAGCTGCATGGTGGTGGTGGGTCCCGGGCAGCAGGCCGTTCGGTTGCGCGGCGGCAGCCTCGCCGGACGCGTGCACCAGGGCGAGATCCTCTGGAAGCTGCCGTGGCCCTTTGAGACCGCCGAGGTGGTGGACATGGCCCAGGTGCGCTCGCTGCCCCTTCAGGAGGTACGTTCCAAGGTGAGCGGCGTGAACCTGTGGGGCGAGGCGCAGCAGGGCGAGGAGCGCCGACCCTACATCGTGGCGGCGCCGCGACTGAGCGAGGAAGTGCGCCAGGACCTGGGTGCCGGCAGCGAAGCTGAGGCCGTGGCCCCGATTCCGGTCCCTGGTGCCTCCGCGGCGGAGGCCCGTCTGGACGCCGACCCTCAGGGCATCAGCAGCCGGTTCGCGCTGGTCGACGCCGACCTGGTGCTGAATTGGCGCATCCGCAACGACGGACTCCTCTCCTGGCTCAACTTTGCCAGCGACACGCGGATCCGCCGCGCCGGCCTGCAGACGCGCGAGGCGGTCCTGCGCGAGATCGCCCGCCGCGAGGTGAGCCAGTTCCTGGGCACGCAGCCGCTGGACCAGGTCCTGAGTCCCACCGGCACCCAGCTGGCCACGGCGCTTCGCGAGCGGCTGCAGGCCTCGTTCGATCGCTTCGATTCGGGCGTGGAGGTGGTGAGCATCCAGATCCCCAGCCTGCGTCCGCCGGGCGAGGCGGCCATGCTCTACGAGGAACTGAGCATCGACGTGCAGAACGCCCGCAAGGTGGTGGAGGAGGCGCAGCGCATGGTGGGCGCCAGCATGGCTCGCCTGCTGGGCGATGCGCGGCTGGCGGCGTCGGTGGTGAACGCCATTGAGCGATGGCGCGACCTGCGACGCGAGCACGGCGACGACGACGCACGCACCGTGGAGGCCCGGCAGGCGGTGGAGTCGCTGCTGGCCAACTCGCGGGGCATGATCGCCACGCAGGTGCGGCAGGCCCAGGCCCGTCGCTGGGCCCTGCACATGGACGCCCGCCGCACCGCCAGCGAGGTGCTGGGCCAGGCCGGCTCGTTCCGCGCCGCGCCGCGGCTCTTCATGGAGCGGCGGATCATGGAGACGCTGGCACGCAGCCTGGGCGGCGTGCGGCAGAAGTACGTGCTGGGGGTGGATCCCGGCCGCATGCAGGTGGACATCCAGATGCAGCAGCCCGACACCGGCCTGAACCTGGCCGACTACCTGGAGAAGAAGGAGTAGGCCCGCAACAGGGCCTGAAGGACCATGAGCAAGTTTCTCCCCATTGCAACCGGTGCCGTGATCGTGCTGGTGCTGACCCTGTTCAACACCACCTACACCGTGAACTACCACGAGGTCGCCGTGGCCACGCGCTTCGGCAAGCCCTCGGGCGTGGTCCGCGAGCCCGGCCTGCACTTCAAGGCGCCGTTCTTCATTGACAGCGTGACCAAGCTGGACACGCGACTGCAGCTGACCGAGAGCAACCTGGAGACCGTGCTCACCCGCGACGGTCAGCAGGTGGTGGTGCGGGCCTTCCTGCTGTGGCGCGTGGATCCGCGTGAGGACGCACCGCTGGCGTTCCACACCGGCTACGGCACGATCGACGCCGCGGGCAGGGAACTGGAGACGCGCCTGAACGCGGCGATGCGCGGCGCGGTGGGTCAGTTCGCCTTCACCGATCTGATCGGGGCCAACAGCCGCCTGCCGGACGCCGAGCAGGCGATCCTGGCGGACCTGGACCGCAACCCGATGGCCGGCGTGGACGCCCGCAGCGTGGGGCTGAGCCAGGTGGTGCTGCCGCCCAAGACCACCATCGCGGTGGTCAAGCGGATGAGCGCGGTGCAGGAGACGCTGGCCAACCTGGAGGAGAGCCGCGGGCAGGCCGAGGCCGACGCGATCCGCAGCCAGGCCGCCAGCCAGGCCGACACCATCCGCAACTTTGCGGACCAGTGGGCGGCCGAGATCGAGGCCGTGGGCAACACCGAGGCCACGCGCTACTACGAGCAGATGAAGCAGGAGGCGGACCTGGCCATCTTCCTGGCCTGGCTGGACACGCTCAAGGCCAGCCTGACCGGCAGCACCACCTTCGTGACCGACATGACCAAGGCGCCCTTCCACATGATCGATCTGGACGCGCCCACCGACGGCAAGGGCATTCCGCAGCCCACGCAGCGAAGCTTTCAGGGGGGCAAGTGACCGAGCCGCGCGACCAGGTCCAGGAGGAGGCTCCCAAGGCCGAGGCGCCGCGCCGCGAGGCGAGCGCCAGTTTCCAGGTGACCACGCCCGAGGCGGGCGAGGCGGCCATCCGGGCCGCCATGGATCCGGCCAACCAGAGCCTGGGTGAGGCGCTGCGGCTGAGTTACCGCCTGCTGCAGGTGGCGATCCTGGGTCTGCTGGTCACCTTCCTCTTCAGCGGCTTCCAGACGGTGATGGAGGGCTACAGCGGCGTTCGGCTGCTCTTTGGCCGGATCGTGGGCGAGCCCGGACAGGAGGCGCTGGCACCTGGCCTGGCGCCCTTCTGGCCGTATCCCGTGGGAGAGATCGCGGTGTTCGAGACGCGGCGCGCGGTGGACCTGCGCACCGACTTCTGGCCCAGCACCGGCGGCCAGAACATCACCACGGAGCAGCAGGTGGACGCGGCCGACATCAACCGGCCGATCACGCCGGGCCAGGACGGCTCGGTGATCACCGGTGAGGGCGACCTGGCCCACATGCAGGTGACCGCCGAGTATGTGGTGGAGGATCCGGTGCGGTTCCTGGAGTCGGTGGACCTGGAGCGCGCGGATGCGCTGGTGCGGGCGGCCCTGCGTCGCGGCGTGGTCACGGCCTCGGCCCGCATGACGCTGGCCGAACTGGTGGAGGAACGCGAGGTTCCCGCGCAGCTGATCCAGGCCCAGGCCCAGCAGGTGCTGGACGACATGGCCAGCGGACTCACGCTGCAGCGCGTGGCCTTGCCGGAGCGCAGTGCGCCCTTTGCGGTTCGCAACCAGATGGGATTTCTGCAGCGCGTGCGCGAGGACGCCAAGACGGCCGTGGACAAGGCCCGTCAGGAGGCCACCGGCATGCTGCTGGCCACGGCGGGCCCCCGTCATCCGGAACTGCTGTCGCTCATCGACGCCTACGAGGCCGCGCTGTCGGCCAACGCCATGGACCGGGCGGACCAGACGCTTCGGGACATCGGACAGCGGCTGGAGTCCAAGGACATGGCGGGCGTGGCCAGCAACATCGTGAACCGTGCCCGGTCGTACCAGACCGCCGTGAGCGCGTCGTTGGGGGCGGACCTGCGCCGGCTGGAGAGTCTTCGCGAGAGCTTCCGGCAGAACCCGCGTCAGCTGGTGCGGCAGCTGTGGCTGGAGACGGTGCGGAGCGTGCTGGACCAGCGCGAGGTGGAGGTGTTCAGCCTGCCGCCCGGCACCGGCCTGAACCAGATCCGCTTTGGAAGCAGTCCCGAGGTGATGCAGACGCGGCGCAGCGCCGACGCGGATCGCCGCAAGCGGGCTCGCGAGCTGGAGGAGGCCATGCTGCCCGCCTGGAA
>Ga0169931_10006609_pt1 | contig 17417 bp, 14 predicted proteins | sample Kivu_15m_20L_FD_129675 | JGI IMG/M metagenome (GOLD analysis project Ga0169931, IMG submission 129675) | Freshwater microbial communities from Lake Kivu, Western Province, Rwanda to study Microbial Dark Matter (Phase II) - Kivu_15m_20L... | ecosystem: Environmental > Aquatic > Freshwater > Lake...
CCCTGGACCACGCTCGTGCGCTACGTGGTCCAGCGCATCGCACCCTCGATCGGCCCCCCACCGCCCCCCGGGACGCTGCCGGCGAGCGGGTAACCGCCGGATTTAGGCTGAGTCACCGGAACTCGATCCGCCCGCCGCGCACCGTTCCGCGCAACGTCCGCTGGCCGGCCCGCAGCGTCACCTCGTCGCCGCGGACGGTACCGTCCACCGGCACCCGCGCGCCCGCGACGCGCAGCGTGCCGCTCAGCCGCTGGAACGACTGCACGAGCTGCAGTTCGCCCTCGGGCGCGCGTTGGGCGGGCGCGACCTTCGCCGGCACGATCCACAGCAGCGCGGTGCACCAGCCGTGCTCGCACGGCGACTCGCGGCCGATGGTGCGCACCTCGTCCGGCTGCCACGAACCGAGGTCGAAGGTGTTGGACACGATCCGGGTGCCCGGCCTCAGCGCGAGCAGCCTCGGGCGCAGCTTCATGTTGATCGCGGTCAGCAGGAACATCGTGACCACGGTGGCCTCGGACAGGTCCTGGGTGAACAGGTCCCGCCGTTCGAAGCGCGCGAACCTCGCCACGCCCTCGCGCTCGGCGCGCTGACGCGCGAGCGCCACCAGGTTCGCGTCGAGCTCCACGCCGAGCGCCTTCGCCCCGCGCCGGGCGGCGGAGATCACCAGCCGACCGTCGCCCGATCCGAGGTCGATCAGGACGTCGTCCGCGGTCACCTTCGCCATGTCCAGCATCGCATCGACCAGCGCCTGCGGCGTGGGGATCCAGATCACGTCCTTGCCGGCCTGACCGACCTCGGGCTCGGACGGGACCGGCGCCGGCGCGGCGGGCTGCGCGCCGGCCCCGCCGGCGACCGCGAAGGCGAGCGCGACGCACGAGAGCGCGCGGGCGATCGCCGCCAGAATCGCCCGAATCGCCCGAATCGCCCGAATCGCCCGAATCGCCCGCACCGGCGGCGGATGTGCATGCTCCATGACGCCTCCCTCGGCCCGCGGACAGCCTATCGGAGAGCGGGCCGCCGGCCAAACCGGCGCGCCGCGCGACGGTGCGCTTGGACGGCGCGCGCCCGGCGCGGTCTAATGCCGGGATGCCGCGCGCCCACCTCGAACTGCTCGCCCCCGCCCGCGACGCCGACATCGGCATCGAGGCGGTGAACCACGGCGCCGATGCGATCTACATCGGCGGGCCGGGCTTCGGCGCCCGCGACAAGGCGGCGAACACGGTCGCGGAGATCGCGCGGCTCGCGCGCCACGCCCACCGCTTCCACGCGCGCGTGTTCGTCACGCTGAACACCATCATGCGCGACGACGAGCTCGAGCCCGCGCGCCGGCTGACCTGGCAGCTGCACGAGGCCGGCGTGGACGCGCTGATCGTCCAGGACATGGGCCTGCTCGAGCTCGACCTGCCGCCGATCCAGCTGCACGCGAGCACGCAGACCGACATCCGGACGCCGCAGAAGGCGCGCTTCCTGCAGGACGTGGGCTTCTCGCAGATGGTGCTCGCGCGCGAGCTCGACCTCGGCCAGATCCGCGCGGTGGCCGCACAGGTGCACGACGCGGTCCTCGAGTTCTTCGTGCACGGCGCGCTGTGCGTCGCCTACAGCGGCCAGTGCTTCATCAGCCATGCGCACACCGGCCGCAGCGCGAACCGCGGCAGCTGCTCGCAGGAGTGCCGGCTGCCCTACACCGTGCTCGATGCCGCCGGGCGCGTGGTGGTCCACGAGCGGCACGTGCTGAGCCTGAAGGACAACGACCAGAGCGCGAACCTCGAGGCGCTCGCCGACGCCGGCATCCGCTCGTTCAAGATCGAGGGCCGCTACAAGGACATGGCGACCGTCAAGAACGTGACGGCCCACTACCGGCGCCTGGTCGATGCGCTGCTCGAGCGCCGACCCGACCTCGCGCGGGCGAGCAGCGGCCGCTGCTCGTACACCTTCGAGCCGCAGCCCGACCTGGGATTCAACCGGGGCGGCACCGACTACTTCGTCAACGGTCGCCGGTCCGACATCGGCGCGTTCGACACGCCGAAGCACGCGGGGCGGCCGGTGGGGCACGTGACCGCGACCGGGGCGACGCACTTCGAGGTCGATACCGGCGACCCGTCGGTGAGGCTGGGCAACGGCGACGCGCTCACCTGGTCGGACCTGCAGGGCGAGCTGCACGGCGTGCAGGTGAACGTCGCCGAGCCGCTCGGCGGCACGCTGTGGCGCGTGGTGCCGAATCTCGAACCCCAGCCGGCCGCGGCGGGCACGCGCGACGGGGTGCCCGGCCTGAAGGACCTGCGCCGCGGTACCGCGGTCTCGCGCAACCGCGACCTGGCGTGGGAGCGGCGGCTGGCCCGCCCGTCGGCCGAACGACGCATCCCGGTCGACCTCACGCTCGCCACCTGGCGCCGTGAAGGCGTACCGTCGGGTCTCGAGCTCACGATCGAGGACGAGGACGGCACGCGCGCGACCGCGCGCACGGCGATCGTGCTCGAGCCGGCGCGGGATGCCGGGCGGGCCGAGAGCGCGCTGCGCGAGCAGCTCTCGCGGCTGGGCGCGACCGACTACGTCGCGCGCCACGTGCGCCTCGCGACCGAGCCGCCGTGGTTCGTACCCGCCTCGACGCTGAACGCGCTGCGCCGCGACGCGAGTGCGGCGCTCGACGCCGCGCGCGCCGCGGCGCTCGCGCCGATGCCGCGGGCCCGTCCGGTCGAGCCGCCGGTACCCTACCCCGAGGACACGCTCACTTACCTCGCCAACGTGCACAACGGGCGGGCGGCCGCGTTCTACGCGCGTCACGGCGTGAAGGTGATCGGCGCCGCCTACGAGAGCCACGAGGCCGCGGGCGAGGTGAGCCTGATGATCACCAAGCACTGCGTACGCTACAGCCTGAGCCTGTGTCCGAAACAGGCCAAGGGCGTGACCGGCGTGCAGGGCACCGTACGCGCCGAGCCGCTGGTGCTGCAGCACGGCGCCGACCGCCTGACGCTGCGCTTCGACTGCAAGCCCTGCGAGATGCACGTGGTGGGTTCGATGCGCCCGGAGCTGCTGCGCCGCCTGCGCGCCGAACCGGTCACCTTCTACCGCACCCGTCCGGCGCGCACCGCCTGAGCGCGGACCGCGACCCGCTCAGCGTCCGACGGCCGCCAGCGCGTCGGAGACCTGGCGCACGCCGTGCGGTCGCACCAGCCGGGCGATCTCACGCCCGTCGCGCAGCAGCACGAGGGTCGGCCACAGCTTCACGCCGAACGAGCGTCCGAGCGGACGGCCCGGGCCGTCCTCGATCCTCAGGTGGCGCACCTGCGGATGCCCGGCGAGGGCTTCGTCGACCCGCGGCCGGGCCGCGTCGCAGTGGCCGCACCACGAGGTGCCGAAGTCGAGCAGCACCACGCCGGACCAGGTCTCGACCTCGGCGCGGCTCGGTGCATCGGGGGAGTACGGCCGGCTCATCGGGCACCTCCGCGTCGTCGGACACCGCCAGATGCCTCGATGGTAGCCTGGGCACGCTCCCGCCCGGCCGCCGCCGGACCGTCCGCCGGGCGCCAGGCGGCGCGAACGGGCCGGGAACGTGCTATCCTCGCGGAGTAGATAGTCCAGTCCCGCTCGTAGCCGGTCGTCTCGCTTTCTGCCGCATTTGCCGGCAGATCCGGCGGGTCCACTCCCCTTCGTTCGTTCCTGGGTGTTTCTGCACCGCATGGGCAGGTCGTCCGTGCGGAAACCTCCGTCATTGAGGCAACGTCATGTCCAGGTCGACAGGGATCGTCAAGTGGTTCAACGGTGACAAGGGATACGGGTTCATCACGCCGGACGGCGGCGGCAAGGACCTGTTCGCGCACTTCAAGGAAATCCAGGGAACCGGGTTCAAGACCCTGGAGGAGAAGCAGCGGGTCGAGTTCGACGTGACCCAGGGCCAGAAGGGCCCGCAGGCGTCGAACATCCGCGTGCTCGGCTGACGAGCGCGGCTCGGCCCGGTTCCCGGGCCGACGGGCGGCTGCGGTCCTCGACTGCGGCCGCCGTTCTCCGGTACCGGTTCGCGCCGCCGCGCGCGGCCCGTGACCCGCACTGCCCCGCGAGAGCGGCGTGGCCCACGATCGACCGATCGTGGCGCGCCGCAGCGGCCCCGATCACGCGCGGCCCGTGCGCCCGCCAAGGAGTTCACCGGATGGCCAAGGAAGAGCTCGTCGAACTCGGGGGGGTGGTGAGCGAGGTCCTGCCCCAGACCCGATTCCGTGTGACGCTGGAGAACGGCGTCGAAGTGACCGCCTACGCGTCCGGCAAGATGCGCAAGCACCGCATCCGGATCCTGGCCGGCGACCATGTCACGCTCGAGATGTCGCCCTACGACATGAGCAAGGGCCGGATCAACTTCCGGCACAAGGACGGTCCGGCGGCGCCCCGCGGGCCTGCGCGTCCCGGCGTGCGCCGCGTCTGAACGCCGTGCCGGCGGCGCGATGCCGCCGGTGGCCTCGCAACCGCTCTCCCCGCCTCATCCCGGGCGCCGGGGGGCGCGCCTCGGCAGCGTGAGGGCAACCGCCGCCCCCAGCAGGTTGCCCGCGGCCGCGACCATCATCGCGCCCTGGTAGGCCTGCGTGCGGTCGTACAGCCAGCCGGCGAGCATCGGCAGCGAGATCGCCGCGAGGCACCACGCGACGTACAGCCGGCCGGCGACCCGGCCGAACGCATCGCGGTGCCAGTACTGCGCGATCGCCCCCGCGGACAGCCCCGAGACCAGGCCGTAGCCGCAGCCGATCATCGTCAGGCCGGCCACCGCGGTCGCGGGCGACGGCCGCAAGACCAGCAGCAGCGCACCGGCGAGCGCGAGCGCGTGGGCCGCCGCACCGACCCGCGACGGCTGGAACCGGTCGACCAACCAGCCGCCGGTGAGCCGGGCGGCGGCGATCGCGCCGGTCACGAATGCGGTGCCGCCCAGTGCGACCGCGGTGCCCGCACCGTACGCCCGCAGGATGCCCGCGGCCTGGCTGAGCACCGTGAGCCCGGCCGCCGCGGCCAGGAAGAACACGACGAACAGGCGCGCGAACACGTCGCGCCGGGCATCTGCGCCCATCGCCGCCGGTGCCCCGGGATCGCGCATCCGCAGCCCGGCCGCGAGATAGAGCCCCGCGGCCACCGCGCAGGCGAGCAGCACGGTCGCGGCCAGCAGCGCGAGCGCCGCGCGCAGCCCCAGCGCCGAGATCGCCCAGCCGAGCAGCGGCGCGCCGATCATCGCGCCCAGCGGGTACAGGCTCACGAAGTAGCCGTTGGCCAGGCCGGTCCGCTCGCGCACCGCCTGGTTCATGCCCTGCTGCAGCAGCGTGAACACGACGCCGCCGCCCAGTCCGAACAGCACGCCGTAGCCGAGCACCAGATGCGCGAGCCCGTCGGCCGCGGCCGCGATCGCCAGCCCGGCGCTGCTGGCCAGCCCGCACCCGAGGAGCAGCACCGCGGGCGGGAACCGCTGATAGAGGCGCGGCGCCAGCAGCATGCCCAAGGTGAGCGTGATCGACGCGAGCGAGAACACGAAGGCCATGTCGGCGCGACCGACGCCCAGCAGGGCCTCCATCGGCGCGAGGAACACGCTGAACGCGTAGATCGTGCCGTAGGCCAGCGTCGGCACCGTGGCGGCGAGCAGCGCGACGGCAGCCTGGCCGCGCGGCGAGGGGCTTCGTCCGACCGCATCCGGCGGGTCGCTCGCGCTGCGCTCCATCGGCACGAGCATAACAAGGCGGGCGGGCCGCTCTGCGATAATCCGGTCGGGCCTGCACCGCAGGCCGTCCGACCGCGACCGCGGCGGGCCGGTCGGCCCGCACCGACTGCGGCACTCCAGGGAGACCGCCCAATGATCCGCACCACCCGCCTCACCGCCGCCGCGGCGCTGCTCGCGCTCCTCGCAGCCCCGGCGCTCGCCCAGACCCCCGCCCAGACCCCTGCACCCGCGCCCGCCGCGGCACCGGCCCCCGCGCCGGAGGACCCGTACCGCACGACGATCGCCAACTTCCGCAAGGCCACGCAGAGCCGCCCGTTCTTCGACACCTCGGCCGGCTACGCGGTGTTCCCCACCATCGGCAAGGGCGGCGCGGTGGTCGGCGGAGCGTTCGGCCGCGGCCGCGTCTACGAGCGGGGCCGCTGGATCGGCAACGTCACGATGACCCAGCTCTCGCTCGGCTTCCAGCTCGGCGGACAGGGCTTCAGCCAGATCGTGTTCTTCGAGACCCCCGAGGCGCTCAAGCGATTCACCGAAGGCCAGTTCGAGTTCGGCGTCGACGCGTCCGCGGTCGCGGTCACGCTCGCGGCGACCGCCAAGGCGAGCTCCACCGGCGCGACCGTCGGCGCGAGCGTCGACCCGAACACCGCCGCGACGGTGGGCGCCTACAACAACGGCATGGCGACCTTCACGCTGGTCAAGGGCGGGCTGATGTACGAGATCGGCGTCGCCGGCCAGAAGTTCCGGTACACGCCGCGCTGAGCCGCGCGGTGATCCGGCGATGCTGCCCGTCCGACGGCGTGCGCGCGGTCCGCGCTCGCGCCTCCGACGGGATCTGACGCCCCTGCGGAGCCCCTCGTGAGCCTCGTCCTGATCCGCCACGCCGAGACCGACCTGAACGCCGCGCGCGTGCTGCAGTGGCCGGACACGCCGCTGGGCGAGCGCGGGCTCGCGCAGGCGCGCGCGGTCGCGGCGCGCTTCGCCGGCCAGCCGCCGGCGGCGATCCTGTCGAGCGACATGGCGCGCGCCCGGCAGACCGCCGAGGCGATCGCAGCGGCCACCGGACGGCCGGTGTCGATCTCGCCGCTGCTCGGCGAGCGCAACTTCGGCGCACTGCGCGGGCAGCGCTACGACCGGCTCGGACACGACCCGATCGCCGACGAGCGGGCGCCGCCGGGCGGCGAATCGATGGCCGCGTTCCGCGAGCGCGTCGCCGCGGCCTTCGATTGGATGCTCGCGCAGCGCCGCCGCGCCGAGGGCGACCTGCTGGTGGTCACCCACGGCCTGGTGATCCGGTCGATCCTGGCCGCGCACGCGCGGCTGCCCGAGGGCGCCGAGCCGCCGCACGCGCTGGCCAACACCTCGGTCTGCGTGCTCGACGCCGAGCCGCCGCACGCGGTGCGGCTCGCCAACTGTTCGCGGCACCTGGATCCGGCGACGCGCGACGACGGCCGCGGCGTGACCGGCATCTGACGCGCCCGTCGGGTCGCGGGCACCGGCGTCGCCCCCCGGCCTGGGGCCCCCGCGTGCATAATCCGCGGCATCCCAGGCCCCGCGGCCGTCCTCCTTCGCCTCGATGACCGACACCAAGTCGTCCCTGGGCGCGCTCACCCTCGGCGCGATCGGCGTCGTCTACGGCGACATCGGCACCAGCGTGCTGTACGCGGTGAAGGAGGTGTTCAACTCCGGACACGTCGCGTTCACGGTCGACAACGTCTACGGCGTGCTGTCGATCTTCGTGTGGACGATCACGATCGTCGTCTCGCTCAAGTACGTGACGCTGGTGCTGCGCGCCGACAACCGCGGCGAGGGTGGTCTGGTGGCGATGCTGGCGCTCGCGTCGCAGTCGGTGAAGGACCGGCCGCGGCTGCGCGCCCGGCTGCTGCTGATCGGCGTGTTCGGCACCTGCCTGTTCTACGGCGACGGGGTGATCACGCCGGCGATCTCGGTGCTGTCGGCGGTCGAGGGCCTGGAGGTGATCTCGCCGGCGTTCCGCACCGCGGTGCTGCCGCTCACGCTGCTGATCCTGTTCGTGCTGTTCGCGGTGCAGCGCCACGGCACGGCGGGCATCGGCCGGTTCTTCGGGCCGATCACGCTCGTGTGGTTCGCCGCGATCGGCGCGCTCGGCGTCGTCCACATCGTGCCGCACCCGGAGATCCTGTCGGCGATCGGCCCGCAGCACGCGCTGCGCTTCGCGTGGCAGCAGCCCGGCGTCACCTTCCTGATCCTCGGTGCGGTCGTCCTGTGCGTGACCGGCGCCGAGGCGCTGTACGCGGACCTCGGGCACTTCGGCAAGCGACCGATCCGGATCGCGTGGTTCTGGGTCGTGATGCCCGCGCTGATCCTCAACTACTTCGGCCAGGGCGCGCTGCTGCTCGCCGATCCGGACGCGGTGGTGAACCCGTTCTTCAACATGGCGCCCGGCTGGGCACTGCCGCCGCTGGTGGTGCTGGCGACCGCCGCGACCGTGATCGCCTCGCAGGCGCTGATCACCGGCGCGTTCAGCGTGACGCGCCAGGTGATCCAGCTGGGCTACCTGCCGCGGCTGCAGGTGCTGCACACGAGCGAGCGCCACACCGGACAGATCTACGTGCCGTTCGTGAACTGGGGGCTGTTCGTCGCGATCGTGCTCGCGGTGGTGACCTTTCGCAGCTCGAGCAACCTCGCCGCCGCCTACGGGATCGCGGTCACGCTGGACATGCTGATCACCACCACGCTGACGTTCTTCGTGATCGGCTACGGCTGGGGGTACCCGTGGTGGCTGTGCATGGCGGCCACCGGCTTCTTCTTCGTGATCGACCTCGCCTTCTTCGCGTCGAACCTGCTCAAGCTCGCCGACGGCGGCTGGTTCCCGCTGGCGATCGGCGGCGCGGTGTTCGTGCTGATGACCACGTGGAACGAGGGTCGCCGGCTGCTGAACCGGTCGCTGCGGGGCGAGGCGCTCGAGCTCGGCGGCTTCCTCGACTCGGTGTTCGTCGCGCCGCCGCCGCGGGTGGAGGGCACCGCGGTGTTCCTGACCGCGACCCCGGGCACCGTCCCGCACGCGCTGCTGCACAACCTCAAGCACAACAAGGTGCTGCACGCGTACAACCTGTTCGTGACCGTGCGCAACCACGAGGTGCCGCGCGTGCCCCCCGCCGAGCGCATCGAGATCGACTACCTCGGGCACGACGCCTGGCAGGTCATCGTGAACTACGGCTTCAAGGACGACCCCGATCTGCCGGCCGCGCTCGAGCTGCTGCAGGACAACGCGGTGACGCTGGACCCGATGACGACCAGCTACTTCCTGTCGCGCGACATCGTGATCCCCACGCTCGGCGGCGGCATGGCGTACTGGCGCGAGAAGCTGTTCGCGCAGATGCACCGCAACGCGAGCGCGGCGGCGGACTTCCTGAAGCTGCCGAACAACGCGGTGGTCGAGCTGGGCAGCAAGATCGCGATCTGACCGGTCGGGTCGCAGGGAGACGAACGATGCTGGGACTGTGCGGCGGCCGTCGTGCCGCCCTGCTCGCGCTGGCGGCGCTGCTCGCCGCGTGCTCGCGGCCGGGATCGCCGCCCGCCGACCCGGCGGGCGCGGGCGGCGCGACCGAGACGGTGCTGCGCGCCAACGCCGCGCTCGCTCGTTCGCTGAACCTGGGCGATCGCACCGCGTTCGACGACGCACGACGCGGGTTCGTGGCCGCACCCTCCGGCCAGGTCCGCGACGAGCGCGGCGCGGTGGTCTGGGACTACGACGCGTTCGCGTTCGTGCGCGGCGAGCCGCCGCCCACGGTCAACCCGAGCCTGTGGCGGCAGGCGCTGCTCAACAACCAGATCGGCCTGTTCGAGGTGACCCGGGGGATCTGGCAGCTGCGCGGCTTCGACCTGGCGAACATGACCCTGATCGAGGGCCGCACCGGCTGGATCGTCGTGGACGCGCTGACCTCGCGCGAAACCGCCGCCGCGGCGATGGCGTTCGCACGGCGGCATCTCGGCGAGCGTCCGGTCTCGGCGCTGATCTTCACCCACAGCCACGTGGATCACTTCGGCGGCGCGCTCGGCGTGATCTCCGCCGAGGACGCGGCGCGCCGCCGCGTGCCGATCGTCGCCCCCGCGGGGTTCGTGGAGGAGGCGACCCGCGAGAACCTGCTGATGGGCGTGGCGATGGCCCGGCGCTCGGCCTACATGTACGGCGATCGCCTGCCGCGCGACCCGACCGGACTGGTCGACAACGGAATCGGCAAGGCGGTCGCCTACGGCAGCGTCGGCATCCTGCCGCCCACGGTGGTGATCGAGCGCGCGGTCGAGCCACTGGAGATCGACGGCGTGGGCTTCGTGTTCCACAACGTCCCGGGCAGCGAGGCGCCGGCCGAGTTCGTGTTCGCGGTCCCGTCGCTGCGCGCGTTCTGCGGCGCCGACATCATGGCCCACACGCTGCACAACCTCTACACGCTGCGGGGCGCGAAGGTGCGCGACGCGCTGCAGTGGGCGAAGCACCTGGATGCGTCGCTCGCGTACGCGCAGGGCGCCGACGTCGTGTTCACCCAGCATCACTGGCCGGTCTGGGGGGCCGACCGGATCGCCGAGTACGTGACCAAGCAGCGCGACCTGTACCGCTACATCCACGACCAGACCGTGCGCAACATCAACGCCGGGCTGACCGCCGCCGAGATCGCCGAGGTGCTGACGCTGCCGCCCAGCCTGGACGCCCATCTGAGCACGCGTGGCTACTACGGCACGGTCAGGCACAACGTGAAGGGCGTGTACCAGCACTACATGGGCTGGTTCGACGCGCACCCGGCCCACCTCGACCCGCTGCCGCCGCTGGAGGCCGCGCGGCGCTACGTCGCGCTCGCCGGCGGCATCGACCGGATGGTGGCCGCGGCCCGTTCGGCGTTCGACGCCGGAGAGTTCCGGTGGGCGGCCGAACTGCTCAGGCACGCGGTGCACGCCCAGCCGAAGCACCCGGAGGCGGCCGAGCTGCTGGCGCGCACGTTCGAGCAGCTCGGCTACCAGGCCGAGTCGGCGGCATGGCGCAACTTCTACCTGACCGGCGCGCTCGAGCTCAGGCGCGGCCCGCCCGAACGCGGACTGGGCGCGGCCCTCGCGCAGGACATGCTGCGGCACGCGCCGATCGAGCGTTTCCTGGAGGCGATGGCCGCCTCGCTGAACGGGCCTCGGGCCGCCGACTCGCGCCACACGATCAACCTGGTGTTCACCGACCTGGACGAGACCTGGGTACTGCGGACCGAGCACGGCGTGCTGCACTTTCGCGAGCAGGCGGCCGCGCCGGACGCGCAGGCGACGCTGCGGCTCACCCGGACGTTCTTCGTGAGGATGATGACCGGCGAGGCAGGAGCGCTCGCGCTGCTCACGTCGCCCGAGACCGCGATCGAGGGCAGCCGGATCGCGCTGGCCCGCTTCTTCGGCCTGTTCGACCGGGCCTCCGGCGCGTTCCCGATCGTCACCCGCTGAGGGGCCGCACCGCGCGCCGGCCTGCCGCGGCGGCTCAGAAGCTGGTCTTCGAGCGCACGATCAGCTGCGCGCGCCGGATGTCGCCGACGCTGCCGATCGGGAACGCGACGTCGACGTGCGCGACGCGGGGCACCGCGGTGCGCGTGCTGAAGATCCTCAACCCGAAGCCGACGTCGGCGATCCAGCCGCGGTCGACGTTGCCTGCGGCCTGCTCGCCGCCCCAGGCGCGGCCGACGTCGAGGAATCCGGCCGCGCCGACGCGGAACAGCCGCAGCGGGAACGCGTCGGTGTAGAACCGCTCCTCCAGCGTGAACAGCACCCGTCGCGTGCCGGCCTGCCAGCGCAGCGGATAGCCGCGCAGGCCGTTGTCGCCGCCCAGGGTCAGCGTGTCCAGCGGCCCGGGATGGGTCAGCAGGTCGCCGGCAAGCGATGCGTACAGCAGCCAGCGGCGGTCGTGCGGCAGGTAGCCCTGCAGGCGCGCGCCGGCCGACTGCCGCTCGATGCGCCCGTCGACCAGCCGTCCGGACAGCGTGCCCGACGCGATCACCACCTGCGACGGCGCGGGCTCGAAGCCCCGCGCGAGGCTCGCCGAGTACAGCCACGCATCGCCGGTGGAACCGAGCGCGCGCATCGCACGGCCGACCTGCACCGACGCCGACAGGCCGAGCGCGACGAACTCGGGCCGCCCGACCTGGTCGAGGTTCTGCGCCCTGCGGAAACGGTCCTCGATCAGATCCCAGCGCACGAACGGCCCGACGAGCGTCTCGTCCTCGGGCAGCACCGGCGGCGGCGTGAAGCCGGGGGCGACCGCGTACGCGTCCTCGCGCGCGGCGAGGCCGACGCTCCAGCGGCGCACCCAGCCGTCGACCACGCCGCTCGACACCCCGTAGAGCAGCTCGGCGCGGTCCTGCCGCCGACGGTAGCGGCTGGAGACCTCGCCGGCGCGGTAGACCGAGTCGATCCGGTCGTCGCCGGATGCGGTCAGCGACGCGCTCCAGCGCTCCCCCAGCGACCAGAACGGGCGCGCGATCCGCGCGGTCCAGCGCTCGCCGTCGTCGTTGCCGGACAGGCTCGCGCCGATCGACAGCCGGCCGCCGAACGCACGGTCGTCGGCCAGCGAGAATTCGGTGCCGGACCGGTCGACGTTCGAGAAACGGCTGAGCGACGCGGCGACGCCGGTGCCCAGCAGGTTGTAGTCGGTGATCGCCACCGAGTACGCGTTCTCGCCGCCCGCGCGGCTCAGTCCGAACTCCGGATACAGGGTCCAGGTGTCCCGGGTGGCGACCTCGATGTCGACCACGCGGTCGCGGACCGCGATCGGACGGATCCGCACGTCGTACAGCATGCGCAGCCCACGCAGCAGACGGTCGGTCTCCTCGATGCGGCGCGCGGACACCGGCTCGCCGGAGCGGAACAGCAGCCGGCGCTCGATCACTTCGGGGCGGGTGCGGATGCGCACCGCGTTCGCCCAGCGGTAGGGCCACGCCGACTCGCGCGGGTCCTCGACGTCGAACACGTTGCCGGTGACCACGCGGATCTCGCCGATCACCGCGCCGTCGGCCTCGAGCTGTGCGAACGAGGGCAAGGCCTCGTCGCGCGCGGCCTGCGCCCGCGCGGCACCGGTCGATGCCGGTCCGAGCGCGAACCCAGCGGCGACCGCCACCGCGATCCAGGTCGCGGCGGACGCGAGGCGCCCGCGCGCCGGTGCACGGCTCGGGGGTCGGCAGGGGCAGAGGCTTCGCGCGGGCGCCATCGTCGACCGACCCTACCGCGAGCGCCGACACGGCGCAAACCGGCGGCTACACTGCGCGCATGCTCCGCCCGGCCGAAGCATCCGCCGCATGCCCTGCGCGCCCCGTTCGATGAGGCCGGTCGTCACGCTGACCGCGGTGCTGCTCGCCGCGCTGCTCGGCACGCTGGTGCCCGGCCCGACCGCGGTCGCCGCGACGCGGCCGAACATCGTGCTGATCGTCGCCGACGACCTCGGCTTCTCCGATCTCGGTGCGTTCGGCGGTGAGATCGCGACGCCGAACCTGGACGCGCTCGCGCAGGCCGGGGTCCGCTTCTCGAACTTCCACGTGTCCGGCTCGTGCTCGCCGACCCGCGCGATGCTGCTCACCGGCGTCGCCAGCCACGTCGCCGGCGTCGGCAACCTGCTCGAATCGATGCCCTTCGAGCACCGCGGCCGTCCCGGCTACCTCGGTTCGCTGGACACCGACGTGGTCTCGATCGCGACCGTGCTGCGCGACGCCGGCTATCGGACGATCGCCAGCGGCAAGTGGAACGTCGGGACCGAGCCACACAACCTGCCGCCGCAGCGCGGCTTCGACCGGTCTCTGGTGCAGGGCGACACCGGCTCGGACAACTGGGTGCCGAGCCAGCGCTACCTGCCGATGGCCGCCCGCGTGCTGTGGTTCGAGGACGGCCGCGAGGCCGCGATGCCCGAGCGGTTCTACTCGAGCGCCTACTTCACCGACCGGGCGATCGGCTTCCTGCGCGAGGGAGAGCGCAGCGGCCGCCCGTTCTTCCTGCTGCTCGGCTACCAGGCCAACCACGTTCCGGTGCAGGCGCCGCGCGAGTTCATCGACCGCTACCGCGGACGCTACGACGCCGGCTGGAGCGCGCTGCGCGCCGCGCGCCGCGACCGTGCGGCCGCGCTCGGGCTGGTCCCGGCGGACACGCGGCTCGCGCCCCAGCCGCTGACCGCCGACTGGGACGCGCTGTCCGACCGGGAGCGCCGGTATCAGGCCCGGCTGATGGAGGTGTACGCCGGCATGGCCGAGGCGATGGACCACCACCTCGGGCGGCTGATCGCCCACCTGCGCGCGACCGGCGAACACGAGCGGACGGTCTACCTGTTCCTCTCCGACAACGGCCCGGAAGGCTCCGACTACCGCGACGCGCGGCCGTGGCTGCTGACCCAGTACACGCGACGGCTCGAGGCGCTCGGCGGCGAGGGCGCGTACGTGGTGATGGGGCCGTCCTGGGCCGCGGCGAGCGCCTCGCCGCTGTCCGGATTCAAGTTCTACGCCGGCGAGGGGGGCATCCGCGTGCCGCTGATCGTCGCCGGTGTGCCCGGGGCCGCGGCAGGCGCGATCCACGCGGGTCTCACCCATGTGACCGACGTGGTGCCGACGCTGCTCGAGCTCGCGGGTGCGACGCACCCGGGACGCGCGACGGGTGCGCGGATCGCCGCGCCCTCCGGCCGCAGCCTGCTGCCCGTGCTTGCGGATCCGGCCGCGCGCGTGCGGGGTCCCGACGAGGATCTCGGCTACGAGCTCTCCGGCAACGCCGCGCTGTTCCGCGGCGACCTGAAGCTGGTGCGTAACCTGCCGCCGCTGGGCGACGGCACCTGGCGGCTGTACGACCTGGGCCGCGATCCGGGCGAGACCACCGACCTGCGCGAGCGGCTGCCGCAGGCGTACGCGTCGATGCAGGCCGCCTGGGAGGCGTGGGCGCGCGAGCATCGCGTGCTGCCGATCCCGCCGGGCTACGACCCCCAGCGCGCGGTGCTGATCCACACGCTGCGCGCCTACTGGATCCCGCAGTACCGGACGCCGGTCCTCGTGACCGTGGGCGTGCTGGTCGCAGCCGCGCTCGCCGCGCTCGGGCTGCGCCGGCGGCGGGCGCGCTGAGCGCTCGGGCTGCGCGTGCGGGCGTCGGCGCTCAGCCGAACAGCGCGCGGTCGAGCGCGTGCAGGTCGCCGAAGCCGGCGGGATCGGCCGCGTCGCCGTACCGGTGCGCGAACTGCGGACGACTCAGCCACGCAGCCTGCAGGCCCGCACGACGCGCGCCGGCCACGTCGAGCTCCGGGTCGTCGCCGACGTGCAGCACCGCGTCCGGCGCGACGCCCGCGATCCGGCAGGCGGCATGGAACATGCGCGCGTCGGGCTTCGCGCAGCCCAGCGCGTGGGCGGCGACCGATCCCGCGAAGTAGCCGCCCAGACCGACGCGCGCGACGTCGGCGTTGCCGTTGCTCACCGCCACCAGCGGCACGCGGGCGGCCCAGCGCGACAGCACCGGCAGCACGTCGTCGAACAGCGTGACCTGCTGCCGCGCGGCGAGGAAGGTCTCGAACGCCGCGTCGGCGAGCGCCGGGTCCTCGTGCGCCTGCTGCATCGCGCGGCGCAGTCCCTCCCGGCGCAGGAAGCTCATGTCGTGCGCACGTCCGGGGTGATCGGCGAGCACCGCGCGCCGCAGTGCGGCGCGCACGGTCGCGTCGGTCCGCGCGGCGGTGCGCGGCGCATGCGCGGCGAGCCAGTCCGCGAGCACCCGTTCGGCGTGCTCGAGCACCGGCCCGACCGGCCACAGCGTGTCGTCCAGGTCGAGCGAAATCGCGAGCGGCGCGGCGATCACAGCGGCTGGAACGCGAGGATCGCCACCAGGGTCGGCGGCACCGCGGCGACGAACAGCCCTGCCGGGCTGATCGCCCCGTCGTCGAAGTGACCGCGCAGGATCGCCCAGCCCGCCGGGTTCGGTGCGTTCGCAATCACCGTCAGTCCGCCGCCGGTGACCGCGCCGGTCACCAGCGCGTACTTGAACGCGTCGTCGGTGCCCTGCACCAGCGAGCCCAGGTACGTGAGCGCGGCGTTGTCGGTGATCGCGGTCAGCGCGGTCGCGCCGAAGTAGAGCACCGTCGGGCTCATGCCTTCGAGGGCGGGCTGCAGCCACCACTGCTGCTGCGCGCCCAGCGTGACCAGCCCCGCGAGGAAGAACGCCACCATCAGTCCCTCGCGCAGCAGCAGCCGGTCCTGGTGACGTGCGTACGCCGTGGCCACGCCGAGGAAGAACAGGAAGAGGGCCATGAACACGACCGGGTGGTGGGCGAACACCACGACGCCGACCAGGAACACGACGTGCACCGCCACCAGCGCCATCGGTACGTCGATGCGCTGCCCGAGGGCGTCGATCGTCAGCCGGCGCAGTTCGGCGCGAAACAGCAGCGTGACCGCCGCCGAGTTGACCACGACCGCGATCGCCGCCTTCCAGCCGATCTGGGTCAGCATGAACGCGAGGTCCCAGCCCCACTGGCCGGCCACCATCAGCACCGGGGGCGCCGCGTACGGCGTCAGGGTGCCGCCAATCGACACGTTGACGAACAGGATGCCCAGCGTCGCGTAGCGGAGCCGGTTCGAGATGCCCCGCGCGTAGAGCTGGTCGCGCAGCAGCAGCGCGGTCAGCGTCATCGCGGCCGGCTCGGTGATGAAGCTGCCCAGCAGCGGGCCCACGGTCATCGCGACCAGATAGAACGCGACGCCGCCCGACAGCGGCAGCAGCCGTGCGAGCACCACCACCGCCTGCCGCGCGAGCTGCAGGATCGGCTTGCTCGCCGCGATCACCATCACGACGAAGACGAACATCGGCTCGCCGAAGTTCAGCCCCTCGAGGTAGTCGGTGGCTGCGCCGCTGCCCTGCGCGAACGCCATGAAGACCACGAGCACCATCGCCCAGAAGCCGAACACCGCCTCGACCTCGCCGAGCAGATGCCACAGGCCCGCATGCGCGGGCTGGTGGTGCGCGAGCCGCTCGAAGAACTTGGTGAGGAACGTGTGTGCGACCGCGATCGTGAAGAGGATCGTGCCGACCAGCTGCAGCGCCGCGGGATGGGTCATGTTCGGTCTCGGTCCGGGAAGACCCCAATGCCATCGGGGTGAGCGGCGGCACTGTACCAGCCCCGGCTCGGGCATGGGCCGGGCGGGGCGCCTCGGCGTCCGGGGGGCGGGCGTCCGGGGGTGCTCGGGCGTCGGGGTGACGGCTCGGAACGACCGGCGAGTCGTCCTGCCGAAGCGGCCGCCGCACCGGCGCGCCGAGCGGCGACGACGCCCCGCCGCACCTCGGGCTGGCCGGGCGCGGGAGCGCTGCGCGACGGGGCTTGCCTGGGGATCCGACCGACACTCCGCTTCGGCCGGGCCCGCCCCGGGCGAGGTGCGTGCCGGGCGGGCAGGTCGCGAGCCGTGGCGCCGACCGTCGGAAGAGGCCGATCGCCGCCGAGGGGTTGACCCGCCACCGGGCGACAAGCCGCGGAACCGGCCGTCGCCGCCCGGGGTGACCGGTCTCGCGAGGGCTCCGGGGACGCGATCGGCCGCCCGATCCACAGGGACCGCGCGTAGCGGGGGTTCGCGGCAGGGGTTGACAGCGGAGATTCCCAGCGACGACCGCGCCCGTCCGGAGATCCGCACGGTACCTCGATCTTCAGGCCTAGGCCGCGGCCGGGCACGGACGGGCACGCGCCGCCCGGGTCACTGGGCGCGGAGCCGGGCGCTGCGGTGCCGTGCACGCC
>Ga0169931_10006610_pt1 | contig 17411 bp, 19 predicted proteins | sample Kivu_15m_20L_FD_129675 | JGI IMG/M metagenome (GOLD analysis project Ga0169931, IMG submission 129675) | Freshwater microbial communities from Lake Kivu, Western Province, Rwanda to study Microbial Dark Matter (Phase II) - Kivu_15m_20L... | ecosystem: Environmental > Aquatic > Freshwater > Lake...
CAGCCGCCCGCCGGGCTCTGTCCCTTGGGGTGGCGCCGGCGAGGGGCGCTGGCGGCGTTGGTCGGCTCGACGAGATGTCCAATCTCGTCTTCGCCTCCCGCCTTGCCATCGCCCCTTGCCGACGGCCACGCGATCCGCGCACATCGGCCAGACCTTCCCTCGGCGCGAAGCGGGGGCACGGGATGACCGCAGAGCGCCCGCCAGCGCCCGTGGAGGCCAGCGGACTAAATCGTACCGACAGCCAATTTGCTGCAAACCCAATGGAAATCGGCGCGCGGCTCATTTTCGGGGCCGACCTGATGAAATGTCCGGGTTAACCCGGATGTTTCATCAGGCCGCGGGATCACGGCGACATGGCTTGCGAAGCCGGGTCAGCCGCCACCCTCCCCGCGCCGCGCGACGATGCGCTGCATCATCGCCGGCCTGGGCAGACCCTCCTCCACGTCCTCGTAGGCCAGCACGCGCAACTGGCCAAGGACACGCTCCAGCAGCTCGCCGGGCTGCAGCAGGAAATCCGGATTCGACGGCCGGCCGAAGCGCTCATTGCCCTGGGCGAAGGTCTCGTAGACCAACAGCCCGCCCGGGGAAAGGCTGTCTAGCAGGCTCGGAAACAAGGGGCGGTGCAGGTAGTTGGTGACCAAGATGGCGTCGAAACGACGTCCCTCCAGAGGCCAGTTTCCGGCCTCCAGGTCGGCGACCATCCACGACACGCCGGACACCGCGGAGGCCCAGGTCTGGATGGCAGGATCGCGGTCGACCGCGACCACCGGGTGGCCACGCGCTGCGAGCCACAGGCTGTGGCGGCCCGCGCCACAGGCCACATCGAGCACGCTGCCCCCGGGCCTGATCAGCCCTGCCCAGCGGGTCACCCACGCCGAGGGGGCCGAGGACGCATGGTTGGAATTCATGGCTTGCCTCCGAATTGCTCCAGCATGCGCATCATCGCCGCGATACTCGAGCTCTCGAGTGCTTCGATCATGGGAACCAGTTGCGGCAACGACAGATACAGCATGACGAAACCCAATGCCAGGGTGACGGGAAAGCCGACCGCGAAGATATTCAGTTGCGGCGCCGCCCGGGTCAGGATGCCGAGCGCGATGTTGGCCACCAGCAGCGCGCCCACCACCGGCATGGCCATCGCCAGCCCGCTGCGGAAGATCTCCCCGGCCCAGGTCAGCAGGGTCATGAAACCCGGTGCCGTCAGGGGCTCAGGCGACACGGGCAAGGCGCGAAAGCTCTCCGCCAACGCGGTCAGCAGCATGTGGTGGCCGTTGGTGGCCAGCAGCGTCAGCACGGCGACCACCCCATAGAACTGGGCCACGACCGGGGTCTGTCCACCGCCCTGCGGATCGAAGAACACGGCGAAGCCGAGGCCGACCTGGAGGCCGGCCAGCTGCCCCGCCATCTCTGCGGCCGCCACCGTGATGCGCACGGCGAAGCCCATGGCGGCGCCGATGACCACCTGCTGCACGAGGATGAGGATGCCGGCCGCGGAGGCCACCTCCACACCCTGGACCTGCGGCAGAGCCGGTGCGATGAGGATGGCCAGCATCACGGACAAGGCCACCTTCACCCGCACCGGTACCGAGCGGTTGCCCAGCACCGGTTCCGTGGCCAGGAAGGCAAGGATGCGCACGAACGGCCAGCCGAACATCGCAAGCATCGGCTCGAACTGCGCGACCGTGAACTCGATCACCGCCCGGGCCCCGCGCCATCGCACCCGCCTGGTCCGTCAGGCCGGGCCGTGCGCAGGGGCGACGGCGGACACGGCAGCGCTGTCACGGTGCCTGCCCCCGGTCACCCGATGATCTGGGGAATGGACGAGAACAGCTGGCGCGTGAAATCGATGAGTGTCGACAGCATCCACGGGCCGGCGAGGATCACCACCAGAAACATCGCCAGCAGCTTCGGGATGAAGGACAGCGTCATCTCGTTGATCTGGGTGGCGGCCTGGAACACGCTGATCAGCAGACCCACGGCCAATGCCGTGAGCAGTAGTGGCGCCGAGACCAGCACCAGGATCTCGAGCGCCTGCTGGACCAGCGAGATGACGGTCTGCGCATTCATGAAAACCCCCTCCGGGCGGGTGCGGTACGCCCGCGAGGCGCGGCACACCTCCCGCCGTCAGACATAGAAGCTCCGTACCAGGGATCCGATCAGCAGGTTCCAGCCGTCCACCAGCACGAACAGCATCAACTTGAAGGGAAGCGAGATGATGACCGGCGAGAGCATCATCATGCCCATCGACATCAGCACGCTGGAGACCACCAGATCGATGATCAGGAAAGGAATGAACACCACGAAGCCGATCTGGAAAGCGGTCTTGAGCTCGGAGATGACATAGGCGGGCACCAGCACCTTCATGGCCACGTCGTCCGGTCCCTTGGGCTGGGGCGATTCCGAGAGCTTGACGAACAGCGCGAGGTCGGACTCCCGCGTCTGACGCATCATGAAACCCTTCATCGGCCCCGCGGCGCGGTTGATTGCCTCCTCGAAACCCAGCCTGCCGTCGGAGAATGGCTTGTAGGCCTCCGTGTAGACACGGTCCAGCACCGGCGCCATGACGAAGAAGGTGAGGAACAGAGACAGGCCGACCAGCACCTGGTTCGGCGGTGTCTGCACCGTCCCCAGGGCCTGTCTGAGCAGGGACAGCACGATGATGATGCGGGTGAAGCTGGTCATCATCAGGAGCACGGCCGGGATGAAGGTCAGCGCTGTGAGGAACAGCAGCGCCTGCAGGGACAGCGCGTAGGTCTGTGCCCCGCCTGGACCAGGCGTGGCAGTCACGGAGGGAAGACCGACCTGTGCCATGACCGGCTCGGGCAGGGCCGCGAGCGTCGCCAGCAGGAGGACCGCCCGGAGCGCAGGATTCATGACGCCGGATTATACGGGCGGCGTCCCGGCCGCGGTGCCGCCACATGCCGGGGCGCGAACTGCAGGCGTCAGGCGGAGGGGTCGCGCCTTGCGTTGAGCCAGCGCGCCAGGGCCGAGCCCGGCGGGGGAAAACGCGGCGCCTCCGCATCGCTGGATGCATCGGCCGCGTGCCGCTCCGGTCGTGCCAGGGTGTGCAGGGCGTTGACCTGGGTGGCCGTGACGCCCAGCACCACCCATTCATTCTCGACCTCGATGACGACGACACGTTCCTTGGGACCGACCATCGCGGCACCGACCACTTTGACCGGCCCATGGCCATGAACGCCACCTGGCACGTACCGACGCGCGAGCCACGCGGCACCGCCGATGGCGGCCATGACGATGCCCAGCCCGAGCAGGACCTGCAACACCGTGGACAGCGTGCCTGGCGGGCTGACCGCCTCGGCAGCCAGCGCCGGCCAGGGCGTCGACATCGCCGCCAGCAGCGTCGCACGCCTCATCGGTTCAGGCCGCGCAGCCGTTCCTCGGGGGTGATGATGTCGGTGAGCCGGATGCCGAACTTGTCGTTCACCACCACCACCTCGCCCTGGGCGATCAGACACCCGTTCACCAAAACGTCCATGGGCTGACCGGCCAGGGCGTCGAGTTCGACGACGGACCCTTGCGCCAGTTGCAGCAGGTTGCGGATGGCGATCTTGGTGCGACCCAGCTCCACCGTCAGGGTGACCGGGATGTCGAGGATCATCTCCAGCCGGGTGGTCTGCGCGCCTGTCAGGGCGTCGGCCTTGAGTTCCTGGAACATGCCAGCTGCCGGCACGGCCGCCGGCATCGGCTTGGGCGCGTCGGTTGCCGCCTGCTGCTCCGCCAGCGCGGCGGCCCAGTCGTCGGCCGAGATGTCGTCCTGCTCCTCGTCAGCCATGGCCCACCCCCGTCTGTTCCTCGGGAAGCCCCCGCAGGTGCTCCACCTTCAGGGCATATTGCCCGTTCGATATCCCGTAACGGCAGTCCGCCACCGTGACCCCGTCCACCTCGGCGGACACGACATCGGCCAGCGACAGCGAAATCACGTCACCGACCTCGAGTTCCATGATCTCGCGCAGGGTAAGGTTGGCGGTGGCGAGATTGGCGACCAGATCGACCCGGGCATCCTGGACCTGCCGGGTCATGCGCTGCAGCCATCGCATGTCGGTCTCGGCGCGGTCGGCGGGGAATCCGTTGTAGAGGATGTCGCGCAGAGGCTCGATCATGGAATACGGCAGGCAGACGATGATGTCGCCGCTGCCAGTCCCGATGTCGACCGTGAAACTAGCTGAAACTACGACCTCGGTGGGCGTACAGATGTTTGCGAACTGGGTGTTCATCTCGGAGCGCACGTGCTCGAAGCGCAAGGGATGCACCTGCGCCCAGGCCTTGTTGAGTTCCTCGAACACCACGCCCAGCAGGCGCTGAATCACCCGCTGCTCGGTCGGCGTGAAATCGCGGCCTTCGATGCGCGTGTGGATCTGTCCGCTGCCGCCGAACAGGTGATCGACCACCTGGAACACCAGGGTCGGCTCGATGATCACCAACCCTGTGCCCTTCAGCGGCTTGACGTGGACGATGTTGAGATTGGTGGGGACGACCAGATTGCGGATGAAATCCGAGTACTTCTGGACCTTGATCGGGGTGACGGCGACCTCGGCGCTGCGCCGCATGAAATTGAACAGCGCCGGCCGCAGGGTGCGGGAGAAACGCTCGTGAACCAGCTCCAGCGTGGGCATGCGCCCACGGACGATCCTCTCCTCCCGGCCGATGTCGTAGGTGCGAACGCCGGCGCCGCTGGCTGGCGCGCCGGCCAGCTCCTCGGGTTCGCCGGTGACACCGCGCAGCAGCGCATCGACCTCTTCCTGGGAAAGGATATCGTCGGACATCCGCCTATTGAATGACGAAGGACGTGAGCAGCACGTCCTGCGCCCCTGTCCTGGGTTTGGTCTTTCGTTCCGCGCCCTCCGGCGCGGGCTTGTACTTGCCGATGGCACGGTTGACCGCGTCGCGCATCTCGTCGCGCAGCACGTTCTTGCCTTCCAGCGTGTTGAGGTCGTCCACCCGCTTGCTGCTCAGGATGAGCAGGATGGAATTGCGGATCTCGGGCATGCGCTGCTTGACCAGATCGGCCATTTCGGGAGATGACAGTCTCACGTCCACCCCCACCTGCAGGTAGCGCTCGACGGTCTCGCCGGCGACATTGACCACAAAGGGCTCGAGCGAAAGATAGGTCGGCGGCTTGCCCTTGGCGCCACCTTCGTCTTCCGCCTCGTCTGCTGCCGCATCCTTTGTGTTGCCATGCTCCGCCGAGCCTTGTTTGCCGAACAGGAACAGGTAAGCCGCCGCGCCGCCGCCGACCAGCAGCAGGGCTGCCGCCACGATGATGATGAGCTTCTTCTTGCTCTTCGTCGGGCCACTGGCCTCGGCCTGACCCAGGTCGACGACGGTTGCCGCTGCTTTCGATGCCATGTTCACCTCGGTTGCGTGGGATTCTCACGCGCTTGTCATCGGCGCATCCAGGCCATGCTGGAGCACCAAAACGACAATCACTCCCACTGCAACGGCATCACCGTTTCAAACTTCATTAAAAACAACTAATTTGCGAAGGTACTTTAGGTTGTTTTTGAGCTTATCGCAAGACAGCCGACGGCAGGGTGCCGATGCGAGGCCGCGGGACGGCACCGGCAGGCGGAATCACGCGGGGGCGGGGTCGGAGAGGACGGGAGATGGTCCGGGATGATTTCCCGGATGTCGCGGAAGGTCAGCCGGACCGGCCGGGGCCGTTGCGGCCCCGGCGCGGGAGGCTCACGCGAACAGGTCGACGGCCCGCAAGCTGGCCACGGAGCCCGACCAGCGAGTCACGGCAGGGGAGGTCACGGCAGAGACGGCATCGGGGCGCTCCTCGCGGCTGCGGGAACCGTCACGCGCGTCATCCCGCGAATGGCGCTCATGTTGCGACTGCGCCCCGACGAACACGTTGCCCAGGCTGACCCCGGACTCGGCGAGCGCCTCGGTCAGACGCGGCATGGCCGACTGGATCGCCTCTCGGACCGGCGCGTGGGGAGAGAAGAAGGACAGGCTGGCCTGATCCCCGTTCATGCTGACCTGGATCTCCACCGGCCCGAGATTGGGCGGATTGAGGTGGAGTTCGGCAACCGGCTGACGGTTCTGCAGAGCCAGGGCCATGCGGTCCGAGAACGCATCTCCCCAGGCGGGCGAACCCACCGGAACGGTGAGTGTCATCCTGGGCGACGAGCCAGCCTGGGCGGAGGTCGCCGGCTGGACGGCGGCGTTCGGAGCTGCGGCAGACGTCCCCGGGCCGGTACCGACCTCGGCATGGAGCGCCGGCTCTTCATGCGGCAGTTCGTGTGACGCGGTATCCAGGGCGCGCCGCGCACGAGTCTCGCCGGCGTCGGAGCCCAGTGCCACCACCAGATCACGGAACTCCCCGGAGGCCTTGCCGGGCGCCTCCGCCACGGGCTTGTCGTCGCGCATGACACCGCCCTCCTCCGCAACCAGGCGCGGCAGCAGGCCGCGACCGCGGTCGCCACGGGCGGTCTCGACGGCGTCCCCGGCTTCCCGGGTGACCGCCATGGCCTGGGCATCGATGGGCGGCTGCTGCTGTTGCAGCAGCGCCAGCACACTCGTCTGGAGCCCCAGCGTGTCTCCAGCCACCACCGGCGCCTCCACGTCGGCAGCCGGTTCCTCGGCAGACGCGGCGGGACGCTGATCCGACGGCGTGGCGTTCTGCTCCCCGTCTCGCGCAGACATCCTGGACTGGAGCACCTGGCCGAAACTTTCCGCCCCCCCGGCACCTTCTGCCAACGCAGGCACGCCGGCATCGGCGCGCTCGGGCGCCACGGTGGCGGCAACTTTGGCCGGGGCGGCAACGAGGGCCGGCAACACTGTTCCTTCTGGCATCGCAAACTCCGGATTTCAAGAGATTCGCGGTGGAGTTGGCAATCGCCGTGCCATCCCTGGCAGGCCTGCTCCGGCGCGACTGCCCGGTCTCCCGGCACGCGTGGCAAAAGGCTTTCGCCAGTCCCTGGCGGCAAACCCGCTGTCACCCGCCCGGCAGCTGCCACCCTGGCGTGCATCCGGCGGAGATCGTGCGCGACGTCACGCTCAGCGAGGCGGGCCGGCCTGACCGGCCCGATGCCCGCGGGCTGCAAACTCATCGAGCAGTTTCTGCTCTGCCCTGCCCTCGCGCTGCTGCTCGCGCTGCGCGTGGCGGACCGCGAGGACGTCGATGGCGTGTTCCCGCCGCGACTGCTCCTCCCAGTGCTGGCGCGCCGTCTCCCAGGTGGCGCGCAGTCTGCCTTCCTCGAGACGCTGCAGGTCGATGGCCTCGCGGATGCGTTCCAGGAAGACACCGAAATCGCGCAGCCGCAGCGCGGTCGCCCCTTCCTGGAGGATGTGCAGACGCATCGCCTCGTACTCTGCGAGGTAGCCCTCGAGTTCGCGCAGCTTCACTTCGGCGGTACGCAGACGCCCCGCGTGAGCCTGCAGGGCGTTCGCGGCGTCCTCAGTGCGCTGGCGCAGCACCTCGCGGATCGGCTCGAGGGGGAAACGGCGGGCCATCAGGCTGCCGCGGGCACGTCGCCCACCAGGGCCGCCAGAGCGGCCTGGCTGTCGGCGTAGCCGGCACGCTCCCGGATGTCCTGGCGCAGGAACGCGAACAGCGGTTCACGCAGGCGCAGGGCCTCGTCCAGCACAGGGTCGGCCCCGCGGGTGTAGGCACCGACGTTGATCAGGTCGCGACTGCGACGGTAGGCGGAATAGAGCTGCTTGAAGCGGCGGATCCGCGCCAGTTCGGCAGGCGTCACGATCTCGGTCATGGCCCGGCTGATGGACTGCTCGATGTCGATCGCCGGGTAGTGCCCCTCGTCCGCGAGATCGCGCGACAGCACCACGTGCCCGTCCAGGATGGCGCGGGCGCTGTCGGCGATCGGATCCTGCTGGTCGTCCCCTTCGGCGAGAACGGTGTAGAAGGCCGTGATCGAGCCGCCGCCCTCGTCGCCGTTGCCGGCCCGCTCCACCAGCTGCGGCAGCTTGGCGAACACCGAGGGCGTGTAGCCCTTGGTCGCCGGCGGCTCGCCGATGGCCAGCGAGATCTCCCGCTGCGCCATGGCGTAGCGGGTGAGGGAGTCCATGATGAGCAGCACCTGGCGCCCCTCGGCGCGGAAGTGCTCGGCGATGGCAGTCGCGTACGCGGCCCCGTGCAGCCGCAGCAGGGGCGGACTGTCGGCGGGCGCCGCCACCACCACCGACCGGGCCAGCCCTTCCTCACCCAGGATGCGCTCGATGAATTCCTTGACCTCGCGCCCGCGCTCACCGATCAGGCCCACAACCACGACGTCCGCCTCGGTGTAACGCGCCATCATGCCGAGCAGCATGCTCTTGCCCACGCCGCTGCCCGCGAACAGCCCGAGCCGTTGTCCGCGCCCCACCGTCAGCAGGCCGTTGATGGCGCGCACCCCGACATCCAGGACCTCATGGATGGGAACACGGCCCAGCGGGTTGAGCGGCCGGCTGTAGAGCGGCACCTGGCGATCGAAACTGACCGGCCCCCGGTCATCGAGGGGTCGTCCGGTGCCATCCAGCACCCGCCCGAGCAGACCCCAGCCGACCCCGACCTGACGCGCCCGGTCGGCCGCCCGTCGCCGGGGGATGAAATCCACGCCCAGCCCCGGTGTCCGCACGGCGCCCGCCTCCACCGGCACCACCAGCGCACCGGGCTCGAGACCGTAGATGTCGGTGGCCGGCATGAGGAACAGCCGGTCCCCCGAGAAGCCAACCACCTCGGCGTCGACGCGCTGCCCGGTCGGCGCCACGACATAACAGGAGTTCCCCACCGGCAGCTTGAGCCCCACCGCCTCCATGACCAGACCAGCGACCCGGGTGAGGCGCCCGCTCACCGTCCAGGGCGCCACCTGGGCGCTGGCGGAACGGCAGTCCCCCAGATACTTGTGCCAGCGCTGCAGTCCGGCCATACGGGCCTCAGCTCCTGGTGTCCAGCCAGGCGTCATCGCGCCCCAGGCTGGCGACCACGCGCCGCCAGCGGTTTTCCAGCGTGGCATCGATCTCGGTGGATGCGGTCTGGATGCGGCAGCCGCCGCGCTCCAGACGCTCGTCCTCGACGATCACCCAGGCGGCCAGTTCCTCGTCGCCGCCCTGGGTCAGAGCACGCAGCACGGCGGCGTCGGCCGGGTGGAGCATCAGCTTCGGACCGGCGCCGAGATCCGGAAAGCTGCGCACCGCCTCGCGAATCACCGCCAGGACGAGCTCGGGGTGGACGCGCAAGGCCTGGCGCACCATCTGGCGCACCAGATCGAGGGTGAGCGCGAGCACCTCTTCGGCGAGGCGCTGCTCGAGGGATTCCGCGAGTTCCGCCAGCCGGACACGGACGGCCGCGATGGCTGCCACCTCATCCCGGGTGCTGGCCAGCCCTTCGGCCCGACCCTGGGCGAATCCGGCACGCCTTCCCTCTTCGCGCGCGGCCTCGAGTTCACGCGCGAGATCCGCCTCGTCGGGTCGCGGTGCCACGACCGGCGGCTGCCGGCCCACCGCGGTGCCGCCCGAGCCGGCTGCCCGGGTGGGCGCTTCGGGCACAGGGGACGCCCCCGCCGGCGATGCGCGTGGGGCCACGGGAGCCGCGAGATTGCCGGGCACCCAGGGCTCGAAGCGGCCCCGGGCGCGGGACCGGATGACACGGCTACTCGACAAGGCCCTCGTCTCCGCCGCGACCGCCCAGGACGATCTGGCCCTCGTCCGCCAGACGACGCACGATCTTGAGGATCTCCTTCTGCTCCGCCTCGACCTCGGACAGCCGCACCGGCCCCTTGGACTCCAGATCCTCCCGCAACATGTCGGCCGCCCGGCTCGACATGTTCTTGAAGATCTTCTCCTTGAGCGCGTCGGAGGTGCCCTTCAGGGCCACCACCAGCGAATCGGACTGGACCTCGCGCATCAGCAGCTGGATGCCGCGATCGTCCAGTTCGAGCAGGTTCTCGAACACGAACATCTTGTCCTGGATCTTCTGCGCCAGTTCGGCATCGCTCTCGCGGATGAAGTCCGTGACCGGCCCCTCGTACTGGGTGCCCAGGAAGTTGAGGATGTCGGCCGCCACGTTGATGCCGCCCATGGAGGTCTTCTTCACCCGCTCTCCGCCGGTGAGCAGCTGCGTCAGCACGTCGTTGAGGTCGCGCAGCGCGGAGGGCTGCACACCCTCGAGCGTCGCAATGCGCAGCATCACGTCGTTGCGCTGGCGCTCGGGAAAGTTCTTGAGGATCTCGCTGGCCTGGTCCGGCTCCAGATGCACCAGAATGGTGGCGATGATCTGAGGGTGTTCGTTGCGGATGAGTTCGGCCACGGCCGAGGGATCCATCCACTTGAGACTTTCGATTCCGGAGTTGTCGCTGTTGGTCAGGATGCGGTCCAGCAGTGCCATGGCCTTGTCGTTGCCGAGGGCGCGGGTGAGGACCTTGCGGATGTACTCATCGGAGTCGGTGGTGATGCCGTCCTGGCGCTCGGATTCCTCACGGAACTCGGTCACCACGGCGGCTACCTCGTCGCGCGGGATGGTCGACAACCTGGCCATCTCCATGCCCAGCTTCTGCACCTCGCGCGGGCCGAGCAGGCGCAGCACTTCCGCGGAGGCCTCCTCGCCCAGGGTCATCAGCAACACCGCCGCGCGGTGCACGCCAGTCTCACTCACCCTTGGCCACCCATCCCCTGATCACCTGAGCCGCGAGCCTCGGGTTCTCCCGGGCGATGTCCCGGGCGCGCTGGAGGCTGCGCTCATAGTCGAGGGTCTCGCGCAATTCCTCCGGACTGGGGGGCGGCTCTTCCACCGGAAGAAGCTCGGGCGGCGGCGGCGTCGCCGCGACCTCGCTCAGACGGATGAGATCACGCACCGAGGATCTCACCATCAGCAGGGTGGCCAGGCCCAAGGCCGCCACCAGCAGCCACTTGCCAGCCTCGATCGCCAGCGGCAGGTTGCCCGGATCCTTCCAGAAAGGGACCACCTCGGGCTCGAAGGGCACGAGGAAGGGCGCGTTCACGACATTGACGGTGTCGCCCCGATCCTTGTCGAAACCCATGGCCTCGCGCACCAGCGTCTGGATCTGGGCCATCTCCTTGGCGTCGTAGGGCTGCAGCTTCGCCTCCCCGGCCTTGTCGACCACGCGCTTGTGGTTGACCACCACCGCCACCGAGAGGCGCTTGACGGTGCCGACCTCGGTGCGGGTGTGGCGGATGGTCTTGTCCAGCTCGTAATTGACCTTGCTGTCACGCTGCGATGTGGAGGCCACGGGCGGCGAGGCCGCGACAGCACCGGCCTCCCCCTGGGGGGCCTGGACCAGAGGCGCGGAAGCCGCACCCGGCGGCGTATTGGACAACGCACCAGGTACCCCCTGCGGACCCTGCGGGCTCTGGCTGGTGGCCTCGGTGGTCTGCTGGCTGCGCATCGCCTGATCGCGCGGATCATTATTGGGGCGGTAGGTCTCGGAGGTCTGCTCGACCTGTGAAAAGTCGAGCGAGGCCGCTACCTGGGCACGCACGTTGTCGGGGCCGGTCAGCGGCCGGAGAATCGCCTCGATCTTGCGAGCGATGTCATCCTCGATCTGGTGCAGGTACTTGATCTGCGAGCGGTCCAGCCCGCTGGTGCTGACATCGTCGGCGGCGCCGGACATCAGCTTGCCGGACTGGTCGACCACGGTCACCTGCCGGGGCGAGAGCTCGGGCACGCTGGAGGCCACGAGGTGGACGATGCCGCTGACCTGCCCCTGGTCGAGCCCGCGGCCCGGATGCAGGGCGATCATGACCGAGGCGCTGGGCTTCTGGTTCTCGCGCAGGAACACCGAGGGCCGCGGAATCGCCAGATGCACCCGGGCGTCCTGCACCTCGCGCAGGGCACGGATGGTCTGGCCAAGTTCGCCCTCGAGGCCCCGCTGGTAGTTGACCTGCTCGACGAACTGGCTGGTCCCGAAGCGCTGGCGCTCGAGCAGGTCGAAGCCGACCCCGCCGCCCTTGGGCAGGCCCTGGCTGGCAAGCTGCAGCCGCGTCCTGTAGACGACATCGGAAGGCACTTCGATGGTGCTGCCACCGCCGCTGATGCGGTAGGGGACATTCATCTGCGACAACTGGGCGATGATGGCCCCGCCATCCTTCTCGGCCACATTGGAGAACAGCACCTTGTAGCCCGGCGCGGAGGCGAACAGCACCACCGCCACAACGATGGTGACAAGGGCCGGCAGGCCGACCAGAAGGGCGAATTTGCGGGCGTTGCTGAGCTGACTGAACCCCTGCCGCAGCGTCAGCAGGAATTCACGGGGAGCCTGTGCCATCGGCGCGAGACCTCAAGCTCAGGCTTGCATGCTCATGATTTCCTGATACGCCGAGACAAGGCGGTTGCGCACCTGGACCATGGTCTGGAAGGACAGGCTTGCCTTCTGCAACTGGACCATGACGTCCTGGAGGTTGACATTGGGATCGTTGGCGTCGAAAGCCTGCTGCAACCCGGTCGCCTCCTGCTGCACGGCGTTCACCTGGTCGAGCGAAGACTTGAGCAGGTCGGCAAAATTTGCCGCCCCGCCGGCAACAGTTGCCGGCTCCTGGCTGGCCGCCTTCGAGGCGGCCAGCCGGAGTTCGCCGAGAAGTTGATCGATTCCCTGTGTATTCATAGTGGTCGTTGACACCGCAGGTCGCCCTCAGGCTGCCCGTCGACGTGTTGGCGGAACTCCTTCGCAAGGCCCGTGCCTTGCCTCATTCCGCGCCATCCTCGGAGGCGCCCCCCGCCGGTACCGCGAAACCTTCGCGGCGGTATTGCTGCAACTTGTAGCGCAACGTCCTCTCCGCCATGCCGAGCCGCTCGGCTGCGACCCTGCGTACCCCGCCCGCTGCCGACAGGGTCTCGAGGATGTGCCGACGCTCGAGACTCCGGATGTCTTCGGGAGCGGGCGCCGGGCTCTGCTGCCTGGGCGCCGCCAGCAGCGCCGAAGACGACTGCGACAGCCCGAGATGGACCACATCGATCGACTTGCCGGGCGCCATGATCATGGCACGCTGCATGACATTTTCAAGCTCCCGGATGTTACCGGGCCACCCATAGGCGGTCAACGCAGCCTCTGCGGCCGGACCGAGGGCGTGCCCCCCCCCGCGCGACGCTCCGATACCCCGCGCCAGAATGCGCCTGGCGAGGGGCACGATGTCCCCGCGGCGCTCGCGCAGTGGCGGGTTGTGCAGCGGAAACACATTGAGCCGGTAGTACAGGTCCTCGCGAAACCGCCCCGCCTTCACCTCGGCGGCCATGTCGCGGTTCGAGGTCGCCAGCACCCGGATGTCGAGCGCAATGGGCTTGCGCCCGCCGACCCGCTCGACCTCGCGCTCCTGCAGCACACGCAGCAGCTTGGCCTGCAGGGGCAGCGGCATCTCGGAGATCTCGTCGAGCAGCAGGGTGCCACCCTGGGCCTGCTCGAACTTCCCGGCAGCGGCATTGGCCGCACCGGTGAAGGCACCCTTCTCGTAGCCGAACAGTGTCGACTCCAGCAGGTTGTCGGGAATGGCGGCGCAATTGATGGCCACGAACGGCCCGTCGCTGCGCGCGGACAGCCGGTGGATGGTACGCGCGAGCACCTCCTTGCCCGTGCCGCTCTCGCCGGTGATCAACACCGTGGCGTCGGTGCCGGCGACCCGGTGCGCCAGTTCCAGCACCTCGCGCGAGGCCGGATCGTCGGCCACGACGTCGCCCTGCTCGCCGAAACCAGCAGGCAGCATGTGACGCACGATGCGCGCGAGCAACACATCGGGCTCGAACGGCTTGGTGATGTAGTCGCAGGCACCATCGCGCATGGCCGTGACGGCGCGATCGATCATGCCGTAGGCGGTCATGAGCAGGACCGGCACCTCGGGGTGGCGCTGCTTCACCTCGATCAGCAGGCGATGGCCGTCCATCGGTTTCATCTGAACATCGCTCACCACCATGCCGAAGTGCCGTCGCTCGAGATGGTGAAGGGCCGCCTCGCCGTCCACTGCCTCGGTCACCTCGTAGCCGGCCAGCCGGACCGTGTCGACCAGGGCCTCGCGCAGCGCCGGATCGTCCTCGACGATGAGGATGGGCAGGGGCCTGGACCCGGCCGGCGCACTGTCGCTGCCGTTCATGTTTCTGTCTCCGCGGAGATTGCCTCCACCACGGGGAGGCGGATCACGAACTCGCAGCCCTGTCCAGGCACGGACCCGACGCTGACTTCGCCCCCATGCGCGGCCGCGACGCTGCGCACGATCGCCAGGCCCAGTCCGGTGCCCTCCTGACGGGTGGTGAAGAAGGGCTCGAACACCCGCTGCAACAGGTCCGGCTCCATGCCGGGACCGGTGTCTCGCACCGCGATGCGCACCCATCCGTCGGCGCCCGCGGCCGAAACCGCCACCTCGCCGCCGTTCGGGGTGGCCTGCAGGGCATTCTCGAGCAGATTGAGCACCGCCCCGACCAGCGCCTTGCGATCCCCGCGCACCAGCGCGCCGGTGGCTCCAGCGGGGCGCTGCAGGATCACGCCGGCCAGCTGCATCTGCGGCTCGATGGTCTGCACCGCTTCGGAAAGAATTCCGTCCACGTCCACTCTGGCCTCGACGGCCGGCTGACCGCGCACGAACAGAAGCATGTCCTGGATCATCCGCTCGAGATGACGCAGGCGCTCGCGGACGCGCTCGCTGAAGCGGCAACGGTCGGCTTCCGACAGGTCGGGCCGCGCCAGATTGGCGGTGTGCAGCAGTGCGGTGGCCAGCGGCGTGCGCAGCTGGTGCGCCAGCCCCGCGGCCATCTCGCCCATCGCCGACAGCCGCTTGTGCTGCTCCAGCTCCTGGCGCAACCGCACCGCCTCGGTGATGTCGTTGAGCAGCAGGATCCGGCCTCCGGCGACGTCCAGCGGGCTTTCCGACAGGGTGAGCCGACGCCCAGGCCCGGGACCGGCGAGCTGCCACTCCTGGGAGCCCGGCACCGCGACCAGACGCGCCACCGCCACCGCCGCCCAGTGGGCGCCGATCAACGTGTCGCCGAGCCAGGACGTGGCCGTCGGATTGGCCTCTATCACCCGTCCCTCGCCATCGAGCACGATGATGCCCCCGGGCAGCGCGTCCAGAAGCAGCCTGAGCCGCTCGGACAAGGCTTCCTTCTCGAGGTACTGACGCCTGAGTTCACCATTGGCCACGGCCAGTTCGCCCGCGAGCCGGTCCACGCGGCCCTGCAGTTCCGCATAGGCCGAGGCGAGTTGGGAGGACGCCTCGTTGAACAGCGAGAACGCAGCCTCCAGCTCGCGCACGTCGGGCGGGGGCGCGGCAGAGCTCACGGGCGGGCCGGCGGATGCAACGGTGCCGGGCGTCTGGACGGCGGGATATGCATGGGCAGACATTATGCCGAAGGGATGCGCCACCGGGGAATCCGCGCATGCCGGCCCGCTGGGGTTTGACACCTCCCGGGCAGGGTGCTAAACCTCTCGGCACGTCAAGCCAGCGCGGCGCCGATTGCCGCAGGGGCGACGACCATCGAGGACCCGATGAAGCGGATGCTGCTCATCCTGGTCTGCGCGACGCTCGCATCGGTCGGGTGCGCGCGGGTCCAGAAGATCGTCACCAAGACCCCGGGGGCGAGCGCCACCCTGTTGCCCACGCGCGGGCACGAGACGCGCGGCACGCTGCGCTTCACGCAGGGCGCCGAGATGGTCGTCATCACCGGCACCATCAGCGGCCTGTCGCCCGGCCTCCACGCGCTGCACATCCACGAGAAGGGCAATTGCACCGCACCCGACGCCTCTAGCGCGGGAGGCCATTTCAACCCACATGGCGCGCCCCACGGCGGCCCCTACGACGCGGGACACCACGCCGGCGACCTCGGCAACATCACCGCCGGCGCCGATGGCGTCGCCGAGATCTCCATCGAGGCCGACCGGCTGTCGCTCGGCACCGAGAAGCACAGCATCATCGGTCGCTCGGTGATCGTCCACGCCGGCCCGGACGACTACAAGACCCAGCCATCCGGCAATGCCGGCGGCCGTGTGGCCTGCGGCCTGATCGGCAAGGATCCCTGACCATCCGCGGCTGTTCCGGCTTCCCCGGCGCAGCCGTGCTCTGCACGGTGTCAAGGTCTTGATCCCCTGGCTCCGCCCCGGCGATGCCTTTCCCCCGCCGGAACGTGCGCTCCGCGAGCCGGACGGCCTTCTCGCGGCAGGTGGCGACCTATCGGTGGCGAGACTGCTCGACGCCTACCATCAGGGCATCTTTCCCTGGTTCAGCGAAAACCAGCCCATTCTGTGGTGGAGCCCCGACCCGCGCATGGTGCTGCTACCGGACGCCTTGCGGGTGACGCGCTCCCTGGCCAAGACCCTGCGCAACCGCGATCACGAACTGAGCTCCGACACGGACTTCCGCGCCGTCATGGAGGCCTGCGCCGCTCCCCGCCCCGGCAGCGACGGCACCTGGATCACCCCGCAGATGGTGGACGCCTACTGCGCGCTGCACCGGGCAGGCTGGGCCCACAGCGTGGAGGTGCGAATCGACGGCGTGCTCGCGGGGGGGCTGTATGGCGTAGCCATCGGTCGGGTGTTCTTCGGGGAATCCATGTTCTCGCGCGTACGCGACGCCTCGAAGATGGCCTTCGTCCATCTGGTGCGCACGCTGCATGACGCGGGCTTCGGACTGATCGACTGCCAGATGACTACCGCCCATCTGGCCTCGTTCGGAGCGAGCGCCGTGCCCAGGAGCGAATTCCTGACACGGCTGGCAAGCTTGATACACTCCGACTACCGGCGGCCGGCTCCCTGGCCGTCCTTCGGTCGGCATCACGGCACGCCATGACACAGTTGAACGACCTGCCCTTCTCGGTGCTGCAGTTCTACGCCACGGCTCCCTATCCGTGCAGCTACCTGTCGGACCGCCTCGCGCGCTCCCAGGTGGCCACGCCCAGCCACGCCATCGACACCCACGTCTACGGTGAACTGGTGCGGGCCGGGTTCCGCCGCAGCGGCGCGTTCACGTACCGCCCCTACTGCGATCGCTGCCGCGCCTGCGTCCCGGTGCGCATCCTGGTCGACCGTTTCGAGCCCAACCGCTCGCAGCGCAGGGCGTGGAAGCGGCACACCGGCCTGGAGGCCCGCCTGCTGGAGCTCAAATACAGCCCGGAACACTACGCGCTGTACCTGCGTTACCAGTCCGCCCGTCATTTCGGCGGCGGCATGGATCACGATTCCCGCGAGCAATACCGTCACTTCCTGCTGCAGAGCAACGTGCGATCCAATTTGGTCGAGTTCCGGGAGGACGGCGCGCTGCGCATGGTGAGCATCATCGATCGCCTGGAGGACGGCATGTCCTCGGTGTACACCTTCTTCGACCCGGAACTGCCGGGTGCCGCCCTGGGCACCTACAATGTGCTCTGGCAGCTACAGATGTGCCGCCGTCTGGGTCTGCCTCACCTCTACCTCGGCTACTGGATCGCCGAGAGCCGCAAGATGGCCTACAAGGTCAAC